>RCNG010001190.1_pt1 | contig 12795 bp, 10 predicted proteins | sample 2041371 | NCBI WGS metagenome assembly RCNG01 (sample SAMN09708227, study PRJNA481090) | Marine sediment metagenome, whole genome shotgun sequencing project. | biome: marine sediment; feature: ocean; material: sediment; isolation source: Sewage treatment plant 1 marine sediment (STP1) ... | reverse complement strand
AAGGCGCGTAATTTAATCTTTTCCAAGTCCCTAAGCTCAGAACCTTATGACCGAAACCGCTACCAACTCCACGGCCGGCCGCTGGTACGAGCTGTTCTCCCGCGGCACCCGCGACTGGCTGCGCCACAACGAGAAGGTGCGGGCGGCGGTGCGTGAGCGCCTGGCCGAGCTAGCCACCGAGCCCAACGTACTCTCCGGCAATGCGGAACGCCGGGTGCAGGTGCCGGTGCGCTTCCTGGAGCACTACCGCTTCCGCCTACTGGACCCGGACGAGGAGCACGGCACCGGACAGGGCGAAGGCAAGCCCGGCGACGTACTGCGTCCGGCCCAACCCGGCGGCCAGGGACAGGGCGAAAAGGGTGCAGGTGGCGAGGGCGAAGGCGGCTTGCAGTTCGTGCTGGAGTTCGAAGCTGACGAGCTGATCGATTGGCTGTGGGAAGAGCTGAAACTGCCGCACCTCACACCCAAGAGCGGCGGCATGGAAGAGGTGGAGTACGAGCGCGAGGGCTGGGACAAGCGCGGCGCCCGTGCCCGCCTGGACCGACGCCGTTCGCTCAAAGAGGCGGTCAAGCGCCGTGCAGTGCAACCGGACGGGCCAGCCTTCACCAACGATGACCTGCGTTACCGCCAACTGGTGCGCAAGCCCTACCCGGTCACTCGGGCAGTGGTGTTTTTCGCCATGGATGTCTCCTCCAGCGTGTCCCGGGACGAGCGGCGCTTGGCCAAGAGCTTTTTCTTCTGGGCACTGCAGGGACTACGCCGCCAGTACACCCTGATCGAGCCCGTGTTCATCGCTCACACGGTGCGGGCCTGGGAATTCCCGGAGGACGAGTTCTTCAAAGTCACCGCCGAGGGCGGCACCGTGGCCTCCACCGCCTTCGAAAAGGCCCTCGAGATTGTCGAAACACGCTACGACCCGGGCCGCTACAATCTGTACCTGTTCTACGCCTCCGACGGCGAGAACTTCCGCGAAGACCGCAGACCGGCGCTGGACGCCTTGCACCGGCTGACTGTCATGACAGCCTTCAGTGGCTACCTGGAGACCTCGCGCCACCAGCGGCCTGGACTGAACAGCGAGACCGCCGCGCTGTTCAACGAGATGTCAGGTCAGGGCCTACCAGTGGACAGTTACGGGCTCGCGGACGAGGCCGACGTATGGGAGGCGATCCGGCGCTTTTTCGCCGGCGTCACCACGGGCAAAGAAAGGTAGATGTCGGCTATGTGAACCATATGGGGTTTCGGTCTGCACCGCGTACTTGCAACCGTTCACGAGGATAGGATAGCAGTGGTGTCTGCTTCCCCCAGACTGCCGAACCGCCACCTCCAGTCCATAGGTCCAGACCTGCATGAACAGTTACGCGTACTCTACAGCTAACAGATACGCCCTATTCAAGACATGGAAAACAAACTCAGAGAATACATCCCGCAGATAGAGGCCCTGGCCCGCTCCCAGGGGCTGGACTACTATCCAGTGGAATTCGAGGTGGTGCCGCCGGCCTTCATGCTGGAGATTTCGATCTACGGGCTGCCGGTACGCATGCCCCACTGGTCCTTCGGCGTGCGCTACATCTACCAACTGGCGCAGCACCGCATGGGCCATTCCCGGGTATTCGAGGTGGTATTTCCAGGCAATCCAGGACGTGCCTACCTGGCCAGTAACAACGCCCTGGAGGAGAACATCCTGGTGGTGGCCCACGTCCTGGGCCACGCCGATTTCGCCAAGAACAACCAACTCTTCGCCGCCGCCCAGCAGCAAGTGGGATATCACATCGTAGAGCAAGCCGCGGCCCACGCCAACCAGATCACCCACGCCATGGAGCAGCACGGCATGGAGCGGGTGGAGCGGGTACTGGATGCGGCCCTGGCCCTGGAGCAGCACATCGACACCCACCCGGGCCTGCACCGTGAGCTCTACCCTACGTACCTGCAGCAACCCGAACCACGGGAACAGCCGGACCCGTTCCGCCAACGCTTCGATGAGCTGACCGGCGAGACCCCGCAGCCGGAGTTCTCCAGCAACCGGGAGAAGGCGCCGATACCGCCGGAGCCGGAGCACGACCTGCTCTGGTTCATCGCCCGCTATGCACCGGACATGGAGGACTGGGAGCGGGACATTTTTCTCACGGTCCGGGAGGAATCTTTCTACTTTCAGCCGGTGTTCGCCTGCCAGATCATGAACGAGGGCTGGGCCTCCTACTGGCACGCGCGGCTACTGCGGGAGGCTGAATTCCTACTCTCGGACCTCTATGTGCAAGCGATCAAGACCCACTCCGACGTAGTACGGCCCTATGCCGGGGAGAAGCAGGTGGCCCTTTCCCTCAACCCCTACCACCTGGGCTTCTTCATGTGGGAAAAGATCATCGAGGACCAGGGTCTGGAGGCAGCGCGGCGCATCATGCAAGAAGACGACGACTTCGGCTTCGTGCGCAACCAGCTGACCGAGGAGATGGCACACGAACTGAAGCTATTTGAGTACAAGGCCGAACGAAACGGCCGCGTCAGCGTGGCGACACGGGACATCGCCCGCCTGCGGGAGCTAATCCTGGCCCCCAAGTTCAATTTCGGCAGTCCCCGCGTGTACGTGGACGAGCTGCGCCCCGACGGCGCTCTGGTGCTGCGTCAAGAGCACCAGACCGACGGCCGCGGCCTGGACCTGCAGCGCGCCGAGAAAGTCCTCCACTACATTCACGCGTTATGGCGGCGTCCCGTGCACCTGTATACGGTCGACAGGAATGGAGATCCGCAGAAACTGCGGGTTGACTAAGCCACGCGCACGCTTTCTTTACTATGAAAGTCGCCTCTGGCGCTCCTGCTCTCCCTCTCCCTCTGTGAGAGGACCGTGGTGAGGGAAACGGTTATCGCGATTCGTGCTTTCAATTTTCGGGGTGGCGCGAATCGCCATGTCCGCTATACAAGACCACCCCTTCAGCTCCAAACCTCGGCGGGCACCTGCAGACGCTCCACCGGCATACCGCCCAGCAGGTGCTCTTCGATAATGGCGTCCACATCATCCGGCGTCACCCCGCCGTACATCACCCCCTCCGGATAGATCAGGACGCTGACTCCTCTTTCGCAGGTGCCCAGACAACCGGTGCTGGTCAGGGCGAAACGTCCCCAGAACTGTCTGGCCTCAAACTCCTTGGCAAAGGCGTTGAGCAGATCCGGCGCCGCCTTCTCGACGCAGGAACCCTTGGGATGACCCAGGGGACGGTTCTGTACGCAGATGAAGACGTGCTTTTCCGGCTTGGCCATGAGGCTTCCTCTTTGGCTAGATTGGTGTGATAGTCGGATGGAATTACTATCCATCCGGCTGATATCACTGGATACTACGAATGATCGCCGCTGCGTCCACCCTTCGCAACCGCGGGGCTCTTGGTTCCTCTGCAACACCGGCGCCTGCTGCGGTCATCTTCCAGCAGCAGGGTCAGCCAGAACGCGGCGAGGGCAAGCAGCGTATTTTGCGTGATCCTGGTCTTGATCACCACCGGATCCACGGACACTGCCCCTGCTTCGCCTTAGGACAGGTCCTTATAATCCACCCCGCCGAGACGAATGTGCTCGGTTATTGGATTTCATCCAAATACACTGGCTTCTCCAGCCCATAACCTTGTGCGTAGTCGACACCGAGCTCGCACAGACATGCCAGGATCTCGCGGTTTTCTACATGCTCGGCTATGGTTTTCTTACCCATGAAATGGGCGATCTCGTTGATGGATTTAACGATGGCATGGTCTTGGGGGTTGCTGAGCATATCGCTTACAAACGACCCGTCTATCTTGATGTAGTCCACCGGCAACCTCTTGAGATACCTATACGATGCCAATCCGGTGCCGAAATCATCCAAGGCGAATTTGCAGCCCAGGGCCTTGATACCCTGGACTACAGCCGCCGCCCGATCCAGACTGGCGATGGCCGTAGTCTCGGTTACTTCAAAACTCACCAAGGCCGGCGGAATACGTTTGCGCTCGATATTGTCCCTGATGAAGTCCACCAGATGGGGATCAACCAGGGACTGACCGGAGAGATTGATGGCAACCCCACCCAAGCGCTCGATCTTCGACGGATTCTCTGCGACCCAGCTCAGTGTCTTGCGGATGACCAAATTATCCACATCCGCCATCATGTTGAAGATCTCAGCTGAGGTGATAAATTCCTCTAATGGGAGTTCCCCTCCGCTTTCATCGTAAACGCTCAGCAGGACTTCGTAATGCTGGTGTGGATTCTCCTCAGGGCTGGTGGGGGCGATGAGTTGGCCACGCAACCGGATCCGCTCTTCTCTAACCGTATCTCCCGTGAGTCCCCACCACTGCATCGTCTCGAGTCGGCCGATGATCGATTTATCGTCTTCGCGGTACGGCGTAACTCGGTTTCCGCCGGCCTGCCGCGCGGCCGAGCACGCAGCGTTCGCGGCGGAAAGCAGGGCTTCCGGGTTCTCACAATCCTCGTGCACCATCATCAGACCGATGCTTGCCGTCACGGGATATGGCTTTCCTTGCCAAAGGAAAGGCTTGGCCCCTATAGCGTGGCGAATACGGGTCGCAACCTCGTGCCCCTGCCGTTCATCGGTCGCGGGTAAGAGCAAGCCGAATTGGCTGCCACCCAGATAGGCCATGCAAGTGGATTCCTTCAACATTTTTTCCAACAGCCTGCCGACGGCCGCCAACAGGCGCTCGCCCGCTTTGTAACCGCAGGTGCTGTTAACATCATCAAAATGATCCAGTTCCAGGATGCCGAGCACATGGCCACGAAATTCACCCGGCGGCTCGGTCAATAAGGCGGTGAGCGCACCGCGGACCTGCCGCAGGTTATTGAGTCCCGTCACCGGATCATGAGTCTCGTGATACTTGATGCGCTCCTGCATTTCGCGCAAGGTGGCGTCCGTTGCACGTTCCGACACGCTCCCTACTTCAGGCGGCAACGCACTGGCCTCACCACGGAAAAACGCCCGTGCCAGATCGGTACGGCCCCACGTCTTGGTTTGCGGCCCACGGGGATTGGCAAAAACCAGTTCGGATCCGCCGCGGTTTTTCCAAACCAGCCGCATCTGATGCTCTTGGCCCTCTTCTTTTAAACATAGCGAGGCGCCAATTTCCAGTTCATTCACCTGCGTCAGCAACCGGTGCCAATCTCTGCCGTCGACATCGGATGGATCCGGCTCGTCACGGCCGGGTTCCGGGATTGGTGGGAGAGCACGGAAGATCCGAAAATCCTGCTCAGTGACGTGCCCTACCCACGTACTTTCGATAGCCGCCTCAACACGATCCAACAGGTCGCTCTTGCGGAACGGGTCAAAACCGATATAGGATAAACCATCCTGGATGTCGGCGCGCAGGGTCTCGGGCTCCCACTGCGCCCCGGGTGCACCATCATCGCTGCCGCCGCATACAGCATGGATCTGCATCAGACAGTTCCAGTAGCGCGTCCACTCTGTGCTGTCTTCCCCTCCCCGCAGCAATACCAGTTTCAACAGCAACAACCAGCTTCCCCGCGCCAACTCGTCCACCACCTGATGCACTCTCTGGCCAGCCAGCGCCAGATTCAGCATGTCCCGCACCCGCTGTTCCGCATCCAGCACTTGAGCCCGCCCTTCACAGGCGGCGACCAACCGCTCTACTCTGCGGTGGTATTCGCCTCCATAGCGACGATATATCCCTGCCATTTTCTCGGAGTAACCGGAAATTGCGTGCGTATCGCCGATGTTCACTGCCAGGGCCTGCTCCATCAGGCGTTCTGTCTCCTTTCGGTCCTTGGCGCTTCCTCGCCCCGCCCCATATGGCAGAAACTGATATACACGTTCCAACTCGTCGATAAGGGTCTTAACGGGGTGGCCGGCATCTTGGAAGAAGTCGGACTCGGACACGGCTGTCGTTAGATACTTCAGAGAAAAACGCTTGACCCAGTCCTTCATCTGGGATGGGACCCAAGGATCATCGAACATACTGGAGAGCACTCTGTCCGACGATCCGATACGCTCATCCAAGCGCCGCTCCAGGCGCTGCTCCCGTATCTCCGGTGCCGCATGCGCCAATGCTTCCAGGACCCGCGCCTTGAGAGACCGGCCGCTTTGCTCCCAGTCATGCCCCTCCAGCACATCGGACGGCAAAGACGCGAGTATTTCCACCGCTCGGGCAGGTGACAAAGGAGCAGAAGCAGCGAGCTGTCTTGAACCTTGTGGTGGTTGGATGACTTCCACAGATTCGCCGGAGTCTATTCCCTCCGTTTCAGCGCCGCCCGGCGCCATGGGGGCCTCCACATCCCGGTCCGCTATATGGGATAGATTCTGGGTATGGGTTTCGACTCCGACGGGCTTCAGCCCCACCGCTTCCCATGACGCGCTGAGCTCCCGGTACAATGGTCCAAGCAGGCTCGACAAGATCCTTGCGGAAGCATGGAAACAGATTGCCTTGGCCTGACTATCCATACCCATGGATTCAAACCCCGCCTCGAGTATATCGGCCAGGACCTGTGGCTCGATTGGCAGCCTTTGACCATCTCTAAGACCGACGGCGGCCTGGCCGCGTAAAACCATAAGCGGCACGGCAAGATCTTCCTCGATACGGTTGCTCATGACCAACTTGGCCAACCACATCTCGAATAACTTCTGGTCGACCAACTCCAGGTCCGCATCTTCCCTTGCTGGCGTGGTGTTGTCGGGACTGGTAGCAGGCGTCGCATGCGGTTCCAGGGCTGCAAACACCCCTCTACGCATCTCCTTCTGCAACTGCTGTTCGCGCCGGGCCGTCGCGAACAGAGCGGTGTATTCGGTCACTGCAGTCCGTTCCGCGTCGCTACCTGCGTGTTCGCTGACATCCCATAGCTCGCGCTCGAACTCATCCTCCAAGGCGGATACCAAACCATCGAGCCGGCTGGACAAAACCCCTCTCAGAATATTCTCAATCGTATCGTTTCCGGTGGGGCCGGATTCGGCCGGCCGCCTGCCTCGAGCAGATTCAGTGTGGCACTGCGTGCGTATATAGGCATTCAAAGCTGCCTTCGTAACTGTGGAGATCCGTGTAAAGCGGACAGCGACACCTCCGTTCTCCAGGCGCACGATTCGCGACGGAACGCGCAAGACCCTGGGGCCATTGTCCGACGGCAGATTTAGCAGGATCTCGCAGTCCCGTCCCTCGCGCAGGCTGGCGGTCCGTATTTCATCGTTGCCCTGAAGCAACACGCCGCCCAGGCAGATATCGCGTGTGCGACAGGTTAAACTTCTGGCATTTTGCGGATGAATTTCTGCCGATAATTCCACAGTGCATCGGGGGTGATGACGTCGTTCCCTACCGCTGTGACTGGGTTCCATCGTTCGTGTTCTCCGGACTCGCTGCCGGGTAAGTACCGACTTGAGACTTTTACCGATATACCCGCTGCAAACTGAATGTCTCTACCCCATTTGTACCTAAGAAGACGCTGGCTAGAATGGCGGCATGATGAATAGCCACTTCTATTCTCGATTGTACGTGCTCCGGGATTTCACAGGGCTTACTGATTTTTTTTGATCGGACACCGATTCCAAACTGCCCTCCGTCATCAATGGCTGCATGGCGTTCATCAGGCTGGCGAACAGATGACCGTTCTGCCGCTCCTCCCGGGCCAGGAACTGTTTCATGCGCTCCCGCTCGGTGGGGGCGGTGAAGCAGGCCGGACAGCTGTCCGGAACCACCGGCAACTTGACAGCGGCTGCGAAGTCCGTGGTCTGGCGCTCGCGTACGTAGGCCAGGGGTCGGATAACGCGGATATCGCCGGCATCGTTTAGATAGTGAGCCTTCATGGTGCGCAACTGACCACCGTGGAACAGGGACATCAACAGGCTCTCGGCCAAGTCGTCCAGGTGCTGGGCCAGGGCCAGTACGTTGTAGCCGTGCTCGCGGCAGGTAGCGTACATGATGCCGCGCTTCATGCGGGCGCAATAGGCACAGAAGGAGTCGCCGCGCATGCGCGTCTTGGCCTCCTCCATGATCGGCTCGGACAGGTAGTGGTAAGGCACCTCCAGGCGCTCGTAATAGCCCCTGAGCGGCGCCGGATCGAAGCCCTCCACCTGCGGGTCCACGGTAAGCACCCCCAGCTCGAAGCGCACCGGTGCATAGGACCGCAGCTGCCCCAGGATGTGCAGCAGAGAGAGAGAATCCTTGCCGCCGGAGACTCCCAGCAGGACGCGGTCTCCGTCGCGGATCATCTCGAATTCGGCCATGGCTCGGCCAACCAGCCGCATCAGTTTTTTGGGGGTCTTGGCGAATCGGGCGGCGCCACGGCGCCGGGTCTGCTCGGCAGAGGAGTTTCGCATGGTATGCAAGCTATATAAGATCAGATCGGTTTTTATTCAAGGATACCCTACTAGAGGTGGCGCCAGTGTGCTCTGAATCGAAAACCGTACCGACATTGGAACTCGAAGCACAACAAGCGAAAAATGCCGTTTGTGGTTATACTCCGGAAACGCATATTTTTAGGGGAACTACATGGAAATTTCTGGAATTTTCGCTCTCGCCTTCTTGCTTCTGGTCGTAAGCATCGTGGTGTTGGGGGTCAAGCGTATCCCCCAGGGCAGGGAGTACACCGTGGAGCGCTTCGGCCGCTACACTCGCACCCTGCGGCCCGGCCTCAATCTGATCATGCCGGCAATCGATCAGGTGGGCGCCAAGCTGAACATGATGGAGCAGGTGCTTGACGTTCCGACACAGGAGATCATCACCAAGGACAACGCCATGGTCTCGGTGGACGGAGTTGTATTCTTCCAGGTCTTGGACGCCGCCAAGGCCGCCTACGAGGTCAACAACCTGCAGTACGCCATCCTCAACCTGGTGATGACCAACATCCGTACTGTGATGGGATCCATGGACCTGGACGAAGTGCTCTCCGAACGCGACCAGATCAACGCCCGGCTGCTTATGGTAGTGGATGAGGCCACCACACCCTGGGGTGTCAAGGTCACCCGCATCGAGATCAAGGACATCACCCCGCCGCGGGACCTGGTGGACGCCATGGGGCGGCAGATGAAGGCAGAGCGGGAGAAGCGCGCCAACATTCTAGACGCCGAGGGTTTTCGCCAGGCAGCCATCCTGAAGGCCGAGGGCGAGAAGCAGTCTGTCATCCTGGATGCAGAAGGCGAAAAGGAGGCTGCCTTCCGCCAGGCCGAGGCCCGCGAGCGCCTGGCCGAGGCGGAGGCCAAGGCCACCCTCATGGTCTCCCAGGCGATCGCCAAGGGTGACATCAACGCCATCAACTATTTCATCGCCCAAAAGTACACCGAAGCGTTGAAGGAGATCGCCGCGGCGGAAAACCAGAAGGTGATCATGATTCCCCTGGAAGCCAGCAGCCTGATCGGCTCTATCGCCGGCATCGGCGAGATCGCCAAGCACGCCCTCAGCAAGAAAGAGGACGCCAGCTGATGGACAGCAGCTGGCTCGGCGAGATCAACTACTGGCATTGGTGGGTACTGGGCGTGGCCTTCGTGATCCTGGAGATCTTCTCCCCGGCCGCCTTCTTCCTCTGGATGGGCATCGCTGCCGGGGTGGTCGGCCTGCTGCTGCTGGCCATGCCGGACCTGGCCTGGGAGTGGCAGATCCTAGCCTTCGCCTTGTTCAGCGTCGTCAGCATCGTGCTCGGCCGCAGCTACCTCAAGCGCCACCCGATCAAGACCGACCAACCTACCCTCAACCGTCGCGGCGAACAATACATCGGCCGCGTCTTTACCCTGGACGGACCCATCGTCAACGGTGTCGGCAAAATCCGCGTAGACGACACCAGCTGGAAGATCAACGGGCCGGAGTGCGATGCCGGAGACAAGGTCCAGGTCACCGGGGTGGATGGGGTGGTGTTGCGGGTGGAGTGTTTGGAGCAATCCTCGGAGTAAAAGTGAACCCCTGGAGGCGGGGGGAGGATGCTGGATAAGGCTCCGGTTTGGAGTCCGGTACCGCCGAATTCCCGGGTCGTGGAGCCGTCGGTCTGGGCAAAAGCAGCAAAAATCACCGAGTGTTTTTCCGCCGGGATACCCATGCCGGTGTCCGCTACTTGAACACGGATTTTGGCATGGGTCCCGTGCCGCTCAAGCAAGTCGACCCGCACCACAATCTCTCCTTCCCGAGTGAACTTGATGGCATTGCCGATCAGATTCGCCAGTACCTGGTCTCGATCTGTCCCAACATGTCATTAAAGCCGGAAACCAACTGGCCGATTTCGTCCCCTTCGCCGGGTGGTACTCGGACCCTTTTACCTGTAGTCCTGATGCGTTGATACCGACGCCATGGTTGTCGACAAGTCGGCAATCGGAGCGGTGATGCGCCGCTGTAGGCGACTGGATATCACCAGCGCGAGCAGGCCGGTGATAAACAGAACGCCGGTGGTCACCAGCAAGCTCGACTGCACATAGGAAAAAAGCACGACCCGTTTCCGCCCATCGATACCCCGACCGAATGGTAGCAGCTGTCGATATCCCGTAATCCTGCCTCCTAGGCCTGATTCGCCTTAGAATTCCCAGCGCACTTGGCCGTAAACCGATCGCTCGACAGCGGTCAGGGGAACATCACCCAGTTCAGAAAGAAACTCCGGGTGCTTGTCATCGAGGAGGTTTTGTCCAACTATCGAGAGTTCGACATCCGGGAGCGGCCGCCAAGCGGCTCTGGCGTCCAGCTGCCAATAGGCGTCAACCGTCTGGTGGTTCACGCCAAAGAAGTCGTCGAGCCCGTCTACATAACGGATCCACAAGTCCAGATCCAGATCGAAGCGCGGATTGAACAGCGAACGCAACGAAAATTGATGCCGCGGATTCACACCCGCATTATCCGCTGTAGCCACCTCGGGTTTGTCGTCCGTGACTTGCTCCAGGAACGTATAGGCGGTCTTCAGTTTCCAGTTGGAAGCCGGCTGCCAGTCGGCGGCCATTTCAATGCCGTACCCTTCACCATCACCCTGGCTCCCTAGCGGAAGCGGAACGAGTATGCTGGTCGGGGGTGGCGGGGTGAAAAAGCAATTCGGCGGAATCCCGCCGGGCTGGCAGCTCGGCGCACCGATCTGACTACTGCGAAGCTGATCGTAGTCGTTGTAAAACAGGGCGATGTCCAGCCCGAACGTGCGGCTGGCCTGCCATTTGAATCCCGCTTCATATGCGATCAATTCCTCGGATTCAACCCGATTGTCGCCTTGCGCTATAAGTAACTGGGGGACCGGGGCTGGATTTCCGGGGCTGGCCGGGGGAAGCAGCCCCACAACGATGTTCGCATTGTGATCCACTCGCCCCGGAGTGCGAACCGCCCGCGCCACGGACGCCCATAAGGTCTGGCGCTCGTTGGGTGTCCACAACAACCTGGCATTCGGCTGAATCTCGAACCCGGTGTAATCGTTGTGCTCGAACTTGGAGCCCAGCGTGAGGGTCCATTGCGGAACCAATTCAATGTCATCCTGGACAAACGCACTGAACAGATGGTCATCACGGCTGGTGGGCGCCAGCGACACTATGGAGCTGTTGCGCAAGGAATCACCAGTATAGCGATAGCCCAAACCGAGAATTAGATCGTGTCGGTCGAATCGTTGCGTCCGGTACTGAAAATCCAAATCGAAGGTGTTTCGGTCTTCCCCGACCAGGGCCCAGCCCCGCTCGGTGCGATCGAAGTAGGCCTGAAGGGCGAAATCGTCACTATCGGACACCCAGTGGTTCCAGCGCGCCAACAAATTGAAACCGCTCACATCGGTGTCGTTGTCGACGACGCTTTGGAACGGAGGGCTCAGCGATGGCTCGCTGACCGTTTCCCCGTGACGCCCCTTGTAGTAGTCACCCTGGATGTTCAGATCATCGGTATCCGATATCAGCAGTTCGGCCCGGAAGCCGGTACGGAACTGATCCCAATCGTCTGCCGTCTCTTCTCCAGAAAGCGCGTCAACGCTGCCGTCGCGGTTGAAATACTTGCCATAGATCCGGTAATGGCCCATATCGGCGATCCCGGCGCCATAGCGAAAATGGACGAATCCCTGTTCTTCGTTTCCAGTCCCGGCGCTAAGAAGCACGCCCTGGGTATCGGCAGTCTCCTTGGTGATGATATTGATGACGCCGTTTACCGCATTGGCACCCCACAGGGTGGCGCCGGGACCCCGGATAACCTCGATACGGTCGATATCCTCCAGCAGGGTATCTTGGACGTCCCAGTACACGCCCGAGAACAGGGGCGTGTAGACGCTGCGGCCGTCGATCATGACCAAGAGCTTGTTGGCGAAACGGCCGTTGAAGCCCCGGGACGTAATCGCCCACTTACTGGCATCGATTCGCGCGACCTGTATGCCCGGCGCCATGCGCAGCGCCTCCGGTATGGTGGTGACACCGGAGCGGCGGATATCCTCCTGGGTAATCACGAACGCCGCCGCCGCGGCCTGGGAGAGCGGCTGGGATTTCTTGGATAGAGACGTCACTTCCAAACTGAGGAGCTCGCCGAGGCTGAGATCAAAGTACTCGTCGGGCCCGGAGCTCGATTGTGTATGAGTATTGAAACCCAGCATCATGCTCAATAGGAGACCGTGGAAAAACTTGATTTTCCAACCGCTCGCATCGCTGCCGAAACTGCCTATTGTTATCATATGCATTGATAGATGCTCCCTATCCATTCTGAGGAGCAGTCTCTGTGTCAACCAATTCCGCGCGATTTGCCGCCGTACCGAAACGGAAACCGCAACGCTCGGAATTGGTAGCCGTTCAGTCCCCCCCTTTATGAAAGGGGGGTTAGGGGGGATTTGAGGCTTGCTTAAGTCGCTCCCGTTCTGAAAATCCCCCCAGCCCCCCTTTTTCAAAGGGGGGAGTGAACGGTTACCGGA
>RCNG010001189.1_pt1 | contig 12806 bp, 10 predicted proteins | sample 2041371 | NCBI WGS metagenome assembly RCNG01 (sample SAMN09708227, study PRJNA481090) | Marine sediment metagenome, whole genome shotgun sequencing project. | biome: marine sediment; feature: ocean; material: sediment; isolation source: Sewage treatment plant 1 marine sediment (STP1) ... | reverse complement strand
GCCGAACAGCAACCCACCCACGACATCCGTGAGCCAATGAACTCTCAGGTACGTGCGACTCCAAGCCATGACGAGCGCGTAGATGATCCCGATGCTGAGGAACAATCGACGCCGATGGGGCCAGAGGATCCCTGCGATCATCGCCAATCCGATCCCGATCGCCGCGCCCGACACCATTGCGTGGCCTGACGGATACGACGCCGAAGGCTCGAAGACAAGGGAGTCGACCGGGCGTGACCTGTCCACCAACAGCTTCGTCAACGTCGACAGAACGTTCGCTCCAACGACCATCCCCGCCCACGCCACCACGGCCCACCACTTCCTCATGGCCGCGAAACCCACAGCGACGACCATCGTGGTCACCGCGGCAATCGGAAACGAACCGAGATCGTGGAACAGTTCGGCGATCGAGACGAGTCTCAGGGTCTCGGAGTCTTCCATGAGCGACAGCCAGGCGTCGTCGACCGATTGGGTCCATCCGGCAACGACGACCGCCGTGAGGAGGAGGAAGGCAGCGAACAGTCCTCCTCCAAGCCGAAACGCACGTTGAACAGGGATCGACATGGATGACCACGTTATCGGGAAGCGGTCACGATCGGCAATGCGTGCAGATCGCTCTACTACTCGAGTGGGATCGATCCGTCGTTCGCGTGATATTGGGCGTGCGATTCGATGAGTGCCTCCCAGTCGGCGGAACTCTCCATATCCACGGCGACGAGATGGTTGGTTCGCGGCCCGTCCGACCGCCCGAATGCACGGGCCCGCTGCAACACCTCCCGCGAAGCGTCATCGATGCGCCGGTGTTGCGCCAGGTGATCCTCCCACGAACGCGTCAGGAACACCTCCGTGAGTCGATGCGGGTTACCGGCGTCGCGATAGAGACGCCACCGATACGCCCCGGTTCTCAAACGGACGAGGCGCACCTCGCGCATAACGTCGAGGAACCCCTCCAGATCGTCGCGTTCGATCTCCCATGTCGCTGTCATCAGCACCGGGCCACCCTCGGTATCGACGTGCGGGAGAAAGACCCGCTCGTCCGTGAACTCAGGGGTGACAACGTCGTTCAAGGCCGGGATCTTCAGGGTAGGAATTACGACCACTCCGAGGGCGATCCCCAGTGAGGAGAGCAAGATCTCTGCGCCACCGGCTCCGATTTCTTCGGCGATCCAACCGGACATGATCGCTCCAATGGGCATCGTTCCGGCAAACGACAACATATAGAGCCCCATGGCTCGCCCCCTCACCCACTCCGGCGACATCAGTTGTGCCGTGGCGTTCAAATTGGCGAGGGTCCATACCCATGCGACACCGACGACCACGAGGGCGATGAACGCCATCGCCATCGATCCTGCCAGACCGAGAGCGACGCCGGCGACACCGACCAGCGTGACCGTGGCCGGCAACGACCAACGACCGAGTCCCGATGTCACAGGATCCCTCGTGAAGGCACCCACAAGAGCACCCAGCCCCATCGCTCCGAGCAGGAACCCGAACGCTCCGGCTCCTCCACCCAACTCCTCGGTGCGGACTGGCAACACGGACTGGATCACCGAAGAGGTCAGGGCGAACATCGCAGCAACGGCCATCACCTTCCGAAACGACGGCGTGAACCTGGCGAAGCGGACCCCGAGAGCGATCGCGTTTCTCATCGACGTCTGCTCGCGGTCGGGCGATCCCATGACTCTCGCGAGGATGATCAGAACCACGATCACACCGAGATACGACAGCGCGTTGAGTCCGAAGGCCACCTGCGCGCCGGCGACGGCGACGATGAGCCCTCCCAGGGCCGGGCCGACCGCACGGGCAACGTTGAAGGCCGCAGAGTTGAGAGCGACGGCGCTCGCAACCAGGCCGCGAGGAACGAGATCCGGGACGGTTGCCTGCCAGGATGGAAGATTGAAGGCAAGGCCCGTTCCCAGCAGCAGCCCAAGACCGAGGAGCAGACCCGGTGTGATCATGCCGGCGGCCGTGAGGATCGCCATCGCCGCTGCCGACCCTCCCATCGTCATCTGAGCCGCGATCAGGACCTTCCGACGATCGAACATGTCGGCGATAGCTCCAGCGGGAAGCGAGAAGACGAGGAGGGGAAGCGTCGACGAGGCCGACACGAGTCCGACCCAGAGGGCCGAGCCGGTCAACTCGAGCATCAGCCACGAGGCAGCGACTGCCTGCAGGAATGAACCGACGTTGGAGAAGATGGCAGCAACCCATAGCGCCCTGAATCGGTGAATCTTGAGAGGGGCAACGGCCTGTGACACGGGGTCAGTCTATGGATGCCCCGGTATGTCGGAGCAGCTCCCTAGCGTCGTGGCCTTGTCAGTCGGTCAGGATCTTCCCAGCGATCGAAGCAGCCGTCCGGCCCGAACCGAGAGCGGCGCTCATACCACCCCCACTGACCCAGGCGCCGGCGAAGAGGAGATTCGGGATCGGCGACTTCGGGCTCCTCCTGTTGAGCATGTTCGCGACCGTTTGTTCACGTCCGTAGATGCTGCCGCCGGGGTTGAGCCCGTATCGTGCGTTGGTGAGCGGTGTTCCGATCTCCTTGACGACGATCGAGTCTCGCAATCCGGGAATGAGCACCTCGGCCCGGTCGATCAGAAGGTCCGCCGCCTCTTCCTTGATCCGCAGGTACTCCGGATTCTCGGAGTAGCCGTCCATATTGCCTCCCGTCCCCCACACGTTCTCGTAGTCCCACGGAGCGAGCGACAACATCACAAGGACGCTCTTCCCATCCGGGGCGCAGCCGGGGTCTGCATCGGTGTAGTTGGCGACCACCATCCCTGTCTTCGAGAAGTCCCCCGAGAGCATCGCCGCGTAGTCGGCGTCCATGTCGTAGCCGTCGGAGAGGAAGAACTCGTGGTGATCCCATCCCTCGGCTGAGAGATCGCGATCGAGACCGAGATGAACGACGAGGTTCGACATCGCCGCCACGTCCCTGTCGATATCGGCAAGGAAATGGTCGTCGATCGGGTCCCTCCCGGTCATCGCCACCGTCGCAGACGGACTTGCATTCGATACGACCACGTCTGCCTCGATCCGCAGTCCCCGGTCGGTCTCAACGGCCACTGCCCTGCCATCGTTCACGTCGATTCGGGTGACTCGATTCCGGAATCGAACCTCTCCACCGCGCGCCGTGATCTCTGCGACGATCGCACGACTCATCGCCTGGCTCCCGCCCCTCGGGTACCAGGCTCCGGATGTGTGATAGCTATGGATCACGAGAGCGAAGAGCCCCGCCGACACCTTCGAAGGTGGGAGGCCGAGATACCCCCAGAGCATCGAGACGACGGACTGGAGTTGCATGTCCGTCGTGAACCTTTCCATGAACGTCTGCCAGTCCTGGGAGAACGCTGCGGCCATGTCCGGGAACCGCTCCATCATCTCCATCGGCGTTGCACGCACTCCCTTCGTCCGCTCTTTCGCGTACCCGCCTACGTCGGAAGCGACGCGACGGATCGCGGCGAATAGGTCGTCCACGCCCTTGGCCTCTTCGGGGAACCTGGTCTTGAGTTCGCGCAGGTAGGCGGGCAGATCAGCTGGCACGGTGATCTCATAGTCCGGGAACAGGGCCGTGTAGAACGGATCGAGGCGAGTGAATTCGACCCTATCAAGCACGCCGAGATCTTCGAGCATCGGGTGGAGCCAACCACCAGGTCCGGCTCCGTCGAGGGCGTGCAGGGCGACTTCGAACCGGAAGCCTTGCCTCTTGAATTCGTGAGCGTATCCACCGGGGACGGAGTGGTGTTCGAGCACGACGACGCGGTGACCTTCCTTGGCCAGATAGCCGGCGGCACCAAGACCGCCCAGTCCGGCTCCGATGACAACGGCGTCCGCATGAATTGTCTTCATGTCAGGCCTGGACCGTCCTGTCCCCGTTCCCGTTTCCGTCCGCAAATGGCTCTCGATCCACCACTTTCGCATACAGGTAGGAAACGATCTCTTTGATCGAGGCGACGATCGGCACGGCGAGGAGCGATCCGATCAAACCGGCAACGTTGAACCCGACGATCAGCGAGATCATGATGATCACCGGCGAAAGCCGGACCGCCCTGCCCATCACCTTCGGAGCGATGATGTTCGCCTGAGCCTGGACAACCACAACGTAGATGCCTGCAACGATCAGGGCGAAGATGAAGTTGTTCATGTCTGGCCAGCGCGTCGAACCTCCCACAAGGGCTGCGATCACTCCGGGGAACGCTGCGATGATCGGCCCGAAGGTCGGGATCATGTTGAAGAGCATCATGATCACGCCCATAAGGAATGCTCCCTGGACGCCCACGAAAGCCAGCACGGCGAAGAGCATCACCCCCGTAATCAGGCTGTTGACGAGTTGGCCGTATATGTACCCGCGCCAGACCCCTGAGATCCGGTCGCAGAGCACGGCGGTGTCCCGCTCGTAGCCGGGAGGGGCCGTGCGATGGATCCACCGATAGAACTTCGCGCTGTCGGCGTTCAAGTAGATCGCGATCATCATCGTGATGAGGGCCGACATGACCATGGCAACAAGGAGACCGGTCACGGTCCTGATCGAATTGAACGCACCTCCGAGCAGCCCCTGGAGCGCTTCCGCATCGATCTTGATGCCGTTGCTCCCGCCGCCCGTGACAGCCTCCTCGCTGAGCCACTCCCGGATCGGCTCGTTAATCTCGGTCATGTCGATGCTGACACCGAAGATCACGAGTCCTTGAGTCTCGTCAACGAACGACTGTGCGACATCCCGAACCGTTTGCTCCATCCCGGCGACGTCGATGCCGGCAAGGGATTGGGTGATCCCCACAGCGAGGATGGCCACGAGGAGCAGTGAGACGATGAGGACGACGAGATAGCCGATCGCGAGGGCGAGCCATCGGGGCCAGTGGAAACGCCGGTGGAGGGCCCGGACCATGGGGGCGACGAGGAAGGCGACAATACCCGCCATGGCAAGGATCGGCAGAGCGCCACGCGACAACCAGAAGATGATCGCAGCGAACACAATGAGCCCGGTGGCGACGCCTATCTTCGTCTGAGGGGACCACGGTGGGGATGCCGATCCAAGCCGAGGGTCGCTCTCCTCCGGAGACACGGCGGTGTCCTCGGTGTAAGCGTCTCTGGGTTCGTCGTTCGTCGAGAGCTCGTCGATGATCTCTCCTCCTGTGCCGCGGACACAGCGTACCGTGAGATCCGTCGTCATCCCGACTCTCCCCATTCTCCGGGCTCACAACGCCAAATAGGACGCCGCGTACCCTGGGTATGCCGTTTGTTGGGCTGTGGGCGGAGGGGTGCCGGTACGATGTCATCTGTGACTGCTCCATCTCCTCCCATCCCCCCCGACGATTACCAGGATCACCTCGGGAAAGCCCGGCAATACCTGCGCGACGTCATCCTGGGAGTGAACGACGGCCTCATCTCGACCTTCCTCCTCGTTGCAGGCGTCGTCGGCGCCGGACTCGACTCGACGCAGGTACTCCTCACAGCCATCGCAGGCGCCCTCGCAGGAATGATCTCGATGGGAGCCGGCGAGTACCTCGCTACCAAAGCCCAGGAAGAGGTCTTCGCGGCGGAGATGGAACTCGAGGCGCAGCACCTCAGGGATCACCGTGACCACGAGCGGGACGAACTCCGCCACATGTTCGGAGACATGGGTCTTGCCGGCGACGAACTGGAGAAAGTCGTTCAGATTATCGATGGGAGCGACGAGGCGATGCTCGGCGTCATGGCCGGGCTCGAGTTCGGAATCGTCGATACCGAGAAGCGCAATCCGTACACGGCAGGCCTCGCCTCGGCCGGCCTGTTCTTCATCGGAGCTTTCCCCTCTGTTCTTCCTTTCGCCATCTTCGACGACACGAAGACAGCCTTGCTGGTGGCCGCCCTCCTCTCCGGATTCGGCCTGATCGTCGTCGGCGCTACGAAGACCATGATGACGAAGACGAACCCGGTGCTCTCGGCGTTGGAGAACCTCGGCATCGGTTTCGTCGGCGGCGTCCTGAGCTTCGTCGTTGGTCAGTTCTTCGAATCGTTCATCGGATCCTGAGATCGCAGCGGGACCACCACGATCCCACCTGACCCATCGTCGAGGATCTTCACATCTGCCGAGTAGTGGGTCCGGATGAGTACCGGGTCGAGGACCGACCGCCCATCACCCTCCGCCACCACTGCCCCCTCCGCAAGCATGACCAACCGATCCGGGAACTGTGCGGCGATCGTCAAGTCGTGCATGGCCGAGATGACGGTCAGCGTCCGCTCACTGCGGAGTCGGTCGACGAGTTCGAGAACCTCTTGCTGCTTGCCGATGTCGAGCGCCGTCGTCGGTTCGTCGAGGAGAAGGATCGGCGACTCCTGGGCGAGCGCCCTTGCGATGACGGCCCTCTGGAGCTCTCCGCCCGACAGCGTCGTCACGTCCCTGTTCATGAACGCAGACAGGGTGAGTGCATCGAGAATGTTTGCGACAACTTCAAGATCGTGGAGGGACGGACCGGTGATCGTATGGACGTGCGGTGTGCGTCCGAGGAGAACGTAGTCGACGACGCGCATGCCTGGAGGGAGGACGGGATGCTGCGGTACGAGAGCGACTGACCGCGCGAGATCACGTCGCTTCATCGCCGAGGTCTGGTCTCCTTGGGTCGCTATCGATCCTTCGAACTCGACAGCGCCCGTGATCGCACGGAGCAGCGTTGTTTTGCCGGCACCGTTCGGCCCGATGATCCCGAGCCACTCGCCTTGAGCGATCTCCAAGTCGACGGAATCGAGAATCCTCGATCCGTTGAATCGGACACCGACACCACTGAGGGAGAGGGCGACCGTCATGATCCGAGTCCTCTCGAGGAGCGAAGCACAATGGCGAAGAACGGCGCGCCGAAGAACGCCGTCACCACCCCGATTGGGATCTCCGCCGGGGAAGCGACCGTTCGTGCCAGCAGATCCGCGAGGATCAGGAACGTCGCACCGAACACGACCGACAGGGGGAGAACGACCCGGTAGCTGGATCCGAAGACGATCCGAACAGCGTGAGGAACGACGATCCCGACGAAACCGATCAGTCCTGAGACGGCGACCACAGCTGCCGTTCCAAGTGTTGCGGCCAACACCATGACGAGACGCACCCGTGACGGATCCACCCCGAGGGTCACCGCTTCGTCGTCACCAACACTGAGCACGTCGAGTCTTCTGGCCCCGAGAAGGATCACGATCGTCGACACGACGACGTATGGGAGCACCAGCCAGATTTCTCCCCATCCGACCGTCGACAACCGTCCGAGGATCCATCCGTACACCTCACGAAGCGTCTCTGCGTTGCGTTGCTGGAGATACGTCTGAACGGCCGTGAGGAATGCCGCAACCGCTACACCGGCCAGAATGAGCGTCACCGGCGTTCGTCCTGCCTTCACCGAGTAGCCGACGGCATAGGTCGCAGCGACGCCAGCCACGCCGCCGACAAAGGCGAGGAGCGGAAGCGTGTCGATCGGTCCCGACGGAAGTGAGGATCCATAGGCAAATGCGATCGTCGCACCGAGACCCGCCCCTGCCGCGGCACCGAGCAAGTAGGGATCCGCAAGCGGGTTCCGGAACGACCCCTGATAGGAGCCGCCGGCAACGGCGAGCATCGCACCGACGATGCCTCCAAGTGCGACGCGGGGCATCCTCAACTCCCACAGGATGGCTTCCTGCCGATCGTTGAGTCCTGAGTCGATGTCGACGAACGGGAGCCGATCCACGACAGAGAGCAGGACCGATCGTGCGTCAAGGTCGACGGCGCCCAACAAGATTGCAAGGAAAACCGCACCGGCCAGGGCGGCGAGGGCCCCGGCGAGCCACCACCAGTGGAGGCGGCTCGGGCGGATCTCCTCCCCCGTCACGATCTCTGCAATTCGGTGACGGCTTCGGCAATCGACGCTACGAAGTCAACGACACGAGGTCCCCAACGAGACGCTACATCGTCGTCGAGCCCCGTAATGGCACCGGCCTGAACTGCCGTGAGTGAGTCCCACCCGGGCCGTTCTGCGACCGTTTCGGCATCCTGTCCGCAGCACTTCGTGTCTGCCAGGAACACCATGTTCGGGTCCTCGGAGAGGATGTGTTCAGCCGAGAGTTGCGGGTAGCCGTAGCCATCCGGGTCGGCTCCGTCCGCGACGTTGGAGAGGCCGAGCATCGTGTAGAGCCCACCGACGAACGTTGCCGACGTCACCGAGTAGTAGTCGGGGCTTAGCTCGTGGTAGTACGTCGCTCCTCCTCCATCGATCGAAATCGTTGTCTCCTCAATCTTGGCCTTCATCGACGCGACGAGGCCCTCGGCTTCCTGGATGTGACCCGTCGCTGCACCGATCTGCTCGATCTGTTGGTACGCGTCGTTGAGCGTGCCTGCGGATGGGTGCATTATCACGGGGATACCGATGGCTTCGAGACCGGGGATCACATCACCCGGGTCGTACATGATCACCACAAGATCGGCGCCGTATCCGGCGATTGCTTCGAGATTCGGTTCGAACCCCGTGAGATCCGTCATCGGCGCTTCGGTCGGATGGTTCGACTGGCTGTCGACGGCCACGACCTGTGAGCCGGCCCCAACAGCGAAGAGCACTTCCGTCGATGTTGGTGACAGCGACACAACGTTCGCGGGCTTTGCCTCAATCGTCACCGGACCATTCGGGGCGTCGATCGTGACGGGGAAACCAGATGCTTCGGGCAGCGTCGTGGACGGCGTCGTCGTGGATTGACTCGTCGTCGACGACGCAGGTGCGGTCGTGGTCACCGCCGCGGTGGATGTGGTACCGAGTGTCGTCGACGGGGCCCCGGCGGTATCAGACGATTCTCCACACGCTGCTGCGATGAGCGCAATTGCGGTGACTATGAGCAAGATTCTGCGGACCATGATGTTGCTCCTCTCTCGGGAGGAGCCTTCATGGAAGCGACGGGACCCGTCCTCCGAAGGTTCGGTCGCACACTGGTGGAAAGGCGACCTGGCTCGTCCCCGGAGGGCTTCACAGTTGCGGGACAGCGCCGGATTCACACCGGACTTCGCTTCACAAACAGCGCCCGGGACAACCCCGAGAACAGTGATCGTAGTCCATCACCTGGCTTCGGGATACTTGGTAGATCAGTAAATCAGTAGATCAGCACTGCTCCACCGGCTACTGAGCTACTGAGCTACTGGTCTACTCCCACCCAAGCTCCCACTACGCTCCAGCCCAATGAAACCCATTGTCAACACTCTTGTTCTTGCTGCGGCTGCTGCGGTCGCCGTCACGCTTGTCGCCACCCGCCGACCGAGTCGGCCGCCTGTCCGTCAGGGTTCATGGCAGCCGGTCGACCAGCCGTCACCATGAGGATCGCCCTCGACCACACATCAGAGATCGGGGTTCGGGCCGGCCGCCTCCTCATGGGGGAAGAGGGCCTCGACCTCCTCGGTGTCGTCCGTCGCGACGTCAAGGACAAGGACTCGAGAATTCGCCGAATCGATGACCTTGCCGGGTTCGACGCAGTTGTCACCGACGATCCCGACTCTGCGATCCTCGCTGAAGCCGCCTCGGCCGGGGTCCCCAGTGTTCTCTGGGCGGACACGTTCGACCCACAGACCGATACCGCAGATGTCCCCGTGCTCTTCGGCGCCAACCTCGTCACCGGAATCGGACGGAGCCTTGCCACTCGTGAAGCCGACATCGCCGGTACCGACGCGCAGATCCTCTTCGCCTGGACCGAACCGGGTAAGCCTTTGCGTCATGGCGAGCCGCTGATGTTCCCGGAACCCGTCGGGTCCCGCTGGGGGACTCGACGAAGGATGACGAACCGTCGTCTCGAGGTTGCCGCAACGGTCCCCGATCAATGGGCCGGCGTCATCGTACGATCCACCACGAACGAAGAGACCCGCACACTTGGCATCGCCGATCTCGCTACTCACCTCGAAGCCATCGCCCTGGCAGCTGGAGGCGTTCTGGCAGCCTCAGGGGTTCTCTCCCCGGGCGAGAACCGTCCGGAAGACACAGCCGACCAGTACCTGGTGTCTGCCCTCCGCATCGGCCTGGACGTGGCTTCGTTCACCGAAACTTCATAGTTTCATCGTCCCCGTAGTCCTTCTCTTGGGGTTGAATAACACCCATGCGGAAGTTCCTCTTGCTCGTTGGTGCCATGGCGCTCGTCTCCACAGCCTGCACGAGCGACGGCGCCTCAGTTGACGCCGCCCCAACCACGGTGGCCGTTCCGACGGGTGCGTCTGCCGCTGGAACGACACCAGCCCCTGAGTTCCCCGCGGGTCTCGATTGGCTGAACGTCGACCGACCCCTCGATCTAGCGGCGCTGCAAGGAAAGATCGTTCTGCTCGACTTCTGGACGTACGGGTGCATCAACTGCATTCACATCATCCCGGACCTCAAGCGCCTCGAAACGGAGTTCCCCAACGATCTTGTCGTCGTCGGTGTCCACTCGGCCAAGTTCGCCAACGAGGGTGAGACCGACAACATCCGGGAGATCATCCAGCGGTACGACATCCGCCATCCGGTCGTGAACGATGTCAATTTCGAGGTTTGGGACTCGTGGGGCGCCCAAGCATGGCCAACGGTGGCCCTCATCGACCCGGCAGGAAACGCCGTCGGAATCCACGCAGGAGAAGGCGTGTACGAGGTGGTTCAGCCGGTGGTCGCGAACCTCGTCGCCGAATTCTCCGCGATCGATGGTCTCGATCCGACACCCCTCCCCGTACGGCTCGAGCAGGATCGGTCGCCAAACACCGTCCTCTCCTACCCGGGGAAGGTCCACGCCGATCCGCTATCCGACCGAATCTTCATAGCCGACACGGGTCATCACCAGATCATCGCTGCCACCGACGACGGCACCGTCACGGCCGTCTTCGGATCCGGACTCGAGGGGTTCGATGACGGCGCCGGCACCGATTCGTCCTTCTCCTCCCCTCAGGGCCTCGTCATCGACGGCGACACGCTCTACGTCGCCGACACGAACAACCACGCCATCCGACAGATCGACCTCACAACGGGCGCCGTCACGACACTCACCGGAACCGGTGCAAAAGGCTGGCCCCCGATCGGCGGCGCCCTGAATGACGTCGAACTGAATTCGCCATGGGCTCTCGAACTCTCCGGCGACCATCTCTACGTTGCCAACGCGGGGACCCACCAGGTATGGACCATCAACCTGAGCGATCAAACCGCTGCACCATCGGTTGGCAGCGGAGCAGAAGGCACAGCGAACGGTCCTCTCCTCGAGGCCGCCCTGGCGCAACCTTCCGGATTGGCGCTCGATCCCGAGGGCATCCTGTACTTCGCGGACTCGGAGTCAAGCTCGATCCGGAGCGCGGAGATCAGCACCCCCGACGGAGTGACCGATCTCGTCGCAGGAGGTGCGGCGAATCTCTTCGAATTCGGGGACGAAGACGGTACAGGAACTGGGGCCCGATTCCAGCATCCGCTCGGGATCGACTGGCACGACGGGCTTCTCCTGGTCGCCGACACGTACAACTCGAAGATCAAGTCGGTGGATCCATCAACGAATACCGCTGTGTCGCTGTTCGGCGACGAGCAGGGATGGAGGGACGGACCCGACCCTCTGTTCTACGAGCCAGGCGGTCTCTCGGCCGACGGAGATGTGCTGTGGGTGGCTGACACGAACAACCACGCAATCCGGCATATCGACCTCACCGCGGGCATCGCCTCCACAATCGTGCTGTCCGGACTCGATGCTTTCCTCTCGATACCGGGAGCCGAGGACTTCCTCGGGATGGTCATCACCCTCGCTGCCGTCTCGTCAGGACCGGGAACCGCGGACCTCGTCCTCGACGTTGCCGTCCCGGATGGATACAAGGTCAACGAGGAGGCTTCTTCGTCACTCTTCCTCGCCGATGAGGGCAGCGTTGCCTCGTTCCCCGACGGTGACCGCGTCGATCTGACCGGAACAACGTTCCCTGTGGTGGTCCCTCTGGATCTCCGCGAAGGGCTCGGCATGGTCACTGCCGATCTGGCGCTGGTGTGGTGCCGCAAGGACGCTGAGGGGTTGTGTCTGTTCGAACAGACCCGGTTCGAGATTCCATTGAACGTCTCGACGTCGGGACCGTCTGCGTCGATCCGCCTGTCCCTCGAACTCGAAGCTCCGCGCCTCTAGGGGTCAGTCGTCATCGGTAACGACGGCGACGGGTTCGGTCTTCGTATCGCCACTTCCACCGTTTCCACCGTTGGTCTGAACGTGGACGGCGGGGCGTAGTGGTGCTGTTCTCGTTGCAGGCACGACATACGTCTCCTCGAGGACGATCAGTTCCACGCCTCCGACGACGTCCGATATGAGGTTGTACAAAACAGCACCGAGCGTGAACACGCCGGTAAGCGTCACAAAGAGCACGATCGAGAAGAACACGACGGCCCGGAAATAGAGTTCGCCGTTGGGGGTGAACACGAGAGAGAAGTTGTCGACGATCTCGGCGAACTTGTCCGGGATCCCCCGCTGAACAGCGAGCGACCACATCACCCACACGCCGAGGACGAACACGAGGGCTCCGATCGCGTTCAGTACGAGCGAGACCTTGAGCACCGTCCATGGATCGATCTTGCGGATGACCCGCCGAACACGCCGAACAGCCATGGAACGATTGTAGGAACGGGGTCCGAATAGACCGGGGGTTTGCGAGCCTCCAGCTACCAGCAAGACTCCCAACATCGCAGTGAGTCGGAGGGCGGTTCTGGCTGGCGGCTGGGGGCTGGTAGCTGGCGTCTCTACTCTTCTTCGGTCTGGGGGACAAGGGCCGCCGCTGAGAGGTCTGTTCCCCCGTCGAGGCTTACGACCCTCACACCGGTCGACTCCCGTCTCTGGCGGCTGATGTCGGACACGGCCTG
>RCNG010001188.1_pt1 | contig 12807 bp, 12 predicted proteins | sample 2041371 | NCBI WGS metagenome assembly RCNG01 (sample SAMN09708227, study PRJNA481090) | Marine sediment metagenome, whole genome shotgun sequencing project. | biome: marine sediment; feature: ocean; material: sediment; isolation source: Sewage treatment plant 1 marine sediment (STP1) ... | reverse complement strand
AGAAAAGAAACCAGGAGAATAGAAAACAGGAGAATAGAAGCCCGGAGAAAAGAAGCCCAGAGAAATGAAGCGGAGAGAAAAGAAGCTCGGAGAATAGAAGCGGAGAGAAAAGAAGCCAGAAGAAAAGAAGCCAGAAGAAAAGAATCCAGAAGAAAAGAATCCAGAAGAAAAGAAAAAGGTATGGGACTGCACATTATGGAATACAGAAGCCGCTATTTCGGCGGAAAATTGAGCATAGAAGCAGGCAAAACGGGTGGCGTCATTGTCAACTGTAGTTTTGAAGATGAAGATGAAGATGATGATGATGATGAAAAGCAAGAAAACCAAGAAAAAAACCAGTAACCCTAAAAATCAGCTCAGTCGTATCCTTATAGTTGACGATCACCCGGCCGTGCGTGAAGGGCTGGAGGCACGGATTGCCATGATCCCTGATATGGAGATATGCGCAGCAGCAGAAGATGCCGCTGAGGCAATGAAGTTGTTGCGTAAAACACATCCGGATATTGCCATTGTAGATATTTCTCTTAAAGGCGGGTGCAACGGTCTGGATTTAATCAAGCGGATTAAGGCCGAAGACAATTCAGTACGCATACTGGTCTGGTCCATGCATCCTGATTCTCTGTATGCTGAACGTTCTTTGCGATCGGGTGCTCTGGGGTATATTAATAAAACGCACACTACCAGTCATCTTCTGGATGCCATCCAGCAAGTGCGTGATAACCATATCTATTTAAGTGAGGACACCACAAAACGCATGCTGCAGCATATGGTGGGACATATAGAAAATAAAACCTCCAACACACCCTGTGAAGTGCTGTCCAATCGTGAACTGGAAGTGTTTATGCTGATAGGCGAAGGTTTGCCAACAGCACGCATCGCAGAGCGATTGAATATCAGCACCCATACGGTCGAGACGCACCGGCTGAGGATCAAGTCCAAACTGGATATAAAATCGGCCACCGAGCTGGCCACTATGGCGACCCGCTGGTTAATAGAACATAGCTGAATTTAGCGTTATTAACGCTAATATCCTTACCTATACTTTAATCCACTACATCCCCTAACCAAGTTAGCACTACAGTCATCTATCAATTAATAGTTAATGTTCCTATCCATAAGTCGATATTGACAACATAAAGATATTGACAAGCTTCTAACAAACAATTACCGTTCAAACGTACACCTAAATATTTTAGGGGAATTTCGGTTTATTAATTCAGTGGGGACATGTCATGGAAACACAAAAAAATACATCACTCGGTTTTTTCTTATTCTTTATTAGCTTTCTGCTCTGTATGACAGCAAGCGCGGCCAATGATCCGGGTAATGGCGGTGGTTTTTCTCATGAACAGCACTTTATTAATAATCCTTATACAGGGACAGTTTCCTGTCTTGGCAGCGGATGCCATGATAAGGAAGCTGCAGATGTACTGACTACCGGGCACTGGAAATGGCAGGGTGTTGCGGAAAATGTCGTGGGTGTTGAAAACGAAATCCATGGTAAAAATGACTTTATCAACAACTTTTGTGTCTCCGTCCCCACCAATGAGGGTCGCTGCGCGCAATGCCATATAGGTTATGGCTATACCGATAAAGACTTTGATTTTAGCAATGCAGAAAGTATCGACTGTCTGATCTGCCACGATCAGACTGACACCTATGTAAAAGGTAAAACTAACGGTGGGTTGCCTATTATCCCTCTTGTATCAGATACAGAACCTGACCTGCAAGCAGTTGCTATGAGCGTTGCAGATAATGGCGGCGTTCCCGGTCGTCAGAACTGCATAGTCTGTCATGCCAATGCCGGCGGCGGCGACAATATCAAGCATGGCGATCTTTCAATGTCTATAGCCAGTACCACACGTGAGTTTGATGTACATATGGGCACCGACGGAGGTGATATGAGCTGTGTGGATTGTCATGATGTGGATAGAACGACAGGCGGCAAAGTAGCCTCCCATGGTATTGGCGGCATGCCGTATCATTCAGTTGATGAAGGCATCATGAAACAATGCGTGGATTGTCATGCTGATTCCCCCGCTCCTGTCCATAGCGGTGAAATTGCCAGCATGATTGCTACGCATGATCGTCTGACCTGTCAGGTCTGTCATATTCCGGCCATTGCGCGAAATACTTCGACTAAAACGGAATGGTACTGGTCCACTGCCGGTGATCTCGAGCGGGTTCCAGTCCTTGATGAGGACGGGCGCCCTGATTACGATCCCAAGAAAGGTGACTTTGTCTGGGCCAAAAATGTTCGGCCAACGCTGCGATTTTTCAATGGCAAATGGAATAAAATGATGATCAATGTCAATGATATTGTTGGAGAAACAGAAGAAATTGAAGATCAGCCGGTTGATCTGGGTTCGCCTGTTGGAGACCGCAGTGATCCTGATGCCATGATCTATCCCTTTAAGAATATGATTGGTAATCAGGTTGCCGGTGAAAATGAAGATGATGAAGATAATGAATATTACACCCTGCTGGTGCCTCATCTGTTTAAAAAGACTGATGATTTACCAAATCCCTACTGGGGTGTCTATGACTGGGATCTGGCGTTGCAGGACGCTGCTGGCTATACCGGGCAATTCTACAGCGGTTATTTCGAATTTGTCGATACGGTAATGCTGCTCACGGTCAATCATGAAATTGCGCCCAAGGAAAATTCACTCGGCATGAACAACGACTGCAGTGACTGCCACGCGGAAGGCCTGATTGACTGGCCGGCACTCGGCTTGGCTGAAGATCCCTATACCATCCCTGAAGATGCCCCGGTTATTGACAAAGCCAGCTGGGGGGACATGGCAAATCCGTTCAAGGGCAAGCTCAAGGTTGAGGGCGAGGCGGGGCCCCGCGACAGGGTCAGGATCGTCAACGGTGTGACCGGTGAGCGGATCTTTACCGTTCGGGCCGATAGAGACGGTGACTTTGAAGGTGCAAGAAATGTTCGCGACGAAGACGCTCCCTGCACCGTCGCGGCCGTGGTTGATGGGTTTTACAGCGCTTCGGTGGCGGTCGAGGATGTCCCCGAGGAATGCGTAGGCAAGCCTTGAAGTTGCAGTAATTGTAGGTTGGATTAGCGTAGCGTAATCCGACATTATCGATAGACATGCGTTGGGTTACGGCTAAAAGCAGCCTAACCCAACCTACAAACACAGTGCAGGCTGCCCTGCCGGGTTATCGCCATCCCTTTGATAACCATCCCTTTGATAAAATGTTGTCACTATTTTGTCTGTCAGATTGTCAAAAATCGGTTTCATTCCAGCACTATTTAACTTAGGATCACATCTGTATAGTCCGTTTTGTCTGGAAGAAGTGTTTATGCAAATTTATATGGTCGGTGGTGCGGTTCGGGATAAGCTGCTGGGTAGAGCAGTGGTGGATCACGATTATGTTGTGGTAGGTGCTACTGTGGAAGAAATGCTGGCGGCCGGTTACACTCCGGTGGGCAAGGATTTCCCGGTTTTTTTACATCCCGAAACTCATGCCCAATATGCTCTGGCCCGAACGGAACGCAAAGTGGCCAAAGGCTATCATGGCTTTGAGTTTTATACCGACACCGATGTGACTCTGGAAGACGATCTGATCCGCCGGGATTTAACCATTAATGCCATTGCCGAAGATGAGCAGGGCAGGCTGTATGATCCCTATCAGGGTGTGGAAGATCTGAACAAACGTATTTTGCGTCATGTGTCCCCGTCCTTTGCTGAAGATCCCCTGCGCGTGCTCAGGGTGGCGCGTTTTGCCGCCCGTTATGCCGATTATGGTTTTAGCATTGCGGATGAAACCCTGGCTCTGATGCGCTGTCTGGTGGATCAGGATGAAGTGGATGCCCTGGTGGCGGAACGGGTCTGGCAGGAAGTGGAAAAAGCCCTGGCCGGTGAAAATCCGTGGATTTTTTTTCAGGTGCTCAGGCAATGCGGCGCCCTGGCGCGTTTATTTCCGGAAATCGAGCGGCTGTTTGGCGTGCCGCAGGCCAAACAATGGCATCCTGAAGTGGATACCGGGGTCCATACTATGCTGGTTCTGCAGCAGGCTGCGCGATTGAGTCCGGAGCCTGTGGTGCGCTTTGCCGCTTTAGTGCATGATCTGGGTAAGGGCACAACACCTGAAGAGCAATGGCCAAAACATATTGCTCATGAAGCCAGAGGTGTGCCGCTGGTGGAGGCGTTGTGCGAGCGGCTTAAAGTACCCGGACATTACCGGGCACTGGCCTTGCTGGTAACAGAATTTCATTTGAATTTTCATCGCATTAAGGAATTAAAAGCGGCCACTGTAGTTGATCTGCTGGCCCGGCTGGATGCCTTTCGCCGCCCGGAACGCTTTGAATTTTTCCTGCTGGCCTGTGAGGCCGATGCCAAGGGAAGGCCGGGTTATGAAAACAGTTCAGAAGATAAAACCCAGTGTTTCAGAGATTTTTTCCAGGCTGCCAGTGGGGTGCGTAGCAGTGAGATTATTGCCCGGGGATTTCAGGGGCTGGAAATTGCTGAACAATTGAGGATAAAGCGCATTGCGGCGGTAAAAGCGTGTAAAGAGTAGGCTGTGTTGCTGAGTGTTTTTTGTAGGTTGGATTAGCGCAGCGTAATCCGACGTTATGTCTGGCGGAAATAAATCCAGGTGTCAATGCGTCTCAAAAGGGTAGCAAAAGCAGAGTTGGCTAATAAAAAAGCAGTTATTGCGCCTATTGAATTGGCCAGTTCATCGGCATAATCGAAGCTGCGATAAGCAGTCATACCCTGAAGGTACTCGATCAACAGACCTAAGAGCATCGCCCCCAGTAAGATCAGCAGGCGACTCTTTAAGGTGTGATACAACTGAATAAACCAGCCAGCCAGGATAAAATACAGCAGAAAATGGATTATTTTATCGCTATAGCTGAAGTGCAGATTAAGCTCCGGCACCCTGAGCAACGATCCGGCCAGGATAATAGTAATATACAGGAAGCCCAGAAGCATCCAGTAGTGCCGGTAGTGCATAGGGGCGTTGCAGGCTTTCATCTAAAAAAACAGCCAGAACAGTACCGTACCCAGAATTAATCGATAAATGATAAAGGGCAACATACCAACACTGTCCAGCAGCTTGATAAAATAGTGAATACATAAATAGGCACTGATAGCGGAAAGGCCCGCTCCCCAGAAAATATCCAGCCAGGAAATATGGACCGCTGAGCTGCTTAAGGCCATGGTTTCCAATAGACTGGCGGCCAGAATCAGGGGAATTGACAGCAAAAAAGAGAACCGGGCAGAGGCTTTTCGGCTCATGCCCATAAGCAATGCCGCCGTAATGGTGATGCCGGATCGGGATGTACCGGGGATCAAGGCCAATGCCTGGGCACAGCCAATAAAGAGAATAATTTTTAGCGTGAGCTGGTGCTCGGTTTTTGCGGCAAAATGTTCATTATGCGCTCTTTGCCGGGCAATTTTTTTCTGCGCAGAGGCATCGGCATACCAAAGCAGCAGGCCAAAAATAAGCGTGCTAGCGGCAATCACCAGCGGGTTGCGCAGATGTTCAACAAAACCATTGAACAGCAAGCCTGCCAGACCAGCCGGAATGGTGCCAAGAACGACACCCCAGGCCAGTAAACTGTCTCCTGTAGTGCGTTGCAATTGTATGGATTTTATCCAGTCAACAAATAACGGGTGGATGTCTTTACGAAAATACCACAGCACTGCCAGCAAGGATCCAAAATGAGTGGCGACATCAAAGGCCAGTCCCTGATCATCCCAGCCGGCCAGTTGCGGGACCAGAATTAAATGCGCAGAACTTGAAATGGGCAGGAACTCGGTTAATCCCTGGACCAGTGCCAATACAATAATTTGAATAGAATCCATGCTTCACTTTAGCTTAAAAATTTATTCTTACAGGCGTTGACGGAAGTCCTGAAACTGAAATGCGGGTAATGATAGCGTGTTGTCTTTGGCAAGTAAAATGACTTTAAACAATTCCCCCATTTCTTCAGGCAGGGTGAGCATTTTTATTTGCCGGGCAACCTCGGCAAACCGGACAACATCATCAGGGTCCAGATCTTTAGTCAACTCGACCAGACCGCCGGCCATTAAAAAATGCGCCTGGGTGGTAAAGCCACACACTTTCAGGCCGGCTTTTTCTGCTGCTTTGGCTATGCTGCTGAAATCTATATGTGCGGTAATGTCCTGCAGGCCGGGCAGATAAAACGGATCGTCATGGCGGTGGTGCTGGTAATGGCACATTAAGGTGCCCATTGAGCGTTGCGGATGATAATATTCCTGCGCAGTATAGCCATAATCGATCAATAACAGGGCGCCGCTGTGCAAAATATCAGCAATACTTGCTACCCAGTCGCCGGCCTGTAAATTGACCTCGGTGTAATAAGCTGCATTTTCGCTGATCTGGGGAACAGTCAAATGGGCTAATGACTGGTGTAATGCCCTGATGTCATCGCTTTTTGCTATCAGGCGCGGATTTTCCAGCGCCTCATCCTGCCAGCTAAATTCACCGTTTTCATCCAGCATCACGTAGCGCTCAGAGGTTTTGTCCTGTTCCAGTTTGAGCAAATGCAGCGGCATGGCGTCGAGCAGTTCATTGGCCAGTACCACACCGGAAAAGGGTTTTGCCGGTAAACTGTCCAGCCAGTGAAAACGGTCAGACAGATGCGCCAGACGTGTTTTGATGGCCTGCTGCTGCCGATCCCTGAGCTCGGCGCTGAGTTCCAGAATCAGATAGTGCTCCGGTAACTGTGACCGCCTTTCCAGTTCCAGCATAAGCTCAATGGCCAGAATGCCCGAGCCGGCACCGACTTCCAGAATGACCCGTTGCTGGCTTTGCTGCATAATGTGCATACATTGCAAGGCCAGACATTGGGAGAACAGAGGGGATATTTCCGGTGCGGTGACAAAGTCGCCCTGCTGGCCAAACTTTTGTAATCCGGCACTGTAATATCCCAGTCCCGGTGCATAGAGAGCCAGATTCATATACTCGGCAAAGGTGATTTTCCCGCCCTGAGTAGTGATTTCCTCCTCAATGCGGTGTTTTAATCGCTCACTGTGCGCTTTGGCCTGCGCTGTGGGTTCAGGAAATGTGTCGGATGCCTGGGCCGGTCTGGTTTCTATGGGCATATTTGTTCTGAAAGTAAAGTGCTTATCCGGTTTATCTTGATTGGCTATATTATGCTGGACTTATCTGCTAACATCCACCATTCAATGTGTTGAAATGGGGTGATTAACAAGTCACTCTTCTTTATCGGTAAAGTGTTATCGGTAAAGTGTTACCGGGAAAGTGTTGTCGGGATAGCGGAATATGGGAAAAACGGGCTAATGGAATCGATTGATGAAATGCTAAAAAATGATCTGACGGATCAAGTTGCCCTGATCACCGGTGGTGCGCAGCGAGTCGGAGCCATGACTGCACGTTTGCTGCATGCTGCAGGAGCCAATCTGGTGCTGCATTATCGAAACTCACGACAGCAGGCCCTGGAGCTGCAAACCGAGCTGAATGAGAAACGCAAAAACTCGGTAGTGCTTATTCAGGCGGATTTACTGGACATCGCTAATCTATCGGCAATCGTAAAAAAAAGCATCGAGCAATGGGGGCGTCTGGATATTCTGGTGAATAATGCCTCCAGTTTTTATCCGACACCCATGGGCAAGGTGACTGAAAATGACTGGAATGATCTGGTTGGCAGTAATATGAAGGCACCGTTTTTTTTATCCCAGGCGGCGGCAGCGCATCTGGCAAAACACCAGGGCTGTATTATCTGCATTGTTGATATCCATGCCGAGCGGCCATTGGAAGGACATAGTGTTTATAATATGGCCAAAGCCGGTCTGGCCATGCTGGTCAAAACTCTGGCCTTTGAGCTGGGTCCCAAAATCCGGGTCAACGGAGTTGCCCCCGGAGCGATTATGTGGCCAACCCAGGAAATGGACGATGTTACCAAACAACGCATTGTTTCCCGAACCTATTTGAAACGCAAAGGCTCAGCAGAGGATATTGCCCGAACCGTGTTGTTTCTAGCCAGTAATGCGGATTATATTTCCGGGCAGATTATTGCCGTCGATGGCGGGCGATCTTTGTATTTGTAAATTTATTCAGGAGTAATATTTTGGCTAGAGAAGTGATTTCAACGGATAAGGCACCGCAGGCAATTGGTACTTATTCTCAGGCTGTTAAGGTGGGCAGCAGTGTGTATCTTTCCGGGCAGATCCCGTTGGTTCCGGAAACAATGGTGATGCTGGATGGCGGGATGGAAGAGCAGATAGTAAGGGTTTTCGACAATCTGACGGCAGTTGCTCAGGCTGCAGGCGGTGATTTGAATGATATTGTTAAATTGAATATTTTTCTCACGGACTTGAGTCATTTCCCGTTGGTGAATGAAGTGATGGCCCGGTATTTCACCCAGCCTTATCCTGCCAGGGCCGCTATCGGAGTCGCATCACTGCCCAAAGATGCCGGGGTGGAAATGGATGCGATTATGGAGCTTGGTGCTTAGTGATCTGTCGGGTTACGGCAAAAAGCCGCCTAACAACCTACAAGCTCTCCACCGTATAACGGCTGACTTGCACGGTGTCACTCCAGTGATTGGCTGCCAGGCCGGCTTTTTGCTTGAGGTGCGACAAAAACTCTTCTGCGTTCGGTAATTGTTCCCATACCGAGGGAAGGAATGTACCGCGTCGGCCCTGATCCTGCAGAATCAAACCATCAATTCCAGGACGTATCTGGCTTAGTAAATCCTGTTCAGAGTCAAAATGCATGGGGCTGGTAGCACTCAAAATTGAAATGTGGTATTCAAGCTGGTCATATTCATTTTCCCCCAGAGCCGGGAAACGGGGGTCCGAAAAGGCAGCGGCATAGGCATTGTGGGCAATATCTTCGACCAGAGACCGATTGGGACTTAAGCTGCCAATACAGCCGCGCAGCTGATGGTTAATATTGAGTGTGACAAAACTGGCCCGCTGTTGCTGCAGGTGTTCAGGATAGTCCGGGATATTAACCCGCAACGGATGTTGATGCTGCAAACCGCTTAATATGGATTCTTTTGCAACAGACTGCAGTATTTCCCGTTCAGCTTGCGTATACATTAGCTAAACACCCAGCAGCCATAACCCACCACGCGATCTTTGCTGCCGGCGGTATCTCCGGAATTGCGCAAATCCAGAGTCTTGACCTGCAAATCGTGTTTTTGGGCGCTCAGCAGCATACCGGCGATGGCAGAACGTCCGCAGGCCTGTTCATAGTCGATACTCTGCGGGCTCAATTGCTCAATGGCAAGGCAGGTTGCCTGATCGGACTGCCGGGCGCTGTTGTAGTCCAGATAATGACTCAAATCCGAGCTGAGCAGAAACAGGGTGTTTTGTTCCTGCCAGAGACATTCAATGACGGCCTCAATCTGCTGGTCATCCACCTGACCGAAGACCAGAGGCACCAGGGTAAAATCAGGCAGAATTTTTTGCAGGAACGGCAGTTGTACTTCCAGACTGTGTTCCTGACTATGTGCCTGCTCATTTTCCTGCACAAAAGGTAATCGGTTGAGCTGTTCTATGGCTGCCCGATCCAGCGGGATATCACCCAAAGGGGTTTGGAAATAGTCACGGGAACTGCTGGCAATACCTCGTAATGGCACCCGATGCGATGGTCCGAGCAGAACCACTCTGGAGATTTGCCGGGCAAAGGGAAGTAATTGTTTATAACCACTGGCGGCAATGGGGCCGGAGTAAATATAGCCGGCATGAGGCACTATCATGGCCAGGGGCCTGTTCTGGCAGAGTCCGGCCTCGGCCTGGTCCAGATAGGTTTGTACAGAAGTATTCAGATCCGCCGGATTGCCGGGATAAAAAGCGCCTGCTACGGCAGGAATTCGGGTATTAGTATGTGTGTTCATAGAGTGATAACCAATTGTTCTGTATATGGTCTATACTAAGTATAGACCATTTCTGTTCTTTATAGTGGTTAAAGGATGACAATGCAAGATAATGATGTTTTTGAACTGCAGTCAACTGTGCCTACCAAATACTGGCATAAGCTTGAATCCTCTCATGCGCAGTCTGATGGCACCAGTGAAGACCGGGTACAGTGTGATCTGTGCCCCCGCTACTGTGTTTTAAGAACGGGCCAGCGTGGCTTTTGCTATGTGCGCGCAAATCATCAGGGGAAAATTGTCCTCACCACTTATGGCCGTTCCAGTGGTTTTTGTATCGATCCCATAGAAAAAAAACCGCTTAATCATTTTTTGCCGGGCACCCCTGTTTTGTCCTTTGGTACTGCAGGTTGTAATCTGGGCTGCAAATTCTGTCAGAACTGGGATATCAGCAAATCCCGGGAAATGGATAAGTTAATGAGTTTTGCTTCGCCGCAACAAATAGCCAGCAGCGCTGAGCAATATGGCTGCCGGAGTGTGGCTTATACCTATAACGATCCGGTAATCTTCCACGAATACGCACTGGATGTGGCTTATGCCTGCCGGGAAAAAAATATCAAATCGGTGGCTGTGACCGCAGGTTATATTTGTGAGCAGCCACGGGAGGAATTTTTTTCTGTTATGGACGCTGCGAATATTGATCTGAAGGCCTTCACAGAGACTTTTTATAAAAAACAGACGGGCAGTCATTTACAGCCTGTCCTGGAGACTCTGGAATACCTGTACCATAACACCGATGTCTGGTTTGAGATCACCACCTTACTGATCCCCGGACTGAATGATTCGCCGGATGAAATTGAGGCTATGACGCAATGGGGAATAACCCACCTGGGTCCGGAAGTGCCCTGGCATTTTACCGCATTTCATCCTGACTACAAGCTGGATAAAATCAATCCGACCCCACTGGAGTCTCTGCTCAGGGCGCGTGACATTGCCAGAAAAAATGGTTTTTATTATGTTTATGCGGGTAATGTGCACGACAAACAAAGCGGCAGTACCTGGTGTCATCACTGTGGACAATGTCTGATTGGACGGGACTGGTATGAATTGAGTGACTGGAATCTGACCGCGTCAGGACATTGCAAACAGTGCGGTACACTATGCCATGGTCTGTTTGAAGCAAACCATGGGGTGTGGGGCGGCAGAAGACAGGTAATTTCTTTGTAAAGACCGTATATTATTTGCTTAATTGTTATCCCTGAGCTATTTTAAAATGTGAAAACACCAAGAACTAATTAACCATATGGAAACAGAAGTCGTGGATTCTGAGCGCCTGAAATTTTTTACCCCTTTTCAGTCACTATCTGATAAACAGCTCGACTACATCGCGGTCAATGCCCAGATAGTTAAGGTTGCAGCCGGGAAAACTGTGCTCGATTTGAACTCCAGTTCGCCTGATAAGTACTTATTACTTGAAGGTTCTCTAAAGCTGCTGTCTTTTGATGATTCGGTCAGTATTATTAAGGCTCACACAGAGCGCGCCAAAAATCCAGTGGCTCAGCTCAGGCCCAGCCGCTTTAAGGTCAGTACGGATTCAGCCAGTAAAATCCTGGTACTGAAAGACGATTTTCTCGATACAGCCATTGAACAGGCAGAAGCGGCATCGTCTTATAGTATTAATGAAACCATACTGGATGAAGAGCATGAAGAAGACCGCATTCTTTATGAATTGATTCTGGAACTGCAGCAGGGTAACTTTATATTGCCCAGCTTGCCCAGTATCGCTACCCGAATACGCGAAACCATCGAGGATGAGGATTCCAGTGCCAATGATATTGCTAATGTTGTACTGACTGATCCGGCCATTGCCGCAAAAATTATCAAGGCCGCCAATAGTGCTCTTTATCAAAGAAGAAAGAAAGCCGAAGACTGCAGAACGGCAGTGGTCAGTCTGGGCACCAAAGTAACGACCCAGTTGGTGATTGTTTTTACTTTGAAAGAATTGTTCAATTCACCGAATGAATTGTTAAAAAAGCGCATGAAGAAACTCTGGGAGCACAGTATTGAAATTGCCGCACTCAGTTTTGTCCTGGCCAGGATCACTCCGGGCTTTGATACCGAACATGCTCTGTTGGCAGGATTGATTCATGATATTGGAAATGTGGCCATTTTAAATAAAGCCACAGAACATCCGCTGATTATGGATAGTGAAGAGCACCTGGACAAGGTTATCGATAAAATGCACGCTCAGGTGGGCGCCTCAATTTTAAGGCGCTGGGATTTTTCTAAAGACTTTATTTGCGTGACCGAAGAAACAGAAAACTGGCTACGCGATACTAATGACAAGACTGATCTGGTTGATATTATCAATATGGCGCATTTGCATAGTTATATAGGCTCTCCAAAACAGAGGAATGTGCCAATTATTGACCAGATACCCGCATTTAAAAAAATGGCCCTGGGACAATTGACACCCAAGCTGAGTCTTATGGTTCTGGATAAAGCCCACGAAAAAATTGAGCAGACCAGGGCGCTGTTACGCTTATAATCCTATACGTTTTTTTGTGTAAAAAGCAGATCAGCGGCTACCATTTGAAGTCAATTTGCTTTAATGCCCGGGGCTTTGTGCTCTGTTTAAGCTGACGCCACATTTCTGACATGGTTTTTTTTGTTTCCGGGTGAATCAGGTCAGGCGCTATATCGGACAACGGTGAGAGCACGAAGGCATATTTTTCAATTTCATCGCGGGGGATGTTGATTGCAGCTGAATGAATGATTTCCTGATCATACAAAAGCAGATCAATGTCCAGAGTCCGGGCAGAAAACTTGTCCTGTCCCCGGCGACGGCCATTTTTGTGCTCAATAGCTTTGAGATTTTTCTCCACATCAACAGGTGATAAACGGGTATAAAAGCAGGCCACCAGATTGAAAAAATCATCCCCGTCAAAACCAACTGCCCGGGTTTTATAAACCGG
>RCNG010001186.1_pt1 | contig 12818 bp, 11 predicted proteins | sample 2041371 | NCBI WGS metagenome assembly RCNG01 (sample SAMN09708227, study PRJNA481090) | Marine sediment metagenome, whole genome shotgun sequencing project. | biome: marine sediment; feature: ocean; material: sediment; isolation source: Sewage treatment plant 1 marine sediment (STP1) ... | reverse complement strand
CAATGGCCCAGATCTACCCTGAGGACCGCGGCCAGAACTATGCCATCGAGTATGGTGAACGAACCGCACGTGTCGTCATTGAAGATGCGGTGAAATCGCCACCGCGGCCGATCCGAACCGCTGCGGCAACCCAAACTCCCTGACCCGACCCCGGCGCTTCCAATTTGCGGCTGACGGCCCGCATTGGCTGGAAGCTGACCGACTCCCGGCCCGGGCTTTCCAATGGTGTACTATTAAGCCGCCCGTCAGAAGACGGGCTATGTTTCAAATTGGAGGCACGAGCTGATGGCTGGTAAGGCAGTTGAGGTCACCGACGCAAACTTCGAAGACACCATTCTGAATGCAGATCGACCGGCGCTGGTGGATTTCTGGGCGGTGTGGTGCGGGCCGTGCCGCGCGATCAGTCCGATTGTCGAAGAGCTGGCCGATGATTATGGCGACCGCATCGTGGTGGGCAAGCTCGACGTCGACTCAAACCGTGAAACCGCAGTCAAGTACGGCATTCAGGCCATCCCGACCCTGCTTCTCGTCAAAAACGGCGAAGTGGCCGATCGAATCGTCGGCGCAACCGACAAAGCGAGTCTCGCATCGAAGCTGGACAGCCTCCTGTAGCTCAATTGCGAGAACTGTCCCGGGCCGAAACCAAGGGTTGCGGCCGACGGGCCGTTTTCACGGATAGAGACCACATCCATTCGCTCCTCGCCACCCTCAGGGAGACATCATGAGTGTACGGACCGTCGGAGTTGTCGGCGCGGGTCAGATGGGTGCCGGTATCGCGCACGTGGCGGCCGTCGCCGGTTTCGACGTCGTGTTGACGGATATCGAAGCCGCAGTTGTCGAGCGCACCATCGAAAACATCGGCCGGAATCTCGATCGACAGATCAAAAAGGGCACCGTGGCGACTTCTCAAAAATCCGAGGCCCTGGGCCGGATTACGGGCAGTACCCACCTCGCCGAACACCGGCGAGCCGACCTGGTCATCGAGTCTGCCGAGGAGTTCTATCCCATCAAGGCAGAGATCTTTCGCCAGTTGGATGTCTTATGTCCGCCCTCGACCCTCTTCGCATCCAACACGTCTTCGATCTCAATTACCAAATTGGCGGCCGTCACCGGACGACCGGACCGCGTCGTCGGTATGCACTTCATGAACCCGGTGCCCCTGATGCGATTGGTCGAAGTCGTGCGCGGGCTCGAAACCTCACAAGAGACTGTCGCGACGGTTTTTGTGACCGCCGAAACAATGGACAAAACACCCGTTGAGTGCAACGACCACCCCGGCTTTGTTTCCAACCGGTTGCTGATGCCGATGATCAATGAGGCGGTGTTCGCCGTCGCGGAAGGCGTCGCATCCGCCGGGGCCGTGGACGACATCATGACGCTGGGGATGAACCACCCAATGGGACCATTGCGCCTTGCGGACCTGATCGGTCTCGACAACTGTCTGAGCGTCATGCGCATCCTGCATGAGGAACTCGGCGATCCCAAGTACCGGCCCTGTCCATTGATGGTCCGGATGGTCGACGCAGGCCGGCTCGGACGCAAATCGGGCCGGGGGTTCTTCGACTATCGGGAGGAATGACGTCGTGCTGTGCCAGACCTGCGGCACCATCAACCGTCCGGAATCGGAGCTGTGCGATCAGTGCGGCAATCGGCTGATGGTGGTGTCGGGCGTCAACGACCGGGACTCCGAGCCGACCGAAGAGTTGTTTGTCCAGGCTCAGGAAGAACTCGAGGAGAATATTCTCGAACGATTGACCGGCCTCGAAGACGGCGTCCGGCGCCTGTCGAATGCGGTCGCGGCCACCGCACAACACCTGGTCCAACTCGAGCACAACCTGACGGTTGCCCATGCCGGGATTCAATCCCTCGGCGGTCTCCTCGAAACCCAGGGCATCGTCACCCGCGTCGAGGTCGTCGACGACTGGGAACGAACCGCCGACCAGGAACTTCTGTCGCGCGATCTTTCCCGCCGCTTCCGCTCCTACAAGGCCCGCATCGTGTCGCAGGCCGACCACTCCGGGCTTGCCAGCGAAGAGTTCCGGAGCAAGCTCCGGGCTCTCGAACTCGCCCTGCTCGGCGCGGACACGGGCACGGTCAGCGACCTGTTGACCGAGCTTGCCGGGATGGCGCCGGACAATGACGAGCTCTGGTCATTCATCGGCGAGGCCGCATTCGAGTCCGGTGAACTGGACACCGCGAGGATCGCCTTCCGGCGCGTCCTCGAGCTCCGGGGGCCACAGTTCGAAGCCCTCGTGCACCTCGGCGCCGTGGCCTCGGACCTCGGGTTGTGGACCGAAGCTGAGGATTCACTGCAACGGGCTCGGGAGATGGCACCGGAGACCTTTTTGCCGCATTTCACCCTCGGTGGGCTGATGGTGCTGCGGGGGCTCCACAGCGAGGCCATCCCACACCTCGAAAAGAGCCTCGCCATCGAGGAGGCGGCCCAGAGCTGGTACCTGCTCGGCATCTGCCGCCTCGAACTCGGGCACGGCGGACGCGCCATCTCGGCGCTCGAACGGGCGGTCGAACTCGCCCCCGATTTCGAGGACGCTCACTACCACCTCGGGATCGCCTATCTACGCCGCGGCTGGACGAAAAAGGCCCTCGCAGCGTTTCAGCAGACCCTGCGGCTCGACCCACAGCGCCTGCAATACCAGGCGACCGTGCGGCTCCTTTCGGGTTCGCCCCCCGACACTCTCTCGCCTCGAGCAACCCATTTCGTGAAGAGGGCCGAAGCGGCCCTCGATGCCAGCGACCCCGGCAGCGCTCTCGATCTCTTCAACGCCGCTCTCGAGATCGAGCCTGAGGCGCCACTGTTGCTGGCGACCGCAGCCCTGCTGGCGTCCGCTTCGGGGCGCGCCCGCCAAGCGGTCGCTCACGCTCACACCCTGCTGCGCGGACCCGGTGACGATTCCCCCTTCACCGCGGCGGCGGTGGTGGCCCTCCTCGAGGCGCTCCGCCAGTCCGGAAGACCACACTCCGCCCGACGTTTTGCGCAGCAGCTCTACGAAGATGAAGGTGTCGGTGAGTTGGCCAACGGCCTCGCAGCCTATGAGCTCGCACTGATTGAAACGGACCTCGGGGGTGACCTCGAGGCCGCTCGAGACCTGGCCCGGGAAGCCCTCGAGATCGCCCCCAAAGAACTTCGGCAATACCCGCTGGCGGCCCTCGGGTCGATCGCCCTGAAGCTCGGCAGGTATCGCGAGGCCATGCGCTATTTCGAGCAAGTCGCGCAATCAGGTTTCGAACCGCCGAAGCTGCGGCAGCTCGCGCTGGCTCACCAGGATCCGGAACATGCGCCGCAGGGCGACACCATCAGCAGCAGCGGTCGCCGGTCAGCCGATCCCGGTATCGATCACGAACTGCTGGGTTATGTTCGAAAGCTCGGTGGGCTGTCGGCCCACCTCGCCCGCCACCAGAAATCGACGCGCGCGAATCCGCGCCGCCACACGGAGTAGAACATGCGTTGGAGCCAGACGTTCATTCACACCCTTCGCCAGGACCCCTCAGACGCTGAGGTTGTCTCGCACCGCCTGATGACCCGTGCCGGCCTCATCTCCAAACTCGCCGCCGGCATCTACAACTATTTGCCGCTCGGTTGGCGGTCGCTGACAAAAATCGCGGCCATTGTTCGCGAGGAGATGGAGCATGCCGGGTCCGCAGAACTCGTGCTACCGGCGGTGCAACCGGCCGAGTTGTGGCAGGAGTCCGGGCGCTGGTTCGAGTACGGGCCCGAGCTCCTCCGGATCAATGACCGCCACGAACGCGACTTCTGTTTCGGCCCGACCCACGAAGAGGTCATCACCGACATCGTGCGAAGAAGTATTACGTCCTACAGGCAGTTGCCCGTCAACCTCTACCAGATCCAGACCAAGTTCCGGGACGAGATCCGGCCGCGATTCGGGCTCATGCGCGGGCGCGAGTTCATCATGAAGGACGCCTACACCTTCCACGCCGACGCCGAGGATCTCGACCTCGCCTACCGGGCGATGGAAGCCGCCTACTGCCGGATCTTCGAACGATGCCGCCTCGGCTACACCCAGGTCGAGGCCGACACCGGCAATATCGGCGGGTCGGAGTCCCACGAGTTCATGGTGCTGGCAGACACCGGCGAAGACGCCATTCTCTCGTGCCCCGCGTGCCACTACGGCGCCAACGTCGAAAAGGCTCTCGCCGGCCCGGTTTCGGATGCCCCACCGTGGCCGCTGTCAGCAACGCCATCGCCCGAAACCGTTCACACCCCCTCCATGCGCAGCATCGACGACGTGGCCACCTTCCTCGGCATCGACCCGGCGCATCTGATCAAGACCCTGATTTTCGAGACCGATCAGGAGTTTGCCGCGGTCCTGATCCGCGGCGATCTCGAGGTCAACGAGGTCAAACTCAAGAATGAGCTCGGCTGCACTCACCTCCAGCTGGCGTCTGAAGAAAAGATCGAGGAGATCACCGGTGGGCCGCAGGGCTTCTCGGGCCCCGTCGGTTTGACCGGTGTCCGCATCCTCGCCGACCCGACCGTCATGGACCTTGAAGTGGCGGCGACGGGCGCCAACGGTCCCGACAACCACCTCGTGGGCGTTGTTCCCGGTCGCGATTTCGAACCCTCGGCCGTCGCCGACATCCGGCTCGCGGCGCCCGGCGACCCGTGCCCGAAGTGCGGCGAACCGATGATCGAAAAACGGGGCATCGAGGTCGGCCACATATTCAAGCTCGGCACAAAGTACTCAAAATCAATGAACTGCTCGTTCCAGGACGCTGAAGGCGGCGAACACCCGATGATCATGGGCTGTTATGGGCTCGGCGTCAGCCGCACGCTGGCCGCCGCGGTGGAGCAGAATCACGACGACAAGGGCATTATCTGGCCGTTGCCCCTGGCGCCATATGAGGTCGTCCTGGTGGTGCTCAATTCCGACAAGGAAGTGGTGGTCGAGGCCGCCTCGGCAATCTATGACGATCTCCGAAACGCCGGCGTCGATGTCCTCTTCGATGACCGATCGGAACGCCCGGGGGTCAAGTTCAACGACATGGACCTGATCGGTTTTCCTGTCCGGGTGGTACTCGGTCAGCGCGGCCTCGACAACTCTGAGGCCGAGATCAGCCTGCGCAAAGACGGCGAGAAACGGATGACTCCGATCGCCGACCTCGTGCCGGCGGTGCAGGCATTGCTCGAAGAGCTGCGGGGGGCTGAGTAGGACGGTTCAGAGACCTTCTCCTCGCCCCGGCTTTCCGAACGCGCTCCCCGTGAGGAGCCGGGTACGCGGCCCGTCGGACGGGCCGGATGCCAGGCACCGCCGCTGCACGTTGCCCCAACCACCCAGAGCACCCGAGTCCTTCTTGTCGGAGGGAGGTTGGGCTGGCATTCCTAATTCCTAATTCCTAATTCCTCATTCCTCATTCCTCATTCTGCTGGCTTTACGGAAGAGCGAGCTGTTGCCTCGCGATGTCAACCATCCGCCCGTGCGCCTGCACGAGGACCTTGAGGTCCGAACCCATGCCGTCCGGATCGAGGAGCCTCTTGACTTCCTGGCGGGCCGCAAAGGTGGCGGCGTCGATCTCGGCCTCCATGCCGAGACCGCGTTCATCGAGTTCGTCGGCCAGTCCCGCTCGAACCAGGAACTCGGCAAGTGGCCACAGCCCGACCTCCACCCAACCCTTCGTTCGACCGGCCGACCTGAGATCATCCCAGTTGACGTGAGCGGTGATGTCGATCTCACCGGGTGACTGGAGCGGATCACGCGCAACCTGGTGCTGCCGAAAGGTCGCCAGCGAACCGCCACGACGCCCGCGGGGGTTGTAGAGCCGGGCCGAATCGTAGCCGTAGTCGAGAGTCAGCACGAGCCCGTCAACACCCGCGGCCCGGCACGCTTCGCGGTGCGAGGCCTCGGCCCCGAGGTTGGCCTCGGCTATCTGTCCTTCTTCGAGCACCACCTCGATGTCCGCGAAGTACGCCGCCACCTCGTCGCGGGGCGGGCGCTCCGACCAGGAGAGTCCTCCGTCGTCAACATCGACCCAGAACTCCCGCAGCCCGCCGTCACGGCCCACCACCCGGACGACCGGCTGCGCGTCATAGAGCTCCGAGGCGTGGATCACGGTTGGACACGGTGCCGGGTGGACTTCGGTGAGATCGGCAACGATTTCCACGCCCACTCCGTCGATCCGGTCGACGAGCTTCCTCTCCATGGACCGCGAACGCTCCACGGCCACGAAGCCATCGACGACCGAGGCTGTTTGATCACCCAGAGCCTCGATAAGACCTGCCAGAAAGCTGCCGTCGCCTGCCGCCACATCAACAATCCGCAAGGGCTGGCTCACACCGGCGAGACCGCGCATCAGCCGTGCCACCACCCGTGCGTACCACTCGGACGCGGTGGGAGCGGTCAGGTAATCGGCAGCCCGTCCATACCGCGGCGCAGCCGCCGTGTAGTAGCCGTGTTCGGGATGGTACAGGGCCATCTCCATGTAGCGGTCGAATGGCACCGCACCGCCACGTGCTCTGATTTCGTCCACCATCCACGACATCCAGCCATTGTAGGCACGATCCGAGACCCGATGTCGCAAAATTGATTCTGGATGTTAGATATTTGATGTTGGATGTCGTTGACGGGCACCCTGGTGAATCCGATATCCAATATCCAACATCCCAAGATCCTTTATCTCACTGCAATAACTCCCTATCTGGGTGCTCCCAAAGCGATCATCTCGGGGAGCCCCTCTCCTTGCGCTCAGGGTGCCTGTGTGCTATAAAACCGGCTGCTGCTTTCGACTGGAAAGTGGGCCCGGGGCCCACTTTTTTTTCTGCAGCGAGGAGTTCTCAAATGAAGATCAACCAGGCAGCACATGACCAGCTCACCGCTCTTGTGGCGGAAGAGGGGCTTGAGTTGCTCGCGGCGGAGGTCGTGGGCGCAGGCCCGAAGACCATTCTCCGGCTGGTGATCGACGGTCCGGACGGGGCCAGCCTCGAGAAATGCGCAGCGGTGTCGCGCCAGGCATCGGCAATCCTCGATGTGGAGGACCCGATCGACCATAAATACACTCTCGAGGTCTCGTCCCCGGGGATGGATCGGAAGCTCTACAACGCTGGCGACTTCGAGCGTTTCGCCGGTCGCCGGGTCACCATTCGAATGAAACCGACGTATCGCGAACACCGGTCGATCGACGGTGAGCTCGTAGGCCTGTTCGATGGCGGGCTGGTGCGCCTTATCGTCGGCAACGGCCAGGAATTGAATCTGCCGTATGACGAGATCTTCGAAGCTCGCCTCGAAGTGGATTGGAACTCGATCATGAAGGAAGGGAAAACCCGTTCATGAAGCTCGACATCAACATGCTCGTTCGCCAGATGGCCGCTGAGCGCGACATCGAGGCCGACACCCTTGTCGAAGCTGTCGCGGAGGCGATTTCGTCGGCCGCGCGTAAGCATTACAAGGAACGCAACGTCCACACTTCGATCGACGTCGAGACCGGCGAGGTCGAGTCGTGGACGGCCCGCGATGTGGTCGAAGAGGTCGAGGACGAGGAGATCGAAGTCACCCTCGAAGAGGGACTCGCCATCGATCCGACCGCTGAGGTCGGTGGCATCGTGAAGTTGGAGCCTCTCGACACGACGGTCCTCGGTCGAATCGCCGCTCAGTCCGCCAGGCAGGTGCTCTTCCAGCGCGTACGAGAGGCAGAACGGGCAGTCGTCTACCGCAATTACTCGAGCCGCGTTGGAGACATGATCAACGGCATCGTCAAGCGTATGGACCGCGGCGCCCTGATCGTGGAATTGGGCGATACCGAAGGCGTGATGCCGCGGAGCCATCAAGTCCGCCACGAGCGTTACAGCCAGGGCGACCGCGTCCGCGCAGTCGTGGTCGATATCACCATGGACGCCAACCGTCCGCAGGTCGTGCTGTCCAGAACCTCCCCCGTGCTCCTCGAGAAGCTTCTCGAGATGGAGGTCCCGGAGATCTACGACGGCACGGTGATCATCAAACGCTGTGTCCGTGAGCCCGGCGAACGGGCCAAAGTCGCCGTCACCTCGAGGGATTCTGATGTCGATCCGGTCGGCGCGTGCGTCGGTCTCAAGGGATCACGGGTGCAGGCGATCACCCGTGAGCTCAAAGGCGAGAAAATCGATATCATCCCGTTCAACAGCGACACCGTCACCTTCGCCCAGAATGCTCTGTCCCCGGCCAAAATCAACCGGGTCGCAGTCCGTGAAGAGCCCATAACCGCGGTGGTCCGGGACGAAGACGGCCGTCCGGTGCTCGACGAAAACGGCGAGCCTTTGACCGAGGAGCGAAAAGAGACCGTGCTCGATGTCATCGTTGGCAGCGAACAACTGTCGCTGGCCATCGGCAAACGCGGGCAAAACGTGCGGTTGGCCTCAAAACTTCTCGACTGCCGTATTGAGATCAAGAGCCAGGAAGCCGTCAAGGACGAGCTCGCTTCTGCTCTCGCGACGATGCTGCGAGAGATGGAGGGCATTTCGGAAGAAGACGAAATCCCAGAGCTCGAGTCCGCGATCACCCCGGTGGCGTACGACGAACTGGTTCCCCTCGAAGAAATGGAGATGCTGACCGACCGTCTCCGCGAGCGTCTCGAGGGTCATGGTATTCACACAGTGCAAGACGTCCTCGCCCGCGATGCGAGCGAGCTCTCCAATATCCCGGGCATCGGGCCCGTAACCGCGAAAAAACTCCTCGGTATGGCAAATCAAACGCTCGAGGAGAGTCTTTCCGACGCAGCGGAATCCGTCGTCGGGGAGGAGTGATTCAGTATGCAGCAACTCCGAGTCGTCGACCTCGCACACACCATGGGAATCACAGCGACCGAGCTGATTTTCAAGTTGCGCTCAATCGGCGTAACGGTGGCCAGCGAGGAGGACACCCTCGATCTTTCGACGGTGCGAGCCATCATCACGGGTGAGACCCTCCAGCGGCGTCCACGTGAGGTCATTGTCCGCCGCGAACCCAAGGAAGACGAGACCGCTCCGATCTCGGCCAAGGACCGGCTGGCTCGCCGCCGCCGCCGCCAGGTCGTTGACACCGAAAAAGAGATTCAGGAAGTCTTGACGGAGAAACTCCCCGAGTCTGATGACGAAGAAGATGTGGCTGCGGAAGCCGCAGCGGTCGAAGTCGAGACCGAGGATGTCGTCGAGGACGAGGTGACAGTGGAAGCTGCGGCGGAAGTCGAAGTGCTTCCCGCAGAAGAAATTGAGATCGACAACGACGGGGGCGACGAAGTCGAAGTCAAACCAGAGGTCGAGATCACCGAAGAGGAATTGACCGCCCAGAGGGGCGACAACGATGAGGAAACCTCTCCGAAGCGGGTTCGTCCAAGTCGCGCGAAAACGCCGCTCGAGCAAAGCCTTCGCGAGTTGTCTCCGGACGAGATCCGCCAGCGTTTGGCGGACCAGAAAAATATCGAAAAACAGCGCAAGGCAGCCGCTGCACAACCCAAGGTGGTAGGCCGCAAAGCAAAATCTGCTGCCGATGCCAAAGAGATTCGCGACCTGCTCAACAAGTTTGAAGAACAGAAACTCAAGGGGCAGCAGGAGGGCGCCACCACGACGCGGCCCTCACCCCGCCCGGCGGGAGGAGGAGGACGGCCGACCAAGAAGGGCCGCCGCCGCCGCCAGGACGACGAGCGCCGGACCGCTCCGCCCAGACCGACCAGGACGATCCAATTCAAGGACGGCGAAAAGCCCGAAGGTCCGATCATTCTCTCCGAGATGGTCACCGCACGGGAGCTCGCAGAAAAGCTAAACGTGACCTCCAAGGAGCTCCTCGGCCTGTTAATTCAAAAAGGCATGATGGTCACCACCAATCAGTCGTTGCCGCACGAACTCGCAGAGGAAATCTGCGCGGACCTCGAGATCGAAGCGATGGTGGCGACCGCAGAGGAACTCATCGAGTACGAACGCGAGGAAAGCCTCGAAGAGGTGGGACCGCAGATTCCGCGCCCACCTGTCGTTACGGTGATGGGCCATGTGGACCACGGAAAGACGTCCCTCCTCGACGTCATCCGGTCGAGCCGGGTCGCCGAGCAGGAGGCGGGAGGCATTACCCAGCACATCGGCGCCTCCAGGATCGAGGCTTCCGATGACCGGGTGGTCGTGTTTGTCGATACCCCCGGCCACGAGGCCTTTACCCAGATGCGCGCCCGCGGCGCCCAGGTCACCGATATCGTCGTGCTCGTGGTAGCCGCCGATGACGGCGTCATGCCTCAGACCAAGGAGGCCATCACCCACTCCCGCGCCGCCAACGTTCCCCTGATCGTTGCGATCAACAAGATCGACAAGGCGAACGCCAACCCGGATCGTGTCAAACAGCAACTCGCCGAGCACGAGGTCCTGGTCGAATCGTGGGGTGGAGAGGTCCCATCGGTGGAAGTGTCCGCCAAACAGAACCAGGGACTCGGCGACCTCCTCGACGTGATCTTGCTGGTGGCCGAAATGAAGGACCTCAAGGCGTCGGCCGAAGGCCCTGCCCGGGGTGTCGTCCTGGAAGCCCGCAAAGAAAAGGGCCGCGGTATCGTCGCCACCGTCCTCATCCAACAGGGCAAGCTCGAAGTCGGCGACTACTTCTTCTGCGGATCCACGTGGGGCCGCGTACGCGCCATCGCGGACGACACCGGCAAACGGATCGATCTCGCCGGACCGTCGGATCCGATCGAGCTCACCGGCTTCGAAGTCGTGCCCGCCGCCGGGGATGTTCTTCAGGGAACCGAGAGCGAGGCCAAGGCCATCGAGGTGTCCAGTTATCGCAGCCAGAGAGACCGCGACGAGAGCCTGACGGGCGGACGAAAGGTGTCTCTCGACAACCTCTTCGACTCGATCGCCGAAAGCGAGACCCAGGAACTCAACGTCGTCATCAAGGCGGATGTGCAGGGCTCGGTCGAAGTGCTTCGCGAGACCCTCATCAGTCTGAGCACCGAGAAGGTGAAGATCAACGTGCTCCATGGCTCAATCGGTGCCATTACCACCAACGACGTGATGCTGGCATCGGCATCCAACGCGATCATCGTCGGCTTTTCCGTCCGGCCCGAGCGCACGGCTCGAGATCTCGGTGAGGCGGAACAGGTGGATATCCGCCTCTACACCGTGATCTACGACCTGGTGGATGATGTCAGGAAGGCCATGGTCGGGCTGCTCGAACCGGAGTACGAAGAGGAAGAACTCGGCAGGGCCGAAGTGCGGGAAGTCTTCAAGGTGCCAAAGATCGGTTCGATTGCCGGCAGCCACGTTTTAGAGGGTGTGATTACGCGCAACGCCAAGGTCCGACTTCTCCGGGACAACGTGGTCATTTTCCAGGGCGAGTTGGCATCGCTGAGAAGGTTCAAGGACGATGCCTCGGAAGTTCGCCAGGGATTCGAGTGCGGTATCGGTCTCGAGCGCTATCAAGACATCAAAGAAGGCGACATTATCGAGGCCTTTAAAATGGTCGAGATCGCCCCCGAGCTCTGATCCGGCAACGACTCAGAGCCCGCCGGCTTCCCGATTGGTAAGAGATTGAGTGGAGAAACCTACGTCGCCGTCGCACACGTGGAACTGCACGTTCCCGAGGCGCGGAGTCTAAAGGCCAAGCGCGGCCCGGTCCGCAGCATGATCGAGAGAATCAAAAACCGGCACAAGGTTCTGGTGATCGAAACCGATCATCAAGACCTCTACCAAAGGACGCGCCTTGCCATCTGCGCGCTGTCGACGAGCCCCGTGGACGCCGAAGCGCGGCTGCAGAGGGTCGAAGCGACAGTAAACAGCCATTGGAGCGGGAACGTCCTGAGTTGGGAAATCGACGTCATTCAGGTGTGACGTTGCGCGGAAGGAACGACACATGCAGGACAAATCTTACGAACGCAACGCGCGTCTCGAGGGCGAGATCCGGTCGGCTCTCTCCGAACTGCTTCGCCTAGAGGTCAACGACCCCCGCCTCACCGACGTCACGGTCTCCGGGATCAAGCTCTCGGCCGACCGTTCCAAGGCACGTGTGTACTTCTCGGTCATCGGCGACGAAGAGCGCGAGCGGCAGGCCGCGGACGGGTTTTCGGCCGCAGCGTCGTTCATGCGGCGGAGGCTGGGACAGACGATGCGTCTGAGGGTCGTGCCGACTCTGGATTTCCACCGCGACACTTCCTATGAGTATGGCGACCGCATGGAACGCCTGTTCGACCGGCTCGCCGACCAGGGGCTCCTGCCCGGTGACGAGAGCGGACCCGCCTCCACCGAGGAGGAACAGTGACCCTCAAGAGCACCCACCCGGCGGAAGCCGTCCGGCGTCTCAAGGAAGCCTACCGAGTCCTGATCACCTGTCACCGAAACCCTGACGGCGACGCTCTCGGTTCCGAACTCGCGTTGGCCGAGATGGCCGACCGGTTGGGCGTAAAGACGGTTATCGTCAATCGTGATCAAACGCCGGCCAACCTCACAAACCTGCCGGGGAGCCATCAGATCACTGTTGCCGATGAGCTGCCCGGAGATTTCCCGTCGGCGTACGACCTCGTCATCACGGTTGAATGCCCCGGGCTCGACCGCACCGGTTTCGAGGGATTGACCAGGGTGCCGATCCTCAACATCGATCACCACCCCGCCAACCCGGCCTACGGGGTCGTCAACTTTCTCGACGACGCGTCACCGGCGGTTGGGGAGATGGTGTGGCAGATGTATACCGAAGCGGCCTTGCTGCCGTCGACGGACGCGGCAACGAACCTCTTCGCCGCCCTTTCCACGGACACCGGCGATTTTCGCTACTCCAACGCAACCAGCCGCGCCTTCCGGGCTGCGGCCGAGATGGTGGATGCCGGCGCCCGCCCGGCCCAGGTGGCTAACTGGGTCCACAACCACC
>RCNG010001185.1_pt1 | contig 12822 bp, 5 predicted proteins | sample 2041371 | NCBI WGS metagenome assembly RCNG01 (sample SAMN09708227, study PRJNA481090) | Marine sediment metagenome, whole genome shotgun sequencing project. | biome: marine sediment; feature: ocean; material: sediment; isolation source: Sewage treatment plant 1 marine sediment (STP1) ... | reverse complement strand
CTCCCTCAACACTTTGCCGCATCTGGTCGAGGTTGCCGGAGACGTTTGGACGGCTCATCGCGTGCGGACAAGGGGTCTAGCCGACCACCTTCGTCGGCTCCCCAGTCTCGGTGTCGTGCTGCTGGCGCACACCGCGCGTATCGCCGAAGAGGCGGCCGCAGCGGCCTCGCTGCGAGGCCACACGGCACTGACTCGGCCCGGCGTATTGCTGCGGACGCCCGTTCGAACCGTTGTCGTCACCGGTCCCCCTGATTGCGGCAAGACTGCAGCGATCGTCCGGCTAGCAGAGATGCTGCTGGATCTCGGTGTTCCGGTCGCCGGTTTTGCCCAGTTGGGTGAGTTCAAGGATGGCGTCAAGATCGGCTTTCGAGTGCGAGAGCTCGAATCGGGTGTCGAGGCCCGATTGGCCGACTTCGCCGGACGGAAGGACGGGGAGTTCGGCACCCGTTTCGTGTTTTTCTCCGAAGGATTCGCTCTTGGGCGCGAGGCTCTCGGTCGCGCGACGCCGGGCAGCGTAGTGATCGTCGATGAGTTGGGGCCGGTCGAACTCCGCGGCGACGGCCACATGCCGGCCGTGACGTTGGCCATGCAGGTGTCGGGTCTTGCTGCGGCGGTGGTGGTGGTGCGTCGCTCGCTCGTGCCCTCCCTGCTGGCGTCGCTCGATGCCACCGATGCGGTGGTGGTCGACGTTGAAGACCACGGCGAAACCGCGGCAGAAGCGATCCTCTCGGCCCTCGCCCTGTGACGCCCGTTGCCAAGCCACCGTGGGATCAGTGTGGTGCGGGCGTCCCGCCCGCACCACAAAAAAGATCGAAGCGATTGCCGTGTTGTGGGGCACGCGTCCCGCGTGCCAGTGGGGTGGGTGGAAAATCCGAAATCCGAAATCCGAAGTCCGAAATCACGAAGTGACTCTCCCGTGACACCCCACTTGACGCCGGTCAATGAACCCAGCCGACACCCACGTCACACTGTTCGGGTGAAGGTGCTCAAACTCCGCCGTGTGATCCAGTGGACCATGACCGCCGTCGTGATCCTTATCGGCATCCAGTTCAGCCTGTGGGTCATTCCACACCTCGATGGCCGTTGGCCGGATGTCTCCCGGCCGCCCGGAGTCGAGGCCTTTCTCCCGGTTGACGCGATGCTCGGTCTGCGCCACCTGCTGTTGACGGGGACCGTTGACGCCGTCCACCCCGCGGGGCTCGCCATCTTCATCGGCATCTGTCTGATGTCGGTCGTGGTGGCCAAGTCCTTCTGCTCCCACGTGTGTCCCGTCGGCCTCGTGTCCGAACTGTTGGGCAGGTTGGGTATTCGCCTCACCGGGCGCACACTGACGCCGCCGAAGTGGCTCGATATCCCGCTGCGCGGGCTCAAGTTCCTGCTGCTCGGTTTCTTTGTGTGGGCGATCTGGTTCGTCATGGATCCGCGGGCGGTGGAGGCCTTTCTCGAAAGCCCCTACGCAAGGGTCGTGGACGCCAAGATGTGGCTCTTCTTCGCAGAGCCCACCCGGTTGACGATCGCGGTGCTTGGCATCCTGGTGGTCGGTTCGGTCTTCGTGCGCGACCTGTGGTGCCGTTACCTGTGTCCCTACGGGGCCCTGGTCGGAGTTCTTGGGCGGTTCGCTCCCCTCAAGGTGACCCGCGATGCCGAGATCTGCACCGACTGTCAGTCGTGTACAAGCGTTTGCCCGGCGCGGCTTCCGGTCCACACCATGCACCGCGTCGCCTCCATCGAGTGCACCAGTTGCCAGGATTGCGTCGTGGCGTGCCCCGTCCAGTCCTGTCTGGCCGTGAGACCCCCGAAACCTGCCGGCCGCAGGTTGTGGCTCCGCCCGGCGACCGCCACGCTGTTGGCGGTGGGGCTCTACCTCGTGGTGGTCTTTGGTTTCCGCGCCGCCGGCCACTGGCACACCGACATCACCGAGCAGGAGTACCACCGCAGGCTGCAGGAGCTGGAATCGCCGCTCTACACCCATGTCGGCGGCACAGCGATGACGGAGACCCCTCAACAACCTCGATAGGCTGCTAGAATCCGCCCATGTCAGGGCACCACGAAATCATGGCCACTCTGCCGTTGTTCGAACAGCTCACGGTCGAGCAGCGCGCGCGGGTGCTGGCCGCGGGCCACGAACGCACCTTTGATCGCGGGGAAGTGGTTTTCCACGAGGGCGAGCAGGCCGAGGCTCTGTTTGTCGTGCTGTCGGGGCAGGTCAAGCTGGTCCGCTACTCACCCAAGGGCCGTGAGCTGTTGCTGCACCTGGTCCACCCGGGCCAGACCTTTGCCGAGGCGGCGCTGTTTTCAGGCGACACCTATCCCGCCACCGCCGAGGTGATGGAGCCGACCCTGGTTTGGATCCTGCCGAGAGCAGCGCTTGCCGAGCTCCTCCGGGAGGGGCCGGAGCTTGCCCTGGCGATGCTCGGTTCGGTCTCCATGTGGACCCGCAAGCTCGCTTCGAAACTCGCCTTACTCACCCAGCGCAGAGTTGAAGAGCGGGTTGCCCTCTATCTCATTGCCCGTGCTGGAGCGGTTGAACTGAACCCCGGCGACACCATCCCGCTCGCGGAGGCACGGAACCTGATTGCGGCGCAATGCGGCACCGCGCCAGAGGTCCTCTCGCGGACCTTTCGGCGCCTCGAGGAGGATGGAATCATCGAGGCCGCACCGCACCACGTCGTCGTCCTCGATCCAGGCAAACTCCGGTCGCTGGCGGAGTGGATCGAATAGCTCTCAGAGCTCGAACGGGGGCCAGTCGGCAAAGGGCCGTCGAGGGGTCGCGAGCGCGCGCAACCACTTGGGTGGCGAGAGCCGGTTCACATTCTTCAAATCACCGAGCCGCGCTATCGGACGGCGGGACCTCAGCGCCTGGAGGTCTTCCCGGGTGGTGGGCAGGTCCCGATCGAAATCGAGTTCCCAGCTTCCACTGCTCGACTTCGACATAAAGTCTCCCGAGTCCCTGTTTTTCGAAATAGCTACGGATTTCGTTCCGATCTACATCCTCCAGGGTGAGAAGGAATCGTATGTCCTCAAGCTCCGACAGTGTCCTCGATGGGTCATTCTTGAAAGCAAATATCTTCATCGCTGCAAGGTGCTCGGCACGAAGGATGGGGATCGTGCCGCCGTCGGGGCCATCCACCACCCGCACGTCTGCAAACAGCGCGTCGGCAGTTGCTCCACGAACGTACACCACGTCGATCTGTCCTTTGTCGGGGTCAGCGTGGGTGTGATTCGAGTACCCGTCGGATCGATGAATCGTTTCGTATCCTTCGGACTCGAGGAACTCGATCACGTCGTTCTGTGCTTCGCCGGTCGATACCAGGTCGACGTCGAGAGTCATGCGACTCATTCCGTAGGCTGACATGGAGATGTCGCCGATAACCGCGAACGGGTGGCCCCGGCTCACCAGGAATCTGGAAACGGCCTCGATGACACCTGCGAAATTCACTCTGCACCTCGTGACAAGAATAGCGCGAGCTTGGCGCGGGTGCAGCCAATCACGCGGCGCGAGCTTTATGGCACATCCGGTGTCGGAGCCTCGGCGGGCTCCTCCGGCTCGGCCGCCGGCTGTTCGAACTCTCCGGATTCGAAATCCATCTCTGTGATTTCGTCGCCGGCCGCAACGGTCGGAGTGGACTCAACCGCCGGCGCCGGCTGATCGGACGGGGAGCACCCCAGGATCGAAAATATGCACACGGTCACGGCGATGAACAGTGTCTTCACGAGAGAACCCTCCTCGTTCAGCGGTGGAGACGGTCGGCCCGTCTCGGTTGCAGCGTACCCAGCACGTAGTTCCAGCGAAAGTCCAGGTCCCACATCATCTCCTGTTTCCAGTTTCCAGGCCACAACAGGGTCAGTGCCCGCGCCTTGGCTGCTGCGGCCGGGCGCACGATCAACGGCCACACGAGACTGCGATGGCGGGCCGCCACGTAACGGGCTGCGGCGCCTGACACCCGAGCGCGAAAGCGATAGTCGGCGGGGCCTCGGTAAAGGTGGTCATGGTAGCAGATTGCTTCGGGCACGTAGAAGATCGGCAGCCCCGCCGCTGCGATCCGGTATCCCCACTCGATGTCCTCAAGCGAGGGGTAGGGAAAGCGTGGATCGAACGGGTGCTCGAGGAGCCACGACCGCGGCGCCGCCAGGTGCGCACCCCAGGTGGCGTCGTAGGGCGCCGGCCGGTGCGGATCGAGGCGCTCGAAGTTGAACTGATGGCCGGCCGGCGCCAACCACTCCATGAACGGCGTCACCTCGGCCTCGGGGTCCCACTCTACCCGCCCCACCACCACGCACGGGCCGAGGTCCCGCTGCGCCCGGGCGTGCGCCACGAGGCACGCCGGGTCGGGGCGTGTGTCGTCGTTGAGAAAGACCACGAGGTCGCCGACCGCGGCCTCGGCGCCGCGGTTCTTCGCCGGACCGTTGCCGGCCCGCCGTTGCCCGAGCACGCGAAGCGGAAACGGCCGCGGGGCCTTGCAGACCGCCCGCGAATCCGGATCGTCGCCGTCGAGCACCACGACCACCTCGAACGACGGGGTTCCGGGGCCAAGCTTTTCGTACCCATCAAGCGACGCCCGCAGCTGTTCGGCGCGGCCAACAGTGGCAATGATCACGGAGATCTCACAACCTCGTTCGCTCATGTGACGCCGAGTCTACACCGCCATTTCGGGGTTCTCGACCGTGTTTTCGATGCCAATATCACTCACTTTGATGAGAAAAACCACTCATTCTGGCTATTGCGTCGATAGTTCCACGGCTCTACTGTCCTTATGAGGGCGTTTCAACATGGGTGAGAGGGGTCAACCGATCACCAGGAAGGCAATTCCGCGGTTCTCGACACACCGACCCACGGACCACAGGGGGGCGGTCCCGGGATGCGTCCCGGGTCTATTCTGATGGTCCGCCCGTCGCTGCACCGTCCTTTCATTGCGATCACGTTGGTGGTCGTAGGTGCGGTGGCGGGAATGTGGGTGCCTTCGGTTCATGCGCAGAGCCTGATCTTTGCCGATGGATTCGAGTCGGGTGATCTTTCGGGTTGGGACAATCCGCCCCCCGTCGTGCCGACTGTTCGGATGGCGGTTTCGACGATCGAGGTCAACGAGGGCGTCGGCACGGCGCAGATCACGGTTTCAGTGCTCAACCAGAACAACCAGGAGATCCGTGTCGACTGGGTTGCGGTGGATGGGACGGCGGTGGAGGGCTCGGACTTTGCCGCGGCGGAAGGCACGCTCGTTCTCGCCGGTGGGCTGAACTCGGGGACCATCGAGATTCAGATCATCGATGACCTCCTTGTAGAAACTGACGAAGACCTCACCGTCAGTCTCAGCAATCCACAGAACGCAAACCTCGGTCAGCCGGTTTCGACCGAGGTGACGGTCGTCGACAACGACGCGCATCCGGAGCTTGCCTTCACCTCGACCGAAATGACGGTCGGCGAATCTGATGGGTCGTTGGGCGTTCCAGTCACATTGGCCTGGGCGTACCCGATAGACGTGTCTGTCGCCTTTGCCGCGACCGCTCATTCAGCAACCTCGGGTGAAGACTACGACGTCGACAACGGAACGCTGACGATTACAGGTGGCGAAACCTCTGGAATGATCGCGGTGGAGATCCTGGATGACGCACTCAATGAGAACGACGAGACCTTCACGCTGACTTTGAGCAACCCGCAATCTGCGGTGCTTGGCGACCCGTCGACGGTGACTGTAACGATCACGGATGATGATCTGCCGCCTGCGATAGCCTTCGCATATTCGGAAATAACTGTCGAGGAGACCGTTGGTCTGCTCGAATTCGCGGTGGAACTGACGCAACCCGCGGCGACCGATGTCTGGTTCGACTATGAGACAGTCGCTGGTACGGCCACCGCGGGCGACGACTTCGTGGCTGCGTCGGACACGATGGTGATTACGGCCGGCAAGACCTCGAGCTCGGTTCAAATTCAGATCGTCGACGATGTGGACGAGGAGTACTCCGAAGACTTCACCGTGGTCTTGAGCAATCCGCAGGGCGCGGTTGCGGGCGACCCGATGATCATCACCGTCACCATCGGGACCAGCGATCTCCCGCCGGTGACCCGGGTCGTCTACTCCGTGGGTCCTGTCGAAAATCTCATCAACGAACCTGCGACACTCTCCATCAGCGCCGGTATCGCGACGATTGAGTGGTCCGAAGATCCGAACGAACTGTTCGTGGGCCAACGGATCGTTTATGGCGATCCCGCGCAATATGCCTTCATCGTGTCGTGTTCCGATTCTGAGGAAACTACAACGTGTAGCCTCGCGATGCCGGGTGGCGGCGTCCCGCCGGATGCCATTTCGCAGGCAGTTGTCGAGGTGACCCACGCCTTTCCCAACGTTGCTACTGCAATGGCGGGGGCGGATGACTCTGACCACCTCGGAACCTCCGACCTCGCCGGGTCCCGCATCGCGCTCGACATCCTGTGCTACGGCAGTGGAATTGAGGATGCGGACCCGGTGTTGATCGACGGTTGGGTAACACACGAGGAAACGCCGATCACCATCCGCACCCCGGCACCCGTATTTCATGGAGGCGTGTGGCAGGACGGGATTCACAACTTTGCCGTAGACGGAGAGCCGTGCATCCGCTCCAACGTCGGCAACGTCATCCTTGAGGGGCTCGAACTGTACAGCTATGGGGACCCGGCGACAGATCTCGCCGCGGTCGTGTTCGAGGGCCCCGGCGCGACCGGGACCGTTGAGATGTCAAAAACGCTGATACGGCTTGATGGAGCGACCGGTCCCGGCGACCGGATCGGGGTGACCGCGAGTGGTGCCGGCGACCTCGATATCCAGATCCAGAATTCGATGATCTACGACCTCGGCACGGGGTCGGCCCGCCATGCTGGTGTCGTGATCGAGGATGAGCCGGTGACGGCACGCCTTGCCAACACCACCATCGTTGGCGGCGAGCACGGGGTCCTTCAGATTTTGGGAACTGCCGTTGCGGTCAATACGCTGGTTTCGGGTTCGACCGTGAGTTGTTTCGAGGGCGAGTTTTCGCCGGCATCGCGAAACAACGCGGCGACCGACGACACAGCGCCCGGGGCCGGGAGTATTCAAACCGACTCACAGTGGCTCGTCGGGCCATTCGGCGGCAGCGACACCGATGCTCATCTGGGCTGTGATCCACTTGCGAACGCCACGATCACCCACTCGGCGTTCGACCTCGGAAACGTCGAGAATGTCTTCAACGACAATCTTCGGATCGGCGCTCGAACCCCTCAGACTGACAGCGCTTTTGTGCAAATCGAACTGGATAGGCCCCTTCGCCTCACAGGTTCGCGGGTCGGCGTCGGTTATTCGCAGGAAAGCCAGTGGTGGCTCGAGGTGGCTGATTCGGTGGCCGACCTGGAGACCCAGGGCGAAAGCTACCGTCTGCTCGTGAAAGAAGAGCCCATCAACGCCTTCGGTCTGCCGAATCCGGGATATGCGTGGGACGAGGCATCGTTTGCCGTGCCCGAGACGGCGACCATTGTGCGGCTCAGGGTGGACAGATCGGATCTCGTCGACCACATTTATCTGGGTGGCTGGGTCCTGGAATGGGCGGATTCGCCGTGCAACGCCGGCGTCGATCTCCCATCCGATCCTGCCGCAGGGTTCTCCGACGACGTGGACGGCGACCTTCGAGCGACTCCCTGGGATATCGGTTACGACGAAGCCTTCTACGTCGAGCCCTTCTTGCTCACGTCGGATCAGGAAGTCTGGGAGCGGGAACTGGTGGGGACGTTCGAAGTCGCTCTCGATCGACCTTATCCTGTCCCCATCTCCGTTTCGTACCGAACCTACGAGCTCTCCGCTACTGAAGGTGAGGACTACTCCGATACAACGGGTCAGCTCACCATACCGACCGGCGAGGTTGGAGCGACGATCTCTGTCCCGGTGAACTATGACGGCATCGCAGACGATGGCGAGACGTTCAATGTGGAGCTCCTGCATCCGTCAAACCCAGATGTGATCACCGATTCCACCTTTGTCATCTTGAGAGACGGGAAGACGCCTCCTGAGATCTCTGTAGCGCTGGAAGAAACCGCCGCTTCCGAATCGGCGGGGTGGGCGTCGCTCGACGTCTGTCTGGCGGAGACCGAAGCCGACCCGATCACTTTCTACTGGTGGGCACAGGATATGACGGCCCTCATGGGTATCGACTTCGGCGGTGCCCAGGATGGAACGACCATTTTAGCCGGAAATCTGTGCGCGGAGATGCAGATACCGCTGATCGATGACGAGGTTTTCAGACAGAACAGAGCATTTGCCGTGGTGGTTTACGCGGCGGATGGCGCGGTTGTCCGGGCGCCGTCGAGGACAATCGTCAGTATTCTCGATGACGACGGGCCGGTCTTCGAGTTCCCCGTTCCCATTTTCACTGTGGATGAAGGCGTTTCCGAAGCAACGATAGAGATCACCCTGAGCCTGCCGGTGGCGGCGCCGGCTTCAGTCGATGTCATCGCCTCCAACGGCGGCGCAGTGTTGGGCGAGGACTACCAGACAAGCCTGTGCACCGTGTTCTTTGATTCGGGCGCGACCGAAGGTTCGTGCGCAATCGAGATCGTCGATGATCTCCTTGACGAAGATGACGAGAATATCCAACTCGTTCTGGCCAACGGTCTGGGGGCCGGGATTGGGGAGATGGCAGCTGCGTTCATCCTCATCCAGGACAATGATCCCGAACCTCTACTCTCATTCGAGGCGCCCGCGGTGGCTTTTGCCGAAGGAGGAGGCAACGCAAACGTCTCCTTGGTTTTGTCCGGGCCGTCCGGTCGTCGGGTCGACATGGAATGGGCAACGGAGGACGGAACGGCACTGGACGACACCGACTATGTCGGAGATTTCGGTATCGTCGAATTCGAGCCGGGCGAGGTCGAAAAGACGGTTTCGGTTTCTCTGCTGGATGACACAGCCATCGAAGCCGACAAGAACTTTTTCATTGATATCCTCTACGCGAACGGTGCGGTTCCCACGCCTCCGAACTCGGTGAAGATCACCATCGTCAATGATGATCTCGTGCCGGAGATCCGGTTTGCCACTGTGACGGTGGCGGTTGACGAAGGTGCGCCCGCGGTCCAAATGACCCTCGAAATCATCCCGTCGTGGGCCTCAGATGTGTCGGTCGGGTTGGCTCTGGTCGGGGGGACGGCGGCCGCTGGGATTGACTTCGGTTCGGGACCCCCGACTGTCACGGTTCCCGCCGAGCAGGGGCTGGTCGATTTTTCGATTCCCCTGATCGACGACACCGAGGTCGAGGACAACGAGACGTTTTCGGTCCAGTTGGTCGATCCGGTGGGATGTGTCGTGAGTGATCCGAGTGCCGCCGAAGTAACCATCCTCGACGACGACCTGGTGGCGGTCGTTGGCGAGCCCGAAGGCCGGGTTTTCGGCGACGGCGATCTGTTGACCATCGACGGAAGAGAGTCAACCGTTCCCCCCGGCTACGACACGTGGTTTGCAGTTCTGCGAAGCGTTGGATCAGAACCAATGGATGTCGTCCACCTGGCGAACGGCCTCAGCGGCACATTTTCGACATCGGGTGACGATCCGGCATACACCGTGAGATTGGTGGTGGCCGCGCCCGGAGAACTTCCGGACGACAACGTTCTTCGGGGAGCAGCCCTCCCCTGTAGACATCCGGTACCCGACTTCGGGTGCACCAGTACCGAGGTCGTGGTCGAGCACGCCGATCTGAATACCTTCCCGTTCACGACGTCGTATGTATTTCCTGAATCCGTGCTGCTGGTGTGGGGAGGATCGAGCACTCGCAGTATGGAACTCGAGCGCAGCTCTGACGGTGGCGAATCCTGGAGTGCTTTCTTCGAACCTGGGAATCAGAATCACGATGGCGCGACCGAAACCTATACCTCGTTTCCTGATCGAACTGGCAAACCTGGTATGACCTACCACTATCGGATCAAGTGGAACAGCCTCGTGGAGTGGTTCTATCTTGGAAACACCTTCAAGGCGCCGGGTGATCCGGTCATCACCCCGGTGTGGACGGCGCCTCGTCCGGTGCCCTCGTTCGAGTCGGTGAGTTGGAACTGCCCTGATGGTGCGAGCCGCTTCCTGTGTGTCGGAAATCTGACACTCAGGCTGGATCCCGAGCCGGGTGCCAGCCTTGGCGGCACCAAGATCAGCCTGTTCCTCAACGAAAACACTTTCGAGGCGCTCGATGGCAGAGGCCGCGACGTTCCTATCATCTGGCCCGAGACATTTCCGTTTGCAGGGCGCGATGAGCCGGGGTGTGTCGACCGAAGAACCCAACCGGACCTCGTGATCGAAGTTCCCGAGGACCAGGACTGGGTCGTCGTCGACGTACCGAATGTCCATTACGGCGCCAACAGTTTCCGATTCGAGGTCGATGATGGGCTCGGCGGGTTTTCCGAGAGGGCATTGCTTTACGGCGTTCATGATGAGCTGGGTGAGTACCATGCTCTCCACGAAATGCTCATACCGCTGCTTTTTGGCACCGAGGTGACCGTCGAGGACTTCCAGCTCAACGGCCTCGGTCCGGTTGGTATCCGGAGCCCCGATTGCGCCGACGGGGACTGGCGGAAACCGAGCACGTCGACGTACGACGACAATATTTACACCGCTGAGCTGCACTACATCCATGCGGACTTTGGAAACGTCGACAAAGATATCGGCACCGACGGGTTCGGGGCCTGGACGACATCGATGGACCTGAGAGACGGCGAAAACCACCGGCTGTGGATCGAGAGAATCTACACCTGCCATCCGAACGTCACAGGCCATATCGGGCGCTCCATTCTTTCCGCGGATGGAACGCCGATCACGACGACCGAGACGGCTCAAGACGTGTGTGGCGTGTATGGGCCAAACGGCCACGATCCACTGCACGTCTCCCTGTCTCTTGAGGGGCTTCATCCACCGGTCCTCGACTTCGTACCAACAAGCCTTTTTACGCTTTCAGACGTTGGTGTAACCAGTCTTCCCCTTCGATTCAGAATCACCGATCTCCACCACGACGTGGATATCAACGCAGTGACCATAACCAACGAGTCGATCGATCCGCCGTCGCTGGTCTATGGCTACTACGCCGCCGACCAAAAGGGCGGGGAGCATGGAGATTGGGGTTGGTTTGTCGCAGACGTGCCGATGATGGTTCCTCCAGGCGAGCAAACCTCTAGCAACCAGCTTCGAATTCGGGTCTCGGACGGGGCGGGAAACACAGCCGACGAACTGATCCCAGTGGTTCGGGACGGCCCGCTGGTGTGGGCGGAGATCGCCGAGCCGGACCCGACGGAGGCAGATCCGCGCCAAATTGTGACGTTTGATGGGACTGCTTCCATCGTTCCATATTTGGATGAGCTTGGAGGTGGGGTGGCCCGTTGGGTGTTCCTTGTCCAGGTGGCGGGAGAATGGAGGCCGTATCGAGATCCCGGATTTGCCAACGGCTCGCCGGGACTCGTTCAGCGCGTCGAAATGCCTCGTGAGTCCTCTCTCAAGGCGCGACTTATCGTGGCAGCATCTCTGCTCGATGTTCCATCCGACCCTTTCGGTACCGATTTGAAATGTGAGTGGAATATTGGCGAAGGCCGGTGCGACGCGAAGGAAGTAATCGTTCATCTTGTGAATCCGGGTTGCACTCAATCCCAGTCGTCACTTGATGTCGTCGTAGATAGTTCTGTTGAAGAGGTTAGCGGCGAAAAGCGCGAGGAGCTTCATTTCAAAGCGAGTTCCAACACGCCGCTAAGCCCGATTGCCTACCGCTGGGCAATCTACGACCGGTCTGACGTCCATTTCGAGTTCCCTGTTGGCGACACCTCCCATCCATTGTTCTCCTGGTCACTCACCAACAATGATGTTCACACGACTGCGGAGGAACTCGGTTTGTCCGAAGGAGACTATTTCCTTCAAGCAGAGGCACGATATCCAGAAGACGGCTGCGACGAAAATGTCTGGCAGTGGTTTTTCGGCAGGTCGGCATATCTTTCCGTGCGCGTGAATCACGCGTTTCGAGGGATAGCACCAGGGGAAATAACGGAGGGAACCGGATTCAGGGTGTATTCGTCGACGTGGGAAGTGGGCAGCACGGGATATGTCTTTGTCGACGACGTTGTCGGTGACGATACCCAGCCCCTGGTCTATTCGGGTGAGATAGAACCGGGTGGATTCGTGCAGATTCTCACCGACCCATTTGAAGTGTGTTCGAAGGAAACTCCTTGGTTCGTGAGCCTATCCGCGGTCGAAAACGGAGTCGGGCGAAGCTCGTGGTGGCAGGGTCTCAGTGTCCTTCCGAACGGTAGCGCAGACGATCCTCTCATCGTTGACAATGAGGAGGATATTTCATGTGGTGGTGTGGGGACAGAATGCGCACACGAGGTTTTTCCTGGTCAGACGATTCGAGGCAATTGGTACGGGCCTGGCGACAGCGATCAGTTCGGTTTCGTCGCGGGAGCGGGAACGGTCGTCAGGATTCGCCTTGACCGGGCCGAAATCGGGACATCACCACAACATCCAGATGCCCCCGTTCCCGAGGTCTTTATCATCCGACCTGATGGTATTGCAGCTGCATTCTCGAGTCCGTTGGGTCTCAGTGACACCGGAACAACGCTCGAGCAGACGCTGACTCTTGATGGCCGGCATCATATCGCTGTTCGCACCGCGAAGGGTTCGGGAGACTATCTTCTTTCCTTGGACAAAATTACCGAGGGCGGCACTGGCGGCTTCGCTTTTGGTTGGACTGATGACCTCATGCACGTAACCACCGACGAGCAGTCAACGGCCCGCATGCGAGTTTCAGTTCTGGACAGCTTCGGCAATCCACTGTCGGGCGTGCCGGTATTGTGGCATCAGGGAATCA
>RCNG010001184.1_pt1 | contig 12823 bp, 14 predicted proteins | sample 2041371 | NCBI WGS metagenome assembly RCNG01 (sample SAMN09708227, study PRJNA481090) | Marine sediment metagenome, whole genome shotgun sequencing project. | biome: marine sediment; feature: ocean; material: sediment; isolation source: Sewage treatment plant 1 marine sediment (STP1) ... | reverse complement strand
GGCTGGTGCACGGTTCAGTTCAATGCCTTTCTACAAAAAAAGATGACCACGCAAATGGTCAAAGGCGGAAACACGAAAGAGTTTTATGAGAAGGAAGGGACGTTGCCCAAGTCCAAAATGCAAGAGCTCGTACACCCGGACGTGTCAAAGGTAGTATGGAAGTGGCGGCGTTGGCATCACCACGTTGATTATAGCGGCTTCAAACACATTGCCCTAGTCAGGAAATCACAGTCGGAAGCAGTCGATGATTCTGAATATGGAATGAGGCTTAGTGGGAACTCGACAGCATGCCGCTAACCAGCCCGTGTTTCCGGCGTACTGTAAAAGCTCTAGACGGGTCTAGCTCTGGGTGACAACCTCAACAGATGGCGACCAAGGCAAAGACCAAGAGAGCTCCGCGCAAGCGTGAGGTTAGGCCCGGAGACATAGAGCCTCTCTATCCATGGGAGCGCCAACCCGATGAGTCAATCAAGGCCTATGCCGCATTTGAACATTACCTGTTAACGCCTCAAGTAGAGAGGACCGCTCGGGGTACTGGTAAGGCAATCGGTAAATACTGGTCCCAGATATGCCGTTGGTCATCAAAATACGATTGGGTGAAACGAGCTCGTGCATACGACACGAACGAGACACGGAAGCGCCGGGCCAGGGTCGAGAATGAAATTGAAAAGATGCATGAGCGCCAGGCCAACCACGCGGTGATCGGGCAGGTGGCGTCGATGAACACCCTCAAGCAATACGTTAGGACTGATACGAATCCCACCCCTCCGAAGATGAGAGATCGAGACGCGATCCGGCTGTTCGATGTGATGGCACGGGTTGAGATGCGAGCTCGAGGGGAGCCCGATACGTTGACTGAGACCAAGGGCCAGATCGAAGTGAAAGCAGAGGGCCTGGATCGGGTAGCAATGATCAAGCTGCTCGAGGACCCCGAAGCGGTTGAACACATGGCTGCCATCTCCAAGCTGATGGGCACTGATGGCAGCAGCAAAGAGTAGCCTATTCGCTCCCAAGGTTGTCGACTCTACCGACCAGGCCTGGCGGTTCAAGCTCTGGAACTACGCCCATATAGCGAGCGGACAGCAGTGGATCCCCTACCCCGCGCTGAAGGTGATCGCAGACATTGTGCAGGCTGCTGTTATCAAAGGCGGCGGGCGCATTATAATCAATATACCTCCGCGCCATGGAAAAAGTGAGCTCATCTCGCACTGGCTGCCTACGTGGTTCTTGGACTGGTACCCGCAGCGTAACGTTATCCTGACATCGTACGGTGACACTCTAGCCAGCAACTGGGGCCGAAAGGTTCGCGATGAGTTCAGGGAAAACCCGCACACCACAACCACCATAGGGAACAAGGCGTCAATCAACGACTGGCGGACCACCTACGGCGGCGGGATGAGGACCGCTGGTGTGGGAGGTCCGATTCTTGGCTTCGGCGGCCACCTGTTCGTGATCGATGATCCGTACAAAAACCAAACGGAGGCATTCAGCGAAACGAACCGCAAGGCAGTCCAGGACTGGCTGCAATCAACGCTCTACTCTCGGCTAGAGCCCGACGCCACTGTGGTCCTGATCATGCAGCGGTGGCACGAGAAAGACCTCACCGGGTATCTGCTCAACGAACATAGCGACGATTGGCTTCAAGTCAAAATGCCGGCCGTCGCCGAAGATGATGACATTCTCGGACGTGCTGTTGGTCAATCCCTGATCCCACAACGATACAACGAGAAGCACCTGGCCCAGATCAAGGCGGCAGTCGGATCTCTGTTCTGGGCCGGAATGTACCAGCAGCGACCTGCGCCTGTGGAGGGCAATATCGTGCTTCGTGACTGGATGCAGTATTATATGGCCCTCCCTCCAGAGATCCGGAAGGTGGTGATCTCGTGGGACATGTCGTTTAAAAAAGAGGGCAAGAGCTGGTGCGTCGGACAAGCGTGGTACCAGAAGGGATCCAGCCATTGGCTGCTCGATCAGGAACGCGGGAAATGGGATTTCACGATGGCGCTCAGGAAGGTGGTTGCTTTCTACAACTCCTGCACCGAGCGGTGGGGCGAGGTGAAGGAAACACTGATCGAGGAAGCTGCCAATGGAATCGGGATCATTAGCACAGTGAAGGGTCGAATGCCGAGGGTGATGCCGATCCGGGCCAGCGTGAGCAAAATGGAGCGGTTATCAAACGCTGCGCCCAGCATTGAGTGTGGCGACGTGTGGGTTCCCCACAAATCTATCGCGCCATGGGTGGAAGATCTGGTCGACGAGTTGGTCACGTTTCCAAATGGACCCGACGACCAATGCGATGCATTGTCGCAGTACATCAATCGTTATAAGTCACGGAAGGTTGGCGCCATGAAGCTGAATCTTGACATCGGGGTGGGCGCACCTGAGTGGAGACTGGAATAATGAGGAGCGACCATGCCCGTTGATGCGATCCCGACAGTTACCCGACAGATGAACATGTCGGTGCTTGGCACCACGGGTCTCAAGCAGCACAGCGGTTTCGTCGACGAAGAATTCCTGCACCGGTTGCGAGGGCGCAACGGGATCCGGCTCTACACTGAGATGGCCGAGAACAACGCAGTCGTTGGCTCGATCCTGTTCATCATCGACATGATTGTGCGCCAGGTGGAATGGCGGGTCGCTACCCCTGAGGGCATGGAGGACAACCCATCCGCGATAGCCGAAAAGGAATTCGTCGAGAGCTGCTTGGGCGATATGTCCCACACCTGGGAGGATCTGATCTCCGAGGTGCTGTCTGTGTTGGTGTTCGGGTGGGCCTACTTCGAGCAGGTTTACAAGGTACGCCGCGGTGATGGTCGCGACAGCAAGACCCGTTCGCAATACAACGACGGGCGCATCGGTTGGCGCAAGATTGAGATCCGCTCACAGGACACGCTTTGGCGCTGGTTATTCGACGATGAGAATGGCCTGGAGGGAATGGTCCAGCAGGATATCTATCGGCCCACCGCTGGCACCGTTGTGCTCCCGATCATCAAGTCGCTGCTTTTCCGGACGCGCAGCCGCAAGGGCAATCCCGAGGGAAAAGCCCTGACCCTGGACACGGTTATACCAACCCCTTCCGGGTGGACTACAATGGGGGAGATTGGTGTTGGTGATAAGGTATATGACGATAAGGGGCTCATTCGCTACGTGGAGGCCAAGAGCGACCTGTTCAAGGATCGCACTGTCTATGAGATAGAGTTTTCAAACGGTACGACGATTAGAGCAGACGCCAACCACGAGTGGTCTGTTACTACCTACAATGACCGCCACAACGAGAAACCGCCACGCGTTTTGACTACGCAGCAAATGGCTGAGAAGTTGGAGATCACCAATCCGAACTACTCATGTGGGAACACGCCAACGCTTGATTGCCCAGGTTTCTTTTTGCCGGTCGACCCATACGTGTTGGGGTATTGGCTGGGTGACGGAAAAACGTCTGGCGGAGGATTTTCAGTCCACGATGACGATCGTGACCATTTATTCAAAGAGCTGTCTGAGGCTGGTTACAGGGCCAAGCATTATTCAAACTATTCGGTTGGGACACGAGGCAAACTGGGATCAGCCCTGAGGGCAATTGGGGTTCTTGGCGATAAGCATATTCCGTTGATGTATTTGCGGGCATCCAGCAATGACCGCCTTGCCTTACTTCAGGGCCTAATGGACTCAGACGGGCACTCTCCTAGGGCTGGGGCGAAAGATACCGCAAGCGTGTTCTCAAATTCGAATCTGTCGTTGATTTATGGGTGCGCCGAGATTGTTCGCTCGTTAGGTGGGCAGCCGAAAACAAAACTCCGCATGAAGGCCGGTCATTTAGGCGGTGAGATAAATGGGCATCTTGTTGTCGCAAAAAGGGACATGTGGGAGGTGCGTTTCCATTTAAGTCAGCAAATCCACAGGCTCGAAAGAAAAAAAGTCCGGCAACGGCTGGATCCAATAAAACGAGCGCACAATATCATCACTGCCATCCGCCGGGTGGAAAACGAAAACACTGTGTGCATCGAGGTGGATTCTCCGTCGCATTTGTTTCTCGCAGGCGAGGGTATGGTTCCGACCCATAACTCGCTGCTACGTCCCGCCGTTCGCAGTTGGTTTTTCCTCAAACGCATCCAAGAGATCGAAGCCATTGGGATCGAGCGAGACCTGGCGGGTATGCCGCTGATGGAGGTGCCTCGCGAACTCCTGCTCGAGGACGCCAGCGCGGATGACCGCGCATTGCGCACGGCTCTCGAAACCATGATCCAGCAGGTTAGGGTCGATGAACGCTGGGGTGGTTTGATCCCTGCTGAGCTCGATTGTGAGGGCAAGCCAACGGGCTACAAGTTCAAATTGATGACCACCGGCGGCCGCCGGATGATCAACACCAACGACATAATCAAGCGGTATGAGAGCCGCATAGCTATGGTGTTCCTGGCCGAGTTCATCATGATCGGCATGGACAAAGTTGGGACGCAGGGTGCGGACACGTCTAAGAAAGACATGTTCAAGTTGGCTCTTGAAACCGTTTTGACGGATATGATCGCCAGCCCGTTCAACCGCTTTGGTATCGGCCGGCTGATGTCCATGAACCGCGTGCCTCGTGAGTTCTGGCCAATCCTGAAGCCGTCATCGTTGGACAGCCCAGACCTGGAAAAAATGGGTAAGTTCGTGCAGTCGATGGCCACCGCTGGCCTGTTGTCACCGAACCGCCAGCTGGAAACCAAGATGCTCGCCGATGCTCGTTTGCCTCCACCGCCCGAGGAGGATACCGAAGTATTCGAAGACGGGGACACGCCAACCCCACGAGACAGTGCGGATCAGGCCACCGGTATCCTGTCGCCCACGCAGATCGATGCAGTGATGGACATCAACCGGTCTATCAAGCTGCGCGAGATCACCAGGGACGTTGCTAGGGAGTTGGCTGCCGTAGCGCTCGGGATGGACCCAGGGTCTGTTGAAAGATTCTTGATTGAGGAACCACCCGAGCCAGCACCGCCAGTGCCCCTGCAAGCCCAGGTGGACCCCGCTGGGAGTGTGACACCACAGGGTGTCGTTCCGCAAGATGTGCCGCCAGAAACCAAGGTGCAGGACGATACCTGATGCCCATCGTGGCTAAGGCGGCCAGCAAACCCAGCTACGTGGATGTGCCAGTCCCTGAGGCAGCACTGCGGCGCGAGCATGCGTTGGTTAGCACGCACCAGCCAAGGTTCAGCCGTGCGTTTTTGAAACTGGTGCGTGGGCTGATCACCCCAGCCATCAAGCGTGACCTAAAGCAAGCCCTGCAGGAGATGATTGCAGGGCGCATGACCGTCGAGGAGGTCGTGAACGTGGTGCCGTGGTACAACCCCGCGGATCCCATGGCCACCAAGATGTGGGAGATGCTGGGCGAGTCGTTGCGCTCTGCCTATGCGGAGGTGGTTGAGGACGCCGGCGACGCTGAGATGCGGTCTCACAATTTCCCGATCCGATTCACCGTTCAGAAGGCCAAGCCTGATATCAGGGTGCCGATCAATCCATACAGCGTGCGCTTCGTTCAGAACCGCGCTGCCGCAATGGTGGCGGAGGTCAGCGAGCAGCAACGGACCCTACTTCGGAAAATCATCTCTGGCGGGTTCGAGGCTGGCGAGCGCCCGGTGAGTATCCTGCAACAGATCTCGGATCTGGTTGGCCTCATCGAGCGTGAGTGGAGGGCGGTGGTAAACCGGGACAAGCTACTCGCTTCCACCGGAATGCCCGACCAGGCGCGCAGAGCGGCCGTGGCCAAGTACCGTGACAAGCTGCTGAAGCAGAGAGCCCAGAGGATAGCGCGAACGGAAACCGTGGATGCCTACACCGAGGGCATCCAGGACTCATGGCAGATGGCGAGCGACGAGGGGATTATCGAGCCCGACACCATGAAAGAATGGATGGAGATCTCGGCATCTCCGCGCACATGCCCCATTTGTAGGGGGCTTGGTGGTCAGCAGGTGCCAATCGATCAACCATTCATTTCGGATATCATCGGCGAGATCATGCGCCCGACTGCCCATCCTCATTGTCGGTGTACGATGACCCTGGTTCCCGAGGACGAAATGGATACAGATGGTGCCAAGCGCAAAGTTGATGAGGCCAGGGCCCGGTATGCGGACCTCCAGGCACGCGGAAGTCAGCCACAGCAACGGAGTCAATGATGCCACCGAATACCCGCAAACGTGAGCGCACCAAAGAATTCTTGGAGAACGCCCTAACCAGGGCTCAGAAGCTGCTCAACCCACGCGACTATGCCGTGATCTTCCAAGCTGCTCGAGCAAGCGCTGGTGGGCAGATCAGTGCCCAGCGTAGGCGCGAGCGTATGTCCGCAGGCGAACGGCAGCTGGTAGATAAGGCTGAGCTCAGCGACATGAACAAAGCAGAGCTCCAGGATTTATCTCGCACCGTCAACGCAGCCCACATCAAGGCAACCAAGGCTTGCGGCGACACGGATCACGTGATGACCCTGGTCGCTTTATTGCTGGCCGAGTACAAGCGCCGAGGGATGACCGATCCTATTGGACCGGCCTATGACGAACCGGATGGCATTCCAAAATCTGAGGCGGGTGGTCCGCTCCCCCAGCCCTTGCCCGACCTGGATGAAGCTGTCGAGATGACGGCCAAGGGCGAGACGATTGATGCCCCGCTATTCACCATTGAGATAGAAGACGATGACGAGTTCGAGTTTGCAGAACCCGGAGACATTATAGACGTACGGACCAACGGTGATGTGATGGGGTTCTCGAAGCACGTGCTGCCTGACTCGCAGGAGGATATCGATGAGCTTCTGCGACACTGGCATTTGATCGAGAAGCATACCACACAGGTGCCGTTCACTGGTCCGGCAGACGCCAGGCTGATGTTCGTCTGCACTGCCCCCAACGAGCTGGAGCTGGCGCGAAAACAGGCCATGGTCGGCGAGGATGCCCTCACGTTCGAAAGGCTGTACCTGGAACCGCTCGGCCTGACCAAGCGCGAGGTGGCGATCGGTTTCGCCATGCCGGTGGTTCCTCATAATGACCTGAACGCCGCCATGTGTGAAAAGTGGGCACACAATTTGGTTGATGCAATGAAGTCCTACGGCAGCGCCAAAGTGGTGGCCCTGGGCAGAGTGGCTAGGGAGGTACTGTCTGGTGCTGGTGTTGAGTCGTTTTCGTTGCCGCACCCATCCGCCGTCAGGAAGCGTGGCAACAGTGGTGAGGTATCGCGCAAGCTGAGGACGATTGCCAAGTCGCTTGACGTTGATGTTCTGGCTGTGCAAGATCAGGGTCAGCGGAAAACCGAGCCGAGAAAAGGTCACGGATCTGCGAACCTCGCTGACGCCATAAGCGAGATGCGGAAAACTGGTCATGCGGTATGTCGCGTGATCAAATCTGCAGACGAACAACAGATCGTTTATGGCGTCGTCTTAGATCCCTACGATGTCGACCTACAAACGGAATGGGTTCCTCCTGCGGAGATTGAGTCGTCCGCTCATGGCTTCCTCAAGAAGTCGCGCGTCATCGGTTTCGAACACATTGAGCGCGCGGAGGCCCAGTTGGTAGAAAGCTGGGTCGAGGTTTACCCCAGCCCAGATGACTACAGGGCTGCCAAGGCAAACCAGCCGCACCGTGCGTTTACCCGGAAATTCGGTGATGACGTGATCCATTCTGGGACATGGGTGGCTGGCGTGCAGCTCGGAGACCGAGAATGGGAATTACACAAGCAGGGAAAGCTCAACGCCTTCAGCGTTGGCGGGTTCAGCTTCAAAACGAAGGTGACCGCTGCCGCGATGCCCGAAGTCGAGTTCATCGAGCTGATAGAGGCGCCAGCCTGAAACCAGTCTTCGCGGAGGGGACTATATAATGCCTCCGCAATCCATCACCATGTTGAGCGGCCTCACTACGGCAGAGCTCACGCTAACCAAGCGAGGCGCCAACAACCGGCGCTTTGCCTTGACCAAGGGAGGTATCCCCATGGATCCCGAAGTCCTCAAAGCGATTATGGGTACGCCGGCTGAAGGTGAGACCGAACTGCTCGCCACCTTGAAGTCGCAAGGCGTCACCGATCAAGAGAAAATCGACGCCGCAGTCGCGTCCTATCGTGTCCAAAAGGGCATGAAGGATTTGGTTGACGACGACACCATGGCCACGGTTTCCAAGACCGCCGGCTATGAGGCCAAAAAGGCGGTCACCCCCGAGGAGGGTAAAGACGATAAGAAGCCCGACGCCACCAGTGGCAAGGTGGACCCCAAGGCGAAAAAGGGCGACGGTCCGCGCCCCGTTGGCAAGTCGGTAGATCTCAGCCACCTGGATGAGGCCACCCGACAGCACGTCGAGTCGGTGTTCAAATCCCACGAGTCGATGCTCGAGCGCACCTCCCAGCTGGAGACGGTGGTCAAGTCCCTGCAGGACGAAAAGCAGGAACAGCACTACGTCGCCAAGGCTGCGAAGGACTATGCCCATCTGCCGCTCGGTGAGCAGCAGCTTGGCTTGATGCTCAAGTCGGCCAACGATATGAACCCGGAATTTGCCAAGGGCTTCGAGCTTTTGCTCGGGCGCATGGATGAGATGGTCGAGAAGTCGGCGATGCTCACCACCATGGGCGCGGTCACCAAGGCGAACGAAGGCGGTGGCTGGTCCAAGATTGAGACCATGGCCGATGGCATCGTCCAGAAGTCTGCCGAGAGCGCGAGCCCGATCACCAAGGCTCAGGCCATCGATGCCGTCCTCAAGACTGAGACCGGCAAAGCTCTCTATCGCGAATACCTGGGAGACAACCCCCAGCAGCGCGCGGAGATCTATTAAATATAACCCCGGGCCCGCGCTGAGCATATAAGCGCTCCCCGTTTACCGTGGGCATGTCCCACAGGAGGCCAGTAAATGGCATTCGAAAAAGTAGGCGAGACCCTCCCGGGAATGGAGGCTGGCGCGGATCTGACGACCCATCTGTTCAAATTCGTCACAGCTGACGCGACCGGAATCATCCTCGCCGGTGCTGGCGTCAGCATCGTTGGGGCCCTCCAGAACCAACCCGACGTTGGCCAGGCAGCATCCGTTTGGGGACCGGGAACGGTTTCCAAGCTGTACGCTGGCGCGGCTGTTGTGAAGGGCGCGGATGTCACCCCGGATTCGACCGGGCGTGCTGTCACGTCGGCTTCCGGCAACTACATCGCAGGGAAGGCTCTCACCGCGGCAGCGAATGCGGATGAGATCATCTCGGTGTGGATAACTCAACCCGGGCGGACCGCCTAAGCAGCGCCCCAAGAAAGGAGTTGAGCGATGCCTCAGCCAACAGCGAGTGACGTCCATGTAAACATGCCGCTGACCAGTATCAGCGTTGCATGGCTGCAGGACCAACGTGAGTTCGTGGCGGATCGGGTTTTCCCGTCCGTGCCTGTCCAGAAACAATCAGACCGCTACTACGTCTACAATCGGGACAATTGGTTCCGTGCGCAGGCTGAGAAGCGTGCCCTGTCGAGTGAGAGCGCCGGTTCTGGGTTCACCCTGGACAACACACCGACGTATTTCGCCGATGTCTATGCGTTCCACAAAGATGTCGACGACCAGATCCGGGCCAACCAGGATCAGGTTATCGATGTCGATCGTGATGGAACCGAGTTCGTATCTCGCGACCTGATGCTCAAGAAAGAGCTGACCTGGGCCGCGCGATACTTCACGACTGGGGTGTGGACCGGAACGACAACCGGAACAGATGTCACCCCAGCCGTGAAGTGGGACGCTGGTGGCTCGACGCCAATCGAGGACATGCGGGCCCAGCTCCTGGCCACGAAGCGGCGCACGGGTTTTCGGGCCAACAAGGTGACCATGGGCGAAGAGGTTTGGAACGTACTTCAGGACCACCCGGACTTCCTCGCTCGCATCCAGTTCACCCAAACCGCGATCGTCACCACTGGCCTTTTGGCTGCGGTGCTCGGCGTGGACGAGGTGCTGGTTGCGGGTGGCGTGCAGAATGTCAGCATCGAAGGTGCTGCCGAAGACATGGAATTCATTTTCGGCAAAGCCATGCTGATCGTCTATGCGGCCCCGCGTGCTGGTTTGCTCACCCCCACCGGTGGCTATACCTTCGCGTGGGTCGGCCTGTTCGGGGCTGGCGCTTTGGGTACACGGATCATGCGGTTCCGTATGCAGCATTTGAAGTCGGACCGGATTGAAGGCGAGATGTCGTACGACCAAAAAGTGGTAGCTCCTGAGATGGGCGCCTTTTTGACGGCCGTCATCTCTTAGCAGTCGGCAATTCCAAGGGGCGCTGGTTTAGGCTGGCGCCCCTTTTGCCGCAGAGGTTCCTAAATGGTCGCGAGAAAAATACACACACAACAACAAATCGTGACCGCCGGCGACATGTCTGCAAATGTTGTCTCGAGTGCTTTCAATATCCTCGCCTATCGATCGTTTTCTCTGCACGCGGAGTGGGCTGGATCACCGGCTGGTAACCTGCAGCTGCAGGTCAGCAACGACGGTTCGAACTGGTTTGATCAGGGTTCGCCTGTTGCGGCCGGTGGTGCAGCCGGAGAAGAAATGTTCAGCGAGCAGTTCTCACCGTGGGCATATGCGCGGCTGGACTATGACAGCACGTCAGGCACTGGAACGCTCAACGTCTATGCTATAGCGAAAGAGTAAAGGAGGCCCAAAGATGGGTTACACTTGCATTCGGCCTATGAAGGTTCAGAACGCGTCCGGCGAAGTCGAGATGCGCAAGCCCGGAGATGCGGTACCAGAGGCAGATACCTGGGCGAATCCAGGCCTCTGGATCAAGCGCGGATTCATCCAAGCGGATGACATCGAGACATCTCGCAAGGCGGGATACTCGCGCGAGAAGCTGCTCCCAGCTCGTGAGGCAACGCCGGAAGATAATCAACAGGCAGTATCGAAGGTCCCGCAACAGGGGACGCCGTTGCCGGGTGTTGATACCGATGACGCCAGCGACGAGCAGCTGTCTGAGCTCCTTGAGTTGAGCCGATCTGATCTGGACGCACTGGCTGAGGAGCATGGAATCGGCGAGCCTGCGAAAATGCCGAATAAAAAGGTGGTCGCTGAGGCCATCATCCAAAAGCAGTCTGAAGCCACGGAGTAGCCCTGCATGGGTTGCAAGCGGTTTACATACAACGGCGATCCATCATCGTCCCCTTTGAACGAGGTGCGTTTCCTGATCGGAGATACGGTCAGGGAGCGCGCCATGTTCGGCGACCCCGAGATCCTCTACCAGCTGGGAAAGACACCGAACGCCAAGGTGGCGGGTGCTGAGCTCTTGGAGGTCGCAGCCAGGCGGTTTGCACGGATGAGTGATGAGAAGGTTGGCGATGTCTCCCGGTCCTGTAGCCAGGTGGCCAAGCAGATGAAGGTGGTTGCTGACGATTTGCGCAAGGATGCGGTGCGGCTGGTAAGACCGTTCTTCGGCGGGCTGACCAAATCCGGCAAGCGCAGTCTTGAGTCAGACCCCGACGCTGTGCAGCCAGCATTTCCGCTGGGGATCACAGATCATTATGGGACCGTCCAGCTCAACCAGGATCTCGATCGGCTGTGGGTTGCTTACGGTGTCTTTTAAGGTCGTCAAAGATGAGGACAAGGGCTTCGAGGCTTTCTTCGATGGCCTGCGTGGGCTCTCTGGCAAGCGGGTCAAGGTCGGCATCCAAGGCGCTGAGGCGACCCAGGTGGCGGGTGCCGTGGAGGCTGGTCGTGGTGGCGCATTCACCGGCGGCATTACCATGGTTGAGCTCGGGACCATCCATGAGTTTGGCGCGATCGTCAAAAACGGTTGGGGCAAGGGTATCAAGATCGTCATTCCGCAACGGTCGTTCCTACGCTCCACTGCGGACATGAATCAGAAAAAATACGAGACCCGCCTGACTGGAATAGTCCGGAAGCTGTTTAGGAAACCGAAACAGTTCAGCGCCGAGGGCGAGCTCCTCAAGGTAGGCGAGACCATGCGGCGTGATGTGATCAACCGCATGCGGAAGGGTGAGATCCCTCCGCCGCTAGCCGAGAGCACTAAGCGTAGTCGTGGCGAAGATGGTCCGCCGTTGGTGGACACCGGCATGCTGATGGGCTCAATCAGAGCGGTGGTCATATGAGCGGCGGGGTGGCCAAAGAGTTCGGCATGCTGGATTGTTGCTTGGGCGACTCAGTGTCGGACGCTTCCTGTCAGGTCACGGTGATTCGCTCGTTTTCATCCGCCAAGATAAAGGGCAGGGTGAGCCCACCAATAGAGCGCAGGTTTACCACCGACCTATCCGTGCAGCCCATGAGGATCCATAACCGTGAGCTCATGATGCTGCCCGAGGGCATGCGTAATCAGGAGCGCGTCAAGGCGTACGGCGTCGAAGAGTTGAAAACTGTCGAGACCAGTGAGTGTCGTATTCCGGATCGCTTCATCTATGACGGAAAAACCTATCAGGTGGAGAAGGTCGGAAACTGGCAACCCATTGGCGGGTACTACTACTATGAAGCGTTAAGGCTTTCCAGTACTGCCAATATCGTTTCAGGCCGGGCACGGATGCGATAATTTGACGGCTGGTAGACCCAGCGGACATTGCCGGCCTTGTCAACCAGAATTTGGGTTGGAATAGCAATATCCTTTCCTGATGGATTGGGAGTGTGATGCCTGATGTGTAAGCGGTCAAGAACAGTTGCATCAGGATCTGACAAAAAGGTATAGCCTGCGCCTACCCGCTCGCGCAAAGCACGGTTTGTTTCTGGGTTGTCAACGCTGACGGCATAGATCTGAACACCATATTTACGAATGTCGTCATAATACTTCTGAAGCTGTTCCAGCTCCACACGGCAGAAGGGTCACCAGTCACCGCGATAGAAAAGGTAGAGCGCTGCGCTTTTGCCTATAA
>RCNG010001183.1_pt1 | contig 12828 bp, 8 predicted proteins | sample 2041371 | NCBI WGS metagenome assembly RCNG01 (sample SAMN09708227, study PRJNA481090) | Marine sediment metagenome, whole genome shotgun sequencing project. | biome: marine sediment; feature: ocean; material: sediment; isolation source: Sewage treatment plant 1 marine sediment (STP1) ... | reverse complement strand
AATCTGACCCAAATCTGGGCGCGAAAACCCATCCCCATGATGAGATGATTGGCCCTTCCCCTGTGAAGTTATTTCTGCGCGAACCCTTATTTTCGTTTTCCGCTCACTTTTTTTGGTTTCTTTGAGCCGGAGACTCTCCTCTTCTTCGTGTCTACGCCGAGCAGCTTGCCGAGGTTCTCTCCAAAGATCTTCCTGCGGTCTTCGTCCGTAATGGCAGGGAAGCCGTACTGCTCCTGCATGTCTTCCGGGATCTGGAAATCCCTCATCCCCATGACGGCGCCACGCACCTGGGCGCCGAACCCGGCGAAGTCGGTCCCCCAAATAATCTTGTCCGGGCCCACCCACCGCAATGCTTCGCCGATGATCTTGGCGAACTTGCGCGGTGCGCTGGCGGCCCAGGGAATGAGCAGGCTCAGGCACACATACACATTCGGATGCCCCATGGCGATCATGTTGAGGTCGTCACAGTAGGGGTAGCCCATGTGGAAGGCATTGATCTTCAGATCCGGGAAATCCCTGGCCACATCGTCCAACAGGATCGGCAGGGCGTACTTGCTCTTTCCGGGCGGCACCCAGCAGAACCCTGTGTGAATGTCGAGGACAATTTGCAACTCCTGGGCCTTCTCGTAAAAGGGCCAGATGTCCGGGTCATTGATGTAGGTGTCCTCGGGCGGATAGAACTTGAAGATCTTGGCCCCTCGTTCCTTCACCCAGTACTCCATTTCCCAGATCGTGTTCTTCACTCCCTTGTGCTTTACAGGAGACACGTTTGGTTGCAGCATGAACCGGTCCGGGTTGGATTCCACCACCTTGGCCATCTCCCCGTTACTTACCCATCGGCTCGTGTACCCGGTGGTGTCCATCATCGATTCGGGAAGAAGGCAGGCGATGTCAACCCCGTATTTATCCATGGCCCGGAGGAGGTCGTTCGGGTCCCCGCTCTTCTCCATTTCCCAGGCTTCCATACCGGCCATCAAATCGGGCGGGGTGCCGAACAGGAGGGGTCGCTTGATCATGTCGATCGCCTTCCACCACATCTGCACGCCCGGGAAATGGTTGATGTGCTCCAGGTCTCCGATGAGATGGGGCTCTGGGTCGATCTTGAAATAATCGTCCTTCTCGAATGCTGCGGTCATCTTGTATCTCCTCGTCTCTTTTGATTGTCCTGCTCCGGTGCTAGGTCTGGATTCCCGCCTGCGCGGGAATGACGCTAGGACCAGGATTTCGGCAGTCCCTGAAACTGCATCAGCATGTTCCGGCTCATCTCGTTCGAGATGGGCGAGAACTGAATCTGCAGGGCATCCCGGAGGTATCTTTGCATCGGATACTCGTTGCAGATTCCGTATCCGCCCAGGATTTCGGCCCCGTGCGTTCCGGCGTGCAAGGCCCCGTCGGCGGCCACGAGTTTGGCCATGGTGGCTTCCATGTGGTAGGGCAGCCCCTGGTCGCAGAGCCATGCCGCCTTGTAGGTCAGGTTTCTCGAATTCTCCAAATTGATATACATGTCCGCCAGGTAGTGCTGAAGGATTTGAAACCGCCCAATCGGGCCTCCAAAGGCTTCCCTCTCCTGCACATACTGGAAGGCGTCTTCGTACGCCGCCGCGATCAACCCCACGCCCATCATGGCCACCCCGATTCTCTCCGGGTTGAGTACGGAGAGGCTCTCGTACCATCCGTTGCCTCGGGTACCCAGGAGGTTCTCTTTCGGGATCTCCACGTCTTCAAAGACGACCTCCACAGAGTCGCAGTGATGGCAACTTATCTTCTGTATCCTGTTGATTGTAATTCCCTTTGCATTGCCGGGCACCAGAAACACGCTCAATGAACGGGTTGGTTTGGCGTCTCTTTCGGTTTTGCAGATGGTAATCAAATAGTCGGACACGTGAGCCCCGGTGATGAACATCTTCTGCCCGTTGATCACCCATCGGTCCCCCTTGTCCTGAGCGAAGGTTTTCAAGGCTCCCAGGATGTCGGTTCCTCCTCCCGGCTCCGTGAGGGCCATGCACATCTTGAGCTTGCCTTCGGCCAGTTGGGGCAGATACTCCTTCTTCTGTTCCTCGTTGCCCATGTCCGCGATGAACCGCGTCCCGAACCCGGTTGTTGTGCCCACGGCCAGGGCGACGGACATGGACGCCTTGCACACCGGCTCAAAGGAGATCATTTGATCCACATGGCCCACACCGTCTCCCCCATACTCCACCGGGACGTTCCCACGGAACAGGCCCATGTCCACGAACTTCTGCCACAGCTCTGGTGGGGGAAAGTCCACGTTCTCATCCATCCATTTGACGTACTCCTTGTTCAACTCCTTCTTGCAGAACTTCTCCATTGCGTCCCGCATCATCTGCTGTTCGTCTGTCAGGTTGAAATCCATTTCCTTCTCCCTTTGTGTTTTGCTGTTAGCTATTAGCGTTTAGCTCTTAGCCCTCCCCCCACCCCCTTCGCATATCCTGCTACGGGGCGGTGGCCGGGAGCTAACAGCTGACTGCTAAATGCTAATAGCTTTCCTTCACTTCTTTACCGGACGGAACTGGGGAAGCGTGAACTCCGAGGTTCTCTCCTGGAACACCACTTCAAGCTCCATCCCGTTCTTGAGCTCTTCCGGGTCGCACTCCACGATGTTCGTGATCATGCGCGGACCCTCTTCCACGTCCACCATGGCCGTCACGTAGGGAAGATCAGGCCAGAACGGGAAGGGGACACCGAAATGGTTCACCGCGTAAGCATTCAAAACGCCCTTGCCCGAGGACTCGATCCACTCGTGGTCATCCACGTGACACTCGGTGCAATAAAGATAGGGGGGGTGGTCGATGTGCCCGCATTTCGTGCACTTCTTGAACACAAGTTTGTGTTTCTTTGCCGCATCCCAGTACGGTTGCGACCATTTCGTCGGCTTCGGCAGGGGCTTCTTCATGTCTTCGTCCGTCAAGCCGAGAAGTTCCTTGATTTCGTCGATGTTCATGTCCTTCCTCCTCAGGGTATTTCATTGCCCATGATCGTGAAATGGCAGTCCATGAAGGCTCCTCCCCCACAGTTCTCTATCAGGAACCGCGCATTCGGGACTTGAGCCCTGCCCGCCTTGCCCTGGAGTTGGCGTACACCCTCTACAAAGATGGCGAACCCACATCCCGTTCCGGTGTGGCCCATACCCAGAGACTCCCCGTTTGTGGAACAGGGGTACTTCCCGCCGGGGCTCGTCTCTCCTGCTTCCACCAACGCGCCGGAGCGTCCCGGTTCGCAGATACCGAGCGCATCCATGACGATCAGGTTCACGCCCGGATAGGACCCATAGACTTCGTAGATATCCATGTCCGACGGGCCGAGGCCCGCCTGGTCGTACGCCTTCTGTGCGACCGGAGCGAGGTACTTTCCCATATCCGAAAGATTTCGCGCCTTGGATTTGATGATGGAACGATGGGAATAGTCCGACCCCTCACCAAGAATGTACACCGGTTTGTCGCACACCTTCCTCGCATTCTCTGCGGTGGTCATCACATAGGCAGAGCCGCCGTCTGCCAGTACGTTACACATGTATGCGGTGAGCGGGTACGCCACCATCCGGCCGCCCAGGACCCTCTCGAGAGTCAGTTCCTTGTCCCGAAACATGGCGTTCTCCTGGAGTCTTGCCCACCGATTGCACGCGACCACCACCGAAGCCACCTGCTCGACCGTGGTGCCCGTCTGGGTCATGTACCCCTGGGTCACCATGGCTGCCAGTGCGTTGTAGGTCATCCCGTAAGGAACCTCGAATTCCAGGTCCGATCCCGCAACGGCGAAGTACTGGGCCTGCTCGTTCATGGAGAATTGGGAAAACCTCTGCGAATGAACGATGAGCACATACTCTGCCTCACCCGCCCGAAGGATCCCTTCTGCTGTCCTTCGGATCGAGTGGCTGGAGGCGCCTCCGGAGACCGTTTGTCCGGTCACCTGACAGTTCCGGAGACCGATCGCCTCGGGCAGGCGCCCAAAGACGACCTCTGTGTTGTACTCCCCCCCCATGATGTGGGCCGCGCCCAGGACGGCACCGATCTGCGACTTGTCGATCCCTGCGTCCTGGATCGCCATCCTGGATACGGAGTAGGCGATCTCGAACTCCGTACGGTCCGGGTAGTTCCCGCAGGGGACCTCACCCGTGCCGATCACTGCAAATTCTCCTTTGCTCATCACAACCCTCCTTTGTTCCACGAAACAACCGATTTCATGGAGGCTCTCCTTAACGTTTGGTACGTCCCTGCAGAGGCCTCCAGGACTTCCCTGTTACCTCGATCTCCCGCTTCCACCACGGCCGCTCCAGGGCGGGCATGTTCTCACGCATCAAACCTTCGGGCAGGAGCGACTCGTGGGATTGCCAGGCCCCGATCTTGTACTCGTCCAACACATACTCGCGGCCCAGCCACGGGTTCTCCGAACAGGCAGGTACGAGGCCTGCCAGGCAACGGAGCAAGCAGGTATTGCAGCGCTTGCACCGAACGATCTCATTCTCCCTGCCTTCCATCAGCTTGTTCGGATACTCAGGGTCTGAGAAGAGCTGCCGGCCCATCGCATTGATATCGTACTTGCCGTCCGCTATGTTCTTCTCGGCCTTCACTGGATCGTGCTGTGAAGAGACGATGACCGGAACGTTCAGCGCCTTCTTGAAGGCCTGTCCGTGGTCGGGGATGTGCTTGGACCGGTCCATGTCGGTGATCAGGTGACCCCCCTCCTCGTAGCCTGCCCCGTCGGAGAGACTGAGGTAATCGATGCCCCTCGCTTCCAGATCCCTGGCCACGTCGATCATCTCCTCTTCGGTGAGGCCTCCCTCCATGTGCTCCTCTGCACTGATTCGCACGCCCAGGGCAACCCCGGGGCAGGCGTACCGGATCTGTTCAGCCACTTCAATGAGGAACCTCTTCCGGTTCCTCCACTCGCCACCGTACATGTCGGTCCTTTTGTTGCTGAGAAGGGAAAGAAACTGATGCTCCAGGTAGCCGTGGGGAGCGTGGATCTCGATCACGTCGAACCCGGCAATTACTGCAAGCTGACAGCTCGCGGCAAATTCCTTCTGCTGGCTGTGGATCTCGGCGATCGACATCTCACGACACATCTGGCCTGCCATGAAGGAACGCGAATACTCGCTCACAGCGTAAATCTCATCGATGTGTCTCGGTGCCTTCTCCCCCACGATCTCGTACGGAAGCCCGCCCGTGGGTGCGGGGGCCAGCTTTGCGTGGTCGTAGGAGTGGCCCTGCCGGCCGAAGCCGATCGTCATCTGGGCCGCCGCGGTTGAACCGAAATAGTGGATACGGTCCGTGAGCATACCCAACCCCTGGAGATGCCCCTGATGGAAGCAGTACAGGTTGCGCCCCCAGACGAACTCCGAGGCGAGGCGGGTTCCCATGATGGCACCGGTGCTCACGAGGCCTGCGCCGCCCTTCGCTCGGGCAGCGAAGTACGAAAGCATCTGCTCTGTCGCCTCCCCGTCCACGCCGGACATGGTCTCGTTCATCGGCGCCAGCGCGATCCGGTTCTTGAGCTCGATGGGTCCGATCTTGATGGGACTCAAGAGGTGTGGAAACTTGCCGCTCTTCTTCTTTGCCATGATTTCTCCTTTCTTCGGTTCCGATCTCAAGTGCTCCTGTCTCTTCACTTCGAAGCTATCTCTGTTCCTTGCCTTCCAAGGGAAAGGCTCACCACCCTGTTCAGGGGAATCCGGAAGGGTCCGCACGGCGTGTTTGCGGAAACAATCATTCCTCCGTCGACGTCGAGAACGATATCGTCGCCGTCCTTCAGCGTTACTCGTGCCAGGCATGCCTCACCCTCTGGCAGAATCTCCACCTTCCTCGTCCTTGCGAGATCGAGCCCCATCTCTCCGTCTCCAATCCTTCCCGGCAAGAAAGGCTTCCCATTCACGAGGATGCCCTGTAGCTGCGTGGTCACGCCCTTGCTGTCCCGCAACTCACCCCAATCCGCCCGCCGGCCGGATCCCTCCGGTTCCTCGTTTCCCGGCGCTCTCAACCCAAGGCCAAAGATGTCCAACAGGGCGTCCAGCCCCTCCTCGACCGAGTACTCCGCGTCCATCATCAGCCAGTAGCCGAGCCCCTCTGCCAGCATGAGTTGAAGGAATGCGAACAACTCCACGTCAACATCGGCACGCACGAGCCCATCTGAAATCGCTCTGCTCAGGTCCTTTGCCATCGGAGCAGACATGATCCGAAACGCCTCCTTCGCCTTCAGGGCCAAATCAGGGTCCGGGCCCCCCAAGGCGATACGAAGCAGGTTCAGAATGCCGCGGAATCCCGGAAAGGCGTCGAGAAAGGCGACGGCACGTTTCCTCGTCTTGCCCTCATATCCCTTTTCGTTGCGTATCTCGGCCCATGCATCTTCGGGTACGATCGTCACCGTCAGACGGTCGATACACTCCATGAACAGCTCTTTCTTGTTCTTGAAATAGACATAGAATGTGCCCTTGCCCATGTGCAGGGCGTCGGTGACGTCGCTGATCTTCGTGTTTTCGTAACCCTGCTCCGAAAAGAGTTTGATCGCAGCATCCAGGATCATCTCTCTGTTCTTGCGTCCTTGATCTCTCGCACGCCCTTCACCCTCTTCCTCCCCGGAATCAACCTCTCCGTTCCGCCCTGCCCCACTTTCCGGCACCGACTGCACAGCCTCTTGGGGCTCGACTCGATCCAGAAGGTCCTTTATTTGCGCCAGAGGAAGCCTCTCGTTTTCCCTCAGCCAACAAATCTGTCGGAGCCTGTTCAAGTGGGTGTCGTCAAAGAGGTGAAGGTTCAGCCCTGCCTGACGGGGTCTGTGAAGCAATCCGATGTTAAGGTAGTGGTGAATCGTGGATCTCGTCAGCCCCGACTCTTTACAGAGCCGCGCGATCTTCATTCCCTGCGGTAGGGCCATCTCCTCATTCGATACCATTATGGGGTTCCCCTTAAATCTTCCAAATTGTACAATAGTACTGTGTGGTCGGTTACTGTAAGTTATAGATACAGCCATGGATCTTGTCAAGGAAATAATATAGGAATCCTCGGTTCTTGGTCTTTAATCAGGATAACTATCTGTAATAATGGATTTATCTCTTAGTCATTGAGGATAGCTCAAGAGAAGGAAATCATTTCTCTGAGTTATACAAAAGAACCGGTGAGTCGGTTTTGGAAGGCAGAGAAGAGGCGTGCCGATCTTCTTGAGGGAAGGACCATGCTACCAATCGAAGAAGGATGGACTTGATTCAGACATGCTTTCGTCTCAGGCGGACAAGAACGAGGAAGAAGAGCACCCACGGGGCGAAAAAGGCGAAAAGGCCGCGGACTGGCCCCTCAACCGGAACCGTGCCGCAATTGTCCTGCATGTTACCGTTGCTGTCGACCCCATCGTCGTCCCATTCCCAGAATCCCGGGTCGGCACCGTCGCAGTCCCAGTCTACTCCATCATCAAACGGATCGCTCGCCCCCGGGTGCACGGAAGGGGCCTGATCATCGCAATCGTTTTGCCTGGAGACACCATCGCCATCGTCATCCTGGCAATCATCCCCGACGCCGTTCTGATCGCCATCGATTTGGCCACTGTTCGAATGCCGGGGACAGTTGTCGGTCTCATCCGGCACCCCGTCCCCATCCGTGTCACCTTCGCAAGGTGGGCCGATGGAATACAGGGTTCCGCCGTGCGGCCCCCCATTCCCCACCACCACCAGCCGGTCCTCGTACACCACCGGGGCCGCGGCGGTTCCGTGTCCCCTGCCGAACCCAGGCTCGTTTACCCGGCTCCACTGGTCTCCCTTAAGCCTCCAGACCTCGCCCCCTGAAAAGGGATTTACCGTGCAGATGTACAGGTCTCCACGGTAGACAACTCCGGAATGATACGTGATCGACTGGGTATTGCGCATCGGATCGCCTGCAAAGAGAACCTGTTCCCATCCGACTCCGTCGTAGCGCCACAACTCTGCGCCTGTATACCGGTTATCGGTGCCGACGTAGAGAAACTCCTCGTGAGATATCATCATCAGTGTGTTTCGATTGAACACATTTGGCCCGGCCCTTCCGAAGCCGTCGGTGTTGACCTGTCGCCACGAAAACTTCATGTGCGACAGTTTCCCTCCCTCGCTGCGCCACACCTCGGTGCCGGTACCTACGCGGAGGCTGTCGTAGAAGTAACCGTTTTCTGTTCCGGCATAAAGCGATCCGTCATGGACCGCCATGGTGGTGGTGTCCGAATTAAAGGGATCCAAGAACCCGACGAGGTTCACCCGAACCCATGTCACTCCGTCAGGGCTCCGCCACAACCCACAGCCCGGCATGAGGATCGGAAACCCCTGTGTGAAGATGCCCGCATAGAGCTCGTCCTGGAAGGTGATCAAGGAGGTAACGGCAAAGCCGGAAAAGGAGTCCGGGTCCACCCTTTCCCAATCATCCAGTTCCAAGGGGTGAAACACGCCGTCCCGCGTCCTCCAGAGTTCCGCCCCGGTGTGCCCATTCCATGTCCCCACATACAGCCGGTCCTGAAAGACATGCATACCCGTAACGCTGAAATTCTGCCATCCGAGGTCGTCTCCGGATTCGAATCCTGTAGGACAGACCTCGTGCCATCTCCACAGCCCCTCTTCCTGGTAGATACAGAGCACCTGCAGGCCTCCGGGCACAGGTGGGTCCCTCTTCAGGTCTCGTTTCCTTTGGGTCCCTACGTAGAGTCGTCCGTGAAACTCGACCATGGAGATGACGAGGAAATTCTCCTCCGCCCACGTCTCCCCGAGATCAATCGGCTCAAAGCTCGCGTAGAGTGGCGTGGGCTGGAAGAACCACAGGGCCAGGGCCAGACAAAGACAAACAGGTCTCCGGAAGAGGCCGCAGAGAGGCAATGCCCTGGGTAAAGAACTTCTCATTTCTTCCCCGCTTTTCGCCTGTCTCGGTTGATTCTCTCTTGTGCAGCATCCCGTAAGGAAAGAACTCTTGCCGGATCAACCCTTTGGGATCAATAGGGAAACAAGCCTCTCGCCCTGCACGGAAGACCGCTCTGTTGTGAATCTCACTATATCAGACTTAGCAACGGTCGTGCCAGAGTGGCGGGAGAGATGACAGGTGGGGGGGGAAGGGGGAAGGACTCGGGTCAGGAACCGGCCGCCGCGGCACTCAGCGGCTGATGTGATTCCATGTGGTCCAGTAGGTACTCTCGGACCCTTTCGAATTCGGATCGGAGGTCCTCGATGAGTTCCCGGGCCCTTTCGGATTCCTTTTCGACGCGGATCTCTTCCAGCCGAACGGCGATTTCCTCGAGTCTTCTCGCGCCTGCATTCGCACTCGATCCTTTGATCGCGTGTGCCTGAATCTTCAGTGCCTCGCCGTCCTCCTCTCGCACCGCGGATTCGAGATCCGTGACGTGCCGTTCCGTATCGGCGAGAAATGCTTCGATCAGTTCCCGCTCGAACTCCCGATCCCCGTCGGTGATATCGTTTAGGCGCTGGATGTTCACGGGCACCGGCAATCTAGGAGCAGGTGGCGGAAGAGAGGGATTGTCTTTTTCATCGACCCCCAGGCGCTTCTCCAGGATTTCCTTCAGGGCCGAGGTCGTCACAGGCTTGCTGATGTAGTCGTTCATGCCCGCCTCGAGGCACTTGTCTCGATCACCCTTCAGCGCGTGAGCCGTCATGGCGACGATGGGGATGTCCCGGCAAAGGACCTTTGCCTGCGGGGCCCGAATCGCCCGGGTGGCCTCTAGGCCGTTCATCTCCGGCATCTGAACGTCCATGAGAACAAGATCGTACGGAACGGTTTCCAAGGCAGTGACCGCTTCCTGTCCGTTGGCGACCGCGTCGGCGTGGTACCCGAGTTTCTCCAGAATGCGAAGGGCGACCTTCTGATTGACCACGTTGTCTTCTGCGACCAGGATGCGGGTTCTCCTCTTCTTGCCCTCCTTGAGGCTGTGGCGCGTAACGATCTGCCGAGCAGACCCCTCGGACCCGGCCGCCGGAATGCCGAGGACCGTTGTGAGACACTCGTAGAGGTGCGAATTCCTGACCGGCTTGTTGAGGTAGGCGGCAAAGCCGATCTTCTGCAACGCCACCACATCCCCACGCTGTCCTGCGGAGGTCAGCATCACGAGGAGCGTGTCCGCCAACAGTGGGTCGGCCTTGATTTTATCGCCCAGGGTTCTCCCATCCATGCCCGGCATTTGCATGTCGAGCAAGGCGACCCGGAACGGGTCCCCCTCTGCCCGGGCCTGTCCGAGCCTCTCGAGTGCCTCCGGCCCGTCGGATGCCTCCTCGAACCGACACCCCCAGGAACGAAGCAACTCACGGAGAACCAAGCGGTTGGTCGCGTTGTCGTCGACAAAGAGAACACGAGCGCCACGAATGTCCTCCGGAATAATCACTTCCACCCGGCTGCCCGCCGGCTGCTTTTCCAGGGCCACCGTGAACCAGAACTCGGAACCCTCGCCTTCCCGGCTCTCGACCCCGATCTCGCCACCCATCATCTCGGCCAATTGCTTGCAGATGGCGAGTCCCAGACCGGAGCCACCGTACCTGCGGGTGATCGAAGCATCCACCTGGGAAAAGGACTTGAACAACCGATCGACTCGGTCCTGTGGGATGCCGATCCCCGTATCCATCACGGAAAACCGGGCGGTCACGTGACTGTCCGTCTCTTCTTGCAGCGTCACCCTGGTGTGCACTTCGCCCTTCTCGGTAAACTTGATGCCGTTACCCATCAGGTTGATCAGGATCTGCCGCAACCGGCCCGGGTCCCCCCGCATCAGGGCAGGAACGTCGGACTGGACCAGGCAGCTGAACTCCAACCCCTTGTCGTTTGCCCGCACGGCCAGCATGTCGGTCACATCCTCGACCGTGGTGCGCAGGTCGAAGTCCAGGACCTCGAGTTCCATTTGCCCGGCCTCGATCTTGGAGAAATCCAGAATGTCGTTGATCAGGGCCAGCAGGGAGTCGGCGGACGATCGGATCGTCTCCGCATATTCACGTTGCTCGGGGGCAAGCTCGCTGTCCAGGAGCAAGCCGGTCATCCCGATCACGCCGTTCATGGGGGTACGGATTTCGTGGCTCATGTTGGCCAGGAATTCACTCTTCGCCACGCTGGCAGCCTGCGCCTTTTGGGCCAGACTGCTGGACCGGGTCGTTGCCTGCTCCAATCGTGTGTTCGCCTCGAGCAGCTCTCGACAGGACCTGTCGGCCTCCGCCTTTGCCGTTCGAAGAGATTGCTCGATCCTCTTGCGCTCGGTGATCTCTTTCGTTAGTTCGGCGGTTCGTTCGTCGACCCGAACCTCCAGCTCATCGTAGGCCGTTCTCACCAGTTCCTCTGCCCGTTTGCGTTCCCGGATGTCACGAATCGTCATCTGAAGGGTCGGGTTGTTGATGACGGGAAAGGCCTTGAGCGTTATTTCCGTATCCAGCAAATCCCCGCCCTGTCTCCCCATCTGGAAGTAGAAGGATTGAGGGGTTCCCGCGAATGCATACTCCATTCTCTCCTGCAACATCTCTTCCGAGGCCCGTCCGTCCGGTTGCGTGGGCGGCAAGAAGGCGTGAAGGGACTGGTCGATGATCTCTCCCCTTCCGCAACCCAGGAGGCTGCACGCCTGATCGTTGCAGTCGAACACGACCTCAGTCATCAGGAACAGGGCGTCAGGGAAACTGTCGTAGAGCGTACGGTACTGCTGCTGGGTCTCGGAGAAGGATCGAAGGACAGCCATTCGCCTGTCGGACTCCTGGAGGAGCTCGAAAGCGCTCTTCTTCTCCGATCCCTTGATGCCCATCACTCCCGCGGTGTCCCATACTTTCTCGGTCAGCCCCTCGGCGATTTGGCCCACATCCTCCCGACTCAATGAGAGCGGGGTCCTCATCTCGTCGGAAATCAACCGCGGCGACTCGTCCCCGCCGGACCCTATCTTCTGGACGTGCGCAACCGCGTTGGACAGCTGGAGGATGGTGGAAAGCTTGAGTGAAAGATCGACAGTACCGGTCTTCTCGGGGGTGCCATGATGGAGAGAGATCGCGTCACAGATGTGTTCGGGGATCTTCCAACGCCTTAGAAGCTCGCTGCCCACGGACGCATGGTCCACGCCCAATACGGTCTTCTCGGCTTCGGCCACGCTCATCTTGTTCCTGTCGGCAACCTGAATCACCTGCTCCAGGAGGCGCTCGGACAACTCTCGGTGCAGCGGGCGGCCAAGTTGATTGATCAGGCTGCGATTAGGAAACTTGAGCAGATTCTTGAGTTAAGAACACTCCTGTACACTCTAAAACCATATCTGCACCACAGTCTGCAAATTTTAAGTTTTTAGGATCACGATCTGAAAAAACCCTTATGCTTTGGCCATCAATGTTAATCGTTTCTTCATCAATTTGTTCTGTCATTTCTAATACTTCAGGCTGACTGATTGCTTGAATATATTTTAAATTTTCCGCTATAACCGATGCTGAGTAACTTATTCCATCTTTTGGAGATATAGATCCATCAGTCGTTACATTAATATTCAACACTTCTAAAAATTCTTTTTCTCCGGGTAAAGGAGTAACTGTAAATGATACTTTTGTTACTGGGTTGAATACACTATCTAATGATAAATAATCTACTGGAGCATTAACTATAATATTTTCTTCACTTGGTGTATATCCTTTACCAATGCCGATTCTTAGCTCAATATCTAATTCTCCATTATCATTGATTAGTATCCAGGAGTCCTCTGCAAATGGAAAGGCTCCCATTTTAATTCTGGATCCAAGGAAAAGATCCATATCTCCATCATGATCAAAATCGATGGGGCGTACCACCGATGCAGGAAAGGGAGGAAGGGGCAGGGGAGTGCGGACAAAAGATCCATCCATGTTTTTGTAGAGGA
>RCNG010001182.1_pt1 | contig 12829 bp, 16 predicted proteins | sample 2041371 | NCBI WGS metagenome assembly RCNG01 (sample SAMN09708227, study PRJNA481090) | Marine sediment metagenome, whole genome shotgun sequencing project. | biome: marine sediment; feature: ocean; material: sediment; isolation source: Sewage treatment plant 1 marine sediment (STP1) ... | reverse complement strand
TCAATTTCTGAATTATTAATTTCGATGTTGTCTAAAACAACCTTATCAAATTTTTTAGAATATTTTATTAAAGCTTCGTCTTTGTTTGCCTTAACGTCATTCAGAATATCAACTACAATATCATCTAAAGCTTGTTGCTCTAAAATTGGACGCTTTGCTAAAGCTTCCCATTGGCCTTTATTTGGATACTTATAGGCTTTCATTATAATACCATTTTTCGCCCTGATTTACTGGTTAGAAGACTACTGGCAAGTCCACCTGCCATTCCTCCAGCAAAACCACTGCCCAGAAACTGGCCTAAGAGTTTATTTACATCAACCATAATTATTATCTCCCGTTGAATTAAAATTATTAATTATGAACGTCCCATCGCCCGCTTTTCCAGAGCATCAATTCTCGCTTCTATGGGTGGATGTGATGAAAACAGTGCCATAATTCCGCCTTTGTCGTTAATTCCAAAGGCAGCCATTTGTTCTGGCAATGCTTCAGCTTCTACCTGGCCAAGACGTTTAAGTGCATTAATCATATTTTGATGTCCGGCCAGATCAGCACCTCCGGTGTCTGCAAAAAACTCTCGTTTTCTTGAAAGATACATCACTATGATTGATGCAAGAATAGATAAAACAACTTGCGCCACCATCGTGGTCACAAAATAGCCAATACCATGCCCTTGTTCATTTTTTAGAATTATACGGTCAACGACGTGTCCGATAACGCGTGATAAAAACACCACAAAGGTATTAACCACGCCTTGAATCAACGCCAGGGTCACCATATCTCCATTGGCAATATGGCTCATTTCATGTCCGACGACTGCTTCAATTTCCTCTTGTGCCATATTATCTAATAAGCCTTGAGATACTGCCATCAGAGCATTGTTTTTACTGGCGCCAGTTGCAAAAGCATTCATCGCAGGCGATGGAAAAATCGCTACTTCTGGCATTTTTATGCCAACAATTTTTGCCTTTTTTCAACAGTACTCACTAGCCATTTCTCAATATTGGATGTTGGATTGGTGATCACTACCGCACCCGTCATACGTTTTGCCATCCATTTAGATATCAGCAAAGAAATTAATGAGCCGCCAAAGCCTATTACACCTGAAAGTATGACTAATGACTGTATATTAAGGTCTGAACCATTATCAGCTAATATGCTGTCAACGCCCAGTATTCTCAAAGTAATGCTCAGCAGCACCATAATGGTAATATTGGTCATAATAAATAATAGAATTCGTTTCATATTTACCTGTTTTATATTATATGTTTAGACAATATGGACCTGGCAACTTGATCAATAAAGGCAACATGGCAAGATTCCACTGTGGTGATAATACAGCAAATATGAAAACAATATAATTCGAATATCTATTACATTTAGATCGTATTTGTCGAACATTAATGTAATATAAAACATATCTGAAATTATTCAGAATAAGGGATTAAGGCCCAAAACTATCCAGGCAATGAGAATGCTCAAAAAACACCTGAGGTGATATTATAGTGATTGCCATACGTGCATCTTCTGTTTCACATCAAAATCACAAACCAGTAGAATATTCTTAAATCGTTTCATAACGCCTCCATCAATTACCGGCTCTCACCAAACAGGAGATCAACAGCTTCTGTAGCAGCATCGGCATAGGGGATCAGCACCTGATCAGCTCCCGCCTGCTTCAACTGCTCAGCATTAGGGGTAGAGTGCGCCGTTACTGCTACCTTCCCTTTATAACCATATTCGTGCAGACCATGCAGTAGTGCCAGATTGACTGGCATTTCCCGCACGCTGCTTAAAACCCAACGCACCTGCCCAAGCGGCAGGCTGGTAAGAAATTCCGGATCTTCAGCATCACCGTAGCGCACGACATAATCATTTCCACCTTTCCGGCGTGCCAGAACGGGATCGAAATCCACGCCGATCACACGATGGCCACGTAGTCGTAGCTCACTTGCGATCCCGGAGCCGAACCTTCCCAGCCCGAATAAAATGACATCGACATCACCCGCTTCTGCATCCAGCTCCCCGGACTCTTCCCGATAAGCCCGTTTACGCTCAAATAGTCCCAGCCAGGGCGATATCCACTCATAAATAGGATGAGAGTATAGGATCATGTAGGTGGAAGCACTGATGGTAATTAAGCCCACCAGAGTGATAAGCCCCATGGTGTCAGCGTCAATATGACCCAGGCTCAGGCCCAATGCACCCAGAATCAAGGAGAATTCACTTATCTGAGCCACTGTCAGACCGGCCAGAAATCCGGTTCGCTTGCGATAACCCATGGCACCCAGTATGGTCATCACTATCAATGGATTACCAATGAGCACGAACAACGACAAGATAATAGCTGGTACTACCTGTGCACCAAGTGTTGCCAGTTCAAGTCCGGCACCCAGATCAATAAAGAAAAACAGTAGTAGAAAATCCCGCAAACTCACCAGTCGCGCACCAATGGCTTCACGATAAGGTGTGGAAGCCAGTGAAACACCGGCAAGAAAGGCACCCACTTCTTTACTAAAACCCAGATGTGTACCTAATGCACCCAGAGCCACAGCCCAGGCAATGGCAAATAACACCAGTAACTCAGGCGAACGGGCTAACTGGTTCAGTAAAGGTGTTAATACATAACGCATCAGTAAAGCAATGGCGGCAATAAACAGGCCGCCTTTCAATAAAACGTCTAGCGCCTCCTGACCTAAACTGACCGTATTACCCGCTTTCCCCAATGCAGTCAGGCCAATCATCACCAACACCACCACAAGATCCTGTACAATAAGGAAGCCTATGGCAATACGCCCATGCAGCGCATCCACTTCACGTTTATCAGACAGCAGTTTGACAATAATAATGGTACTTGAGAAGGTCAATGCTACCGCCACGTAGAGGGCAGTCACCACCGTCATCCCAAGCATGATTGCAATCAAATAGCCGATTATAGAAGTGAACATAACCTGCCCCAGGCCAGCGGCCAGAGCTACAGGTCCCATGGTTCGGATAATATTCAGATCAAGTTTAAGACCCACGACAAACAACAACAGTGCAATACCCAGTTTAGCCAGTAGATCAACCTGGTCATTTGCCGACACCCACCCGAGCACTGATGGCCCGACCAGAATACCTACAAAAATGAAAGCTACAATCAGTGGTTGTCGTAAGCGGATACCTATGGCACCGATAACAGCAGCCAGAATCAGCAGTACGGCCATTTCTGTAAAGACATCGCTAAACATGGGATTCATAGCCTGAGAGTTGAATCTGAGGCTCGACTGCCACGAGCTACCTCATTCAATTTGATAGGAGTAATAAGAAAGGTTGCATCGATCTTGATCGTAATCACACCTTCAATTGCGGCCACCTTATGTTTCAACCTCGACGGATCGCGGAAGTCTAAAAAGCTTCCATTAATATATACTTTACCGTTATCAACCTTGATATTTACCAGAGAAACATGGAAATTATCATCTGCTTCCACAATTACTTTAACTTTCTCTTTAATTTGCACATCAGAAAGGGACAGTAGGGGTACTATACGTAGTTCATTATCCACTTCAAACACTCCCGGAGTTGTCCAGGCAATACGTTCAATATTCAGTTTCTGCTCATAGAGCCGAACTTTTCCTGTAAGAACCACCAGCCGTTGTTCAACATGAATATCAATCTGGATGTCTTTTTGCAAGCCTGAATTTTCGAGCTGTGTCATAATATCATGCTGTATTTTCTCATCATTCTGCACCGCCAGTACCAAAGTGACTGGAAGCAAGGTCATAATAAAAAACAGCACTGACATAACACTCATTTTGATTTGTGTATTCATCATTCACCACCTCAAGAATTCAGATTTAATAATTACTTGCGTTTAGTGGGAGGATATCGCCTGGACTCATCCTGTCGTACTTTAATCGGAATAAGTACGGGTTCGTCAGGAAATCTGGTGAATTTTATCAACTGCCTGACAGTTTCTGATATTTTTTGATACATATTGGCAAACATAAATTACTCCATAGTGCATTGCAATTGATTTTACTTTTATGAGTCCACTCTATCACTTTCATAAAGCTTCATAAAGTCGAATATTATACGCTTAATATTCGATATTTCCGAATCGAGATCTTTGCGCCAGTTTAGTCTTCGCCCGCCACCGGTTCACTCACCAGGTAAAGCCAGATGAAACCTGCTATTCCTGCCATTAAAGAAGCAGCAAGAATGCCTGTCTTGGCCATCAAAAGTAAATCATCACGTCCAGAAAAACCAAGCTGGGCAACAAAGATGGACATGGTAAAGCCAATCCCGGCCAGTAGAGATACACCTGCGATCTGGGTGAATCGGGTATCCTTAGGCAACTCCGCCACACCGAGTTTCAGTACCAGCCAGCTAAAGCCCGTAATACCGATGAACTTACCCAACACCAGACCCAGAGACACTCCAATCATCACCGGATGAGTCAGTGTTTCACTCAATGCACCAAAATCCAAGGCAATACCGGCATTAGCCAGGGCAAAAATTGGGATAATCAGATAAGCTACAGGTAAGTGCCAGGTATGCTCCAAACGCTGCAAAGGAGCTTCGACACTATGGACACCATTTTCAAGAGTTTGTACAACTGCACGTAAACCATCATTGGTCATAATGCTTTTCCCAGTTTGATGACTGGCATCAAAACGTTGCATCAATTCTCTAACGTGTTGACTGAAATGTTTGGGATTATATTTTGGTGTCGCCGGTACAGACAAGGCGCCAAGAATTCCAGCCAGAGTGGCATGCACACCGGATTGAAGTAAGGCATACCATAAAAATACCGCGACTATAAAATAGGGAGTGGTTTTACGAATGCCACTTATATTAAACACCATCAACAAACCAAACAGAGCGCCGGCAATAATCAGAGGAATCATTGCAATGGTGTCGGTATAGAACACTGCAATCACCATTACCGCGCCCAGATCATCAACTATGGCAAGAGCAACAAGAAAAGAGATCAGCGCTTTGGGCACCCGACTGGCCAGCAAAGCCAATGTACCAATGGCAAAAGCAATATCAGTAGCCATTGGCCCCCCCAGCCCAGTGCTGCATCACCCTCTGGATTGATGGCAAAATAGATCAATGCAGGCACACCAGCATACCACCAATTGCCGCTGCAATCGGCAAGGTTGCATTACGCAAATTGGCCAGCTCACCCACGAGTAACTCACGTTTGAGTTCCAGACCAACAACAAAGAAAAACAGTGCCATCAATCCGTCATTGATCCAGTGATGCAGGGTTATTTTCAAAGCCCAGTCACCCACTCCAATACTGATATAAGTATGTATAATGTGTTCATAAGCAGAAGCAAGTGGCCCATTCGCCAACACCAAGGCAAGTACCGCCATGCCCATCAACAGCAAACCACTGGTAATCTGCCGATGAATGAATTCTTCAAAAGGTGTGAGGATCAGATCAAAACTCTTTTCCCAGGAAGCATGATAGATGCCTGTTTTGCTTTAGGATCCGTTTTTAGTTCTTTTTTCATATCATTTTCATTCCATACTCAGGTATCAATAATTATACATCCACAAACAGGGACTCACGTGCTGAACTCATCACTACAGAAATGACAGGGTGCGTGACCCGTCGTTCAACAGTAATGGCATAAAATTGTTCTTGCACCTCATCGACCCGGCCAATTGCTGCTACCTGATACTGCCATTCAACTTCAGCCTCGATAACAGCGGGCGCAATAAATATCCCTGCACCTTCTTGCCCAAATGCCTTCATTAATGCACTATCATCAAATTCGGCAACAATTCGAGGATGAACATGATGTTTGTTCAACCACAGGTCAATACCAGAACGCAATTGATTTCCTTTGCTGGGTAATAATAGAGGGGCACCATTAAGACAACCAGGAAAATCACCTGTTAATGTTTCTTGCAGCGTCTCTGTGGCAAAAAAACTGACTGAACACTCACCAAGTTTATGACTAAAACCTCGTGTACTTATCGTGGGAGGGATTGGACGGTCAGCCAGTACCAGATCAAGTTGGTGGATAGCCAACTCTGCCAACAGCGTATCGAGACCCGCCTCACGGCAAATCATGCGTACCGGCTCCGGCATGTGCAAAGCAGGCTTAAGAATACGATGGGTAATGGATTTGGGTACCACATCAACCACGCCAACCCGAAACAATTGCGGACGATCTTCTGGCAGCTGATGGATCGCTTCTTCCAGCTCACCGCCCAAAGAGAAGATCTCATCGGCATAGCTCAATATCAGCCTCCCCGTCTCGGTGAGTTCCAGATTGCGACCCACTCGGGTAAATAAATCCACCCCAAGATAATTCTCTAACACGGTCAATTGGCCACTGATCGTCTGTGGCGTCAGATTAAGTCGTTCACTGGCCCGTGCAACGCCTCCTTCCTTTGCCACTGACCAGAAATAGTGTAGATGCTTATAGTTAATCATCAGTTTACCTATGCTTCGAATTATACGAATAGAGCATAAAGTATAATCGACTTTTTAAAGTAATTAAACCTGCCTACACTATCAATAGTAAAAATAACAATAGAATTTTAGAGGAGAGCACTATGCAAATTAACATTCAGGCAAAACAATTTTCCCTGACTGAAGCCTTACGCAGCCATGCCAAACGTCGATTGCGTTCTACCCTGACCTGTTGTGACAAGCATATTCAACGGGTTATCATGCGACTATCTGACATTAATGGCCCACGTGGTGGTGAGGATAAATGCTGTCATCTTCAGGTGGTTTTGGCTGGATTACCGGATGTAGTGGTCGAAGATATCGAAGCTGATATGTACGTTGCCATTGACCGTGCTACCGATCGCGCCGGACGCACAGTGGTGCGTAAGCTTGATCGCCAGCAAACACTGCTAAGACAAGCACCGCCACTTGAATCAAAAATACAAGCCCAGGACGCAGAATAAACTGTCTGACTCAAATCTAACCCAATAAAAGGTAAGAAATAATGAACAATCCCGTCGCTATCACTGCGAGCCAATCCCAAACAGCTACGCTTGCCACCAACAAGGTGATCCGCAATACCTATACACTACTGTCCATGACCCTTTTGTTCAGTGCCCTGAGTGCCGGTGTGTCAATGATGCTCAACCTACCCCATCCTGGTCTGCTGATCACACTCGGGGGTTATTTTGGGTTCTTGTTTCTGACCGCAAAATTTCGTGACAGAGCTCTGGGTTTGGCCTTTGTTTTTGCTCTGACCGGCTTTATGGGTTACACCCTGGGCCCGATCCTTAATGCTTATATGGCTATGCCTAACGGTGGCCAGGTGGTGATGACAGCTATGGGTGCGACGGGAGTCATCTTCCTCGGTTTGTCTGGTTATGCGCTCACCAGCCGCAAAGACTTCAGTTTTATGGGCGGTTTCCTGATGACCGGTATCCTGGTGGCTTTCCTGGCAGGTCTGGGGGCTATATTCTTTGAAATGCCTGGCCTGTCGCTGGCAGTCTCTTCCATGTTCGTGCTGCTGATGTCAGGGCTTATCCTTTATGAGACCAGCAACATAATCCATGGTGGTGAAACAAACTATATTATGGCTACCGTCACGCTGTTCGTCTCTATATTCAATCTGTTCACAAGTTTGTTGCACTTGTTGGGTTTTATGAACAACGAAGAATAATATTTCTTCCGACGCAAGAGAATACCGCATATGGCATATTTGAATACCTTCGATGTAATTAAGCAGAACGCACTGGATGTTAATGAGATGCTGCTGTGCATGGAGGGTTAGCTAAATGTGCTTGGCTTTCAATGATTTTATGCTCAATAAGCAGTCCTGATGATGAACATCAAGAGGGTTGGCCGGCATTCGTATAAAATTCGGAATTGAGCAGCCTAAGTTATTGATTCTTTGTTTGAAACCATGATTTCTTAGTGAAAAATAGACTTTAATAAATGTATTTTAAATACAATGACTTATCATATCTAATTCCGAATTTTATACGAATGCCGGCCGCCCCTCAACAGGCTGATATAAATCTGCAACAGGGCTATAATTTTATTAAAAAACTGCTGGCAACAGATACTCAACACAGGTCAAAAGATACAAAATGCGTTAAAAACACTGCTAGTACTAAATAATTTGGTTTTGTCGCAAAAAAATTGAAGAAATCACTAATTCTGTTATCCTTAGCATGAAATGCAAGGACAGAAGGTGAACATGCTGAGTTTTAAATGGCGACATTACGAAAAGGAAATAATCCTTCTGAATGTCAGATGGTATCTGGCTTATCCTCTGAGTTATCGTGACCTGGAAGAAATAGCCAGAGAACGTGGATATCATGTTGATCACAGCACCATCAACCGTTGGGTTATTAAATATAGCCCGGAGCTTGAAAAAATATTCCAACAAAAAAATACGCTGATGCAGTAGGATGTCATTTAGAAATTAAGTTTGTTCACTAAAACTAATGGCATAACAAAAATTTGAATTGGATCACTTGGTCTATGCGATTTTTTAAAAAAATATTGAGTATTGGTCCAAGATAGGGTTCTGTGCACATTCGTCCGAAAATATGGTCTAAGGGGTTTGAAGCCCTTTGAATGAATTCTCTGGAAAAAACCATTTCTACCGTGCCAATCGTGATCGATCTATTGTTGTATATCAGACCTTTTCAGGTAGCGTACTGTCGGTCACGCCCATGGCTAACCGAATTATTTTAGTCAATAGTGATTCAAGTAACATGCTCCATTACTCCCAGCCATCTAAACGCCTTTTTTTCTGCTCTTCAGCATCACCGGCTAATAAAAGAGCCAATTCATCCCGGGATTGTTGTGAAATTGAAATTTTTTTCTCCAGGGCATCGGCCTGATACAGTTGTTGCAGTAAATTACGATCATGATCAGCAAAGATCTTAGTGGCCTGATGTGCCTCATAGGGAGCAAAACCTGATTCAACCAGTGCTTTTTCACCTAAAATCATGGCAGAGCTGAGCATTTCACGCTGGAATAACTCCACTCCCCTGTCCTGTAATTCAAACGCGTGCACCATATTAAAGGCTCGGGAAAGAATGGTTAAATGAGGAAAATGTTTATTGGCCATATCCACAACATCTAGTGCCAGCTGTGGATCATCAACACAGACAATCAACATCCTCGCTGATTTGGCGCCTGCGGAATGTAATAAGGCCGGTTTACTGGCATCCCCATAATACACCTTATAGCCATATAAACGGGCATCGTCTATTTTATCCGGATCGTGATCCAGTATCGTGGTTGGAATACCATTGGCGTGCAATAAACGTCCGACAACCCGGCCAAATCGACCAAAGCCGGTAATTATGACGGAATGCTGCTCATCTTCTATATCATCTTCTTCAGGCAACGGTGTCAGGCGTGCAAATCTGGGTTCTATAAAATGGGTATCGATTAACAATAATATTGGCGTCGTTGTCATTGACAATGCCACCACTACGATCAAGGTTTCAACCATATCCACAGGAATAACATTCATAGATCCTGCCAGAGTGAATAACACAAACGCAAACTCTCCTCCCTGTGACAAAAGAATTGCAAACAGGGAATACTGACTAACGGGAAATGAAAACATTCTTGCGATAAATATCAGCACGCTGAGCTTCACCAGCACCAGAACTGCCACCAGCATTAAAATCAATCCTGGATGATCAATCAACTGACCAAAATTAATTGACATGCCAATAGCGATAAAAAAAAGCCCCATGAGCAGGCCTTTAAACGGTTCAATTTCAACTTCAAGCTCATGACGAAACTCCGATTCAGCTAATAACATCCCTGCTAAAAAACTGCCTAAGGCCATGGACATCCCGACCATATCCATAAGCAGTGCAATACCTATAATGAGCAATAAGGCAAAGGCGGTGAAAATCTCTCGCATATGAATGCGTGCAATAAATCGAAATATGGGTTCGGTGAGGTAGTGTCCCCCCACTACTACCAGCGTAATAACGCCAATGACTTTAGCAATGGCCAATAACATACTGCTTTCATGAGCTCCTCCATCTATTGCCAATAAAGGAATAATGGCCATCATAGGAATAACGGCCAGATCCTGGAACAACAGCACTGAAAAAGCTGATCTCCCCATAGGAGTAGGCATCAGGTTTTTCTCATTTAAAATCTGCAAAGCAATAGCGGTGGATGACAGGGACAAGCTCATGGCAATAATGACAGCACTTACCCAGTTCAAACCTGATAGCACAGCAATAAGCGTCAGTAGTCCACAGCTGATAATGACCTGTGCACCGCCCATACCCAGGATTGAGCTGCGCATCGCCCAAAGCCGTTTAGGTTCTAATTCCAGACCAATCAGAAACAACAACAGCACCACACCAAACTCAGAAAAATGCAGAATATCATCAATATTCGTGATCAGTGCTAATCCCCAGGGACCGATAATGGTGCCTGCCACCAGATAACCCAGCACCGAACCTAAGCCTAATTTTTTAAATAAAGGGACGGCTATGACAGCAGCAATAAGATAAATAAGAATATTGATTAACAGACTATGACCGCTCATTAAGGATTCAGTCATTTGGGGCTCCTGTCTGAGTATATAGCACCTGCAAACGTTGCACGTATTTTTCAGCCGCCTGGGACAGTTCCTCACTGCTGACACGATGTGCCTGGTGAACCACCAGGGGTGGCTGGTACTCCATTTTACAATGATGGGCTAATTGCTCTAACGGATGTAAAAAATCTTCAAGAGTAAAACTATCAAAACCACCATTTTGATAAGAGTGCTTTTTATGCCCGGTGGTTACCACTGCCATGCAGGGTTTGCCTTGCAAGGCATTTTCGTTTTGCTGTTTACCAAAACCAAAGCCGGGAGTTAATACCACTTCTTGCCATTGTTTTAACATGGCTGGTACGTTATACCAGTATAATGGAAATTGAAAAACGATAAGATTTGCCTGGGATAATAAGTGTTGTTCTGCTGCGACATCAATATGAAAATCAGGATATTTTCCATACAAATCATCAATGACAACATGTTCTAATTTAGAGATGACATCTATTAGCGATTTATTCGCATGGGAACGTCTGGGGTAGGGGTGAGCAAATACAATGAGTATCATCTTTATCTACTGGCTATTGTTAACTATGTTCATTAATCTGAAAGTTATGATATTTTACAAATTCTATCCTTTGGTTCTGTCGCAAATAATACTTGAATACGAAGAAATCAATCGTAATCAGTTTTTATGCAGCCAATGAATAAAATTGTTCTGCAGGAGACAAATCGTCTCCTTCCATTTGCCCTTTTTTGATCATTTTCATCAGCTCAATACCCCCCTATGTCAGGATAGTTGTCGCCTCAATTTTTTTACATAGGGGCAGGAGGCAATATGCCTGGAACATCGATGACGAAAATGAACTCTATAATAAAAATTCTTTTGACTATATAACAGACTTTTTTACTATAGATATGACTGAATATGTTGATCTCAGTCTACCGCCTTTAGATATTGGGATCATTCTCAACGAAAATAAGCCAAGCATTCAGTATTATTCATTTTAACGTATTAATGCGTCACGAAAATCAGATTTTGAGTATCAAACCCAAGAGTTCTCGCACTGTCAATAAAATGATTACGCAATTCATCTTTAATAGTCGGTGTTCTTGATAACAACCAGAGATAATTGTGATCAGGCCCTGAAACAAAAGCGTATTGATAAGCTTCTTTGTCCATTTCAAAGATAACGTAAGCACCATAAAATGGACCAAAAAATGATACTTTCAAGTACGCTTCATCTGCTTTCCTGACAAAATAAGCTTTACCTGTCGCTTTTTGCCACTGATTTTTTGAACTGTGCCAGCCTTTATTGATCACTTTGACACCGCCATCTTTGCGAAGACTATATTCAGCTGTCACCCTATTCATTCCACGCTCAAAAGAATGGTCCAGTCGTGCGATTTCATACCATTTACCCATATATCGATTCAGCTCAAATCCTTTCACTGGTTGTACCGTTTCAGGATAAGAAGTACAGGCACTTAATAGTAAGGTCAGAAGCAATAGCAGAAAATATTGAATAAATGAATTGGTCAGGTTACAAATAAAACATAGGTTCATCATTATAGTACTCAATTTTGTTCAGATTAACTTATTGTAAAAAGTTTGTAGCAGGACACGATTTTTAAATTAAATTATTTAATCGTTTCTACAAAATCGATATAAACTTGGAATGCTCAGTGATCAACGGGCTGATGCTAATTTTAAAACCAGGATGCTCATCCATCACAGACTTACAGATTTCAACAATATCACCACCTTCTCCCGCATGTCGTTCAGGCAAAAAGAACATCAAGATCACAACAGCACTGGTTTCACCCTCATTTACTTTGTTTAAAAGCCAGTCTTTCAGCAAATCACCATTAAAATCATATTGCCTATCATCACGCAATAGGTTAAAAAGTGTTTGGAATTCAGTCCAGGAAGGTTAAATTTCTCTGCTTTACCCGTTAAACTGCACACTTTAACAGTTTTTTTTGCTATTCAGAATTCACCTTTTAAAAACGATCCTTAATCAGAACTTCAGCCACTGGCAACTTCGTTGGACGAGGCCAGGCGGGTTTAATTGCCTTGCCCACAGCAACAAACATGGCAATCACGTGATCGTCCGGTAAATTAATCATCTTAGCTACCGCATCAAAGTCAAAGCCGTCCATAGGACAGCTATCATAACCCATTGATTTAGCCGCCAGCATAATAGTCTGCGCCGCAATACCACAGGAACGCATCGCTTCATCTCGTTGTGCCTGCTCTTTATTTCGATAATATTCATCAATAGCGGGCACCATAAAATTCCTGACCTCTTCCGGTGCATTAAGCCAGT
>RCNG010001180.1_pt1 | contig 12834 bp, 13 predicted proteins | sample 2041371 | NCBI WGS metagenome assembly RCNG01 (sample SAMN09708227, study PRJNA481090) | Marine sediment metagenome, whole genome shotgun sequencing project. | biome: marine sediment; feature: ocean; material: sediment; isolation source: Sewage treatment plant 1 marine sediment (STP1) ... | reverse complement strand
AGCTCATAGATCTGCTCCCCTGGATAATCATAAAACAAGATCTGCAAATATAGATGGTAGGAACAGTTGTCAATAGCATGGGCAAGGTTATGGAGATTAACTGATTAATTACAGCAATGGGGACATAAATCCATCCCCATATTTGACTAATAGACTTAGTTCATTGTATGCAGAGCGTATAGCGATGCCAACGACCTTTACTCATTCGCTGTTGGATGAATTTCTTATATTGATCTGGAGATGGGACAACTCTTCGTTTATGTCGTTTTTGGTTACAAAACCAACATGCAGCATTTACTCACAAAATGGCAGCATAACGTGTTAGTAACTCTGTGAGCAAAAATAAAAACAACTATATTTACATAGACTTGCATTAGATTGGTTGAATAATAAACATATTTTGAATTGGCTATAATACCCATCAATAGCCATAACCCAGGTCAGACCATGTGCGGCGGCGTTAGATATACGATTACTCAGAGTTTATCCCCAAATCCCAATGCTCAACGGCCTATTCTTATGAAAGACGGCAATATCTCATTACTACCCTGAAGGAGAATAAAGGATTAACCTCTGGATAAGACTGAAAATCTATTAAGAAATGGATGCTGATATTTTTAGTTTAATTTGATAAAACATGGAGTTTTTTAGAGTAAAGGTAACTCAGAAAAATAAGGTTTTGATAATACTTCTAAGAAAGGTGTCCAGGGCCGGAATCGAACCGGCACGGTGTTGCCACCGAGGGATTTTAAGTTCTTTGGAATATCTTTACAAAGCCTGACAGAACTAGCTCTACAATTTACCAAACAGGTGTTTAAACACCTGATATAAAACCGGCTCTTTTATATACAAGATTTATCAGGGTAAGCGATATTAATTAAATCAATCCCATGACCAACTTGAATAACCGACTTGAATAACCGACTTGGTAGGAGTTAAATCCAGGCTAATTCAAAAATACAGAATAACTTATAACTATTCATATGCTGATTATTTCCTTGTACAGATTATCTATTTTAGAATAGTATTGATAATTGGGCTAACGTTTTTAGCTTTTCCTTGAGAGCATTAAGCCTGGTCTGACTTGCTGAATCAGGTGGCAGATATCCAGGCAAAGCTTCAATGAAATGATGATTATCCATCAATTGAGAGAATTCATCCCTTAAAAAATCAACCAATTTCTTTTCTGTTGCAATCACGTCAGCTAATAATTCAGATCGACCATCTACTACACTAATAATATCTTCCAAATCATGACTGGACCAGGGATCATTATTCCCCCTTGTAGCGTATGCTTCTAACTTCGTTGCTAAGAAATAAGGTGCTGAAACATGATAAACCTTCATACCATCAAGAATCATTGAGGTTTTATTTTTAACAATATCTTTGTACCAGGGATTACCAAAACCTAAAATTCTTTTATTAGTTGGCATAAGATCGAGAATTAAACTGTTCTTTTCCCATCGACAAATCACCTCCTTGTTTTCTTTAAACCCAAGTTTCTTTAAAGAAGTACAGGACTGATAATAATCATTTAATGAAACCGCTTCTATAAGCATATCAACATCAGTCGTATAACGTACCTCTGGCGCTCCTTTATCAGTAAGTAACAATTCTGTCGCACAACCGCCTACTAATACTAATTCTTCCAAAATAGGTTTAATTTCATGACACATTGCTATTAATAGTTTTAGATTACTCATTTAGGTTCTTGCTCAATTTCTTCTATAAGCATTTCTTTTGCAATATTAATTTCTCGTTTTCGACCACTACGTAACACATCCAACAAAGCTAAAAAACGGTATAACCTTTGGTCACTTTTTATTGCAAAAGGGACACTTTTATATAGCGGTTTCAACTCAAAACCTCTATCTTCACCATCAGAATCAGGCCAAACCGGTGGAAGCTCGTGTGAAACAAACTGATCAACTAAAAAAGGGGCTGCATAGGCTGTTTTTATACCTCTTGTTGGTTGCCCCATTTCTGGAGGAAAACAATACTTGAATCCATGTAATAAAAATTCTTTTATTGCATATTTAACAGGCAATAGCTCAGAGTCTAAAAATCCTGATTTTTGATTTCTTTTTAGGCCCGCGTTGATTTCTCCAATACTAATCCCAAGTTCATCAGCCAGTTCACGTTGACTCCAGGACTCTTTAGAAATATATTTTGAAAGAACTTTTAAAACAAGCAAAATATCTTGAGGTTTCATACTACAACACCAGATTCACAGTTCACAAATCATGAACATTTTATATAAATAATAGATCAAATTATCATATTTTACTACTTTATATTTAATACATTAAAAATTACTTCAGAAATTAAACTTGGTTTTATCAGCATTCTTAGGTAGTGGAATAGTAGTCAGTAATATTTCAGCAATATAATAAAGGCTTATAGTAAGGAAGCTTAAATTTTCAACTTATTGAATATAAAGAAATATGAATGGTGCCCAAGGCCGGAATCGAACCGGCACGGTGTTGCCACCGAGGGATTTTAAGTCCTTTTGAATTTTACTGTAGAGCCTATCAGTGTTAGTTCTACAATCTACCAAATAGGTGTTTAAACACCTATTATATAACTGATTTTTTCTATACAATATTTAAAAATATATGATATTTATTCTTTGGTGACATCGTTCATACAGATTTTAACCATGGATTGAATAGTTCTGCCGAGCTTTGTTCCATATCCGAGATATTTCTAGTCACGACTATACATTGACTGACAAGGCCAGAGACTGAAATTAATCCACCCATCGTTGGCATGGGCTTTCCCATTAATTCAGCCTTTCCCTGGATTTTCCCCCATTCTGCTGCAATAGAAAAACTGATTGGAATTATTCGACCCTCAAAGCGTTTTTTTAAATCATCCTCAACCCATAATCGAAGTTTTTGTTTTCTAATTTTGTTCGACGCTTTTTCGATGCCCTTTTCGATTTCACCAAATGTCAACACACTCAGATATAAGGAATTTTCATTTTGCTCTTCTAACCATGAAATAACATTTTTATCTGGTTTTGCTTTGATCATTTCAGAAATTACACAGGTATCAAGTAAGTATTTCACAAGTCAATTTCTCTGGGAAAATCCTTACTACGTGAAATATCTAATTCAGCTTCTGCCAGTGGTGAATCTCTAAAAAAATCTACAATGCTGTTTTTAGGTTTTATCATTGCTTCATATTCCTTATATGAAAGAACAACAACTGCATTATGGCCATGCTTAGTCACAATTTGAGGTTCATCAGCCATTGCAGATTCTACTAATTGGCTAAATTTACTTTTAGCATCCTGAAGTTGCCAGATTGTGTATTTCATAAGCCTTCCTTACAATTAAACCAGTCAGACTAGACTGTATTGCAATTATTAATAAAAGTCAACAGATACTCAATAATAAGACATCCATCATTTAAAAGACTCATTTAAAATGACTATTTCAATCCTCTAAATTCTATAATAATACCAACTCCACTTAACATTAAAGAAATTCTATGATTTTTTTGAATAAAAGAACAATTGATTCATTTCTCAGAGTGAAAAACAGTATTTTAGGCAGGAGACCTTCTACAGCCTGACTGCATTATATAAGTTATTAGTTTTATCAGGCGGGGACTAATTCAGTAGAGGGAAACAAACGTCTGCATAACGACAAGCCTTTCGTCCATTGCTTATAATGTTGCTCACAGGTTGTTTTACAGAAGTAAATTTAGAGCCTTCCAGTGAACCACACAAATCAGCTCTGACCGGGTTTAAGTCAACATAAGCCATGCAGGCCAGCACGGCTTGTTCATTCAGACAGCGCATAAACCAGCTTAAATCAGTCAAGCGTTCTCGCCACTGGGCAATCACTTGTTGTGCTTGTCGTTGTTGCGCCGGAGTGTCACACTGCCCTGCCTGGAAACCTTCAATAAGAACAGGCAGTGAAAAGAGTTGCCGCCAGCGAGAAATAACCTGTTGTTCATTCCAACGTTCTGCCTGTACAGGTAGAAACCGGAGTACTGTATGTACATGGTTGGACATAATAGCATAGGCACAAACTTCTACAGCAAAGGTATTGCTGAATTGTTTTAAGCGCTCTTGAATCCATTCTTTGCGGTGCTCATAGTTTTTTCCTGTGACATTATCCTCACCACAAAGAAAGGCTCGGCGAACACAACGGGATACGCAGTGATAATAGGGTGTGTCAGATAAACTGATTTGTTGATAACGGGCTTTTGGCATATCATAAAATCCATTTATGACAAATATACAATTAGATCAACTTATTTTTGTACGTTATTCAATAAAAACATGCCTTTGTTATGGGTGTCTAGTTTTACTACTTTTAGAAATGGCAAAGAAGTAAGGATTATAAGTGTATCAGAAAGTAATTAATAATTAATAATTCTGACCCTATTTTTCATTGATCACATTTTTCGTTTGGCTATGGATAATATCGCACAAATACATTATTATCTATCTGCTAAATTTTAAAGAGTTGAAAGTGTTGAAGTGTTGAAGTGTTGAAGTGTTGAAGTGTTGAATGATACCTTCAATTTTGTAGATGATGCAGGTAAACCTACCAGGCTTGTCTTAAATTTATTTTAGGAAATACATATGCATAAGAATATAATATTTGTGTTTATTTTAGTGATTAGCATACTGACTAGCGGCTCCGTATGGAGTATCGAAGCCGACAAAATGACTGACGCATTGCCTAATGCAAAAGCAGGTCAGTGTTACGCAAAAGTTTTAATCCCTGCAAGTTATGAAACCGTCACTAAAAAAGTGATGGTCAAGGAAGCTTCTGGTAAAATTGAAATTATCCCGGCTAAATATCAACTTGTTGAAGAAAGAGTCATAATTAAACCTGCTTCAGAAAAAATTGTAGCTATACCTGCGGTTTATAATAAGGTTGAAGAAGAGGTGCTTGTGTCTCTGGAAAAACTTGTGTGGCGAAAAAGTTCTGCTGGAAAGGCAAAAATAGCACCAGCCAGCTGGATTGTATCGGCTGCTGCTTCCGGTGTTACCGATAAGGCAGAGGTTGGCCAGTGTTTTGTTGAATATCACCAGAATGCCAAGTATAAAACTGTGCAGGAAAAAGTGCTTAAACGTGAAGCTAGTGAAAAAATAGAAATTGTACCTGCGGTTTATAAATGGGAAGAAAAGAAGTTTTTGGCTAAAGAGGCATCAGAAAAAATTGTTGATATTCCAGCAGCCTATGAGACCCTGGAAGAAAAAATCCTTGAACGAGCTGCTTATACTACCTGGAAAGAAGGTCGTGGACCCATTGAGAAGCTCGATAACTCTACCGGGGATATTATGTGCCTGGTTGAAGTCCCGGCAAAGTATAAAATTATTACCAAAAAGATCTTAAAAACCCCATCAGTATCTCAACGAATCACTATTCCTGCAGAATATGATACTATTAAAGTAAAAACATTGGTTACACCAGCTCAGGAAAAAAGAACTGCAATTCCGGCTGAATATCAAATGGTGGATAAACAGGTAAAGGAATCAGATGGATTAATCGGATGGCGTGAAAAAGGAGCAACAGGTCCTGGTAAACTGACTGGAAAACTTATTTGTCGGGCGAAGATCGATGCAAAATACAAGACTATTACCAAGCAAATGATCGCAGCGGAAGCAACCACCAGAAAAGAAGTTGTTCCAGCTGAAGAGAAACTGGTTAAAGTCAATAAATTGGTTTCTCCTGCGCAGGAAAAAAGAATCGAAATACCTGCTGATTACTCGGAAGTCTCTACTCGTAACAAAGTGACAGATGAAAAATTCGCCTGGCGTCAGGTATTATGCGAAACAAATACATCTCAAGATGTTGTAACCAGATTACAGCGAGCACTTGAAAAATTAGATCTTGATCCTGGCCCGGTTGATGGCGTGATGGGCAGGCAAACCTATAATGCAATCGAGCAATTCCAAATAAATAAAGGACTTGAAACCGGTGGACTTACGCTAAGTACATTAGAGGCTCTTAACATATCAGTGCAATAACCTGGGTACACATTAAATATCACTTCATTTTCTAGATTTAGGAGATTGTTGAATCAAGGATGATTCATTTAGGATAATTGATTTATCTTAAATAGGGATAACGCTGATAGAACCTGCCGGTTTGACTTTGGCGATATTTCACAATCTGTTTGCCAGAGAAAAATGGGGGGCAGTTAGCACAAACATCAATGGTTAGTGCTTTTGCCCGCAATGGCGATTTACTCTGATCGAATGATAATCATGATATGCTTGACACCTTATCTGGTAGAGCAAGGGCTTTTAAGTCAGGTCAGTTATTTAATAATTTCAAAAACTTGCCTATTATTAATTGGCCTAAACAGGGCTTTTCAGCTCTTTATAAAACAGTGACTTGTTAAGCACCATTTCTGGCAACGTAATATTCACTCTGAACGTATTAAAATCAAATAACAAGTATATCCATAAAGTCATTAACCGATGTTGTGTTCAATCGTTCTGAATCTAAACAGAGATCATAGATCTTTTGCGCCTGACGATGAGGGAAGCGCTTGTGCAGTGCATCATAAAATTTATTTTCCAGCACTGGAATACCTTCAGCACGACGACGACGATGACCAATGGGGTACTCAACTTCAACCTTTTCAGTACTGCTGCCATCTTTAAAGAAAACCTGAACAGCATTAGCAATAGAACGTTTTTCCGGATCATGATATTCCTGTGAATAACGAGCATCTTCCTTTACTAGCATCAATTTTCTCAGTTTATCAATTAGTGGATTTTGAGCCACTTCATTTTCATAATAGTCAGCGGTTAACTCACCAAAGAGCAAGCCAACTGCAACCATGTACTGCAGACAATGGTCCCGATCAGCAGGATTATGTAAAGGGCCTTCTTTGGATATAATTCTAATAGCTGACTCTTGAGTCGTTAACTCAATGCGCTCAATATCCTCTATTCGTTCACTCACATGAGAGTGAAGCATTAAAGCACATTCTACCGCTGTCTGGGCATGAAACTCTGCCGGGAATGAAATTTTGAAAAGAACCTGCTCCATAACATAACTGCCATAAGGGCGTTGGAATTTAAATTTTTCCCCCTTAAATAAGACATCATAAAAACCCCATTGTGGTGCGCTGAGAACACTGGGCATGCCCATCTCTCCTTTTGCAACCATCATTGCCAGCCGTACTGCTCTGCTTGAAGCATCACCTGCAGCCCAGGATTTTCGTGAGCCTGTATTAGGCGTGTGGCGATAAGTACGTAATGACTGGCCATCAACCCAGGCGTGTGAAAGAGCATCAATGACCTGGTCTTTATCTAAACCTAACATAACAGCGGCTACTGCGGCAGAGGCTACTTTCACTAAAACAACATGATCAAGGCCAACACGGTTATAGCTGTTTTCCAGAGCCAGGACACCCTGTATTTCATGAGCTTTCACCATATAGTGCAACAACATTTCCATTGTCATCGGTGCTTTGCCTTCTGATACTGCTTTTCGACTCAGGTAGTCACCCAGTCCCAGGACAGCCCCCCAGTTGTCAGATGGATGCCCCCATTCCGCAGCCAGCCAGGTATCATTGAAATCAAGCCAACGTACCAGGGCACCAATATCCCATGCAGCTTTAACCGGATCTAACTGGAAATGGGTACCCGGGACTCTGGCACCATTGGGTACAATCGTTCCTGGCACCAACGGACCTAGATGTTTGGCTGCTTCCGGATACTCTAGTGCCATTAACATACAGGCAAGGCTATCCATCAGATTATTACGCGCTGTCTCCAGTGCTTCTTGTGATGTTACCGTATAATCACAGACATAATCAGCAATATTAACCAGCTCCTGATCAGCATCTGGGCGAATATTACTTTCAACATTGTTTGAACTCATTCTGATATAGACCTTATTAAGGAATAGAATTAATCTCTTTCATCAAGCGGTACCCACGCCTGATTTTCTGGACCCGTATAATTGGCGTTTGGCCTGATTATTTTTTTATCCACCCGTTGTTCAATGACATGTGCGACCCAGCCAGTTGTCCTTGAGATAATAAAAACCGGAGTAAACAGTGAAGTTGGAATACCCAACATGTGATAGGAAACGGCCGAGAACCAATCAAGGTTAGGGAACATTTTTTTAATATTCCACATAACTTCCTCCAGGCGCTCGGCAACATAATACATCAGCATGTCATTACGTTCTTCTGACAATGATTTTGCTACACCTTTAATCATGTCATTGCGTGGATCACCCACCGTATAAACAGGATGACCAAAACCGATAATAATCTCTTTACGCCCTACCCGTTCGATGATATCTTTCTCCGCGTCATCTGCATTTTGATAACGTTGTTGAATAAGACAAGCGGCCTCATTGGCGCCACCATGTTTAGGCCCGCGTAAGGCACCAATAGCACCGGTCACGGCCGAGTATAAATCAGAATCTGTTCCAGCTATGACTCTTGCAGAAAAGGTTGATGCGTTGAATTCATGTTCAGCATATAAATTAAGTGATATGTGCATCGCACACACTTGTGATTCAGTGGGAGCCTTTCCATGTAAAAGATGTAAAAAGTGTCCGCCAATACTATCGTCATCAGTTTCCACTTCAATTTGTTTATTATAGTGAGCATAGTGCCACCAATAAAGAAGAATTGAAGCAAAACAAGCAATCATTCTGTCGCCAATTGTTCTAGAAGCATCTATTTCGTGTGCATCGTCTTCTGTTTCAAGAGTTCCCAGCATTGAACATCCTGTACGCATCACATCCATTGGATGAGCGCTTGCAGGAATCTGTTCCAGTACTCTTTTTAGTGCTTCTGGTATAGTTCTTAATTTTTTTAGTTTCTGTTTATAGGCCGTTAGTTCTGTTCTATTAGGCCACCTCTCATGTATTAAGAGATAGGCGACTTCTTCAAATTCAGACTTATCAGCAAAATCAAGAATATCATATCCACGATAATGCAGATCGTTACCGTTACGCCCAACTGAACAAAGTGCAGTATTGCCGGCAACAACACCTGATAATGCGACCGATTTTTTTGCTCTTGGCGTACTCGCCACTGTCATCTTATCTGTTCCCATAACTCTTATCTCCTGCTTTTATTACAGTTCTTTACCTTCATCAAACAGCGCATCCAGTTTCTGTTCATAGGCGTGGTAATCAAGAAAGCCATACAGCTCTTCTCTGGTCTGCATCAGTTCTAATACTGATTGTTGTGTTCCATCATTAAGCAACGTTTGATAAACATTAAGAGCAGCGGCATTCATGGCTCTAAAGGCTGAAAGGGGATAAAGTGCAAGTTTAACACCGACAGAATTTAACTCTTCAGTTGTAAACAATGGGGTCGAACCAAACTCAGTAATATTTGCCAACACCGGCACACCAACCGCATCAACAAAGGTACGGTATTGCTCCAATGTTGTCATTGCTTCAGGGAAAATCATATCGGCTCCTGCCTCAACACAGGTGACAGCACGTTCAATTGCCGCATCCATGCCATCAACTGCCAGAGCATCAGTACGTGCCATAATGACCAGGTCATTAGTTCGTGCATCAACCGCTGCTTTGATTCTGTCCACCATCTCTTGCTGAGAAACAATTTCTTTCCCTGGACGATGACCGCAACGTTTTGTCTGCACCTGATCTTCAATATGTATACCTGCTGCCCCGGCCTTAATCATCTCTTTTACGGTACGGCTGATATTAAATGCACTGCCCCAGCCAGTATCTACATCCACTAAAAGAGGTAATGCAGAAGCAGCCGTGATTCGACGTACATCCGTTAAAACATTATCCAATGAGGTCATACCCAGATCGGGTAACCCATAAGACGCATTAGCTACCCCTGCGCCGGAAAGATAAATCGCTTTTACACCACTTTTTTCTGCCATCATTGCAGTATAAGCATTAATAGTTCCCATCACCTGAAGGGGGCTTTCGATTTCCACTGAATGTCTAAAAAGTGCACCTGGAGTTGAGCTAATATTTTCATCTGCTTTCATAGTAAACTGCCATTATTCTTTAATAATTTATCAATGTGCTGACGTGACTTGCGAATATGTCGACGCATCATTAACTCGGCCATTTCACCATCACGGTCACGCAAGGCGTCCATAATCAGGGCATGCTCTTTGTATGCAGATGATACTCGTCCATTTTCACGTCCCAATTGATAGCGATACATTTGCATTAAATAGTTAAGGTCATCACACAATAAATGTCTGAGCCTGTTGTTTTTACAACCCTTAACTATTCCATAGTGAAAATCGTTGTTATTATTTGGGTTGGCCTGCTTCTGTTCATCCAGAAGCAATTGCAGATCATCCAGCTCGTTATCACTCATCTGTTGTGCAGCTTGCCGAGCAGCCATTCCTTCAAGCGCTTCACGTACAGTATATATTTCCAAAAGACCTTGGACTGACAATGAAACCACTCTGGCCCCCACATTTGGGCGCCGAATAACCAGGTTACATGCCTCAAGCCTGCCTAGGGCATCTCGCAGAGATGCCCGGCTGACAGCATAGTATTTAGCCAATTCAGGTTCACTGATTTTGCTGCCAGAAGGTATTTCACCCACAATAATTGCATTACAGAGTGAATTAAACACTCTTTCAGCAATGCTGCCAGTCTTTTGATCACCCTTCATAATTGTCGACATATTTATAATATATATCCGATAATAGGGTTATTTATTGCTTCAGTCAACACTTATTGTCGACAATAAGTCATTGTTTAAGCATAACCAATGGTTTTCAGAGCTATTTTAATCTCATCTAAAATATCGGGGTTATCAATCATCGCAGGATCACAACGTTCACCCGCTAAAAATAGTGCGCAAATCACCCTGTAGTTCACGAAAGGTAAAGTTTTGTTTCGTATTAGTAACCGGACTATCTGTTTAAAAACAAGAGTAAAAGACTGTGGGCTAACGAGTCGGTTATTGACAAAGTATTTCTTATCTGGAAGATAAAAAATCATACTTTATCCCGTCTAAACAGTTAGCTAATGTCTTGCACCATGGAAACGTTATTGATTAAAAAAATTTAGTTCTACCTCTTCTTTAAGAGTTACCCCGCTAAAGTGAGCACGTTGCAGGAGTTCCCAGAAATATCGATACGTCGCTCTGTCATGTAACTCTCCAGCATATTGAATAGGACCCCAGTTATTTTCCTGAGCTTTCAGCAAAATATTCTGAGCATTTTCTAATTCAGAGAAATCCGGTTTCATCGCATCGACTATACTTTGAATTTGAGTGGGATAAATGCTCCACATCCTCATAAAACCAAATTCGTTACGGGCTCGTGAGGCATCAGAGAATGTCTGGTAAGGATTTTTTAAGTCAAGAGTGACATTATGGGCCGGGATGACATGATTGGATAAGGCGGCCTGGGTAATTTCTGATTTGGCTCTGGCAAGTAGCTTATGCTCAAACTGACCAGGACTTCGCATGCATATAGAAGGAATAGCGCCCTGATAGCCACTGACAAAATCCATCAAACCGAAGTCCAGTACCTGTAACCAGGGCAAAGTGGCTAGTTTATGGACTTCATTTAAAGCACCATGGGTTTCAATTAAAACATGTAATGGTATTTCACGTTCAATTTGAGACTGTTTTGCTTTCTCCTGTATATACTCGATCATTTCCAGAGCATTATTGTACGATTCACTTTTTGGAATGGTAATATAACTGAGTTTTTTTCCTGCACCGGGAACCAGTATATCAATATCCTGCTTCCAGTCAGGATGAGAATAATCGTGAATTCTGACGCCAGCCATGTCATACTGGTTTTCATCAGAATTAAGCATCCTGACAATCATTTGAGCATGTTCCGTTTCTTTTCCAGTTTCAGCACCGTCTTCACAATCGCAGGTTATATCAAAAACAGGGCCTAATTTTTTCTGTAACTGAAAAGCCTTGCCAATTAACTTTTCACTGCCGGCAAAGTGCTCGCAACTGGGAATAATCGGTAAATTTTTACCTGATTCGAACAGTGCCTCATTTGGATGTATCATGACAAGTACCTCAATGTTTTAACAAGCTTAAAGTTTTAGTTTCACTGGTTACGTTTGGGGATAACTACTGTATAGTCCAGGTCCAATACCACATAGGAATGGTATTTATTCTCTTCACTACGAGCCTGAGAGACTTCTTTCGGGGTTATATTTTTTAAACCAATGGTACGTAAACGCAACAGCCCAATGTCTTTGCGATGATGCTTAATAACATCCAGAACTTCGCTATAACAATAAAGTGTATCTCCGCCAAATGTCGGGTTGGCATGGGTTCCTGAATTGATTGCATATAACCATAATGCATTGCCTAATCCATTAAAGGAAATGCTGCGACAGATAGAAATTACATGACCGCCATACATAAGGCGTTGCCCCATTTTTTCTGATTTCATCATATGATCGTCAAAATGTAATTTTGCATTATTCTGATACAACTTGGTAGCCAGAGTGTGGTCGCTATTATCAATGGTTATACCTTCAGGATGATCCAGACGTTCTCCTATTACATAATCTTCCCAGAAGAAAGGACTGCCTGTTTGACTGATATCTGTCATCCTCACAGGTGGTATAGCAAGTTGGTCAGCAACAGGAACTATGGCCTCCATCGAGGGAATTTCATGAATACCCGTTTGCACAGAATAATCTTTTTTGTGCACCATTACCCAGCGTTTAAAACTTAATATTAATTCACCGTGTTGGTTATAACCTTGTGAATGCACATACACATTGCCTGACCGGGCATTGCTATTTTCTTTTAAACCGATAACCGTTGATTCCAGGTATTAATAACGCCCTTGAAATTCCTGTGAATGAAAATAGAAAAGAGGTTTTTGAAGTTCGGGAA
>RCNG010003628.1_pt1 | contig 12845 bp, 8 predicted proteins | sample 2041371 | NCBI WGS metagenome assembly RCNG01 (sample SAMN09708227, study PRJNA481090) | Marine sediment metagenome, whole genome shotgun sequencing project. | biome: marine sediment; feature: ocean; material: sediment; isolation source: Sewage treatment plant 1 marine sediment (STP1) ... | reverse complement strand
GAGGATTTGGCACACTTGATGAACTCTTTGAAGCTATTACGCTTATTCAAACAAATAAAATTGGTAAATTTCCCATTATTCTGGTCGGAATATCTTTTTGGAAAGGTTTGATAGACTGGATTAAAGGCACCATGTTGAATGCAGGAAATATTAGTGCAACGGACCTCGACTTAATACGCATTGTTGATACAGAGGAAGAGGTTGTAGAAATTATTGATGCTTTCTACAAAGGCCATACCTTGAGTCCAAATTTCTAATTCGTATATGTTACTACAGCGCATTCCAACTTTTCTATTAATAGCTGCAATCTTCTATTTCATATTTGGGATTAGTGATATTTATGCACAACATAATAACAGCTTAAAAGCCTCTTTGGAGTCCGAAACTAAGGAAATAGATATCCAACAAGAATTTGAATATGTAAATGATTCACAGGATACCCTGAGAGTGCTGTATTTTAATGATTGGAATAACGCATATTCCATGAAGAGCACTGCTCTGGCAAAGCGGTTCGACGAAGAATTTAAAAAAAGTCTTCATTTAGCCAAAGATAAAGATCGGGGAAAGACGATAATATTTAGCATTGTTGATGGCGAATACAGGGCTATCATATGGAATCGAACTTCCAGCGAGGATATCATTAAGATTGAGTTAAATAGTCCTTTGGCTCCGAATGCTTCCACTAAATTATTTATCACCTATACGGTGAAGCTACCGCCAAATAAATATACCTCCTATGGATATAACATCGAAGGAGGCTATTATTTAAATGATTGGTATCTCACACCGGCTGTTTATGACGGTAAATGGCAATTGTATTCAAACAAAAATCTTGATGACCTATATACAGGAAATACAAATACCAATATTATTTTCAACTATCCTGATTCTTTATTCATTGGTACTAATTTCAAGGAAGTTCATATAACAGGTTTTCCGGGAAAGCAACAGATTACATTGGAAGGGGTAAACAGAAAGAGCTGTTACATTATTCTAAATTCACAAAACAAGTTTACAAAACATGTCACTCCGGAACAAATATTGGTTACAGATCTCAGGGCAACCAAATATGATGAAATTTCACAGGGTGTTTCAATTAATAGGATTTCACGCTTTATTAATGATAATCTGGGAGACTTTCCTTATGAGCAACTACTGGTAAGTGAAGTAGATTTTAATAAAAACCCTCTTTATGGTTTAAATCAGCTACCTTCTTTTATACGCCCTTATGATAAGCAGTTCCAGTTTGAAATGACATTTATGAAAACTGCACTTACTAGTTACATGAGAGAATCCATATTCCTTAATCCAAGAAAGGAAAAATGGGTAGCAGATGCAGTGATCAATTACATGATGATCAAATTTGTAGAAGAATTTTATCCTGATCAAAAAATGCTGGGAAAACTGTCAAAGTGGTGGCTTATTAAAGGGTTTCATTTAGCCCAAATGGACTTCAATGAGCAATATTCTTTTTTATATATGTATACGGCAAGGAAAAACCTTGATCAGGCACTGAACACATCCAATGATTCCCTTATAAAATTTAATCAGAAAATAGCCAATACTTATAAAGCCGGGCTTGGGTTGGCTTATCTTGCAGATTACACAGGTGTTGATAACATTGATACAGCTATCAAGGAGTTTTATGAGCAATATAAATTAAAACCTGTCAAACCCTCTGATTTTGTGCATCTTTTAAAAGAGAATTCAAAGAAAGATATCGATTGGTTTTTTAAAACTTATGTCTCAACAGACGATCGAATTGATTTTAAAATTACCAATGTAATTAAAACACAGGATTCGCTTTCTGTGACTCTTAAAAACAAAACAGGGACAGATGTTCCAATATCTTTATTCGGATTGAAAAATAACGAGGTAGTATCTGAATATTGGTTTGATGGGATTAAAACTAAAAAAACTTTTACAATACCGCGAAATTTAGAAGATAAGTTGGTCCTTAATTACGATCATACAATCCCGGAATTCAATGAGAGAGATAACTGGAAAGGACTAAAGGGTTTCTTTAGCAGCAATAGAAAGTTAAAATTTCAATTTTTTAAAGACGCAGAAGACCCCTATTACAATCAAATTTTTTATATGCCAACATTAGGTTTTAATGTCTATGATGGTCTAAGTCCGGGGATTAGATTTACTAATAAACCACTTCTGCAACGGCCATTCGTATTTGATTTTTCTCCACAGTGGTCATTCAAGGAAAATACACTGATTGGAAGTGGTAAATTTACCTACAGGGATTTTCATAGAAAGAGTGGATTTTACGTTACTAGTTATGCACTGCGTGGATCTTCTGCTCATTTTCAAGTCAATTCGCGCTATAGCACAATTACCCCTTCTATTAGTTTTGGATGGCGCCCTGAAGACCTTATTTCTAATAAGCGGAAGTTACTTACCGCTAGAGTTGTTAATGTGTTTAGAAATATTGATCCAAGCCTTATTATAGAAACTGATCCCGATTATAGCGTACTGGATGTAAGGTTTAGAAATACAAAAAACGGAATTATCGAATATTTTTCATGGTTTGCGGATGCTCAATATTCCTCTGATTTTACCAAAATAGCTTTCAATCTCGAGTATCGTAAACTATTTGATAACAATACCCAATTTAATTTTCGCTTTTTTGCCGGTAAATTTCTAAGAAACAATACAACAGGAGATTATTTTAGTTTTGCCCTGGACAGGCCAACAGATTATTTATTTGATTACAATTATATAGCTAGATCCGCAGATACTGGAATATGGAGTCAGCAAATAATTATTGCTGAAGGTGGTTTTAAATCTCAATTTGAGAACCCTTTTGCTAACGATTGGATCGCTACTACTAATACCAGCGTAAGTATTTGGCGTTGGGTAGAAGCGTATGGCGATTTAGGATTTATCAAAAACCAAAATCAACCTACAAGATTTGTATATGATTCAGGGATACGTCTTAATTTAATTACAGATTATTTTGAATTATATTTTCCCGTATATTCAAATAACGGTTGGGAAATTTCACAATCTAACTATGCAGAAAAAATTCGTTTTATAATCACCTTAAGTCCTAGAACCTTAACAGGGCTTTTCACCAGGAAATGGTTTTAGAAATTATACTATTCTTAAAAAAATCCATTTTTATTTAATTATTTATAATAATTTCTTCGTTTTAAGTAGTTTTTTTCTTTTTTTGTTAGCATAAAACCATTTTTTTCGATTGTAAAAATCATTCGGTTTTCTTATTTTTGCTACAAATCTTACCCTAATGACTTTAAAACTTCAAACCAGTGATGATATTTCCTTTGAGGATTTTAGGGCACAGATTTTAAAAGATTATGAAATAGCAATAACCAGCCGGGAGTGCAGCATTTTAGGCCGAAGGGAAGTTCTGACAGGTAAAGCTAAATTCGGAATTTTTGGGGATGGAAAAGAATTGCCACAATTAGCTATGGCCAGATCTTTTAGAAACGGTGACTTTAGAAGTGGTTACTATAGAGATCAAACTTTTATGATGGCACTTGGGCTTCTAAGCCCTAAAGAATTTTTTCATGGTCTGTACGCTACTACAGATATTGAAAAAGAGCCTATGTGTGCAGGAAGACAAATGGGTGGTCATTTTGGAACTTCCAGCCTTAATCCAGACGGTTCATGGAAAGACCTCACCGCACAAAAAAATAGCAGTCCTGATATATCACCTACTGCAGGTCAAATGCCTCGACTTCTTGGTCTGGCACAAGCTTCAAAAATCTACCGCAATGTTAAAGGGATAGATACCACTAATTTTTCCAATAATGGAAATGAAGTAGCCTGGGGTACAATAGGCAATGCCAGTACATCTGAAGGTCATTTTTTTGAAACATTTAATGCAGCGGGAGTCTTACAAGTACCTATGATCATTAGTGTATGGGATGATCAATATGGAATTTCAGTGCCTGCCAGATTCCAAACAACCAAAGAAGATATCTCAGAAGTTCTTAAAGGATTCCAAAGAGATGAAAAAAACAAGGGTTATGAGATTCTAAGGGTAAAGGGCTACGATTATACGGCGCTAATTCATGCTTATGAAAATGCATCTGAACTGGCAAGGGAAGAACATATACCTGTATTGATCCATGTAACGGAGTTGACACAACCTCAGGGGCATTCCACTTCAGGATCGCAGGAAAGGTATAAAAGTGAGGATAGATTGCTCTGGGAAAAAGAAAATGATTGTAATAAGCGATTCAGAGAATGGATACTTGAAAACAAAATTATTGATAATGCATCTTTGTCAGCACTGGAATTAAAGATTAAAAAAGAGGTTAGGACTTCAAAAAAAGAGGCTTGGATAGAATTCTTATCTCCTCATAAAGAAGCCAAAAAAAATCTAATACAACTGTTGGATAAACTGGCTGCAAATAGTCCTAATAGAGCAGCTATAACTAAAATCAAGAATGACCTTATTGCAATTGAAGAGCCACTAAAAAAAGATTTGGCTTCAAAGTCAAGAAAGGCCCTTCGCCACGTGTTAGGTGAAAGTTCTAAGGAAAAAGATGCCTTGTTAAAATGGGTTGAAAATTTCCTTAAAGACTCACAAATAAAATTCAGCTCACACCTCAATAGTGAATTATCCAACAAGGCAATAAACATTGAAGAAATAAGACCTATATACGATGATAATCCTGAAAAGGTAGATGGGCGGATTATTTTAAGAGACAACTTTGATAAGCTTTTTGATAAATATCCACAAGCGCTCATTTTTGGAGAAGATAGTGGGACTATTGGCGACGTAAACCAAGGATTAGAAGGTCTGCAGAAGAAATATGGCGAATTGCGGATTGCTGATACAGGTATACGAGAGGCTACTATTATTGGTCAGGGAATCGGTCTGGCACTAAGGGGTCTCAGACCGATAGCGGAAATACAATATCTGGATTATCTGTTATATGGCCTGCAAACTCTTAGTGATGACCTGGCAACCATACTTTACCGCACAGTTGGCAAACAAAAGGCACCATTAATAATTCGCACCAGAGGACATCGCTTGGAGGGTATTTGGCATTCTGGTTCTCAAATGGGGGGTATTATTCACTTCCTTCGGGGGATTTATATTTTGGTCCCAAGGAATATGACCAAAGCAGCGGGCTTTTACAATACATTGATGAAAAGTGATGAACCGGGATTAATTATTGAAAAAAGTTTAAACGGGTATAGGCTAAAGGAAGACAAACCAAACAACCTGGGTGAAATTTGCACCCCTATCGGAGTGGTTGAAATTGTTAAAAAAGGTACAGATATTACACTTTTATCTTATGGTTCTACTTTGCGTATAGTACGACAAACTGCCCAGGAATTGAAAGAAGTGGGAATTGATGCGGAGGTAATTGATGCACAATCCTTACTCCCTTTTGACCTTGCAAATACTGTCCTAAGCAGTATTAAAAAAACCAGTAGACTGTTGGTCATTGATGAAGATGTCCCTGGTGGATGTGCTGCTTATCTCATGCAGGATATTATAGAGCGTCAGGGGGCTTATAAATATCTGGACAGCGCACCTCAAACCCTTACGGCAAAAGCTCACAGACCAGCCTATGCTACAGATGGGGACTATTTTTCCAAACCAAATGCAGAGGACATGTTTGAAAAGGTATATGATATTATGCATGAGGCAAATCCGACTGAATATCCAAAACTTCGCTGAGAGAAATACGCTATATTTATTTTACTTTGGTTTCGATCCAGTATATATATTTAAATATGATGGTACTTAACGGTCATTTTGCATTCAGTGAATTCTAATTTATTTGACAAAAAGTTATTAAAAAAAAGCTTACTTTAGATTCTCCAATCTTAAAATGAATGACTAAAAAGCTTAAAAGTGATATTGGTCTCGCAGTTCTGCGTATTCTTCCCTCTGCCTTTTTATTGTCTCATGGTATTCCCAAATTTCAAAAACTACTAAATGGAGATTTTGAATTTGCCGATCCCATAGGAATCGGATCTACACCTTCTCTGTTTCTTACAGTTATTGGTGAAGTCATTTGTCCTATACTAGTAATAATTGGTTATAAAACACGCTGGGCCTCCTTACCAATTGTGATAACAATGGCCGTGGCAGCCTTTATTGTGCATGGTTCTGATCCTTTTGGAATGAAAGAACTCGCTCTATTGTACTTAGTGTGCTTCGTGGTTATAATGCTACTTGGTCCAGGACGTTACAGTATCGACAAAAAGTAAACTTTCTATATTATTTTGACCAGAAGTTCTTTCAGAAGATCAGCTTGGGAAATATTATAAGACCCTACCCCCTTCCCTTTTAAGTCCATTTCCCGTAAATAAGCTATAATACTGCTCACGCGTTTCATGGGATAATTTCTGGACGCTACTTGAAACTCTCCCACAAAATAAGGGTTTATCCGTAAAGCTGAGGCCACATTCTTAGGAGAATGGTCCGATAATCCATGATATTGAAGTAGCTGAGTGAAAAAATTATGCAACAGGCTCACGGTAACAACAAAAGGGTTATCCCTAGGGTTCTGAGCAAAGTAATTGATTATCCTGGTAGCTTTGACAACATTTTTTTCTCCTATAGCCTTTTTTAGTTCAAAATTGTTGTAGTCTTTACTTATACCTATATGTTTTTCAATAAGATCGGGATTGATCTCGGTGTTCTTTGGAAGTACTAATTGTAATTTTTCTAATTCGTTATTAATTCTGCTAAGGTCTGTTCCCAAATACTCTACTAATAAAACTGAGGCCTTATGTGATATGGCATAACCTTTCTGTTTTAAAGTTAGTCTAATCCAATCTGAAACCTGATTTTCATATAGTTTTTTACTATCAAAAATGACACTTCCGTTAGCTAGAATAGTTTTGTGTAATTTTTTGCGTTTGTCCAATTTTTTGTATTTATAACAGAAAACCAGTACTGTTGAAGTTTGTGGATTGGCAGCATACGCACATAATTCCTCTATATTTCTGGATAAATGCTGCGCTTCCTTCACAATGACTACCTGTCTTTCGGACATCATTGGATATCTCTTAGCATTGGCCAGTACCTGTTCCAGAGATACTTCCTTGCCGTATAAAACCATTTGATTAAAGCCCTTCTCTTCTTCTGTAAGAAGGTTATCACTAATAAACTGAGCTATTTTATCAATATAATAGGGTTCATCACCCATCAAAAAATATATGGGGCTTATATTTCCATTTCGGATGTTATTTACAATCTGCTTTACTTCTTCCATCCAAAAAAAATTACCAAATTTGTTTTATGCTTTCTCTCAACTTTCCCGGCTACAATTTCAGATTCAAAAGTAGCGAAAATAAGCAGCAGATTTTTGACATAATTCGCAAAAAATTTGTTAGCCTGCAACCGGAAGAATGGGTACGACAGCATGTAATTCATTTTTTAAGCGTGGATAAAAAGTATCCAAAGTCTCTAATTAATGTTGAAAAGACCTTATCGCTAAACGGTTTGAGAAAAAGATATGATATTGTGGTCTTTAATAAAGATGGTAGTATTCACATTCTTGTAGAATGCAAATCACCAAGTATCATAATCTCACAAGACGTTTTTGATCAGATTGCACGCTATAACCTAAAACTAAAAGCAGAATACCTTATGGTCACCAATGGATTAGAACATTTTTACTGCAATATGAATTATGAAGAAGAAAAATATTCATTTTTAAGGCAAATTCCTGATTTTAGCCGTTAATTTGCAACCGTTTTGAAATTTGCAATCGTCATACTTAATTGGAATGGAGAAGCGCTCCTGGAACGCTACCTGCCTTTGGTGGCACAATATTCCGGTAGCACTGATATCTATGTAGCGGATAATGCCTCTACTGATGGCTCTGTGGCTTTTATAAAAGAAAACTTCCCTTATGTAAACCTTATTCAAAATAGTTCGAATAACGGATTTGCTAAAGGATACAACGACGCATTAAAACAGGTGGACGCGGACATTTATTGCCTTTTAAATTCCGATGTTGAAGTTTCACCTGGTTGGCTCGAGCCTATAAAAGAAGCATTTCTAAAATTTCCGGATGCCTCCATAATACAACCTAAGATTCTTGATCTGTTACAAAGGGATTATTTTGAATATGCGGGAGCGGCAGGTGGTTTTTTAGATCAGTTTGGCTATCCATTCTGCAGGGGGCGAATTTTTCAGGCCATCGAAAAAGATAAAGGTCAGTATGATGATACTACAGAAATTTTTTGGGCAACCGGTGCCTGTATGTTTATAAAAAGTGATGTTTTCGATAATCTTGGAGGATTTGATGAGGAATATTTTGCGCACCAGGAAGAGGTTGATCTATGTTGGCGAGCACAAAACAAAGGACTAAAGGTATATTACGTTGGAGCATCATATGTTTATCATCTTGGAGGTTCAACATTAAGTAATATGAATCCAAAAAAAACTTTTTTAAATTTTAGAAATTCACTTTTTTCAATCACTAAAAACCTCCCTCGAAAAAAGGCATTTCCCATAATTTTTGTTCGGCTTTTCCTCGATGGCATTGCGGCTATTCGATTTATTTTACAGCTTAAACCTGTTCATTGCTGGGCTATTATTAAAGCACATTTAAGCTATTACCGGCATTTTGGTGAAATGTATAAGAAAAGGGAAAAAGCCAATTTTATCCCCAAATATTACATTACAAAATCCATAGTATGGTCCTATTTCGTATATCAGGTAAAGAATTTTAACATTTTAGTAAAAGATTAACTAATTTTGAGAAATTAAAGGAAATCAAATGTCATAATTTTACCAACAATTAGGTGAAAGTTGATTTAAACAAACAATTAATTTTATATAAACATTATTATGAAAAAATTTATTCTAGGCTTTATTGGAATGGCAGTCCTTTTATCATCTTGCGTATCGCAAAAGAAATTCGCTGATTTAGAGTCTAAACAAAAAGAGACACAAGACCTGTTAAATTCTGCTACAGTTAAATTGAATACCTGTCTTGAGGAAAAGGCCACTGCAGATGCAAGATTACAAACTTTGGCAGATCAAAATGATTTTCTAAAGGCGAACAATCAGGAGTTAATAAATAATATGGGGAACTTAACTACCTTAACAACTAAGGGTGCAGAAAATCTTGAGAAATCTTTAGAAAGCCTTCAGGAAAAAGATCTTACCATTCGTAAATTACAAAATGCTATCACCAGACGAGATTCTGTAAACCTTGCCTTGGTGCAAAGCCTGAAAGGAGTTCTCGGGAACTTGGATGATGAGGATATAGAAATTAGCGTTGAAAAGGGCGTTGTTTTTATTTCCATTTCGGATAAACTATTATTTAGCAGCGGAAGCTATAATGTTACTGCAAGAGCTAAGGAAATATTAGGTAAAGTTGCGCAAGTTGTAAACAACAAACCCGATTTTGAGTTTATGGTAGAAGGACATACAGATGTTGTTCCTTACAGAAAAGGAGTTTTACTAGACAACTGGGATTTAAGTGTAAAAAGAGCTACAGCCGTGGTTCGTATTTTACAAAATGATTATGATGTAGATCCAAAAAGGATGACTGCATCCGGTAGATCACAGTATGTTCCTATTTCTCAGACTGATAAATCCAGAAACAGAAGAACAAGAATTGTTGTTCTTCCAAAAATTGATCAATTCTATAGCATGATTGAAGAAGGAATGAAAGATCCTGCTATTAACGACTAAACATTAAATAATTTTATAAAAAAACCGCGGTCAATGACGGCGGTTTTTTTATATAATATCAGGATCTCCTTTTCCCACTCTAAGTACTTCCGGCTCGTCACCTGAAAGATCAATAACCGTTGATCCTATATTGCCTCCATATCCTCCATCAATAACAATATCTACCAAGTTTTGCCACTTTTCAAAAATTAATTCAGGATCTGTGGTATATTCCAAAAGTTCATCTTCATCACGAATTGAGGTGGAGACAATTGGGTTCCCTAACACTTCAACCAAAGTCCTTGCAATATTATTGTCCGGGACTCTTATGCCCACAGTCTTTCTTTTCTTAAAATCCTTAGGTAATTTATTGCTGCCGGGCAATACAAAAGTATAAGGGCCGGGAAGGGCTCGCTTAAGAATCTTAAATGTAGGAGTATCCAATTGCCTGACATAATCTGAAAGATTACTAAGGTCGGCACAAATAAAGGACCAGTAAGCTTTTTCTAATTTTATTCCCTTTATACGAGCAATTTTTTCCATGGCTTTTGTACTGGTAATATCACAACCCAGGCCATAAACCGTATCCGTAGGATATATGATTAAACCTCCTTTACGCAGGATGGATACAACCTTATCAATTTCTTTTGGATTAGGATTCTGCTCGTATATCTTAATGAATTTGGCCATTATTGCTGTATTTTTGGGGTAAACATTATTGTAGTTAAGAGCAAATGTAAGAATTATGAATACTATTTAACCTGACAGACATGAACATAATCCACCTCCATAACGGCAGAAAAAATGTCATTATTCACTCCTTCCAGATCTCCCCAATCACCGCCAACAGCTATATTCATTAAAAAATAAAATGATCCTGGAAAAGGCCATTTTCCACGTTAGAAATAGCCGGACGAGGAAATATAAGCTTAATCTTCTTCATATCATCTATGTAGAATTCCAGGCACTTGTCGGGCCGTATTAAATCCAATCAGGAATACAGGAAAAGGAAAACGATATTCTTATACATTGTTTCAAATTGGCCTGTTCTATTTACCAGAGATAATATGAAAAACTTATGGCTCGTTCCTAAATTGGTCCTTGGGTAAATACCTGCATCAAGATTAATCTATAATCACAGCTTGTCTAACTATCAATGATTTCCAGTTTCGCAAATCGAAGAAGCAGCTTTTTTATATCGCCTTTTACAAATTGTATTTCCGCCTTCTTATCATTCCCGGCTCCTTCAATACGCAATACCTTACCACGACCAAAACGAGTATGATTTACCAAAGTACCTTCCGATAGATTTGGATCTATAGTATTTGTATTTCCAATGGGTTTGGATAATTCCGGTTTAAGTTTTCTTAGTTTTCTTAGTTGATTTTCATTGGGTTTTCCAATACCTGGTGGAGTACCATTTTCAGGTTTTGATGCTCTAAGCTTTGACTTATCAACTTCACCAAAAATATCGGTATTTATTAAAGGTTTATATCGATATGTATCTACGGGAGTCAGGTTCTCGATATACTTCTCCTCTATTTCCTCAATAAAACGACTGGGTTCAGCATCAATTAATTTACCCCAGCGATATCTGTTTTGGGTATATGTTAGATATGCCTGTTCCTCGGCACGGGTTAGCGCAACATAAAAGAGTCTGCGCTCCTCTTCCAACTCACTTCGTGTATTCATGCTCATTGCAGAAGGGAATAGATCCTCTTCCAACCCAACAATATAAACAAAAGGAAACTCCAATCCTTTTGCAAGATGAATGGTCATTAAAGCCACCCGATCATCATCGCCGGTGTCCTTATCCAAATCCGTAGCCAGTGCTACATCTTCCAGAAACTCAGTAATATCGCCTTTTGCATCCGCCAATTCCTTTTGCCCTTCAACAAAGTCTTTGATGCCATTTAATAATTCTTCAATATTCTCCATTCGGGCAATACCCTCGGGAGTGCCGTCTTTTTTAAACTCCAGGAGGATGCCTGTTTTCTTGGCCACGTGCTCAGCCAGAGTAAAAGCATCCGCGCGCTCATTCATAATCTGAAAACTCTTTATCATATTGGTAAAATCTTCGAGTTTTCTTTTTGTACCTGTATTAATCTTTAAATCTATGTTATCTAAATTCTCCATTACTTCAAAAATTGATCGTGAGTAATGGTTGGCGGCTACCGTAAGTCTGTCAATTGTGGTTTGACCAATTCCACGTGTAGGGTAATTTATAACTCTTTTTAAAGCCTCTTCATCCTTTGGGTTGATTACGAGTCTAAGATAAGACAACAAGTCCTTGATCTCCTTTCGCTGATAAAAAGAAAGTCCACCATAAATTCTATACGGAATATCTCTTTTTCTTAAAGCATCCTCAATGCCCCGGGATTGAGAGTTTGTGCGATAAAGAACCGCAAAATCTCCATTTGCCCGCTGGTTTTGCATTTTATTTTCAAAAATAGAGCCTGCCACATATCGCCCTTCTTCAGCATCTGTGGTACTTCTGTGAACTTTTATTTTAGTACCCTCATCATTTGCCGTCCAAACTACCTTTTCCAGTTGGTTTTTATTGTTGGCAATGATCGAATTTGCAGCGTTAACTATATTTTTGGTAGAGCGGTAATTTTGCTCTAACCTATACACGGCAACATCGTCATAGTCGCGCTGAAAGTTTAAGATATTTGTTATGTTGGCGCCTCTGAAAGAATAAATACTCTGAGCGTCATCTCCTACAACGCAAATATTTTGAAAACGGTCAGCTAGCGCTTTTACAATAAGATATTGAGAGTGATTGGTATCCTGATATTCATCTACCAGAATATATCTGAACCTTTCCTGATATTTCATTAAAACTTCCGGGAAACGGCTTAATAATTCATTGGTACGCAAAAGTAAGTCATCAAAATCCATTGCGCCAGCTTTAAAGCATCGGTCCACGTAGTTTTGGTAAATGTCACCCAGCCTGGGTCGCTTTGCCATAGCGTCTGCCTCTAATAATTCGGGGTTTTGGAAATAAGCTTTAACGGTAATTAAACTGTTTTTGTAAGATGAAATACGATTTTGAATTTGTTTGTATTTATAAATGTCCTTGTCTAATCCCATTTCTTTAATTATCGATGAAATTAAACGCTGTGAATCCTGAGTGTCATAAATTGAGTAATTACTTGGATAACCTAATTTATCACCATCAAAACGAAGTAAACGTGCGAAAATGGAG
>RCNG010001177.1_pt1 | contig 12855 bp, 10 predicted proteins | sample 2041371 | NCBI WGS metagenome assembly RCNG01 (sample SAMN09708227, study PRJNA481090) | Marine sediment metagenome, whole genome shotgun sequencing project. | biome: marine sediment; feature: ocean; material: sediment; isolation source: Sewage treatment plant 1 marine sediment (STP1) ... | reverse complement strand
CCCCCCCGCCCCGATGCAGAGCACCGAAGCCTGTCTGAGGCGTTGCTGGCCCTCGGCGCCGACGTCGGGCAGGGTGAAGTGGCGTTGGTAACGCTGTAGCTCTTCCTGGAGGAACGGCGCGTCGTCGCCGGTCAAAGGGGTGGGCATGGCGAAGACCGGGCTAGCGGGTGAGCCGGATGCGTGGTCCCTGGGTGGTCAGTTCAGGGTTTGCTGCCCCGGACCCGTCACCCTGTTGCCGGAACCGGATGAACCGGTCGTTCATGTCGCGGTAGGCCTTGACCAGGTCATGGTGCGAGGATTCGATTTCGGCGAATTGCCCCCGCGCCTTGTCGGCCAGTTCCTGTTCTTCCTTCAGACGCTTTTCCATATCGCTGACCCGTTGATCGGCACGGCGATCAGCCTCCTTGGCGATCTTGCTCAGTGCTTCGATCTGCTCATTCTTGTCCTGAAGCTGTTGGAAAAGAGAATCGTACTTCTGGGAAAGCTCATTGTGTGACTCGATGAGGGCCATCAGTTGGGAGCGACTTGCGGCTTCGGGATCCTCGGCTTCCGAAAGCCGAGACGCGACCAGGACTTCTTCGTAGTTCCGTTCGGTGAGTTGAAGACGGCGCGAGAGATTGTCCATCTCGCTGTTCACCACGCCTTCGTTACGGCGAAGTTCGTCAATGCGTGCGTTCAGCTTGGCCTCGATGGTCTCCGCGCTGGAACGCTCATCCTCGTACATCTTCGTCCACTTGGTGAGTTCCCGCTGGAGGGTATCATTCCGAACGGCGAGATCCTTCCATTGGTCGACCCGGGCATTGTCGCCGGCGGCTTCGGCGGCGCGGGCCACCGCCGCGAGGTCTACCCGCGAGTCGGAGCCTTCGGCCTTCGGGCTACTGACTTGGCTCTCCAGCTCCGTTTGGCGGGTGCGCGCCTCGTCCCGCTCCTTTTCGACCTCGGCGATCCGGGCCTTGAGCTCCTTGCGGTCGTCATCGATTTCGCGGGCGTGCCGGATATCGGGTTGAGCCTCGTCGAGCCGGGACTGCAATTCAGTTTCTGTCTGGTGCAGATCGTCGATGGTCTTTTGCAGGGCTTCTTTTTGGCGGCGTGCGCTGTCGAGCTCGGTGGCGTGCTGCTCGCCGGTAGCCTGGAGTTTGGCCTCCAGGGCGGCTACTTCGTCCTTCAGATCGGGTGGGATCGGGGCGGGAGTGGCGGCGGCCTGTTCGTTGGCCGCAGCCTCGAGGTCGGCTACTTTCTGCTGGAGGGCCTGGAGCTTCTCATCTTGTCCGCCAGTCGCTTCCTTCTGCTCGGCGAGCTCGCGCTCGCGTTCCGCGAGCCGCTCTTCGGCCTGTCGGGACTTTTCCTGTTCCTTGGACAGATCCTGGCGGAGCGTGTCGCACTTGGCGGAGAGTTCGGAGAGTACCTGCTCGATCTCTGCGCTGGTCGTGTCTTCGGGGGGCGGGGGTGTGCTGGTCCTTAAGTCCACGATGGATTTTTCGAGGAATTCGGCGCGGGTGATCATGGCGCTAAGGAGTGCCTCGCTGAGGATGTGGCGCTCGTCGGTCGACTTATGCTGAATGGGTGCGTCTGCGGGGAGGAAACCGTGCTGAACCAGTTCCACCATCGCCATCAGGTGAAGCGGGCCATAGCGTTGATCGTCGGGTAGCTCTACCACCCAATCCATGTTCAGCGCGGGGACCTCCGGGGCGGGCTGCCACAGGCGCTGATCGCTGGAGAGTTGGTCGTCGGGGGAGATGCGGCCTTCGGCCGCCCACTCCTTCAGTTCGTCTTCCGCGACGGGTCCGAAGATGTCACCATCGCTCTTCTTAAGATACCATTCCATACTTACGTCTCTAGGGGCATCGTCTCGGGTCTCAGCTCATTCCGGAATGAAGAGTTTCTGGCCGATGCGAAGGCTGTTGGGGTTGGACAGGCTGTTGGCCTGAATGATGGCTTGCATGCCGACGCCATAGGCGGCAGCGATCTTGGAAAGGTTCTCCCCGGTGGCAACGACATGCTCGTAGCCGTATTCGGATACCGTTCCCGTGCGAGCGGAGGAAGCGGCAGCGGGGGGAGGAGCAGCCTGGTTGACCATGCCAGCGATCTTGCCGGTCAATTTGTTGATAATCTCCTCGCGATCCGAGATGCGCTGGGCTTCGAGATCGTTCATGCGCTGTTGCAGGACCTGGAGCGAAGTTTGCAGAGCCGCAACCTGGGACTGAGTGGTGGTGGCGGCGTTGGCCTGGACGCGGCTGATATCGTCGCGCAAATCGTCTAGCTGAGCGGAAAAGGCCTCCAGATCGCCATCGGTACGGCGGAGCTTCTCATTCAATATTTCGCGGTCTTCGCGCTCGTAGGCTTCGCGGCGGTTGGCATTTTCGTAGGTCGTTACGCAACCGCTTCCCAGGGAGAGCAGGGAGGCCAGGAAGCAGCCGAAAAGGGTCGTTTTCAGAGGGGTGGACATATTCTTCATCGCCTCCTATTAGAGCCCACTCATGGGGGAAAGTAAACCCTGCGATTGGCGCCCAGGGTCCCGGCTCAGGAGCCGTCGACGGCTGCGAGCCACGATTGGGCAATCAGCGCATGTCCTGAAACGGTCGGGTGGACCCCGTCGCCCGCCCAGAATTCCGGATTGCGCCGGGTGCATGCCTCGGCAAATATCGCGTCGAGGGGAAGATGGAGGGTCTCGAACTCGGTCGCAAGGCGTTGCACGACCTCGATTTTTGGATCCAGATCCTGGCGCCAGGCCTTCCGGTCGTCCGGATGGGGGAGCACGAACGGGTCGACCAGGAGGATCTCCGCGCCGGTTTCGGCACGCAGGCGGCCGAGCAGGATGCGGTACTCCGCTTCGAAGCGCTCGACCGGGGTGGGGTCGTCGCTGTCGTAGCGGCGCCAGGTATTGTTGACGCCGATGTAGAGGGAGACCCAATCGGGCTCCAGGCCGATGCAGTCCGCATCCCAGCGGGTCACCAGGTCGCAGGTCCGGTTGCCGCTGATGCCGCGGTTGAGGAAGGTCAGGTTGTGTTCAGGATGTTGCGCCGACAGCCAGCCCGCAGCCATCATCGCATAGCCGGTGCCCAGGGAGTTTGGGTCGTCGCGGTCGCGACCGGCATCGGTGATGCTGTCGCCCTGAAGGAGAATGGTGTCGCCGGGTTTGAAAATCATGGGGTGGAGTCTATTCGATTGGGATAAGCCGGACAAGGGTGTGGTGGCGGACGAGCGTTCACGATGTGGTTGGAGTGTAAATTAAGAATGTGGGCAACGGAGCGCCTTGCACCCGCCGACTGACTCTTGGGAAGAGACCAAACTGTGTGCTGCGGGTGGTTGCGGCGCCACTACAAACAGGTTGTCTCATAGAAACGCGGTTCGTAGTGTGTCCGCAGGCCGCGGGGCGGATCGGGAGGGCGGCCAAGGGCATATCCCCTTTCCTGATTTTCACCCATGTGGATGGTGTGGGCGTAGATCTTTGGGCTGATTTGGTCTATCCTAGGTTCATGAGGTACGTCCTTTCATGGATGCAGGGGCACCACGCGGTCATGTGGTGGCTGGGCAGCTTGTCGCTGCTGACCTTCGTGGCCACGCTGATCCTGGTTCCGGTCCTGGTGGTAGGCATGCCGCCCGATTACTTCGACGGAGAAACGCGAGCGGAGCATCGGCCCCGGTTCCGGCATCCCGCGTTGCGCCTGATTGCGCTGGTGGGGAAGAATGTGCTGGGTGCGGTGCTGTTCGTGACCGGCCTGCTGATGGTGTTCATCCCGGGCCAGGGGCTGCTCACCATGTTTATCGGGGTCACCCTGATTGATTTTCCCGGAAAATTCCGCTTCGAGCGTCGAATGGTGCGGAGGCCGGCCGTGCTTCAGTCCGTCAACTGGCTGCGCAGCCGCTACGGGCGCGAGGAATTGCATTGTGTTTGAGGGGTAGCATTGGGAGAGTGACGGAACCATGAGCGAAACGATTTGTATTACGAATGCACGAGTGTGGCCGGGGCCCGAACTGGACGCGATCGACGGTGGAAGCGTGTTGGTCCGCGACGGGCGGATCGTGCGCATCGGCAAATTTGCCGCCGAGGGCGATACGGTGATCGATGCCGGGGGCGCGCTGTGCATGCCGGGATTGATCCAGGGGCACATCCATCTTTGCCAGACGATCTTCCGCGGCATCGCCGAAGACCTTCAGCTCCTGCCCTGGCTGCGCAATTTTATCTGGCCGCTGGAGGCCTCCCACGATGAGGCTTCCATTCGCGCGTCGGCGCAGTTGGCGGTGGCGGAGATGCTGCGCAGCGGGACCACGGCGTTTATGTCGATGGAGACCGTGCGCCACACCGCGACCGCGATGGAGGCGGTCGCGGAGACGGGGATCATGGGCATCGTCTGCCATTGCCTGATGGATGAGAGCAGCGGCTACGACCCGATGGCGGTTCCGATCGGCGACGGGCTGGCGGCAATCGACGAATTGCGCGCTCACTGGGGCGATCACGATTTGCTGCGCGTGGGGGTGGCGCCGCGGTTCGCCCTGAGCTGTACCGCAGCGAACATGCGGGCGGCGGCCGACTATGCGCGCGAGCACGGCCTGATGCTGCACACCCATTCGTCGGAGCAAATCGAAGAGGTCGAGTTGGTGAAGGAACAGACCGGCATGTTTAACATCGAGTACCTCCATTCAGTGGGGCTGAGCGGACCGGACGTTGGGCTGGCTCATTGTGTGCACACCCAGCCGCACGAGCGCGACCTGATGGTGGAAATGGACACCCGGGTGCTCCACTGTCCGTCGGCGAATTTGAAACTGGGCTCCGGCGTGGCGCCGATTCCTGAGTATCTTGAATTGGGGCTGGCGGTGACGTTGGGTGGCGATGGTACGCCCTGCAACAACCGGCTCGACGCGTTCATGGAGATGCGCGAGGCCGGGCTCATGCAGAAGCCGCGCCTGGGGGCTGAGGCCTTTCCGGCGACCGACGTGGTCCGCATTGCCACCGACCTGGGCGCTCGGGCCCTGAACTGGGACGACGAGATGGGCCGGTTGGAGGAAGGCAAGCGAGCGAACCTGATCCTGGTCGATCAGGAGAGCGTGCATGTGATCCCCAGCGAGGATCCTGCCACAAACGTGGTGTACTCAAACGTCGCGTCCGATGTGAAGCTGACCATGGTGAACGGGCAGGTGCTGTATCGCGACGGCGAGTTAGCCACCCTCGACGAGGATGCGTTGCGCGCGACGGTGAAGGAGCAGCGCAAGAAGGTGGTTGAGCGCGCGGGAGTGTAGGGCTCCCCATAAACTAGCTCGTAAACGTTATCGTAAACCAGATCGAATCGAAGTTGGTTTACGATAACGTTTACGAACTGGTTTGGTGTTCTCTCAGCAACCCGTCGATCACCTCATGGGCCTGGCCCTGTGATTCGCCGCCGTTGCAGGTTTCATCAAACGCGGCTTCTTCCGTCACCGGTCCGATCGGTCCGTCCAGCACCGCAATCGGTGTGGGCTCCGCGGAATGTCCACGGGTGGAGACCGGTGTGCGGTGATCCATGGTGACCATCAGCCGGTAGGGCTCGCCTTTTTCTTCGAGGGCTTTCCAGATCGGACCGACGATGCGGGCGTCAAAATCGGAGATCGCTTTGGTCTTCAGTTCGGCGTCGCCCTGGTGGCCGCACTCGTCGGGGGCTTCCACATGGACATACACGAAGTTATGTCGCTCCAGCACGTCGAGCGCCGCCTGTGCTTTCCCTTCGTAGTTGGTGTCGACGAATCCGGTGGCACCCTCCACCTCCACCACTTCCAGGCCGGCGAGCACACCCAGGCCGCGCAGCAGATCCACCGCAGTGATCATGCCGCCGGTCAGGCCGTAGCGTTGTTGATATGGGGTGAGGGACAGGGCGCTGCCCTGGCCCCACAGCCAGATCTGGGTCGCTGGGTTCTTGCCGGCGGCGATACGGGCCCGGTTGACCGGATGGTCGGCCAGGATTTCGCGCGAGGCGTCCATCAGTGCGCGGACCTCTTCGGAGCGGGGGCCGGAGGGGAGGTGGGGGGCGATTTCCTTGTCGAGGATCTCGTGCGGCATCTCGGTGGTCAATTCCACCGGCCCGTTTTCCCACACCAGGAGGTGACGGTAGCTGACGCCCGGATGGAGGCAGAGGCCTTCGCGGTCGATGACCGGCTTGAGGGCCTGGACCAGTTCCAGTGCCTCTACATCGGAAATGTGATCCGAAGAATGGTCGCGCATGATCTCGTCCTGCACGGTGACCAGGTTGCAGCGGTAGGCCACATCCTCGGGTGCGAGGGGGATGCCGGCGCCGGCGGCCTCGATGGGGGCGCGACCGGTATAGTTGGCCGACGGGTCATAGCCGAGCAGGGCCAGGTTGCAGACATCGCTGCCGGGGAACATGTCCTGTGGCGCGACCCGCACCATGGTGACGTCTCCCGCTGCCGCGATCCGCCGCATGTGGGTCGTGGTTGCTGCCTGCAACGGCGTCTTGTTGCCGAGTGACTCCACCGGGAAATCGCCCATCCCGTCACCGATTAGAAATGCGATCTTCATAAGCGACCGAGACTACGCGGGTGCGTTGGGGGCGTCAAGAATCGCAGACGTTACTTATGCTGGGCCACGTAGAGATCAAGGAGTCGGCGAATCATGCGTTGGTATTGGGTGTGATGTTTGCGGGATTCTTTTTTGAAGAAATCGACGCTCGATTTACTGAGGCTGATGGTGACTTTCACCTGCTCCTCCGTAAACGCCAGTTCCTCTGGTGGTGGGAGAAAGTCGCGCACCACTTTGACCTCGCCCATAGGGCCTCTAGTGTATTTCGTTTTCTCGCTCATAAAGCGCCTTTCCTTTTCGCCAATAGCCTGCGCCAAAGATTCGAATGACATTTCCGCGGTAGGTGAATCGCACCGTCAGGACTTTCTCGCCGATCCGGCCGAAACAGAAGTACCGCTACTCTTCCAGGCTGTGCGTAAGGTCTCCCGCCACCACTCGATCCTGATCAGCGAAAGCATACTGCGCCAGTTCAAAGGGTACACCGTGCTTCCGCTGGTTCTCGCTGTCCTTAGCGGGATCCCATTCGAACCCTGTCTTTGCCATGCAGAGAAGCAACGACACTTTGGTCATAAGTGCAATATATTTATATGGGTAAATATATGGGTGATGATGAAAAGTGAGCCTTGCGATGAAGAAAATCCCGAACAGGATCAATCCACAGAACTCCTCTCTCCAACGATTGGATGGCTTATGGATGGCGGAAACGATCAGTTTTCTTCAATCCGGAGTCGGAAGAAGGCCTTGTCGGCATCCTCGACGGTGGTGCTGATCTGGTGGACGACTCCGGTATGCAGCGGGATGCCCTGGTTGCCGGGTGCATCCCAGGTTGTCCATTCCGCCAGGTTGGTGCTGCGTTCAATGACGGCTTGGCGGTTTGAGAGCGCGTACCCGATGGCGACCCCGTTGCCGGCAGGGTCGATTGTGAGATCGGACCAGACACTTGTTCCGTTGTTGGGGTCAGTGTATTGGAGCCACTCGGCTTCATTGCTCGCGAAGTCTGAATCCGGGTCGGCAGTCCGTTCGCCCGCGGGAGAGTTCGTATTGCCGAAGCGAGCAAGCCGCCACTGGTCGTAGGTTTGATAGGCGGGCAGCTGCCCGGTGATCCAGTCGGCCAAAAGCTGGATGTTTACCGGGTCGATTTCGTTGGAGGCGATGGGGGGCATGCGGGTAAAGCCATTGGATTCCGCCATTCGGCTGAGGATGATGCTGTGGGTCAGGTCGCCGGGAACGACGAGCCGGTTTGCCGGATCCCCGCCGTCGCTGGCGGCCGGGCCGCGGACCACGCCGGTATCGGTCAGTCGCAGCTCGGGCCGGCCATCCCAGGATCCGGGCGCCAGGCCGCTGCCGTCCTGGTGACAGTATGCACAGTTCACTGCGAGGTAGGAGCGCGCCCGTGCCCCGAGGCTGAACTGTGTTTCGTCCGGGCGGACGTGCCGTGGCAGAAGGTTGGCGGAGTGGGTGAAGTTGGTCAGGTAACCGGCTTGCGCCAGCAGCTCGATCTGGTTGCCCGGTTGTCCGGCAAGGGTTCCCGGCTGATTCAACTGCCGGGTGTTGAAGCTCAATGCATGACCGCCTACCGGACTATGGCAGACGAGACATTCGGCGCGGCTTGGGATGTGGTACGTCTGCATGTTGGTGACGCCTCCATCCACGACCGTGAGATCGAAGTCTTCACCGGCGTCCCCGATGAGGAATGCGTCGGTCCCGGCGTCATTCCACTTGTAGCTGACGCCGAAGGATCCGCCGGCGGTGCGGGTGAGGACCCGTGTTTCGATCCGTTTCGCGGTATTGGAATCGCCGCGGGTCAGCTCAAGATCGAAATGCTTCACCCATCGCATGCCGACGGGATAGGTCCACGGGTCGTCGCGGTGGTAGCCCACGGTGTCGGTGACGTTGGAGATCATGAACCAGCGGTGCTTGATGGCATAGTCGGACCAGAACGACAGGTTGGGTTCGTAGGGAACCACGCCGGGATTCGCAGTGAGGTCGGAGAGGTCGGCGAAGAATCCGGTATCCGACAGGGCCTGTGGGAAGATGGTGTCATCCGACTCTCCGACAAGCCGGCGGATCTCGCCGTTGTTGATGTCGACCATGAGAATTTCGTCCGAGGACGGGTCGAGGCCGAACTGGACGATGCCTCCTTCGCCGGCGATTCGGACCACGTTGGTCTCGGTGGCGGTGCGGGTAATGGTCCAGATATTGCCGGACACGAAATCGGAACAGAGATACTTCCCGTACAGGTCGGGATAAACGCCGCCGCGATAGACGATCCCGCCGGTGACGGAAAATCCGGCGAACTCCCCGCCGCCGTGGGGATAGACCCATACCGGAGGTGCATGAACAAAACCCGCGGGGGGCGGATGAGGCAGATGGCCGACCCCTGCGTTGGCGGTTCCTTCGAAGTAGCCCCAACCGTAGTTCCCGCCGTTGGTCACTACGCTGATCTCTTCCCAGAGCGCATTGCCGACGTCGCCGACCCACAGGTCGCCGGTCAATGGGTCGAAACTGAACTGCCAGGGATTGCGCAATCCCACCGCGAAGAACTCGGTATGCACGTTTGCCGGATTGACCGCAGAGCCGTTGAAGGAAGTCGCGCCGATATACGGGTTGTCGGCGGGAACGGAGAAGTAGGCGAGTCCTCCGCCATCGGTGGGAATGCTGGGAAAGGCGTTTGGCTCGAGGTTCCCGGGTTTCTTGTCCACGTCGATGCGAAGCATGGAGGACCACATGTCTTTGTCGATTCGCTGGGTGTTCTGAGCTCCGTCGAATTGCGGCCCCTCGTCGCCGATCCCGACATAGAGGTATCCGTCCGGGCCGAACGCGATGTTGTCGATGTTGTGAAAAGGCCCGTCATTGATTTCCTCGATCAGGATTTGCTCGCTGGTTGTGTCCCCCGCATTGGGGTTTCCGGCAAAGGCCTCGAACCGGCTCAGCCGGATGCTGCTGGTGCCGGCGTTCTGGTGACAATAAGAGAGGTAGAAATACCGATTGGTGGCAAAGCCGGGATGGAAGGCGATGCTCTTGAGGCCTTCTTCGTTGCCGTCGTCATCCACGCGGCCAGAGATATCCATGAACAGGGAGGAGCTGGGAGTGGCCTCGGTGACGTTGGTGATGACGTAGATTTGTCCAGACCGCTGGACCACAAACAGCCGCTCGGAATCTCCCGGTGGACTGTCCATTGAGACCGGGGCGGAAAAGGAGATGCCCGGAAAGGCGCTGACCACCTGGTAGGTCGCGGGAGGCGGCGTCTCCGGCATGGTGACGGTGCTGTTGGGGAGCCGCAAGTCGGTTGAAAAGGAAACCATCACGGTTGTTTCGGCGGACCACACGCCAAAGATGTCCTGAACGCGATAGGTGAACGAATCGCCGGCGGGAGAGCCGGTGCTGTGTTCGTAGAGAATGACTCCGTTGGCCTGGGGCTGGGTCGTGCCGAACGTCGGGCCGGAGAGTACCTGGATCGTCGAAGGGTTCAGCACACCCGTATCGTTGTTGAGCACAGGGATGCCGGCCTTGGTAAGCCGATGCATGGTGATGGCGTCGCCCAGGGCAACGGCACCTCCGCTCCCGGTGGGTGGAGGGAGCGAGGCGAGCTGCAAGATCCAGGCATCGATCGCAGCTCCGTCTTCGCGCGCAGCGACACGAAGCCGGTACGTCCCGGCGCTGGGAATCGTCCAGGTCATGGGGTTCTGTGCCGCGGAGGGTGTCGAGACCTCGGCTTCGCCGAGTCCGTCCCAGGCATCGGTGTCGAAGTTGCCGTCGCTGTGCCCCGAGTCCTCGTACCAGTCGGGCACGCCCCCCGCGCCGTCGGCCAGCTCAACGATCCCTCCGTAGAGCGAATCAGAATTTTCCCCGATTCCGTCCCACCGGAGATAGAGTTGGTAGGTGCCCGGTGTGGACAGGCTCAGCAGGTATTCAAGGCTCGGACCGTCGGTCCAGGCCGTGTTCAGAGTCCCATCATCGGGCAGCACCTGCATGAATGTGCCGATCGGGTTGGCAAACCCGCTGGCGACTTCACTCCAGGAATCCACGGTCGCGGAAATCGCATGGTAGTTTTCTGCCTGGCCCCCGACCACTCCGCCTGTCTCCACGTAGGGTTGATTGGTGGAGATCAGCCCCGCGCTGCCGCACCAAGGCAGCAACACGACCGCCAGAGATAGAGTGGAGCAACGCATGAACATACAAGTCTATCCAAACATCCCGTTCCGGTAAACGTCCAATGACGAGATGCGGTGTCCAACGACTGGATCCGTCTTCGCGCAAGCGCTTCGCCGGGACAAGTGGGCTATCCAATCATTGGATGGCTCATCCAGTCATTGGAAATCGGGGATCCAGCGGGCGAGGACGGAGCGCCAGCGGTTTTCGATGGAGCGCCAGTCGTATTGGTCGCGCACGAATGCGTGCGCGGCCTGGCCGAGGGTTTTGGCGTCGTCGGGTTTAGCGTGGAGGGCTTCGATGGTGTCGGCAAACTCTTCGGGTTCGGCGAGGAGGAGCTCTTTGCCAGATGTGCAGCTCAGTCCTTCGGCTCCCTTGGGTGTTGAGACGATGGGGCGGCCGGCGGCCATGTACTCCAGGATTTTTAGCCGAGTGCCCGAACCGGTGAAGACGGGTGCGAGGCAGATGTCGGAGCGTTTCACGTATTGCCGCAGTTGGTCGGTGGGCAGACGCCCGGCAAACTTGACGGCAGGAAAGTAGTCGCCGGGGGGGACGGGGCCGCCGCTGACCAGGAGTTTGTAGCGTCCGGGGGCACGTTCCTCGAGCTCGGGCATGAGGCCTTCGTTGAGGAAGGCGAGGGCGGCGACGTTGGGTTGGTAGTCGAGTTTGCCCATGAAGAACAGCGCGGTGGCGTCGCCGATGTTTTCTTTCCAGAATGCATCCGGTTCCGTGGAGGGCGAGACGCTGTCGAAGGCGGCGACGTCGACGCCGTTGGGGACGACGGAGACTTTGGACTCCGGCAAGCTGTACAAGCGAATGAACTGTTCGCGGTCCGGGTCGGAGCAGGCGAACACGTGGTCCACCCGGTGCACGGCACGGGCTTCCTGGGCCTGGACGAGTCGGGTGAAGGGATGGTGAGCGCCAAAGCGTTCGGCGATGGCAGTGGCGTTGACGTCGTGTGCGTCGAGGACCATGGGAAGGCGGGGTCCGGTCCGCAGGGGCGGTTCGTTCCAGATGGAGGTCAGTACAATTACCGCAGGTTGGTGGGCGTCGATCATGCCGCGTACGATGCGGCGGGTAGAGGGCGTCTGAAAGTTGAAGATGCCCCAGTTGATGCCGATCTTGCGTTGGCCGAGATCGCGGGGAAAAGGAACCGTGTCGTAGGTGGGGTGATGGACGCGGGGCTGGACGAGGATGGTTCGCCGGCCGAGGACATTCAGCAGGGCGTGAATGCGAACACTGCCGCCGGAAGCGGCTTCGTTAAGGTCCCAGTAGGAGAGTACGAGCGCGGATGCCATGGGGCTGTGTAGCACACCGGGTGAGGGGGAGTCCATGAGGAGAATGACGAATGACGAAATACCCAAGCACGAATGAAGCTCGAAGTCCGAATGTCCAAATCAGCTCTTCACACGTTGTGTCTGTCTGTCGTGGCCTTCGGATTTCGTGTTTCGTCATTCCTTCGTCATTGGGTATTTCGTCATTCGTCATTTCCCCGCGGGATGCTAGAGTCCATCGCCATGAGTGAACCGAAGAGCATTGTGGCCCCCGAGCCGGTCGATGATTTGTTTGCGCCCCCGGTGTGGGTCGTCGTGGTGGGCTACAACAATGCGGAGGATACGATCGAGTGCATCGAGAGCGTGCGTCGCAGCTCGTACCCGCGCTTGACGGTGCTCTATGTCGACAACGGGAGCCGCCCGGAGGAGGAGCAGAAGGTGCGGGACGCGATTCCCAGCCTGCGGGCGATTCGGCATCCGGAGAATCTCGGCGTGGCCCGCGGGTTCAATTCGGCGATTTCCTATGCGTTGAAGGAGGGGGCTGAGTTCGTGGTGATGGCGAACAACGATACCAAGTTCGACGAAGAGGCCGTCACAGAAATGGTGAAATGCGTTCAGGAGCGACCTGAGGCGGGGATCGTCATTCCCAAAGTGTTCTATTATGACGAGCCGCGCGTGATCTGGGCGGCCGGTTCGCGGTTTCGCCGCTTCCCGCCGGCCATCATCCAGAATCGGACGACGGATGACGATGACGGCCGGTTCGACGCGATGAAGGAGCTGGCCTTCGCGCCGTATTGCATCACGTTGTTCAAACGCGAGGTGCTGTTGAAGCTCGGCCTGCTGGATACGAACTACCACTTTTTTTATGAGGACTACGACTTTTGCCAGCTGGTGCGCGACCACGGCTACGTGGTGGCCCCG
>RCNG010001172.1_pt1 | contig 12877 bp, 9 predicted proteins | sample 2041371 | NCBI WGS metagenome assembly RCNG01 (sample SAMN09708227, study PRJNA481090) | Marine sediment metagenome, whole genome shotgun sequencing project. | biome: marine sediment; feature: ocean; material: sediment; isolation source: Sewage treatment plant 1 marine sediment (STP1) ... | reverse complement strand
GGCATCAAGGTCAACCGCATCGTCAACCTCGCCGACGATCTGGCCCTGGCCATGAAGGCCTTGAGCATCCGCATCGTGGCCCCTATTCCCGGGAAGTCCGTCGTGGGCATCGAGGTCCCCAACAAAAAGAGGCAAATGGTTAGGCTCAAGGAGATTCTGGCGGACAAGGCGTTCCAGGCCTGCCGATGGAAGATTCCCCTTGCGCTTGGGAAGGATATTGCGGGAAATCCCGTGACCACGGACTTGGCCCGCATGCCTCACCTTTTGATCGCAGGGGCAACGGGAACGGGGAAAAGCGTCAATCTCCATTCCCTCATCCTGAGCATTCTCTTCCGGTTCTCCCCCCAGGAGGTGAAGTTCCTGATGATCGACCCGAAGATGCTCGAACTCGCGGGCTACCACGGGATTCCCCATCTTCTTCATCCGGTCATCACGGACTCGAGGCGGGCCTCGGACGTCCTGGACTGGGCCGTCGAGCGGATGGAACAGCGCTACCAACTGCTCTCGGAAAAGGGCGTTCGTAACATCGAGAGCTACAACGAGAAGATCGACAAGGAGTTGGCCGCCTCCGACAATGAAGGCACCGGGCAACTCCCGGAAATCGACGACCCGGATGAAGCGGATGGCGACATCGTCCCGGAGCGGGGAAAGCTCCCCTACATCATTCTGGTGATCGATGAAATGGCCGACCTGATGATCATCGCCGGGAGACAGATCGAAGAGTCGATAACGCGCCTGGCACAGATGGCGCGGGCGGCCGGCATCCATCTGCTGCTCGCGACCCAGAGGCCTTCTGTGGACGTGTTGACCGGCATCATCAAGGCCAACCTCCCGGCCAGGATCTCTTTTCAGGTCAGCTCACGGATAGACTCCCGTACGATTCTCGACAACATGGGGGCGGAGAAGCTGCTGGGCCGCGGAGACATGCTGTTCCTCCCGCCTGGAACCTCCAAGGTCACACGCATTCACGGCCCCTACGTGAGCGAGCCGGAAATCGAGCGCGTCGTGGATTACATCAAGCAGCACGGCAGGCCTCAATACGAAAAGATCCCCTTCAAATCGAAAAAGACGAAGAATGGCGAAGAATCCTTCGAGCATGACGAGAAATACGACGAGGCCGTTCAACTCGTGGCCGAGACACGGCAGGCATCCATCTCCATGATCCAGCGCAAGCTCCGGGTCGGGTACAACCGTGCGGCCCGGATGATCGAACGCATGGAACAGGAAGGGGTCGTGGGGCCGCAGGAAGGGGTCAAACTGCGGGAGGTCCTGATCAACAACCTCGAGTAAACAACCGCCTCGGGCTGGAAAGGTGTGACGAAAGACGACATGGCCACGATGAAACGACTCGCCCTATGCATGATCCTTCTCTGGTTTGCAAACCCCTCGATGGCAGGCGGAGTGGGGGGGGATCCGGGGAAATCGCAGGATCCCGTTCCTGAGAAGACCGAAGAGACGAGGCAACCGGAGCAGGAAGCCCCCCTTCTGGATAACATCCTGTCACAGATGGATGCGTCCTACCGGAAGCTCCAGAGCTATCGCGCCGAGTTCGAGCAGGAATCGGAAACGAAGATCTTCAAGAGGAAGAGACAGGCCTCGGGCAGGGTCTATTTCTTGAAGCCCAGCGAGATGCGCTGGGATTATCTGCAGCCCGAGGAAAGAGAAGTGTACCTGTCCGGAGAAAGAATCCAAATCTATCTTCCCGGCCGAAATCAAGTGATCGAGCAGACATTGACCGATGCGATGCCGGGCGTGGCGCCTGCAAGGCTCTTCATGGGGGTCGAGGAACTCGTCGGGTCTTTTTCCGTCTCCGCGGACTGCGCCGCCGAAGACGTCGAAAATGCCTACTGCCTTCGCCTGACCCCGAAGAAGAACAAGGCCATCTCTGTAGAAGAGATCCTGCTCTGGGTGGGAAAGAAGGATTTTCTCCCCCTGCGTACCGAATCCCGCGATGTCCTCGGCAATCGAACGACAATTTCTTTTCTCAAGGGAGAAACGAACATTCCCCTGAAGGAAGAGCTCTTCCAGTTTCAAGTGCCGCCGGGAGTCGAGGTGATTAGTAACACTTTCTAGGTTTTCTTCGTATCCCTCCCTTTTCGTGCACGGATGTCAAATCGCTGGATAAAGACTCAATGGCGAACCGACCTACCAAGGAAAACACCACCGTCTGCCTGATCTCCCTGGGTTGTCCGAAGAACCAGGTGGACTCGGAAATCTTGTCTGCAGCACTGCTCGAAGAGGGCTTTTCTTTCGTCGCAGATCCGGCCCAGGCGGACGTCATCATCCTCACCACCTGCAGCTTCATCCAGGAGGCGGTTCAGGAAAGCCTCGATATCCTGGAAGAACTGTCCGCCTACAGGCGTGACGGGTCCTGTCGATGCCTTCTTGTGGCCGGCTGTCTGATTCAGCGATACGGGAAAGACCTGCGCCGCAGGCTCCCCGACGTGGATCTCTTCCTGGGAACCGAGGCGATCGAAGGAGCGGGAAAGATCCTCGCGCGCCACCTTCGCGGGCAGAGCAGACAGAGCTTCTTCCAGTCACCTGCTCTCCGCCGGCCGAAACATGCTCGACCGCTGTACGAGGGCCGTCAGGCCCTGGCCCCCTGGGCCTACGTGAAGATCGCCGAAGGCTGCTCGAATGCCTGCTCGTACTGCACACTCCCAAAAATCCGGGGGCCTTTGAGGAGTCGGCCTCCCGAGGAAATCGTCCGAGAAGCGGCGCACCTGGCCCGGCAGGGGGTGGAAGAAATCAACCTGGTCGCTCAGGACGTGACCGCCTACGGACGGGATCGGGAACCGAACCGTTCCGGGTCGCTCGCCGCCCTGTTGGCCGAGCTCGAGCAGGTCCAAGGCGTTCAATGGATCCGCCTTCTGTACTGCCATCCGGCCCATCTGGATGAAGATACGATCGCCGGAATCGGGAACAGTGAAAAGATATGCCCCTATGTGGATCTTCCGATTCAACACGTCTCCCGCTCCATCCTGAAGGCAATGGGACGCCCCTACGACGAGGAGAGATTGAGGGGCCTGATCGAGAGCATACGTAGCCTGTGTCCTGACATCGCCCTGCGGACAACGGTGATGGTAGGGTTTCCCGGTGAAACGGAAAGGGACCTGGAACAGCTTCTATCCTTCGTGCAAGAGATCCGTTTCGACCATCTCGGCGTATTCTGCTACAGCCCAGAGGAGGGGACGGCGGCCTTCAGCAGGGAAGAATCCGTTTCCGATTCGGAGAAATGGGACCGCTATGACCAGGTCATGGCGCTCCAGGCAGAGATCTCGGAGTCGATTCTGCAGGGGTTCCTGGGGACCTCCCAGGAGGTCTTGATCGAGGGGCCTCACGAAGAGGACGCGCTGAGCCTCAAGGCGAGGACGCGTTACCAGGCACCGGAGGTGGACGGATGCGTGATCCTTCCGAGGGCCATCCCCCGCGGCCCGGGCCTCGCGAGGGCCCAAATTGTCCGTGCCCGCACCTACGACCTCGAGGCAAAGCTCCTTCCGGACGGCCCCCCGGCGTAAAGCCTGCCGGGAAACCTGCCGAAAAGAGAGAAGGGCGGATTCACCCCGGAATTCCCGTTCAACAAGAAAAACCGGGAAAGGCGCTGAAAGTACTTGACAAAACCGAGTAAAAGATTATATTACAACCCTCTTCCTACTTATCAAGAAACCTTAGAAGGCGAGGTTGACAGGTGACACGCAAGGAACTCAACGTATTCAAGAAACATTTGCTGAGCCAGAAAGTGCTCCTCCTGCAGGGAATTTCCACCAAGATGAAGGGTTCTCCAAAGCCCGGAGACCCCGAGGGGGGAGATGTTTGCGACATTGCCTCGAGTGACAGAGAGAGGGAGCTGACGCTTCGGCTCAGCGAACGAGGCCGGGAGAAGCTGAAGCAAATCGAGGAAGCCCTCGAGCGTGTCGAGGACGGAAGCTTTGGAACCTGCGAGCAATGCGAGGCGAAGATTCCCAAGGGCAGGCTCAAAGTCCTGCCCTTTTCCACCACTTGCGTGGACTGCAAGTCCAAGCAGGAGAAGCACCGCAAGCTCTACGAAGGGGCCTCGGATTATGCCCTTGCCCGCGACCTGGGATCTGACATGAGCAAGGAGGATGAGGATTAGAAGCGCCTCCCAGCGCCCGGTCCGCCCTCCCCTACCCGCCCACCTCCCACCCCTTGGTGTATATCCGTGGGGGGTAAGGGCGGGGAGCCAATAGCTAACGGCTAAAAGCCAATGGCAAAAATTTGGGTGCCTTCCAAAAAACCGGCTACCCACCAGTCTTCTACTTCCCCGAACCCGAACTCTTGCCACGCCTTTTCTGGTACTTTTCCACGGCCCGGTTATGCTCTTTGAGGGTAGGGGAAAACAGGTGGGTCCCGTCATTCTTGGAGACAAAATACAGGTAGGCGGTGTCCGCCGGGTAGAGGACCGCCTTCAACGCGTCCAGGCCGGGATTGCAGATTGGGCCGGGGGGCAGTCCCTTGTTCAGGTACGTATTGTACGGGTTGGGCGTACGAAGATGTTCCCGCGTCAAATTCCCGTCAAAACCCTCTATCCCATAGATCACGGTTGGATCACACTGCAGGGGCATCCCGACCCGCAGCCGGTTGACCATTACCGAAGCGATAAGGGGCATCTCTTTCCTGGAACTCGTTTCCTTCTCCACGATCGAGGCCATGGTGACCACTTCGTGAAGACGCCGCCCGTTCTCAGCCTGTCTTGCCCTCAACGCGGGGCCGTACACGGAATGGAACCTTTGCAGCATGGCCTTCAGAATCTCCCCGGGAGGGAGACCCATGGCAAAATGGTACGTGTCAGGGAACAGATACCCTTCCAGGGAATCTCCCTCGAAACCGAAGGCCTTTATGAAACCAACCTTCCGACTCTCCGCCAGGATCTCCTCCCGGGATGCAAACCCCCTCTTCTCGAGGAGGGTCGCAATCTGCTTCACGGTGAACCCTTCCGGAACCGTGACCTTGTGAAGGACCACCTCTCCCCTGCAGAGCATCTGCAGGACCTCCCGGGGGCTCATGGATGAGTGGAGGCTGTACTCACCGGCTCGAATGCTTCGATCCTTCCCCATGATCCGAGCCATCCGGGCAAAAACCAGGGAAAACCTGATTACGCCCCTGTCCTCCAACAACTCTGCTGTCTGATCGAGGGTCGCCCCTCCCGGGACGACGAGCTGAACCGGCCGCATGCGGTCGTCATACGGAAGGTTGTAGTAAGCATAGACACCCATGCCGAGGATCAACACGAAGAGCACGAGGGCGCCAAAAATCTTCCCAAGGATCGTCACGGTTCTTTTCAACTTTCGCTGAGGTCAGTGGCCGGTGGGGGCCTGGAAACGACACCGGCCGCAGGGTCCGAATCGAGATACCCCTGCAGAATGACCGCTGCCGCCAGCTTGTCCACGTGCTTCTTCCTTTTTGCCCGGCTCAGATCCGCCTGGATCAAGACCCGCTCTGCGGCCACGGTCGAGAGCCGTTCATCCCAGTGGACGACCGGAACATCGAGTGCCGTCTCGATCTTCTCGGCAAAGGCCGCCACCCTGCGGGCCTGCCTGCCTATCGACCCATCCATGTTCTTCGGGAGCCCGACGACCACCGTTGAAATCTCCCGTTCTTCCATAAGGATGCGGAGGACGCGAAGGTCCTCACCGTCTCCCTTCCTTTTCAGGGTCTGATACGGCTGGGCGGTGAACCCGAGTTCGTCGCTCATTGCAATCCCGATGGTCTTCTCTCCCACGTCCAGGCCCATGATTCTGCCGGAACCCTTTCGGGGACGGGGGCTGTTCGATCGCTTCATCGTGGCAGACACCATTGAAATATGTTTTGGACTTGTATTATAAAAGTTCTTCGAGCCAGGATTCAAGCGGCTGCGTCCGGAACGAGACGCAGGGACCGCCAGGAGCCGGCGAGGTCTGTTTGGCCCCGTTCTTGCTGGACCACATCTCAGGCAGAGGCATGGAGTCAGCTCTTGGGTACATTCTTACACTTTGTCGCAACGGGCTTCTACACGGGCTACCTTCCCGTGGCGCCCGGGACCTGGGCCACTGTGCTCGTCGGGGTTCCCCTCTGTATTGGGCTTAAGTGTCTGGGGGAAATACATTTTCTAATTGCCCTCATTGGCATTCTGGCCCTTTCCGTCTTTTCCTCCGACTTCGTGGAAAAGGAACTGGAAGAAAAGGACCCCTCTTTTGTGGTAATCGACGAAGTCGCGGGGTTTCTGACCACGATGATTTTCGTGCCCATTTCTGTCACCAACGTCCTCTGCGCTTGTGCTTTTTTTCGTCTGTTTGATATAGTGAAGCCCTATCCGATCCGGGTGATCGAGCAACGATTCCCAGGAGGATGGGGTATCACGTTTGATGATGTGCTGGCTGGCCTCTACGCGGGTCTCTGCGTGCACTTGGTCAGCGTCTTTCTTTAGAAGTGGAGCGCCTATCACGGATCAGGAGTCATCTTCGTTCCACAGGCCCATCTTCACGAGCCTGAATCGGATCCACTTCCCCCACAGGCCTGGCAAAACGGTCTCATAGAAGGAGGAGTCGCCCATGGAAAAAGGGCCTGACAAGGAGAAGGCCATCTCCACGGCCATCACGACGATCGAGAAGCAGTTCGGAAAAGGATCGATCATGCGCCTCGCCGATGGGGACCAGGATGTGCGGAACATTCCCTCCATTTCCACCGGCTCACTCGGCCTGGATATGGCACTGGGTATTGGCGGAGTCCCTCGCGGCCGGATCGTGGAAATCTTCGGACCGGAGAGCTCCGGCAAGACGACCCTGGCACTGCACATCGTGGCAGAGGCCCAGAAGGCGGGTGGCATCACGGCCTTCATCGACGCCGAGCACGCCCTGGATCTGATCTATGCAAGACGCCTGGGGGTGAAGACGGAAGACCTTCTCGTCTCGCAGCCCGATACGGGAGAAGAGGCCCTCGAGATAGCGAACGTGCTCATCCAGAGCGGGGCTGTGGATGCGGTCGTGATCGACTCCGTGGCGGCGCTCGTTCCCCGCGCGGAGATCAACGGCGAGATGGGAGATCCCCAGATGGGACTCCAGGCACGTCTGATGAGCCAGGCCATGCGGAAACTGACGGGCAGCATCCACCGTACAAAGACGACGATGATCTTCATCAATCAGATCCGGATGAAAATCGGCGTGATGTTCGGCAACCCGGAGACGACGTCGGGCGGCAACGCCCTGAAGTTCTACTGCTCCGTGCGACTCGACATTCGGAGGATCGCCACCATCAAGTCCGCCGGGGAGATCCTCGGGAACCGGACCCGAGTCAGGGTAGTGAAGAACAAGCTCGCCCCTCCGTTTCGAGAAACGGAATTCGATGTGCTTTACGGAAAGGGCATATCAAGGGAAGGCGAGATTCTCGACATGGGCGTTGAGCACGAGATGATCGAGAAGTCCGGCCCATGGTATTCCTACGGATCCGAGCGGATCGGCCAGGGCCGGGAGAACGCACGCATCTTCCTGGCGGACAACCCGGACACGACCGAGGAAATCCGTCGTAGGATCCTCGAGAAGGCCGGATTCGCCCAGGAAGGAAAGAAGGAAGCGGCGGAAGGTGTAAAGAAGCAGGGGGAAGGGGTGAAGGAAGCGGCGGAAGGTGTGAAAGAAGCGGCGGAAGAGGTGAAGAAGCAGGAAAAACGCAAGAGGGGGGGGTAAGAAGCCTTGGAATGGAACGATATCCTCAAAATTGCGATCAGTCGCGGGGCCTCGGACATTCACATGCGTGCAGGATTGCGCCCTATCCTGCGCATCATGGGGACCCTCTACCCATACAAGGAACATCCACCCGTGTCGGCCGAAGAAATCGACCAGACGATCAACGGCCTGCTGAATGACCGGCAGAAGGAGAAGTACAACCAAAGCAAGCAGATCGACATCTCGACCGGGATGGGGGACCAGGGTCGGTTTCGGATCAACATCTTCCAGCAAAGGGGTGTCCCGAGCATGGTATGCCGTTTCATCCCTTACCGAATCCAGACGACCGACGAACTCTTCCTTCCGCCCATCATCAAGAAGATCGCAATGGAGCAGCGGGGGCTGGTTCTCCTGACCGGAACGACGGGAAGCGGGAAATCAACGACCCTGGCTGGCATCATTCACCACATCAACAACCACCGCAATTGCCACATCATCACAATCGAGGACCCCATCGAGTTCCTCCACCGAGATCACAAGTGCCTGATCAACCAGAGAGAGGTCGGCTTTGACACCGACACGTTTGCAGGCGCTCTCCGGGCCGCTCTCCGCCAGGACCCGGACGTAATCCTCGTTGGGGAGATGCGGGACTTCGAGACGATCCAGACCGCCATTCTCGCAGCAGAAACCGGACACCTCGTGCTGAGCACCCTCCACACCCTGGACGCCACGGAGAGCATCCACCGCATCATCACCGTGTTCCCTTCCCATCAGCAACAACAGGTGCGGAGACAACTCGGCGGGATCCTGAAGGGCGTCGTCTCCCAGCGGCTCGTGTCCCGCGCGGATGGGCGAGGCCGCGTGCCGGCCGTGGAGGTGATGATCGGCACGGCTCGCATCCGCGAGTGCATCGAGGACAGCGCGAGAACCAAGGAGATTCGAGACGCCATCGCCAAGGGCTACACGACCTATGGCATGCAAACCTTTGATCAGTCCTTGATGTACCTGTTGGAGAAGGGGCTGATCACCTACGAAGAGGCCCTTCTCCAGTGCAGCAACCCGGATGATTTCGCCTTGAAAGTGCGGGGCATTTACTCGACGAGCGACGACCGATGGGAGGGATTCGAGGCAAAGGTCGAGATGGAGGAAGCGGAGCAGGAAGAGCAGGCGGAAGATCAACCGAACGAGGGTGAAGAGCCGGAAGGAATGAAAATCGAGAGGTTCGACAAGTGAAGTCCCTTTCAGCGCAGAAGATCCGAACGGAATTCCTCAATTACTTTCATGGGCAGGGACATCAGAAGGTTCGTTCCTCTTCCCTGATCCCTTCGAATGACCCCACGGTCCTGTTGACGACGGCCGGCATGCAGCAATTCAAGCCCTACTTCCTCGGGGAGCAAGACCCTCCGGCCAGGCGCCTGACGACGGCACAGAAGTGTTTCCGCACCTCGGATATCGAAGAGGTGGGGGATTCGACCCACGACACCTTTTTCGAGATGCTGGGAAACTTCTCCGTGGGGGACTATTTCAAGGAAGAGGCGATCGCCTTCGCCTGGGACCTCCTCGTTGGCGACTGGGAAATCCCTCCGGAGCGTCTCTCCATCACCGTGTTCGGCGGCTACGAGTCCCTCCCCCCGGACGAGGAGGCGGAGCGCCTCTGGAGAGCCCAGGACGTACCGGCCGAGAGGATTCACCGGTTCGGCCCGAAGGACAACTTCTGGGGGCCACCCGGAGTCATCGGGCCCTGCGGCCCTTGCTCGGAGATCCATTACGATCTTACGCAGGTGCCGTGCAGCGACCGCTCTTGCGGCCCAAACTGCGAATGCGGTCGCTTCCTGGAAATATGGAATCTCGTGTTCATGGAATACAACAAGCAGGAGCAGGGGAATTTCGACCCCCTGCCGTCGAAAAACATCGACACCGGCATGGGCCTCGAGCGGATTGCCCTGGTCCTGCAGCGGAAAGAGGACATCTTCGTCACCGATCTGTTCGCCCCCATCCTCGAGGCGGTCGAGCGGCTTTGCAGGTTCTCCCTGAAGGACGCAGACGAGACCTTCGTTCGATCCTCACGGGTCATCGCGGACCACCTCCGAGCCGCCACATTCCTCGTGTCAGACGGCGTGCTTCCGTCCAACGACGGGAGAGGGTATGTATTGCGAAGAATTCTGCGCAAGGCCCTCGTCCACGGGCGAAGACTCGGCCAGACAGAACCCCTTGTCGAACCCCTGCTGAACGTCGTGATCGACAACTTCCAGGCAGCCTACCCTGAGCTCTCCGACAACCGTGTCTTCATTTCCCGGGTGTTGGGAAGCGAGGAGGAGAGGTTCCTCCAGACCCTGGAAACGGGCATTCGGATCTTCCTGGCAGAGGGGGAAAGGATGGAAGCCGCCGGAGAAGAGACCCTGACCGGGGAAGTGGTGTTCAGGCTGTACGACACCTTTGGCTTCCCTCCTGAACTCACGGAAGACATGGCCGGTGAACGAGGGATGGAGGTCGACAGGCCCGGCTTCGAGAGGTGCATGACGGAGCAGCGGGAGAAGGCCCGGGCGTCCTGGCGCGGGGACCAGCAGCAAGGACTGACCCAGGAGGGGGCCCTTGCGGGTGTCCAGAGCAAATTCATCGGCTATGATCGGGCCGAGATCAGCTCTGTCGTCACACACATCTTCACAGAGGGCCGGCGAACAGAAGAAATCGGCCAGGGGCAGGCGGCCCAGGTCGTCTGTTCCCAGACGCCCTTCTACGCCGAAGGCGGAGGCCAGGTGGGCGATCAGGGCCTGATCGAGGGGCCGGAAGGGACGTTTCGGGTCTCGGATGTGCAGTACGGGCCGGGAAACGTCATCCTCCACCGCGGCGAAGTCCTGCGAGGACGATTTCAGGAGAATCAGGAGGCCATCCTGAAGGTCGATCTGACTCGAAGGCGCTCGACAGAACGCAACCACACGGCAACCCATCTTCTGCACTACGCGCTCAGGACCGTGCTCGGCGACCATGTCCGCCAGGCCGGCTCCCTGGTGGCACCGGATCGGCTTCGGTTCGACTTCACCCATTTCGCCGCCCTCCAGGAGACGGAGATCGATTCGCTGGAATCCATCGTAAACAACAAGATCCTCGAGAACCAGCCTCTCGGCATTCGCACCCTCCCTTTCGCCGAGGCGCAAGCCGAGAAGGCGATTGCCCTGTTCGGCGAGAAGTACGACGACGTCGTTCGGATGGTGAACGTACAGGATTACAGCAAGGAACTCTGCGGAGGCACGCACGTCTCGAGGACGGGTGACATCGGCCTGTTCAAGATCGTGAGCGAGTCGAGTGTAGCCGCGGGCGTCCGAAGGATCGAAGCCCTTTCCGGAGAAGCCTCCTTCAGACACATCCAGGCGGTCGAGAAGGAGTACCGCGAGGTTGCCCACTCGTTGCAGGCCAGACCGGGAGAACTGGCCGAGCGCCTCCTTCAGCTTCAAAAGCGACAGAAAGAGCTCGAAAAATCCATGAAGGGCAAGCAGGTGGACCGCCTGAAGCAGACCGCACAGGAACTGGCCGAGCGCGCTGAAACCGTTGGGGACATTCCCTGTGTGACGGCAGAGTTCGAGGCGGACGCAGACACCCTTCGAAAGCTCAGCGACCTGATTCGAGACCGGCTGAAAGGGGGCGTGATCCTTCTGGGCAGTCGGAATCAGGGAAAGGCGCTCCTGGTACTCACGGTCGCCAAGGAACTGACCCCTCGGCTCCATGCGGGCAACCTCATTCGGGAAGCAGCCAAAGAGGTGGGGGGCGGCGGTGGCGGAAAACCAGGGATGGCACAGGCAGGAGGATCTTCGCCTGAACACATGGAGAAAGCCTTCCAGAAACTCAAAGAGCTCATCCAAACTACCCTCCCCGAGTAGCAGCACTCACACAAACCTCGCGAGCTTGCGTCGGGCCTCCAATGCGATGGGGCATTTCGTCTACAAAGTCGCCCGGCACAAATCGAGACGGAATGCCCCATCGCACCGGTAAGGACGCAATCTCCGCTACGTGAGAGTACGGATGCTTGCTCGTCACGGAATCGGGGCTGATAGAGAAGGATCGCAACGCCTGCTTTTGAGTTCACCGGTGCGTTGCGTGGGAGGTGCTGCGAGGCTTACTCGTAGCCGAACATGTAGAATACCCGCTCCTTGGCTCGAAAGAACCGGGAAACCCTCGTGAACCGGCCCTTTTCGATGTCCTTGAGAAAGGCCTCCGCCTTGGAGCCGTAGGGGCTGTCCGGGTAGCGATGCACCAACGAGTTGAATGCCTCCAGGGCCTTCGGATCTTCCCGGAGGAAGAAGTAGCACTTGCCCATGCAGTACAGTGTCCGATCGGCGACCCCCTCGATCGGATACTTGTCCATAATCCGGTGAAACCTGTTCAGGGCGGCGTAGTAGTCGGCGTTACGATAGTAGAAATGGGCCACGTAGAAATCGTGCTCGGCAAGTCGTCCGTTTACCTTCACAAGCATTTCATTCGCTTCCGGAGCGTAGGGGCTGTCCGGGAATCGGGTCGTGAGCTCAACGAGCTCTCTCTTCGAGCTGTCCATGGCTGAGACGTCACGATCGATCGTGCGGAACTGCTGGGAATAGCAAACCGCCTTCATCCAGAGGACAAAGGGGATGTTCTCGTTCGTAGGATGAAGTTCCAGGAACCCGTGGAGGTGCACGAGCGCCTCTACGTATTTCTTGTCCAGGAAGTAGGATTCGGCGATCTTGAGTTCGGCCTGGATTGCATAGAAGCTGAACGGATAGTTCTCGAGAATCCTTTGAAAATAAGGGATCGCATCACGGTAGTTCTTATTGTCGAACTTCTTCATACCCATTTGGTAGTTCTGTTCCGCCGTCGGCTCGGCCGGCTCTTTACGGGACGCGCACCCACCGACAAGGGCGATCACGATCAACAACACCCACGCCCGGATCCACGGCGCCTTTCCGTTTGTCCTTCTACCGAACCGATCGAGACGTACCATCTATTTTGCTCCTTCTCTTCAGTCTTAACAGAACCCATAGGCCGAGTCAACGAGGGTGCCGAGGCCTCCAGGTTCCCTGGTTCAGTCGCCAGGGGCGTGACTTGGAAATATCGCTAAGTTTCACAAGAGGCTCGGCGTTCGGTACTCTCCAGGGCTCCCTCTCCGATTTGCTTGGGCTCCGTCTCTCCCTCCCCCTACAAGGCCAAGGAAGAGCTGTCACAGCCAGAGAAAAGGTGTCAGGAACCTTTTCTCA
>RCNG010003157.1_pt1 | contig 12885 bp, 12 predicted proteins | sample 2041371 | NCBI WGS metagenome assembly RCNG01 (sample SAMN09708227, study PRJNA481090) | Marine sediment metagenome, whole genome shotgun sequencing project. | biome: marine sediment; feature: ocean; material: sediment; isolation source: Sewage treatment plant 1 marine sediment (STP1) ... | reverse complement strand
TAGCATTGAAGACGGTTCCTTCACCATCCATTTTGGTGGCGACAAAGAGGCCGTCAACTATATGGATATCTTCGAGGACTGGAATTTCGTGCTGCGGATCTATGAGCCGACCGAAGCGTACTTTAACGGTGAATGGGTGATGCCTGAGCCGGTTATCGTCGAGTAGGTGCCGCCAGATCCTCAGCCATGGACATGAGCTTGGTGACCGTGCGCCAGTTCCGACCTGTCCCGGTCACACCGATTGCCCTTTCGACGTTCGCGGCGAGCTTGGATCGCCCGATGCCCTCGGGTGCATGTAGGTAGAACACGAGACCAGCGAGTTGAAAACGCTCGCTCGTTGATCTGATCTCATCGAGGCGGTCGAGATCCGGATCGGTAGGGATCGATGCCAGGAAAAAGAGGTGGAGTGTCTTTGGATCAGGATCGCCTTTTGTAAACGGACAGAAGGCAATCGCTTCGTGGAGATCGTCAATCGAAAGGACCAACACCTCGGGTGCGAGACCATGGCTTTCCCCAACAGCGGTTCTGATGGCCTGGGACAGCTGGTTCGCGTCCGTCGTCGTACTTTGAAAAACAACGTTTCCGCTTTGGATGTAGGTATGGACGTTTTCGAGCCCCATACACTCCAGCACCGAAGCTAGCTCCTTCATCGGCAGGATGTTGGCGCCGCCGACGTTGATGCCTCTCAACAGGGCGATGTACGTGGTCATCTCATCCCCGCTGAATGGGTGCAATGGGTGCCACGTTCACCGTTTTTGCAATGGGTGCCGATGGGGAACAGAATCGATGGCTGCCCTCCCCGGTGGAGTTGCTGCATAAACCCGCCTCTCTGGTGTCCACGCCCCATGGTAGCGATGCGCGGATCGTTCGAGCGATCGAATGGGTCAGAATGCGGCACTTTTCTGCGACGACTGCCTCAAAACGTTAAAAATTCTCTGAATCGACGTCTGATATCGATTCAAAAAGTGGCATCAGATTTGCGTTTAGGGAGGGCGGAGGACCCCGATTGCGCAGAGAATTTCGCCAGTTCCCCTTCAAGATCGAACCGATACAACCGGTGGGCTCGATATCGGCATGTCTCGGCTCTTTCCGCCGAATCAACAATGTACGAAGTTGAGGTAACCATGAATACTCCCGCCAAAGCCACCCTGTACCTCGCCACCTTGATTGTCGTCGGTGCCGCCCTCGTTCTCGGGCCACCGGCTGAAGCGGCCTACCTCGAGGATGTGCCCCAGGTACTCGTTCAGCCCGATGGCACGCGTATCGACTGCTTCGCCAGCGGTGACGAGTATTACCACTGGCTGCACGACGCCGACGGTTTCGTCATCGTCCGCGACCCGGAGACGGGTTACTGGGTATGGGCCAAAAAAGAACATGGCGATCTCGCTCCGACAGACTTCGTGGTCGGTCGGATCCCGCCTCGGTTCATGGATCTCGAGCCACGGATCCGGCCGGATCAAAAGACTCTGAATGAACGCGCCGCCTCCCTCTTTCCAGCGCCGCCATCGCAACCGGCGCCATCCACCGGCACCATGGATAACATCGCGATTTTCATCCGCTTCAGCGGCGAGTCCGAGTTCGGCCAGGCGATCAGTGCCTACGACTACGCCTTCAACTCAACGAACCCCGGTGACAGCTCGATGAAAGCCTATTTCGGCGAGGTTTCGTACACCCAACTCACCATCAACTCCAGCTTCTATCCGACCCCGGGAAGCAATGTCGTCTCGTACCAGGACTCGCAGCCCCGTTCCTACTATCAACCCTATGACGCCACCATGAATCCCGGTGGCTACAGTGGAGGGAGTTCCGGGACCGAGAGGCGGGACCGGGAGCACGCCCTTCTCAAAAACGCCGTCGACGCGGTTTCGTCCCAGGTCCCCGTGGCCCTCGACGTCGATGGCGACGACGACGGCTATGTCGACAACGTGGTCTTTGTCATCAAGGGTTCGCCCGACGGCTGGGGCGAACTCCTCTGGCCCCACCAGTGGTCTCTCTGGTCCGTAACGGCCAACATCAACGGTGCTCGGGTCAACGAGTATAATTTCCAGCTCAGCAATTCACTTGGCGTAGGCGTCCTGTGCCACGAGATGTTCCACTCGCTCGGCGCGCCGGATCTCTACCACTACACCTCGAACGGTGTCGCCCCGGCCTATCAGTGGGACGTAATGGAATACAACAGGAACCCGCCGCAGCACATGACGATGTACATGAAAAAACGCTACGGAAAATGGGTTGCCTCGATTCCCGAGATCACTGCCAGCGGCACCTACTCTCTCAACCCGACGACCTCCTCGACAAACAACGCCTACAGGATCGCCTCGCCTCATACAGCCAGCGAGTACTTCGTGGTGGAGTACCGGCGCAAGACCGGGACCTTCGAAAGCTCGGTGCCCGGCTCCGGCCTCATCGTCTATCGCATCAATACGGCGGCTGACGGGACCGGCAATCGAAACGGCCCTCCGGATGAGCTCTATGTTTATCGCCCGGGAGGATCCAACACCGTCAACGGCACTCCGAGCAATGCCCACTTCAGCCTCGACGTCGGCCGCACTCAGATCAACGACTCGACCAACCCTTCTTCGTTCTTACAGGATGACAGCTCGGGCGGTCTCGACATCTCGGATGTCACCTCCGCCGGGGCGACCATCAGTTTTACGGTCGCGGTCAGCGCGAGCGACGATTTTGGAATCTCGGTCACACCGTCCAGCCGGGAGGTCTGCCAGGGCGCCGACGCCGCCTTCGACGTGGCCGTGTCAATGATCGGGTCGTTCACCGGACCAGTGACCCTGGGCGCTAGTGGGATACCCACCGGCACCACCAACGGCTTCTCGTTAAACCCAGTCGACACCCTGCCCAGCTCAAGCACCTTCACCGTGGGTAACACAGCCGCTGCTGCACCCGGTACGTCGACCATCACCATCACCGGTACCGGGAGCCCCGGCAGCCACAACGATACGGTCGACCTCACCATCCTCACGAACCCCGGGGCCGGCTCGTTGCAAAGCCCCGCGAACGGAGCGGCCGGCGTCTCCACTTCGCCGACCTTCATGTGGAACGCGGTCGCCGGCGCGACCTCCTACACCATCACGATCGCCACCGATTCCGGTTTTCAGAATGTCGTCGACAGCGCAACCGTTCAGGTCACCAACTACTCGGGCACGACCCTCAACGCCGACACCACATACCACTGGCGGGTCTTCGCCTCGAACTCGTGTGGGCCGGGAACTACATCGTCGACCCTCTCCTTCACCACCGACGACGGCTCCACCGTCTGCACCAGCGTCTTCCTCGAGCCCGGATTCGAGGCCGGCCAGGGATCGGCCTGGTCTGAATACTCGAGCAACGGCTGGCCAATCGTTACGGCCGACTATCCGAGGACCGGCACCTTTTCCGGCTGGCTCGGCGGCGGAAATAACGAGACCGCAGATCTTTGGCAGGCGCCGGCCATCAACGCCGCGGCGTCCTCCGCCACGCTCACCTATTGGTACCTCCTCGATTCGAGCGATCTCTGCGGCTACGACTTTGGCGGCGTCGAGATCAACGGAACTCCACCAAGCGGCCACAACTACGATCTCTGTACAACGACCAACACCGGGTCGAGTTGGATCGAGGCGTCGCCCATCGACCTCCTGTCCCTCGCCGGCACCTCGCCCACCATCAGCTTCTTTACGACGACCGACGAATCCAACGGCAGCAGCTTGTTCGTCGACGACGTGACGCTCGATGTGTGTGTGCCGGGGGCCGCGCCCGCGAGATTCAGCGACGGCTTCGAATCGGGAGACACCTCCTCCTGGACCAGCACCGTGCCCTGAGATTGGTTGCCACGTATACACTTCCACACTTGTTGATGGGAGATCATCATGGGGGCCTGCGTGGCACCCAAGCCTGTTATCTCGCCAGCAATTCGAGCGCCTCCGGCAGCTCGTGCAGACCATGAATCGTCCGGTGCAACGCCCCGGTCGTTCGTTCGGCCGCGTTCTCATGAAACCAGATGGCGCGAATCCCGCTGCGATTTGCGCTCACCACATCAGCCTCGAAGTCGTCACCCACCATCACGGCATCATTTGGGTCGATCCCGAGATCGGCCAGCACATGTTGGAAGTACGCGGGCGCCGACTTCCGATGCCCGACCCCGCGGAAGCAGTAGACCCGGTCGATCAGATCATCGAGATCAACGCGCGCTAGGGCGGACCAGATCTCACGCTCCTCGGAATCGGCCGCGTTGGTGGCCAGCACGATTGTCCAATCGGGCCGGAGCTTGGTCAGTGTCTCCCCGATGCCGTCGACTGATTCCACAAAAGGCCAGGTGAACATCGGGCCTTCGTACTCCGGAAACACCCGCATCACGGTGTCGCCCCAATCCAGGAGAAGGCAGCGGGTCTCCCGGTTCCCGGTGATTTCTGGCATGGATCACCTCCTCACTGGCGGCCCCGACGCGACGAGCGAGCCGTGGCACCCTGGCTTCCCCCTTGCTTCCTTGCCGTGACACTTTCGGACTTTCACGCTCCCCGGACTGGCCACGTATCCGCCACTCTGTAGCCTTCAGGCCAGGGATCCGCTGGATCGAGCGTGTGCTGATGCGTGCCGGTGATCCAGGCCTGGCCTGAGATGACCGGATAGACCGCGTCCTTCTCGCCCACCTTGGTCGTTGAATCAATGCAGCAGTGGAAACGCGAGCCGATGACGACTCGGCGATATATTGCTCGCCGACGCCGAGTATGCCCTTGTGATGCAGCAGCGCCATCCGCGCAGAACACCCCGTGCCCGTCGGGCACCGGTCTAACTTGCCGGGTTGAATGACGACCGTGTTTCGACCGACCAACGCATTGTCTTCCTTCTTCAACGGGCCGGCGATCTGACAGAACGAAATGTGCTTCCAATCGGGGTTCTCAGGGTGATGGAAACCGAGCTGCTCGTTGGCGGCGTCCGTGATCTTCAGACCGGTCTCAACAAGATCCTGCGCCTCATCTGGAGTGATGTCGAAGCCAAGCTGGTCGGCGTCCACGATGACGAAGCTGTCTCCACCATACGCAGTATCAACCTTCAGTGTGCCGACACCGCCGACCTCCAATGTTGCATCCAGCTTGTCGACGAAAGACGGGACGTTGCGGACCGACACATTGGTAACTTTGCCGTTCTTGCAGCTGGCCGTGACCTCGATCAACCCACCCGGCGGCTCGAGAACGATCCTGGTCTCGGGCTCCCGCATCGGGATGATCCCGGTCTCGAGAAGCACCGTAGCGACGCACATCGAGTTGGAACCCGACATGGGCGGAGTATGAGCAGGCTCCATGATGATCCATCCCATCTGCGCCTTCGGGTTCTTCGGCGGAACAAGGAGATTCACGTGGCGGAAGACTCCGCCTCTCGGTTCATTGAGCACGAAGTTCCGGAGGCCCTGATCCTCCGCAATCCACCGTGCCTGCTCCCAGACAGTCTCTCCCGGGGGCGGAGCCACACCGCCCACGATCACATCGCCAACTTCTCCCTCGGCATGACAACTCACCACATGGATAACGTCTTTCGAGCCCATATATCTACCTCGTTCCAGCAAGGGTGCCAGGTATCACTTTACATGGGTGGCACACTTTGCATGAACGCATCGTTGCTTTTTCATGGGCACCCAAGCGCGACAACGAGGCAATGCGAAGTTGGGCACCCAGAATGTCATCGCCGACTTTGCCTTTCGCAACGTAACAACGTGATACGTGGTACCCAGATACAGGAATTTTCGGCGTGGATTGCACGTTCCACGAAGCTGTAATCAGTAAGAAATGGTTCTGTACCCGGTCGATGGTTCTGGAACGCCCGAAACGGCACCGCGTATCTGGCAACCAAGAAAGAAGGAGCGCGAAGATGAACACAGTGGCTATCGCAGCATCGGCCGCCGGGTTCCTGGCGGTCATGGTCGCCTGGGGCACCTATCTGGCGACGATCCCGAGCGGCAAGGTCCCCGCACGGCCCGTTGGCTGGATCATCCTGCAATTGGCCGGGATGGCCACGGCCGTTTCAGCTGTCGTGTGGAGCTCTCGAATCGGTGGATCTCCTGGCGTGGCCGTCATTGTCCCGGCGGTCTTCGCGGTGATGATGGGTTCGACGTTCTTTTACTTCCTCAGCCAGCGCAAGACACCAATCGGCAATCTGAGAGTCAGAGTCGGCGATACGCTTCCGCCTTTCGAGGTGAAGACTTCCGACGGGGCCGTGTTTCACACAGACTCGCTGGCAGGCAAGCGGACGTTGTTGAAATTCTTCCGCGGAGGCTGGTGACCCTATTGCAGCGCCGAGTTGCGGCGCTTCGAAACGATGCAGGCAGACCTCGACAAACACGGCGTCAGTCTGGTCGCCTTGAGCAAGGACACGGTCGAAGAAGCGGCCACGCACAAAACCCGTGACAACCTGCGTTTAACTCTGTTGTCGGATCCCGATCTCGTTGTCATCCGGCAGTACGGAGTCGAGCATCACAAAGCGCTTGGATTCAAAACGGGTAGCTTCACCCTGTTCGGTATCCCTCTCGCGCTCACTCCCTCGTTCAAGACCATGGCGATTCCAACCACCCTGCTTGTCGACGAAGACGGAGTCATTCAATGGATCGATCAAACTGACGACTATCGATTGCGCAGTAGTGAAGACCGCGTGCTGCAAGCGGTCAAAGCCGCATTCACCTAGGGTGCACCACATGGACGCCAAACATTGGTGCCACACTGGCTATTCGCAATAGGCTGCCCATCCCGACGACCAGCTAATCGTCGGGATGATCGCGGCGGGCTTCGGCGGCGGCCAGCTGCTCGCGGAGCTGTGCCAGCAGCGACTCGCGGTCGAGTCCGCCTTTCTGGATCAGACCCACCACATTCCCGTTGAGAAGTCTGCGGTCCTCCTCGGTGACGTCTTTGGCAGTGACCACAACGATGGGAATGGCTTTCGATTCATTCAGCTTCCGCATTTCCATCACGAATTCGAAGCCGTCCATCACGGGCATCATCAGGTCCAGCAGGATCAGCGACGGTCTCTGGTCGGCCACCTGTTCGAGGCCTACTCGGCCATTCTCGGCCTCGCTCACCTGCCAGCCTTGATTCTCGAGGGCTCGGCGCAGCAACTCGCGGTTTTCGGCCTTGTCGTCGACCACCAGCGCGCGCCGTTCGGTGCCCTCCGGCGCATAGCGGTTGAGCAGTTGCGCCAGCTGGTCGCGCTGCACGGGTTTTGTCAGGAACTCGGTCGCCCCAAGCGAGTAGCCCAGCTCGCGGTTGTCGGTCATCGTCACCATGATGACTGGGATGTCGCAGGTATCGTTGTCGGCCTTCAGCTCGCGCAGCACCTCCCAGCCGTCCATGCCGGGCATCAACACGTCGAGGGTGATGGCCGCCGGGCGGAGCGTTCGGGCCAGAGTCAGCGCCTCCTGGCCGTTGCTGGCAAATACCACCCGCACGCCGGCTTTGTGGAGCGAACGTCCGAGCAGATCGAGGGCATTGGAATCGTCGTCGACCACCAGCACTACCCGCTCCTCGCCGGGCTCAGGAACCGCGACTGCTGGAGCTTCGGGGGCATCTTTCGATTCTTCGGTCAACGCTTTCACCTCGAGCGGCAACCGGATCGTAAAGGTCGAGCCCTCACCCACAGTGCTCTCCAGCGTGATGTCGCCTCCCATCAATTGGCAGAAACGCCGACTGATCGGCAGACCGAGTCCAGTGCCGCCGTAGTCCCGGGTGGTGCTTTCGTCGGCCTGCGAGAATTCCTCAAAAACATGACTGATTTTCTCCGGCGGTATCCCAATGCCCGAGTCCGAGACCGACATCCGCACCCAGTCCACGCCGGCCTCCTGCTCGCCACACACCACCAGCCCGATCACGCCCTGGTGAGTGAATTTCGCGGCGTTGCTCAGCAGGTTGAAGAGCGCCTGACGCACTTTGGTGATGTCGGCCCGCATTTCGCCAAGGGATGGAGCCACCTCCACCTCGAGGCGGTTGTCATTCCTCTTCACCAGGGTGTCGATGGTATCCACCACCTCGTCAACCAGTCTCTGGATCTCGAAGGTTTCGAGGTAGATCTCCATTTTGCCGGCTTCAACCTTCGAGAGATCGAGGACGTCGTTGATCAACGACAGCAGGTGCGTGCCGGAGCTGTGAATCTTCCCCAGATCTTCGACCGCCCCTTCGTTCCCGTCGTCCTCAGCATCCTCGATCAACATCTCGCAGTAGCCGATGATCGCATTCATGGGTGTGCGCAGCTCGTGACTCATGTTCGCCAGGAATCCGCTCTTGGCGCGATTCGCGTCCTCGGCAATTTCCGTTGCGTGTCTCAGCTCCTCGGTGCGCTGGGCCACGGTCTCTTCCAGCTCCGAACTCCGCAATTCCAGCTCGCGGTTCTTCTGCTGGATTTCGGCCATGAGTTCCTCGCGAGACTGGCTCTGGATGCGCCCGCGCTGTGAAGTGATGAAGGCGTCCGTCGCCTCGAATAGAGGATTCGGTAACTGTTTCGAAGCTCGCAGGCCCTCATATCCGCTCTGGGAGATCTTCGGCTTGAATCCATCGAAGAACCCGGCCAGACCGGCAAGGTGCGGCATCGTGCCCCGGGCTTCAAAGTCGAGTACGAGCTGCGGCGGTGAGAGTTCCATGGCCAGAGCCACCACGATGCGGGGCTCGTGGCTGCTACCGAGCAGTGTCCGCGTGGCCTCGGAGACTGCAGTGGCCAGGCGGGTCGTGGCAATCGGATTGTAGCCGAGGGCGCCGGCGAGGCCGCGGATTTTGTTCCTCGCTTCGCAGATGGATGTCTGATGCTGGAGGCGGATGTGTCCGAGCTCGATCATGCTCTGACTCGCACGGCAATACAGGCCGCATCGTCGTAGGCTTTTCCAAAACGCTCGACGATGATGCGCGCCACGTCTTTCGGAGCGTGGTGGAAGACCCCAGGGTAGTCGTCCGAGGTGAAGCGATCGCGCACGCCGTCCGTGTAGAGGACGATCAGGTCGCCCGCATCGAGCTCGAGCGTCTGGGGTCGGGGGGTTCGCATGTTCTGGCCGAGCACGCCGTCGAGGGAGACGAGTCGTGTTTCGGTTTTGCCGAAGCGCCGCAGGACTGTGTTTCCGGTTCCGGCGTAGACGGCACGACCCGAGACAGCGTCAATCGCGCAGAGCCCGACGACGGCGCCTCGGGTGCCCTTCACGTGCTGGTGGAGGCGCGTCATCAGACCAGCAATGTCGGTGCTTCCGTAGCGTGTCAGATACTCACCGATCACCTTGGCCAGCTCATTGGCTTCGGGCCCGTGGCCAAGCACGTCCACGATCGCGACAAACAGGCCTTCTTCGAGGGGTCGGATCACCACGGCGTCGCCACTGACCCTTTCGCCCTGGCAGGGCCGGATCATGCTCGAGTGCTCCAACATTCCGTTGGTGTTTAGATCCATTTGACCGCCGTCACCCGGGCGCCTTCCCCCGGCGCCGACTCGAGAGAGAACTCGTCCATCAATCGCCTCACGCCCGGCAGACCCAACCCCAGCGTACCCCCGGAGCTGAAGTGGTCACGCATCGCAGCCTCGGTATCCTCGATACCGGGGCCCCGGTCCACCGCCTCGATCTCGATGCCGCGGCCGCTGGGTCCCTCAACTTGCCTCAGTAGGATCTCACCGGTACCGGCGTACTTCAGGATGTTGCGCGCCAGCTCGGAAACGGCAGTGGCGATCATTCGGCTTGGTGTTTCATCGAAGCCTGCCGCCAGGGAGAACTGGGTCGCCTCGAGCGCCGCGCGGCTTGCGTCCGTATCGGTTTGAATGCTCAGGCGCCGCTGCGTGCTCATCAGTCGGCCTCCGGCTCCGCCTCGGCCTCGGCCTCGAAAAGCAGGTCGTCTTCCGCATCAAGGTCCGTCGAGATCGCCGGCTCGATCTCGTCCTCGGATTCGGGTTCGGGGTCGGGTTCGAGCTCGGTCTCGAGCAGGGCGAAGGCCGCGTCCAGGTTGATGGCAGCCCTCAGACCGTCAATCTCGGCGCCCACCTCAATCAGGGCGGAGACGACCCCCGGACGCAGACCTACCAAGACCGATTCCGCTCCCATGAGGGAGGTCATCACCATAATTTTGCGGAGGGCGGCGAGTTCCTCGGAATCGAGCGTCTCCAGGCCCGATACGTCGAGGATGACTCCGCGCGAGCCGGTCTCGTGGATGCAGTCCAGCAGATCCTGCCGAAACCGGGCGATGACGTCATCGTTGAGATCGACCTGGATCGAAGCCACCACGACGCCGCGGCTCACCTGCATGGCGACCCCGGGGATGTCTGCGTAGTGAGCCATAGGCCGCCCGGATCACCGAGCCAGGTGCCGGACCGGTTCGAGATCCGACGACGTGATCTGGCAGAGAATTGCGGCGGCCGTGGCTTTCGTATCGTTCATGGGCTCCTTGATATCGGCCGCCCATATTACCCGAAGCCGCCCGCTACGTCGCGCTGGCCCACCGGTTTGGAAAAAGGCTATACCGGGCCGCACCTCTTTGCTACCCTGACGAAGACAACCCAGCCCACGGCAGCGCTTCCTTTTCGATGGCGCAATCGCCCTCAGGCCCAAGGAGTAAAACGATGAGCAACGCAGAGAAAGTGACGATGTCCTCCGCCGACCTGATGGCCATTTATCAAGCACTCGACAGGGTCCAGGCGATTATCGAGTTCAACCTCGACGGTACCGTGGTCAGGGCAAACGAGAATTTCCTCCACCTCTTCGGATACGACCTCGATGAGGTTGCCGGCAAACACCACCGTATTTTCTGTGACCCGGACTACGCGGCATCGGATGCGTACGCAGAGTTCTGGCAAAAGCTCGGCAGGGGCGAATACCACGAGGCAGAATTCAAGAGGCTGGCCAAGGGTGGCGGCGAGCTCTGGCTCCAGGCCTCGTACAATCCGGTCTTCGACGAGGACGGGATGCCGATCAGGGTCGTGAAGTTTGCGACGGACATCACGGCGGCCAAGCTCCAAACCGCCGAGTTCGAAGGGAAGGTCGAGGCAATTAATCGAGCGCAGGCCGTGATCGAGTTTGACCTCGATGGCACGGTGATCACCGCGAATGAGAACTTCCTCAGAATATTCGGATACGACCTCGACGAGATTACCGGAAAACACCATCGAATCTTCTGCGATCCGGGCTACTCAGAATCGCCGGCATACGCAGAATTTTGGCAGAAACTCGGCCGGGGTGAGTACGAGTCAAGCGAGTTCAAGAGGCTCGCCAAGGACGGGACGGAGCTCTGGCTCCAAGCCTCCTACAATCCGATCTTCGACGCAGGCGGGAAGCTTCTCAAGGTCGTGAAGTTCGCGTCGGACATCACCGACGAGGTTCAGAAGAGAAGCCTCGCCATGTTGGAAATGTCGACTCCAGTGACGAAAATCTGGGATGGCGTTTTGTTTGCGCCTATCGTTGGGATTGTAGATTCAAAGCGCTCGGTCGACATCATGAACAGGGCTCTTAACAGCATCGCCGACACTCGCGCGCGCACGCTTATGCTCGACATCGGCGGCGTCGCGGTGGTCGATACCGCGGTTGCGAATCACCTCATCAAGATCGCAAAGGCGGCCGTGCTGATGGGGTGCAAGACCATCATCTCGGGCATCTCGCCGGCAATCGCCCAGACCATCGCGGAGCTCGGCATCGACCTCGGCTCGATCCAGACGACATCAACGATCGAAGCCGCTCTTCGGGAATCCATCACCAGACCGGGCAGCGGGGGGCGCGCCAACAGCTCCTGACGGCCGGTTTCCATGGGTGCCCATGGGTGCCATCTATGCCACCCTCATGCGGCTACTGTTTCTTTATCCAGACTCGCCACGTCGCGTCGCTCTCCTCACGAGCATGAACGTCGTGGCCTTTGGCTCGCAGGCTGTCGATGAGAGGCGCCGGCTGAAACGGCGCCGAGACCACCAGCACCTCCCCCGAGCTCATCCCGGCGAGAACGGTGGAGGCCCTTGCGATGGGGGTCTCACCGACGTCGAGCAACGCGCCGCCGTCGATGTTCGCCTCGGCATCGAGCGACACCCAGCTGGGAGCCTCCAGGGAAACCGAGCCGTCCGTTTCGACGATCTCTCCCCCACCCTCGACGCCAAGTTCCTGGCGCAGCTTCAGGACCAGCTCGCGGGCCTGTATTCCTGCCACCTTTGCCGCCTGTTCGAGGGTGGCCACTCTGGCCACGGTGCGCCGCAGAACTGGGTTTTTCAGGGCCTTGAATTGCGGAGCGATGGCGATGAGAATCTCTTCCGCCTCAGGGTGTGCCTCGAGAACATCGGCGACGCGTGTCTCGGGCCCAATCGTGAAGGTGCTCATACGGCGGCCTCGGATCCTGGAAGCTCGGCCAACAGTCTCCTCTCGCCTTCGAGCGCCCTGAGAGGCGCAATGTCCTGGGTGACCTCGAGGGTACCGAGATACGACCCGTCAGGATCGCGGACGGCAAAATACCGGATGTGAACGAACCGATCTCCCATCTGGATCCAGAACTCCGCCACATCCCGCTCGCCTGATTTCAAGTCGTCTACAACCTGCTCAACGATGTGCACGCTTTTCGGTGGATGGCAATCCTCCACCCGGCGACCGATGATGGCGCGGTTGCGGGCAAAAACACGATCCTCGCCTTCGCTGAAAAAACCGACCCGACCCTCGGCGTCCACGAAGGTCAAGTCCATCGGCAAGATGTTGAGCAGCGCCGTCAGCTGTCGCATGCTGAGATGGCCCGACGGAAGAGTGATGGCGCCATCTTCTGGAACCTCGACCGGTTTCTCGGGCACCTCCGGAAGGACCGGAAGCCACACACCCGCAGGCTCGACCAGACCCTTGCCGAACTCGTCCCATTGGGATCGCACAGCCTCCCAGTCCCGGGCTGAAAGATGCTCGAGAGTCATCGGCCACAGGATTCGGTCTTCCTT
>RCNG010001170.1_pt1 | contig 12893 bp, 13 predicted proteins | sample 2041371 | NCBI WGS metagenome assembly RCNG01 (sample SAMN09708227, study PRJNA481090) | Marine sediment metagenome, whole genome shotgun sequencing project. | biome: marine sediment; feature: ocean; material: sediment; isolation source: Sewage treatment plant 1 marine sediment (STP1) ... | reverse complement strand
CGTTCAGGGCATTGCCACAGCGAGGGGCTCATGTGGATACTGTGGTTGGCGCCCCTGGAACGACAGGATTTCCGGCTTCAGGATCACACCTTCGTCGATCACAACAGCGCGTCGAATCGTCTCCTGTTCGCGCCAGGCCTCGCGACCGGCCAGAACGGTTGGCAGGTGAGTGAGCAGGGCTCCTGAAATCGAACGGGACGCGCTCTCCCACAGGTAGCTGGGCGTGTGATCCACCGCGTAGTAATCGATCAGTCCGACTTTGAACATCGGATCATCGAACGTGGTCGGCTTGGCAAAGGAGAATCCCATTCCCTCGTCGCAGCTGACATCGACGATGAGACACCCCGGCCTAAGGTGGGACACCTCATCCTCGGTGACGAACATCAGAGGTTGATCAGGGTTCTGGAAGATCCCGTTCACGATGATGTCGGCCTCGCCAATCAGGTCGAGAAACGGTCGCTCGGAGCCGTCGTGCTCCACGACCAACTGACGTGCATCACGCCCAGTGCTCGGTCGGATGCGGACGTAGTTGCAATCAAGCACTTCCTCCCGCACCTCGTGATCGGGGCGCTGGACACAGATCGTGATATCCCTGAACCCGCGTGCCTTGAGTGCGTAGATAGCCCCCCGGCTCACCGCGCCAAAGCTAATGATGATGGCCTTGCGCTGGTCGCCGTAGTGGCCGTCGATGCCTCTCAACTGCAGTGCGTGCAACACACCGCAGTATCCGGCCAATTCGTTGTTCTTGTAGAATGTGTGTCGTCCGGCGTGCCCATCGGGCCCCCAGACGTTCATTTCCTCGAACGCGATCAGGGTGTGCCTGCGCTCGATCGCGATCTGCGTCAGGGCTCGCTGCTGAACACAGTGCGGCCAGCCCCACAGGAGGCCACCTTCTCGGAGAACCTCAAGATCCTCCAGCCCAGGCTTGGGAAGAATGACCGCTCCAAGGTCCGTCAACAGCTCGCGCCGTGTCGCAATGCCACCGGTCTGGCGAGCGATCTCCTCATCCCCTATCCCGAGGGATGCCCCGTAGCCCTCCTCGAAGACCAGCTGGCGTCGCAGCGGCTCTGGAATGCGCGGGAGATGATCCGGGTGGATCGGAATTCGCTTTTCGTGCTTCTTGCTAGACGTTCCGATGACTCCGAGTTTCAACATTCGAACTCCTTCTTCAGCTACCTCAAAGGAGGTTAGGTCAGAGTGCATATCCTGACATATGGGTGGGCAGGTCCCCACGATCCTCGATTCTTGGCCAGTGGCGTAGCGAGGAGATACTCAGGCTTCAGGCCCATCGGTTTCCGACCTGGTTTGTCAGGATCTTCCGGGTCGACCCCTCAACCGGCGCCTCAGGTGGCGCGTTGCGTGCCAATGTTTGAAGGCGTGCGATTCACTGCGGACATTGCAGTACAGGACACACGGGCTTCCGCATCCGTTGTGGAACAACGGTTCTCGGAGGCACATCCATGTCTAGCGGCCACGGTGTCAGCGATTCGAATCTCCTCAGATCCACCGGAAGACAACGACGAAAGCTCAAGGCGCTACTTGGAGTCTCCGCACGTCTGTACGACGCCAGACGATGGCCTGCACCCTCGCGCCGAGCCGAACACCCGCTACGCGGGACTACCGGTGGTTCTGCGGGCTACGGGCGGGGCGAACTCCGTGCAGAGGCACTTGGGGACTGTGCAGGATTCACGGCCGTGGTGCTCCCGGTTGGGGTGGCCGCAACCGGTGCAACGCTGTCGCGCTGCGCTGGTGGTGCGAGGCGGCGAAGCCTTCAACGGGAACGCTCCTTCGCGATACTGACGGCAAGGTCCCGACCGTCGAGGTTGGTGCCATTGAGCGCGGAGATCGCGGTGTCGGCGCCTTCCTGAGACTCCATCTCGACGAAGCCGAAACCTCGTGATCTACCGGTATCGCGGTCGTTGATGACCCGGACTTCCTTCACGTCGCCATGCTGAGCGAAGAGGGTCTCCAGGTCGGCCGTTGTGGTATTGAACGTCAGGTTCCCAACGTAGAGGTTGATGGACATAAGGTGCTCCTTCAGAAGCGTCGGACCGCCGGGGGCTGACGCCCCGCCGGAGGTGCGTTCCGAGCCGGGCGCATTGCGTCGACGAGAAGATGCAGGTCCTGCGGTAGTCCCGCCGGACGGATGTGGCGGGGCTGGCGCTGTACGCGTAATACGTACGCTGTCACCATCAAGCGTAGCAGCCGAAGACCTCAGCGGCTCCGGACCCTCCGCCGATCGGCAGTTCCACGTCGGTATCCCCACCGGGTCGGAGAACTGGTCGGTACCGGGTTTGGTGGAGTCAGCTCACTTGACTCAGGAGTGCGTCGGATTGGTTGCGGTGGATGGTTTCGTATTCGATTGGTGTGTGCAATCCAATGCTGGAGTGGCGACGTGCCACGGCTGTGACTTCGGCGGCGGCGGGAGCTTCGGATTACAGTTGATGGCAGCCTGAATAGGAGGAAGTTTGACGGAGGAGAACTATGACAGGGAGCTCGCACGGGTAATAGACCACACGCTGCTCAGGACGGACGCGAAGAAAGAGGACTTCGACCGGGTCTGTGAGGAGGCGAAGCGATACCACTTCAGGTCGGTCTGCGTCTTCTCAGGCGACGTCGAGTACGTGGCACGGAAGCTCAAGGGGTCGGACGTGATCCCCATAGCCGTCGTAGGTTTCCCGCACGGCCAGATGACACCCGTCGCCAAGGCCTTCGAAGCTCATGATGCCATCGCGAACCGCGGCGCTCAGGAGATAGACATGGTGATCCACGTCAGCGCCATCAAGAGCAAGCACTACATCCTCGCATTCGAGGACATCCAGCAGGTGGTTAGGGCCTGCGGCGAGAAACCCGTCAAGGTCATCATCGAGACGGCGCTTCTCACGGACACGGAGAAGATCGCCGCATGCTGCCTTGCGAAGACCGCAGGGGCGCGCTTCATAAAGACGTCCACCGGCAAGGAGGGGGGCGGAGCGACGGTCGCCGACGTGCGGCTCATGCGCGAGGTCGTCGGCGACGAGGTCCTTATCAAGGCCAGCGGCGGCGTCAACTCGAAGGAGTTCGCCTACGAGCTCATCAAGGCCGGCGCCGACCGCATCGGCACAAGCAACTCGGTCGAACTCGTGACGGGTGGAACAGCCGAAGGCGGATATTGACCGCGAACGTCCGGTATACCCCAAGGCTCTCTGTGCTGGTGCTCGTGACGGGGTGACGTTGAGCCCAGAGAGAGGCCCATTACGCCCAGTTCACGTTCGATACCGGCGTCCAGGTCTGCTTCTGCAACCCGAAATCGCCGTGGCAGCGCGGGAGCAACGAGACCACCAACGGACTGCTCCGCCAGTACTTCCCGAAAGGCGCCGACCTCTCCATCCATACCCAGGCCGATCTTGATGCCTCAGCCCACTCCTTCAACGGCCGACCTCGACAAACCCTGGAATGGATGACACCATCAGAGAAGCTCGCCGAAGCGCTGCAATTACCCCTTGAGTCGACAGCCGATATGGGCGGGTGTGCGAGCTGGTTGACGGGGTCGTTGGCCTTTGTGACACTGCGTTGGAGGCAGTGGAAGGTGCCGCCAATGCAAGACAGGCGTGGAGCGAGTCCCCCGGTTGGCTCGGGCAACGTTCCGGGGAACCCACTCCGGTCGTACCGGATGTCGATGCTGGCCCATGGATTCGTTGATCGTTTGAACGGCACTGACTTCGAGATCGACGACTCCGGGCCACTCAGCTTTTCGGTAGTCCTTATCGGGAACCAGACGGCACCAAGAGCGGCCGGCATTGCGGCATTTGTCTTGATCATCGCGGTTGTGATAGCGATCGTCGCCTTCGCCTGATCAATCGCTGCAATACCCGTCGGGGCCGCCTACCCGACAGCACCTTGACCTAAGAGCATCATTGTGCGTGGTTCCGGACCGGGAGAAGTCGGCAGGTATTCGCGACGCGACATCCGCGACTGTCACGCGGTGCCCTTGACCGCCCAGGCGCGTGCCGTGAGATTGATCGACCCGTCGGAAGAGACTGGAAGCTCGTTCTTCAGACGGGACTTGAGGCGCCGGCGATCCCGCTTGGTGAGCGATCCGACGTAGGCAGGCGCCGGGCCCTGGTCTCCCAGCATCGGCTGCCAGTACTGGTCGAAGCTCGGGACACGGTGGGAATCTCCAACGCCGTTGTCTCGACGTCGATCAGATCCGCAGAGGTGAACACGGTGGTGAGTTGTTCGGGGTGGCAGAGCGGGAAGCGAGTGGCTTCGTCGAGGTGAGCGATGGCCGGATTGAGTGTCACCGCCGCATCCCAGAAGTGCCGGATCATCTCCATGCCTCCGGCGTAGTCCCACACGTAGGCAGCGACGGTGCCACCGGCGATCGTGATGCGTCCCATTTCCCGAACCGCCGTCTCCGGCTCGGGGAAGAAGTTGAGTGCGATGCCGCTCGCGGCGACGTCGAAGACGTTGCTCTCGAACGGGAGAGATTGCGCGTCGCCGATGCGCAGGTCCGGATCGCCGTCGAGTCTGAGCCGCGCCGCCTCGATGAAGCCCGCGGAGGGGTCGATGCCGGCGAGCTTGGTTGGGGCCGTCTCTGCGGCGATCGTGGCGGTCAACGCACCCGGGCCGCAGCCGACGTCGACCCATTTGGAGCGCGTAGGCAGGCCGAGCCAGTCGAGGAATTCTTGAGCGATCGGCTCGCTCCAGCGACCCATGTAGTCGTCGCAGCGGTCGCTTTCGTCCCATGTGTTCATCAGGCGAGGCTATCCGACGGCTGTCGCGCCTGACGATGGCTTCTTGAGCCACTCTTGCCTGTGGCCGGGCGGGGATCCTCAGCGCGGAGCGATCATGGTCTCCCACCATGACCGGAGTCGGGCAGCATGATGGCCGCGGATCATGACAAGGTGATTCCCGAGCGGGTCACTGAGCAGCTGATCTGCCGCGCCGTCTTCGAGGCGCAACTCGACCTGGGTGCGGCAGAGATTTGGTTCATCGCCCGGCCGGAGGATCTCTCCTTCGGCGAGCCAGAGGCGCTCCATCCGATTACCGCCGACGCGCACGACGGTCACGGGGCCGAGATCGAAGTCACCGTGCATGCCGACGCCCCGGTCCGACTCGTAGTGGGTGTCGAGCCGGAGATTCGAGACGAGACTCGGTGGCACGGTGCAATGAGCCAGCCAGATCGTGTTCTCCATCGGGTTGACGCGAGACGGGTTCGCCATCCAGGCGACTTCGCCGAGAAGTTGACGCACCCACATCATCGTGACCGTGCTCACCAGATCGCCTTCACATCCCGCGATCGTTCCTTCATCGTTGAGTCGGGCGAGAGCGAGGCATCCGGTCGTGTCGAGTTCGCCGATGACGTCGAAGCAGCGCAGCGAGAGCGCGTCGAGGTTCTCACCGGAGACGAGTTCCTTCAGTCCCTTGTAGATGCCATCGGCCTTTGCGACCTCGCCGATCTTGATTCGGGTCTCGCCGGACGAGAGGGGCTCGATGTCCGGATCGGTCGTGTAGGCGCCGTACAGGCGATCGAGACCGATCGGAACGGCGGTCGGTCCCCATGCGGCCTTGAGCACGTCGGGTTCGGGCATCGAGGCCACCAACCAGTCCGAGGGCGGCCCAACAACTCCGATCGTCTGTCGACTCATCTGTCGATACACGGAGAGATCATGGACGGCGCTCGCGATCTCGTTCAGGCCATCGCGATCATCGGGTCCGCTCAGGTACAGGATCCGTCCCTTGCCTCCGAGCTGTCCAACACGGGCCAACGCCTCGAGCGAGGACGGCAGCGAGTTCTGATCGGGATGGGCGACGAGGAAGAGAGGTTCGCTGGTATCCCACTGCTCAAGGATCTGCGCCTCGGTGCCTCCGGTCATGACAAAGGGAAGGGTCGGGCCTTCTGACGCGTCAAAGCGGCCTCCGATGCTCTCGAAGGCGGGTCGGTACGCCTTGGCGAGACGCTCGAGGGATTCCTTGCCATGGATGGGGGACGCGATGGGCGTGATGGTGAACATGGCAGCTGAATCTACTGCAGAGATGGCATGCCGGATTCCCCGCGCTGCCGACTGCCGCCGCCGGGAGAGGGAGATCTAGTCGCGGTAGTTGACGAACTGGAGTGGCACGCGGAAGTCGAGCGCTTTGACCTCGGCGATCACGGTCTGGAGGTCGTCTCGTTTCTTCGCCTGCACGCGCAGCTGGTCACCCTGAATCTGGGCCTGTGCCTTCAGCTTCATGTCCCGGATCTTCTTCGAGAGCTCCCTCGCGTCGTCCTGGGCGATGCCCTGGTTGAGCGTGAAATCGGCCCGGGCCCGAGCACCGCCGATTGGCTTGATGTCCCCGCCCGATATCGACTTGAGCGACACCTTGCGTTTGACGAGCTTGCCCTTGAGGACATCGATCGCGGCTTCGACACGATGATCGGAAGCTGACTCGACGGAGATGCCCTCGTCGATGAGTTCGATCTTGGTATCGGTGCCCTTGAAGTCGTAGCGGTTGACGACCTCCCGCATCGACTGATCGACGGCATTGCGGACTTCCTGCATGTCGACCTGTGAGACGATATCGAATGACGGCATGGTTTTCTCCTATCCCGAGAACGGTGCGCCGGATGGTCCACGACGCACGACGGCCGACCAGACCGTCTCATAGTGGTCCCGATCGTACGGGTCAATGTGCGGAAGTACGAACTCTTCCCATGCCCTGCGCAGCGGATCCTCTTCCGCTCCATACATGTCGAGGCCCGCAGGCATCCGATCGAGCACGGTGCGAAGACTCATCGGTGTCTCGACACGCGTCCTGGCGTCGCCGGCGACGAAGGACTCGTTGATCTCGACGGCCAGCTTCGCGATGAACTCGACAAGATCGCTCCGCATCGTCGGATGGCGACGCTCGATCATCGCGTGCAACTCGTCCTCAGACGGGAACTCCTTCTCCCAGATGATCCAACGATCGGAGAACGCCTTGTTGAGCGTCTGCGTCCCGGCGTAGTCGCGGAGATCGGTCGGGTTGAGCGTTCCGAATATCCGGACGTCACTGCGCAGGCGAACCATCTCGCCGGTTGGTAGCTCCAGAGCCCGGTGCCGGTCGAGTAGACCGTGGAGAGCGAAGAGCGTCTCGGCTCCCGCGGCGTTCAGCTCGGAGAGGTTCACGAGCGATGGGCCCCGCAAGGCCCGGGTGATGTCGCCATCCTCCCAGCGGCTCTCGGTCCCGCCCTTTCCGTCGCCATGGAGTTTCACTGATCCGATGAGAGTGATGTCGCGGACCTCACCCGTGAGGGGGATCCGGTAGTAGGGGAGAGCGAGGATGGCAGCGAATTGCTCGAGATCGTGGTCCTTCCCGGTCCCCATGTGGCCGCGCAGAGCGAGGTGAAGGGGGATGCCGGTGAAGCGCCGTTCGCGAACCTGTTCGAGTGCCGCGAGGCGATAGAGCATGCCGAGATCCACGTAGTACGGATCGGCTTCCGGAATGTGGTCGCGGCGGACCGCTGCATCTGGAAGGTCCTTCGGGATCGAGGCCTTCTCGAGAGTGATAGCTGATCCGATTCCCAGCGGGTCCTTGAAGGTGACGGTGTCTGCCATGAGTGTTCCTCAGTTCGTGCTTTGTGTGATCTTCTCGGTGGCATGGGTCCACCACGTGTCTCCACCCCCGTCGGCGATGGATCGGAGCAACGCCGATCGGACGCCGTCGACCATCGCAGGTGCAAGCGTCTCTGGCTTCTCGACGACCTGGTTGCGGGCGTAAGCGGCCTGGACGGTCTCGTCGCCGATTCCGATGCCGAGCACCATGGTCCCGCCTCGTTCGATCGACGCGGACGTTTCGGCGAGCGCCTCGACTGATCCGCGGGTCATACCGTCGGCGAGGACGACGATGATGCGGTGTGAGACATTGCGGGCAGAGAGCCTCTCGGCGGCGTGGGCGAGATTGAACTCGTCGACGTTGGCCGCTTTGTCGAACATCGATATCGGGGGAGCGACGTCAGGATCCTTCCGGGTCTCTTTGGCGGCTTCCTGCGGCGCGGCGGCCATCCAGAACAGTCCGGCGAGCTCATCCTCCGCAGCGCGCCAGCGTGATGCGAACGACTTGACGACGTAGTGATTCACCGTGCGGGTGAGTCTCTCGGCTGAACCGCCTTGTGTGCGTCGGAGCGCGCCGGTGGCACGAGCCCGCCGTTCGGTGAAAGAGCGCTCTGTGTCGCCGGCGGCGGCAACGAATCCTCTGTTGAAGATGGAGACTTCAAACTCGATCTGGAGCTCGTCTGCGAGCCGGGCGAGTGTCCACGCACCGAGGGTTGCGGCCGCCAGGGCCCATGGCCGCTTCCTTCCGCCGCGCACTTCTCGGGGCTGGAGCATCGATGCTGAGCCGTCCACGAGCAGGCTCACACCATATGAGCGACGGTTCGGGAGGTCGCGCCGCTCGAACATTCGCTCGTACAGGCCTGCACCGAGAAGGAGTGGCGTGTAGGGGGAGAGGTCGCCTGCGTCGAAACCGGTGCGGAGACCACGCCGCTGGTTCGCGAGGAAGAGTGGATAGAGCTCCCCGGAGATCCTCCGTTGAGCCACGCCCCACTCCTGGGCAGCGACCTCGAGCAGGTCACGGCCCTGGGGAGCGAATCGTCGGAACTCGACGGGGAAGTCGCTGACGACGAGTTTCCCCGCCTGGCCTGTCGGCAGGTAGACCGTCGGGGCGGTCGACACTTTCATCAACTGGTCGGTCGCCGGATCGCCTGCCTGGTCGGCTTCACCATGTCGTCCTTCTTCTGCGGAGACCGTCTGTGCCGCCTGACGGGTCTCCTCGTAGCCGTCGCGATCGGCCAGGGGAGGTGTGACGATCCGTACAGCGTCGACGCTCTCGGCGATGGCCATCTGGTCTGCAGCCATCTCTGTCTTGCGTCCGACCGAGGCGTCGGTTGTGGCCCCTTCGGTGAGGAGACCGTGCATGCGGGCGACTTCGATCAGTTGCAGTGCCACGCCGCCGACAGCCCAGGGATCGTCCATCTCGGGAATCAACTCGAGGAACGGCATGGCGTCGTCGAGGGCGATAGCGACATGCGGATCAACGCGGCGCTGGAGATCATTGCGTTCGAAGTAGCCGCCGACGATCAGGAAGCAGGCGAGCGCGAACTGGCCGAGCGGTCTGGCATTGGCCGATGCTCCCGGGACGGCGGCGCGGTAGAGATCGGAGAGCACAGACCGGGCGCCGGGGAACGGCGCGAGATGGCGTTGCTCCTGTCGGGCGTCTTCGATGGACAGGAACATCGCCTCGGCAGCCGGCCCGGCGACCGTGTGGAGCGCGTCGAGGAGGGTGACAGCCCCTCTCGCTTGTTTGGATTCCATCTCGGGTTCGAACAGATCATCGAGCGGGTGGGGGGTGTCGTCGTCGACAATGTCGGCCTCGGGTTCGATCCAGTCGTAGGAGGTCATCTCGGCCAGGGGAGGAGCTTCGGCGCCGTCATCTTCGAGGGAGCGTCGGTGAGCGAGCCACGACTCGGGGATGGGACGTTCATCTTCGAGATCGGTCGCGATGAGGTGGATCGCCTCATGGAGCGCCGAGGTCAGGGCGACCTCGGTTGGAGTGACCGGAGCGCTCCTGGAGTATGCAGCCTGGAAGACACCGGGATTGATGACGATCTCATCCTTCGATGCGGATGCCTTGGAACCGAGTCGAACACGCAGTTCGTCGTTCCCGGCGATGGTGCGGGCGAATCGCGTTACCGCCGGGGCGACCCGCTGATAGCGCGCGACGACGGCCTCGATCACCCGGTCTTCGGGCGGAAGGATCTCCTCCAGAAAGGTTTCGTCGTGCGCGCGCATGAACTCATGATGATACGTTGCTTGTCAAACCTGTATTGGGAAACGTCCCGGCTGTTCGTGTTCAGGCTCTGATTCCGCTGGCAGCGAATACTCGGTGCGACACCGAGAGCTCGCCTGGAAACTCGCGGGCAAGCATCTCGGCGAGTGCGGTGTCGAATCGCTCGACCTGTTCGGGACCAAGAGATGATCCGACTCCGCTGCAGGTGCGCATCCGGCCCCGCCAGCCGTCGTGGCTGAACGGCACGTCGACGATGTAGCTGAAACTCTCGACGTCTGTGAAACCCCCGCGGTCGAGTGCCTGCACCTGTTCCGGATGTATGCCGGGCCAGCCCGCCTTGGACCAGCCGGGGTTGTGGCCGAGAACGAGGGCCTCGGTGCGGCCGGCCAAGCTTCCGGGCAGCGGCAAGTAGCTGAAGCTGCAGATGAGCAGGCGACCACCCTGCGCGAGGACTCGCCGGGCCTCTCTGATGGCTTCGTCGGAGTTGAACCACCACCAGCACTGGCCAGCGCTCACGAGATCGAAGCTGGCGTCGTCCTGAGTGGTGGCTTCGGCGCGGGCCAAGACGAACCGGACTGAGAGTCCGCGGTCCACAGCGCTCTGGCGTGCCACACTCAGTAGTTCTGGCGCGATGTCGAGACCGGTGACCTCGAGTCCGCGGGCAGCGAAACCCAGAGCGAGCGACCCGGTCCCGGCACCCACATCGAGAGCACGCAGGTTCTCTGAGATCCATCTGAGGCGCACCAGTCGGTCGAAGAAGCTCTCGGGGAAGCCGGGGCGATGCTGCTCATAGTCAGCGACGGTACGGCCGAAGTCGATTGCTCGGGCCTCGTGGTCTTCGAGTCCAGCGCCTTCGATCATCAGTGAAACCTAGCTCCGCATACCGAGCCCGGACCAGTCCAGTACCGGCTGGGTGCATCGCTCTGCGACGATGTGTGGGTGCAGTTGGTTTCTGTCGGCATCAGTGGCTGTACCGTTGGGTCGTGGACGACTTGAAGATCTCCGATGTGATCACGATCCCCGCGGGCGAGCTGGATTGGACCTTCTCGCCGACGGGCGGTCCCGGTGGGCAACACGCCAACCGCTCGTCGACGCGTGCCGAACTGCGCTTCGACGTTGGCGGCTCTCGCGCATTCGACGACGAGGCACGCGACCGACTCCTGGAACGTCTGGCTACCGATGGGACGGTCACGGTCATCGTTGATGAGACACGATCGCAGTGGAGGAATCGCCAGATTGCTCGCCAGCGGCTCGCCGATCGATTGAGGGACGTTCTGAAGCCCGACCCTCCCGAGCGGCGGCCGACAAAGCCGAGTCGAGCAGCTCGGCGCCGACGGGCCGATGAGAAGAAGGCCCGATCACACACGAAGTCGCTCCGTAGATCGCCCGGTTCGGAGGACTGATTCCATGGCCGTGATCCCGTTCTACGGTGCCGACCATCCTGAACTGTTCGCGATCGAGAGGGCGGCGATGGACCGCCCCGGTCTCGTCATCGATCGCCTGAATGCGCTCCTTCCGCCCGGAGTGGTGCTCGACATCGGGGCGGGAGATGGCTTCACGGCTGAGCGATTGGCGAAACAGAATCGGAGAATCATTGCCGTCGAGCCGGCAGCCGGCATGATCGACAGGACCGGCTCATTGGAATGGGTGCAAGCGGACGCAGAGGCGCTTCCGTTTCGCGACGGCGCTGTGGACAGTGCATATGCCACCTGGGCGTACTTCTTCTCCCGCGGGTTCGATCCGACCCCCGGAATACGGGAGATCCACCGAACGGTGACGGAAGGGGGACCGTTGGTGATCGCCGAGAACCTCGGAGGAGACGACTTCTGCGCCCTGGCACCGTCCGACATCACAGGCGATGCCTCGTTCTGGGCGAAGGAGGGCTTCTCTCTCGAGATCGTCGAGACTGTGTTCTCATTCGAGACGACAGAAGATGCCCGACGCCTGCTGACGTTCTACTTCGGTGACGTCGGATCGGCGCCGCCGAAGCGGCTGACCTACCGCGTCGGATTGTTCATTGGGGCGAGCCGCGGACCGGGCTGAGTCAGCCCGTACCTCGACACACCGTCTTCAAAGGCGTGCCCCGCCAACGCGATCCGTCTTGTTGGGGAGGGCCGGTCGACGGGGCACGCACACCCGTGGATTGGATCATCCCCCGAACGTGTCCATGGGTTCATGATGAGTGATAGGACTCGACAAGTGAAGAGTGGTTCTGAGTGCCGTGGGTGAACTAGTCCTTCGGTGGCCAGGAGACGGCACTCCACGCTCTCATCGCTGCCGATTGGCGTCGGCACTCGACGGGTCATGGGGCATTGGCGAGGTCAAGGGCGAAGAGCCCCGCTTCGTTCGTGTTGCTGTTGGACCGGTGAAACATCGCGAGGTCTGCTTGACCATCGTTGTCGGCCGGTCGTTCGAATCGGAGTCGAACTTGCACAGTGTCTCGTCCGTCGGCGACGGCATCCTGAACAGCGGCTGTGACATCGCACTCGACGGAGGAATCGCCGACGACACGACACGCGACCGCGGCTCCGGAAGCGACCAAGTCGAACAGCGCCGGACCGAATGCTTCATATACGACCGGCTCAGCGAGCAGTGCGCCGAGATCGTCGAACGGGGTGCCCGCCGTCGTGAGCACATTGGATGTGAGCAACGCCCGGTCGACCTCGACATCGCGGGGGAGAGCAAACGTCAAGTACGTCTGGACACCCTCGCCTTCGGGGAACGACGGGTTCAGGTTGTCACCAACGAAGAGACCTGTACCCGAACCGGCGAAACCCGTCGGCGTGTGGCCTTCCATGTCTCCGCCATCGTTCTCAATGGAGATGACTGGATCAGCTGCTGGGGAACCGGCGGTCGTCTCAGCCGTCACGTCGGTGCACGCGGCCGCGGCCAAGGCGAGGACCACGATCACCCGGGCTCTAGCGAACACCATCGAGGATCCCTATCGCTGCGTAGCGAGTGACAGCAGCTTCCCAGTCCGTCAGAGTGATTCCGTCGGTGCCGGAGAACATCAATCGATCCGGATCGTCGAGGACATGGTGCAATCCGAGGATGTGGCCGATCTCGTGGCTGCTCACTCGTTCGTCAGGTACCGACGGTGCATC
>RCNG010001169.1_pt1 | contig 12895 bp, 9 predicted proteins | sample 2041371 | NCBI WGS metagenome assembly RCNG01 (sample SAMN09708227, study PRJNA481090) | Marine sediment metagenome, whole genome shotgun sequencing project. | biome: marine sediment; feature: ocean; material: sediment; isolation source: Sewage treatment plant 1 marine sediment (STP1) ... | reverse complement strand
GAAATTATGAATTGTGAATTATTAATTTTGAATTGAGAGCTGAGAGCTGAGGGCTCACCCTCCTGTAAAACTCTTGGAACCGCGGCTCCTTGAACCATCAACCACTGAGTCGGGAGGGGATAAACCACTCCCCTACAATAAGAAACGTAGGGGAGGGGTTTATCCCCTACCGCAGAGATGCTGAATTCTGCCAACAACTGAGGTGACAGTAAACGAGCAGCAGACCTGTCGCGGTGTTCTCTCCAAAAGAAAGGCCGGGGAGGGTTTGATACCCTCCCCGGCCAAAAAACAAAATTAGGGTGGACTCAGTTGACGGTGTCTTCGTCGATTTCTTCCAACCGCAGGACATCGAGATCGGTGACGGCGGGCTCCGCCGTGATCATGGAGTGCTCGAAGGTCGCACGCAGGACATCCGGCGAGACGCCATCGGCGAGTAGTGCCCAGATCACTGCCGTGAGCAGCTCTTCCTGCATTTGATTGGGGTGCTCGTCCTTGGCTGTGACGAGGCCGCCGAAGATGGCGTTGTCGGCGCCGCCACCCCGTGGAATGAGTACTGTCAGGCAGGCGCCGAGATCCTGGGTCTGGGAACCGGGGGCGGTTCGGATGAGATCCACCAGCTTGTCTTCAAAATCTGCAAACCAGTCGGGCCGCGGATCCGTGTCGCCAGTTGTTCCGTCGCTCATGTCAGTCTCCCTTCGCTCCGCATCCAATGGGCCGTGTTTTCGTCGGTCATACTGATTGATTGCACGATCCATGCCGGATTCGGACTGAATGATCGGAAGTTGGTCAGGAACGTTTCGTGCCGATTTGGGACGCGCCCATGGACCAATCAGTGACAGGGGTGCCCCCCGTGTCCCAGTATGATGCGATGTGGCGCCGTCGTGTTCCGGTCGATCGTCGAACACGGTGACCGTTACCGACGTAGTTCTTGTTGGAGGTGAGCGATTCAGACACGATCGGGCAGTTGGAGTCGTCGCGTCGGTCGGTGGCTCGGTGACACCGTTGACTATGGCGTGGCTGAGTTCGAGGAGCCACTGGGTCGAATCCGGGCGATGGATCGGGACTGGAGAGACCTCGACGACGGTGCCCTCCGGGAGATCGCGGGTGGACTGCGCGGGAGAGCCGAGAGCGGAGTCGATCCGGAAGACCTGATCCTCGAGGTGTCGGCCGCGGTTCGCGAGTTGGCTCACCGGACCATCGGTCTGCGACCGTTCGACGAGCAGCTCGCCGCGGGTCTCGCGCTCTCCTCCGGCGCTGTCATCGAAATGCCGACCGGCGAAGGTAAGACTCTGGCAGCGGTCGCTCCGGTGGCGTTCGCTGCTCTGAACGGTGGCGGCGCCCACGTGCTCACCTTCAACGACTATCTCGCTCGGCGGGATGCCGCGTGGATGGGCCCCATCTATGCCGGTCTCGGGCTGTCGGTGGGCGTGGTCCAGGAAGAATCGACCTTTGATCAACGGCAGCGGGCCTACGACTGCGATGTCACCTACCTGACGGCAAAGGAAGCCGGTTTCGATTTCCTCCGCGACTTTCTGTGTCTGGAGCCGGGTCGGCTCCTGCGGCGCAACGCATCCTTCGCTCTCGTGGACGAGGCCGACTCCATCCTCATCGATGAGGCGCGGATTCCGCTGGTCGTCGCCGGATCGGTGGAGGGCCACGAGAGCGGGGCCGGGTCCGTGACCGCCCTCGCGCGGCAGCTCGAACCGGAGATTGACTTCGACACCGACGAGCACGGCCACAATATTTTTCTCACCGAGGCCGGATCGGCTCGAGTGGAGCGGTTTCTGGGATGCGGCAACCTCTACGAATCGGACAATCTCGAACTGCTGGCCGATCTCCGCAATGCGCTCCATGCCCTCCACCTCCTAAAACGAGATCGTGACTACATCGTGCGCTCCGGGCGGGTGGAGCTGGTGGACGATTTCACCGGGAGGGTGGCGGACAATCGACAGTGGCCGGATGGTCTCCAGGCGGCCATTGAAGCCAAGGAACGGTTGGTGCTTCAGGATGAGGGGCGGATACTCGGTTCCATCACCATGCACCACTTTCTTCGCACCTACCCGCGCCTGTGCGGGATGACCGCTACAGCGAGTTCATCGGCGAACGAGCTCGATGATTTCTACGATCTGCGGGTGGCCGTCGTGCCGTCGCACAAAAGGTGTGATCGGATCGACCACGATGATGTGGTGTTCACCCACCGCGAAGCCAAACGTCGTGCCCTGGTGAACGAGATCTCCAAGGTCCACGCCACCGGACGGCCCATCCTGGTGGGGACGGCCAGCGTTGCCGAATCGGAGGATCTGGCCGGGGAGCTCGAATTGTTCGGTGTGCCCTGCCGGGTCCTCAACGCCAAGAACGACGAGCTCGAGGCCGGCATCATTACTGAAGCCGGCACCCTCGGGGCGGTCACCATCTCCACCAACATGGCCGGGAGGGGGACCGACATCCGGCTCGGCGGAGTCCAAGAGATCGAGCGTGATCGCGTGGTCGACCTCGGTGGGCTCTATGTCATCGGAACTAATCGCCACGAGAGTCTCCGCATCGACCGTCAACTCCGAGGGCGGTCGGGACGGCAGGGTGATCCGGGGTCTTCGAGGTTCTTTGTCAGCATGGATGACCCGCTGATCAGGCGCTATGGCGTTGAGAAACTGATCAGCGCACGTGCGTTGCCGCAAAAACAGAACGCTCCCGTCGAGTCAAAGGTGCTTGCGTTCGAAATCGCCCGCGCCCAGCGGATCATCGAAGGGGAGAACTTCGACACCCGTCGCCGACTGTGGGAGCTCTCCGCCGTGGTGGAGTCGCAGCGACAGATCCTCCAGGGCTGGCGACAGGAAGTTCTCCTCGGAGAGACACGGCCGGGAGTGTTGGAGGAGAGGTGTTCTGACCGCTGGAACGAGCTCTCGGAGTCCGTCGGCCGCGAACTCCTCAACGAGATCGAGAGGCGACTCACCCTGATCATCACCGACCGATGTTGGAGCGACCACCTGGCCGATCTTCGACGGATCAGGGACGGGATCCACGTGGTCGGTTTTGTCGGCAAGGACCCCGCGGCCGAGTTCTGCCGCGAGGCCGGTGCTGCGTTTGTCGACCTCCAGGACGCCATCGAGGACGAGATCGCCGCCGTCTTCACCGGTCTCGAGGTCACCTCGGAGGGAGTGGATTGGGAGGGCCAGGGTCTGGTCGGTCCAGCCTCGACCTGGACCTACCTGGTGAGTGATGCACCGTTCGGCGGCAACACCATGCGCCAGCTCGCCAACCGGGCGGGATTTGCCGCCATCGGCGCCATCGCCGCGGCGCCGGTGTTGTTCCTCTGGGGGCTCGTCCTCCACTGGAAGCGGCGCAGGCTGCGGGCGGAAATGGCGAGGCGGGATGAGTCGTGATCCTTCACTTCGGGCATCGCGATGGAGCGGATGCCAGGCACCTTTTCGCGGCGAAAAGAGAGCCAGGCACCGAGCCCGCGTTCTGTCGAAGGTCTGCGGTTCCCACCATTCAGGGTGAGACTCTGCCGACAACCTCCCTCGGTGGTGTGGTCGGTTGGACAAAGACTTCGGTTTCGTTGGTTGTCGTTGTCGAGCTGTTGCTGTCGTAGCCGCCGGTCAACAGGAGTTGGCCGTCGGCTCTCAGAGTGGCAGAGTGACCGCCCCTGCCGGTGGTCAGGGATGATCCCGTCGACCACGACCGGGTCTCGGGATCGAAATACTCGGTTGTGGTGAGGGCCGAGCCGGACATGTCCAGACCGCCGGTCACGAGGACGAGACCGTTGGGGAGCTTGGTGGCGGTCGGAAGCTGACGAAGGGTGGCCGTAGGACGGGCGATGGTCCACCTTCCGTTGGCGGGATTCCACAGCAGGGTCATGTGGCCGTTGGTGATGCCCGTGAGCAGGACCTGCCCGTCGTCGAGGGCGACGGCGATGGGTGCCTGCCACTCGGTTGGGAGTGGGGCGGCTCGTGTCAGGGTGTCCGACAAGGGGTCGAAGAAGGTCACTTCGAGGGCGCCCACGATGAGCGTTCGACCATCGTCAAGGGCGACGAGGCCCGGGTAGAGCCGTTCACCTGTGAGGGCCCCGATCACCGACCAGGTTTCTGAAGCCGGATCGAAGACCTCAACCTCTTCGACGGCTTCATAGTGGGGGTAGTCTCCCCACCTGCCACCGGCAACGAGGACCCGACCGTCGGAGAGAACGATGGCTGAGTGCGAGGTGCGATCGTGGTTGAGCTGACCCGTCACCGACCACGTGTCGCTGTCGGGGTCGTAGATCTCGGTATCGAAGTCCTGACCGGAGCTGCTCCCAACCACGAGTATCCGTCCGTCCTCGAGGCGGGCGGCGCGCGCCATGAAATAGAGGCTGTTGCCCGGTGCGGTCGGAGTCCAGATCCCCGTTGCAGGATCGAGGATCTCCGGCGTCGCGAGCCCGCCGCCGACGACGAGGGTCCGGCCGTCATCGAGCTCGACGGCGGCGTGCTGGGCCCGCGCCTCTGCCATCGGTGTGGCCGGGGACCACTGCCAGCACGGGAAGCCGGTGCAGACCAGAACGGAACCGCCGTGACCGCAGGTGGCGTCTTCGAGTTCGGCGGTGACCCTCCAGTCGTAGTTTCCCGTTGAAACATAGGCGTGGGTTGCGGTGGTGTCGCCCGAGGTGGCGCCGTCGCCGAAGATCCAGCCGTAGGAAGCAGCTCCATTGCAGTTGGCCGTGTTTAGAGAACCGTTGAAGGTCACGGGCAGACCCGGCCACGCGTTGGGCGTGACCGAGGCGTCGCACCACAGCGCGCACCCCGACCCGAGGTCAGCCTGCAGGCCGAAGTTGGCTTCCGCCGCGGTGATGGAGTCGACCGAAATATTGGTTGGAACACCGTCGTACCGGAGTGAAGCGGGGGAACTCTGGCTGTCGAAAACATCGCCCGGCGAGTAGAAATCGCCGGCATCGGCCCGGCCGCCGAGTTCGATCTCCTCGAGGCCATCCGCCTCCATGAGACGGAGTAGTTTGTGCTCGGTGTAGGAGTTGTCGTAGAGGAAGTCGCCGTTGTCGTCGAGGCGGGCGTCCACGTGCCAGATGAGGAGTCCGTCATTGGGGATCGTGGCGTCGTTGCCCTGGCGCCTGCGGTGCTGGATGATGAAATACTCGGCAAAGGGATCGGTGACGGGATCGCCGTGCATCAGGACCGTGGCCTGGCCGGTGGCGTCAGATGGCGCCATCAAGAGTTCGTGGCTGTCCTGGTTGTAGATCTCGGGAGTCAGCCAGCCGAGCACCCATTTGGAGTAAGCGTTGTGGTCGCCCCAGTTGCTGTCCATCTGGTCGAGACCACCGGTGCCTCCTCTGGGACCGATGGCGTCGTCGTAATCGTAGTAGTCCGGAAGCCCGAGGGCGTGGCCGGTCTCGTGGATGACGACCTCCGGTGAGAACTCGCCCGGCCAGTTATAGTTCTCCCACTGCCACGAGTAGGTGCCGATTCGAACACCATCGACCTCGAAGGGGTCGTTCCAGAAGCTGGTCTGGTAGCCCCACCAGAACTCGGCCCACTCGCCGTGCACCCCGGTCCAGACGATGACCAGATAGTCGATGACGCCGTCGCCGTCGTTGTCGTACTGCGAGAAGTCATGGCCCTCGGTGTCGTAGTGGGTGAAGACCTCCTTGATGAGCGCCTGTCGCCCGGTGTAGCTCTCTTCGACCCCCGATCGGGGGTAGGGGGTGGTGTACCAGCCCAGGGTGGAGCCTGTGATCTCGAGCTGACCGTAAGAAGCGCGCCGGTAAAAGTTGGTCATGCTCTCGGTGGGAAACGAGCCGGGCTCGCCGTCGCCGTAGAGTCGGTCATCGACCACAACGGGGTCGGTGAACCCGAGCATGTCCTCGAACGCGATGAGCAGGGTGAGGACCCGTGGCGAACCGTCTGAGGGAAGCACCGTCGGTGCATCGGGGAGCGCTTTGATCGCCGCTTGCGAACCGAACCGGGCCGCGAGCTGCGGCGCCATCCGGTGGTTGCCATAGGCGCGGGCGGCATCGGCCCTCGCACTCAAGGTCCCGTCCTGGCGGTAGCGTTCGAGCTGTTCGGCCGTTGGCGGCTCCATGGCGTACGTGGAGGTCGTGGCCAAGATCAGGAGTGCGGGCACTATGAGGTGGCTTCGCGTGAGCAGTCGTTTCATCAGTTTTCCCCCCGGAGCACTTTACAACGGATCGGTGGCCTTGTCGGTGCGATAATGCGCCATGATCGCCGCTCGATCGGATCGTCGCCGATGGCTCTTCCGGGCCACCGCCATCATCTGCGGACTGGTTGTTGGTCTTCTCTTGGTCGAGGGGGCGATTCGACTGTTTCCGAAACTGTTGAGCTCCGATCTCCGGCACGCGGCATTCTCCAGATACGACACCCTTCCGGGTGGGATCTTTCTCTCAGAGGGAATCACGCGCATGCGGTTCATGCGTGCTGATTTTTCAACCCGGGCCTACTCCCACGGATACCGTTGGACCCACAGCACGGATGAACACGGCTTCCGCAACCCAACCGGACAGATGGATCGGCGGGTACTCCTGCTGGGCGACTCGTTGGTCTACGGCCACGGGGTGGAGCGCGATGAAACCGTTGCCCACTTTTTGAGAGCGGACCACGGTGTCCCGGCCTACGACCTCTCGGCCCAGGGATACAGTCTGTACAACCACTACGTTCTCGCCCGGCTTCTTCTTGAGGAGTTGCGGCCCGATGTGGTGCTCCTCTTTGTGTATCTCAACGACGTCCACGACCTTGAAGTGGCGCGCCGGCTCGATCTGTCGCCCGAAATGCAGGAGATCGGTGCTTTTGACTATGAATTGATCGGGGAGCGAGTTGCCCAGCTCCACAACTGGCGGGAGCCGTGGCCGGTACGGGCAGCCTTTGCATCGAGCGTCGTCCGAATGGCCGCCAAGACCGGAGGTTGGCGACCGCCGAGGCCTCCTCCATCATCGCCCCCGATACATTGGCGATCGATGGCCGCACGACTCCCCCCAGGGACTGATGGTCACGGCGCCAAGGTGGGAGTCGCTGCGGCGGTGCTTGACGACGACCGTTTCAAACCCGTCGAGGGGTACTACGATCTCGTGCTCGGGGATCTCGCCGGGCGATGTGACGATCTCGGGGCGGAGTTGATCCTCATCCATCTCGCGCCACCCGTGGAAAGGTCACGGCCCAAGCGGGATCGGGCGCAGGCCAAGCTTCAGGGCTCGTTGGAAGTGCTGGCGGCGAATCATGGCCTCGAGTTGGTGGACACCACGGCGCTCTTTGCCGGCCAGACCGACTGGATTCTCGCCGGTGACGGTCACCTCAACCCCAATGGCAACCGTGAGCTCGCGGCGTTCATCAAGCGCGGGGTTCTCCCGACCCCGGTGCGAGGCGGACGTGCCGCCATTCCTCCCCGATAACGTGCTGATCGGGACGAAAGGACGGTTTTCCCGTATCCTCCTCGACGAGAGGGTTTCCATGACGCGTTGCACCATTGGGGTCGTGTTTCTTGCCGTGTTGTTTTCGGCCGGGGTCGCGTCGGGTTCGGCTCCCACCGCCACCGCCGTGCCCTCCGGGGAAGAACCCTCCTATCCGAACATCCTTCTCGTGACCCTCGATACGACCCGTGCGGACGCCCTCGGCTGCTACGGTGGCGACCCCAAGGTCAGTCCCAATCTCGATCGCATTGCCGGTCGGAGTCACCTTTTCGAGCGCTGCGAGACCTCGGTTCCCCAGACCATGCCGTCGCACACGACGATCTTCTCCGGGCTCCACCCCTTCAACCACGGCGTGCGGAAAAACCTCGCAGTGCTGGTTGGACCCGATGTGCCGCTCATCGCCGAGGAGCTGCGCGATCTGGGTTACGGAACCGGCGCTTTTGTCAGCTCCTACGTGGTCGACGGCCGCTTCGGGTTCAAACGGGGCTTCGATCACTACAACGGGCCGGACATCCGACCGAGCGTGGGTGGCGGGATGGAGCGTCGGGCCGGGGACACCGTCCGCCTCGCCGTCGAGTGGATCGCCAACCGGACATCGCCGTGGTTTGTCTGGGTCCACCTCTTCGACCCGCACGCGCCCTATGAACCCCCGCCGCCCTTCTCCGGGCGCTTCGCCGATCGACCCTATGCCGGCGAGATCGCCTACATGGACAACGAGGTTGGGCGGCTGATCGGCTCACTCGTAGCCAAGGGACTCTTCGACCCCGCTCTGGTGATCATCGCCGGTGACCATGGTGAGGCCCTCGGTGAGCACGGCGAGGAGACCCACGGCATCCTTCTCTATGAGGCCACGACTCGGGTGCCGCTGCTCATCCACGTTCCCGGTCAGACCGAGGCCGTTCGGCACCGGCAGCCGGCGGGTCTGGTCGATATTGCCCCGACTCTGAGAGACCTGCTCGGAATCACAACCCCCGGCGACGGGGTCTCGTTGCTGCCGACCCTGCGGGGCAAGAACGCCAACGCCGACCGCATCCTCTACATGGAGAGCCTCGAGGGATATCTGCAGCACGGATGGGCGCCGCTCTTTGCCGCCGTTCGGGGTTCGGAGAAGTACATCGAATCGCCGCACCCGGAACTCTACGATCTCGTTTCAGACCCGAACGAGCTCCGCGATCTGGCGTCGGTCCGACCCGCAACGGCGGTGGATCTCGGCCGGCGGCTTGCCGAGATCCGACCCGACGACGAGTCCTTCGAAGGTGAGATCATCGTGCTGAGCGCGGAGGAAGAAGCGGCGCTGCTGGCCCTCGGCTATGTCGCCGGAAATCCAGGCGAGGACGCCGGCACACGGCGCAATCCCGTCGACGCCATCCATCTCGCGCCCATCCACCGACAGGCGCTCGAAGCGAAGGCCTCCGGCGATCTGGAAAATGCGGCCAAGCTCTTCGAAATCGAGCTCGAGGAGGACCCCTCGAGCCCGGTCCTGCTGTGGTATCTCGGAAACTGCGTCGCCGACACCGATCCGAAACGCGCCGAGACGTCCTTCCGCAGGGCGATCGAGATTCGGCCGGAGTTCGAGGCGCCCTACATCGACCTCGCCGAGCTTTTGATCCGAAACGGGAAGGCCCCGGTCGCGGCGTTGGTGGCGAGTGAAGGAATTCGCCGAACCTTCGATGCCGGCGGCCGGCTCCACTATCTGAGGGCCGCGTCCGCCGCGCTGAAGGGCGCCGACATCAACGCGATCATGGGCGATCTCGGTGTGAGCATCGAGCGTGCTTCGCGGCCCGCACCCGCCTACCGCCTGCGTGCGGTGATCCGGCTGCAGCGCCTCGATGATGTCGATGGTGCCCTGTCCGATCTCGAGAACTTCGCAGAGTGGTCGGAGGAGGATGAACTGGGAAACCTCCAGGGCGACCAACGGTTCAAGAAACTCCATGGTGACCGGCGGTTTGAGAAGATCCTCAAGGCGGCCCTCGACTAGCAAAACCGACAATGCGCCGACCCGGCGTGGCTCGCTGAAGCCGAAGGGTATAATCGGCCGTCCGATGGCTCGCAGCTCTCAACCGGTTTGCCGACAGGTGGGGACCCAATCTGGTGGAACCGAAACCCGGATCGGGCGTGTATTCAGATGGGTTTCTGACCTCAGGGGCGTGGAGACGCACTTGGCGGCACGTCGAGTTTCCCGGTGAAAACCATGCCGGGAGTCGTGCATGATCGACCGTAGCAGAGAGCCGGCGAAAGGTGCGGGCCAGAGAGGGAGAGTGATGCTCAAATTCGAAGATTTCGATCTCTATCACATAGATGGTCTTCTCAACGACGAGGAGAGAATGGTCCGGGACTCGGTGCACGCGTGGGTTCGCGACCGCATTCTGCCCGACATCGAGGAGTGGGCCTGGGAGGGCGTGTTCCCTCGCCACCTCATCAAGGAGATGGGCGACCTTCACCTCCTCGGCGCCAGTTTTTCCGACTACGATCTCGCCGGGCTGAGCAATGTTGCCTACGGGCTGATCTGCCAGGAGCTCGAACGCGGAGACTCCGGTATTCGGTCGTTCGCATCGGTGCAGAACTCGCTGGTCATGTACCCCATCCTCGAGTGGGGCTCCGAAGAACAGAAGGATCGCTGGATCCCGCAGCTCGGAAGCGGCGGTGCCATCGGCTGTTTCGGTCTGACTGAGCCTGATTTCGGTTCGAATCCGGGCGCCATGCGAACCCGCGCGGTGCGAGACGGTGACCACTGGATCCTCAATGGCGAGAAGGCGTGGATCACCAATGGCAGCCTCGCCGATGTCGCGGTTGTCTGGGCTCGCACCGATGAGGGGATTCGCGGCTTCCTGATCGAACGCGGCACTTCCGGTTTCTCGACACCCGACCACAAGGGCAAGTACTCGCTGCGCGTGTCGGTGACGTCGCAGTTGGTATTCGAGGATTGTCGCGTATCGGCGGGCAGCCTTCTTCCCTTGACCAGCGGTTTGAAGAACCCGCTCAACTGTCTGACCCAGGCCCGCTACGGGATCGCTTGGGGAGCGATCGGTTCGGCCATGGCGACTTTCTCGGCCGCGCTCGACTACGCCAAGACCCGCATCCAGTTCTCCGGTCGACCCATCGCGGCGCACCAGATTCAGCAGCAGAAGCTGGTGTGGATGTACAACGAGATCGTCAAGGGCCAACTCCTCGCATTGCAGCTCGGAAAGATGAAGGATGCCGGGACCATGGCTCACGAGGCGGTGTCCTTGGCCAAGCGCAACAACGTGTGGGTGGCGCGTGAGTGCGCCAAGCTCGCGAGGGAGATCCACGGCGCCAACGGGATCGTCAATGACTATCCGATCATGCGCCACCTCATGAACATCGAATCGGTCCACACCTACGAGGGCACCCACGACATGCACACCCTGGCGGTCGGGGCCTATCTGACAGGAATCCGGTCGTTTGATCCGCCTGCGGAATGACCGCGGGTCGTTCAGCACCTCGAGTTGGCGGGTGCCATCGGTGTGCGTCGGTCCCGGATCAGACGATTCCGACGGTTTTGTCGGTCGCCCTTTTTGAAAGGAAGGCAGATTGCGCCATTCGGTCGTTTCAGCGGCCAAGCGGGGCCCTGGGCGGCTAAGCGGTCGATTCGGCGGTTGAACGGGAAACACCAGGCGCGGGATTTCTCGACAGTGAAACTGCAATCCGTGCAATTGTCCGTGGTCTGAGCTTTGTGCTCCTGATGTGGACGCCCGGCGCTGCTGCGATCATCACGTACTGGATACGCCGGGAGAGTGTGAGAGATCTTGAGTCGGCGTGGCGATCTTTGTGTGTTTAAGATACCGAACGGCGGTTTCTCCCGTGCTCCGATCCGATTCGTCTCTGCGAGTTGGCCGGGATGGATGAACTCCCCAACATCCCAAAGTCCGGAACCGCCCTGCGGCTTTCCTTGTTTTCTTCTCCAATGCGACGGCATCCCGATGGACGCCTACAATTGGCTGATGGCATTCACCTCGATACACAAAGTCCGTTTTGACGATGTCGACGGCGCCGGCATTGTTTACTACCCACAGTACTTTCATCTCTGTCACGAGGCCTTTGAAGATTTCTTCGACACCGCCGCATCGATTCCCTACTCCGAGCTGATCAGGGAACGCCGTCTCGGCTTTCCCACGGTGGCGATCGAATCGAGCTTCAGCGCGCCTCTAGCGTACGGCGATGTTGCTGTGGTGGAGCTGTCGGTGGAAAAGCTCGGTACCACCTCGGCCACCTTCTCCTACCGCATTCGCCGTCGGCGCGACGGAGTTGCCTGCTTTTCGACCACGGTGACCACCGTGCTCATCGATCTCGACAGTCAGAAGCCTCAGGCCATCCCGGACGATCTCCGCGCGATCCTCGAAACCGAGATGGGGCAGGGATGACCTAGTCTCCCACCTCCTGAGAAATCAAGATCGGCAGCAGGATTTCCGCCGCCACATGCCGGCTGAACTTGCGTGCGCCATCAGAGTTCAGGTGCCCGAGGTCGAGGAAATCCGCGTCGGTCAGTCTGGGAATCCCGCGATCGAGGTTGTAGAAATCGAACTCCTCGGACCGTTCGGCCTCCGCCATGAAACGGAGATACTCAGCGGTGATCGCCTCCGGGAACACCAAACTGCGGTAGTCGTCGGTCACCGGCGGGTTGATCACAACGAGACGGAATCCAATACTCCGGGCCAAGCCGCAGCTGTGATGGAAGCCGGCCTCGGGCGCACCGCCGATGCGGTACCGGTCCATATGGAGGATGCGTGACAATCGGCCGGTTAGGCGGATCATCCTCTTCCTCTGTCGGGGAGAAAGGCTGGACAGGCGTTCCGGGGTGTCGGTGGTGATTCCGTACATTCTGCCGCGCCACAGGAGGAGTCTTTCCAAACGAGCAGTCAGACCGTGGGGAAAGGCGAGGTGGTGACCATAAAGCGCAAGGTTGGCAAAACCCCTGAAGTAACCAGAGGCTGCGCCACTCATCCGTTCTCCGTCGGTGAGCCAGGGTGTCGCCCGGATGAGATCGGGGATGGACGCGTAATATCTGAGGGCGTCCGGTACTTTGTTGTGGTTTGCGTTGAGCGCGCCCGGGGAAACCTCGTAGACCACGACCTTCGGCGGACGATTCGACGCCAATACATCCCTCAGGACGATTGAGTTCGTGAAACAACCGGCCCCGAGCTGGCCGACGGTGTAGGTGCTGACCTCCCGTCCAAGCCCCTTGGTCAGCTCGGCGTCGATCAACGCCGGGACAAGACCTCGGAGGATCTTGGAGCTGCCGACGATCAAGACGTCGGGTGCTATCTTCTCCCTTTGATAGAGGTAGACGTTGAGGGATCGATCGTTGCTCCTGGGCATCCAGTACTTCAGACCTATCGCCTGGGACAAACCACCAACCACTGTCACCAAACCCAAGAACCCCGCAATCCGCAGCGCCCATTGCTTTGACAGTTGCATCGCCTTCTCCCGCTAGAACTGAAAATAGTAGTAGGGCTGGGCTGTGCTCATCGCTGT
>RCNG010002618.1_pt1 | contig 12902 bp, 13 predicted proteins | sample 2041371 | NCBI WGS metagenome assembly RCNG01 (sample SAMN09708227, study PRJNA481090) | Marine sediment metagenome, whole genome shotgun sequencing project. | biome: marine sediment; feature: ocean; material: sediment; isolation source: Sewage treatment plant 1 marine sediment (STP1) ... | reverse complement strand
AACGCATCATTGCTGAATAATACATTATCCTCCGTTAAATAGCAGAACATGCTGTCCGGCCAATGGAGCATCGGTGCCTTTCAACGACAACGACAACGGTTGGTTTCGTTGTTCAACTTATTTTTGACTCGTTACTTAGAAACCGAATCCTGCGGAGCCGGAGCTAAGAAGCGCATAGCCTGCCCATTTCCTAGATCACTTCCCTGCGACGTTCAAGTTGTAACACTGCCAAATGACCGTCACCGCCCCCCACTCCTCCAAGGTTTCTACTATTCCGATCCCGACGGATCAGCTCGCCGAGCGCATACTCGATTGGTTCGACCTGCATGGACGCAAAGACTTTCCTTGGCAGCAGGCAGCGACCCCCTACCGGGTGTGGATCTCAGAGATCATGCTCCAGCAGACGCAAGTGGGTGTCGTGATCCCCTATTTCGAGCGCTTCATCGCACGTTTCCCGGATCTGGCTTGCCTGGCTTCGGCAACCACCGATGAGGTGCTGCACCTCTGGTCAGGGCTCGGTTATTACGCCAGGGCGCGGAACCTGCATCAGGCGGCCCGGGTGTTGATGACAGATCACGGAGGTCGATTTCCCCTCTGCATCGAGGCGGTTCAAGCCTTGCCAGGCATCGGCCGCTCCACGGCCGGTGCCATCCTGTCGCTGGCCCTGGATCAACACCACCCGATCCTTGATGGTAACTGTAAACGGGTGCTGAGCCGTTGTTATGCCGTTTCCGGATGGCCGGGACGCAGCGCCGTATCGAAGCGGCTCTGGCGGCTCGCCGAGCAATGCACCCCGGCGGCACGTGTGGCTGCCTACAATCAGGCAATGATGGACCTGGGGGCAACGCTCTGCACCCGATCCGCGCCGGCCTGCAACCGTTGTCCGCTGGCGTTTGGCTGCCAAGCCCTCGGCGCGGGCGAGCCCACAAAGTATCCGCAGGCCAAGCCACGTAAGGTATTACCCGTGCGAACGACCTGTATGCTTGCAGTGCGAAACCCCGCCGGGGCAGTGCTACTTGAGCGCCGTCCACCGGTCGGCATCTGGGGCGGGCTCTGGAGTCTCCCGGAGTGTACGACCGAAGATCTGGCCGCGGCTTGGTGTGTCGAGCACTTGGGGATCGAGCCCCTAAGGGTTGAAATGATGCCGATCCGCCGCCACACATTCAGCCACTTCCACCTGGACATCTCACCGCTCGAGGTCGAGCTCGGCGCAGCGCCGAGCCGGATCGCCGACCGGGATGGGCAGCTCTGGTATCACCCGAACAGACCGAGCCCGGTTGGAATCGCGACCCCTGTCGCCGAGATCCTCCGGGCACTCTCTTACAACACGAATAGAGAGAAACCCGATGAGCCGACTGGTTCAATGCGTCAAACTTGGCCGCGAGGCCGAAGGGCTGGATCGAACGCCCTATCCCGGTGATCTGGGCAAGCGGATCTTCGACAATGTCTCAAAGCAGGCCTGGGCCGATTGGCTACGCCATCAGACGATGCTGATCAACGAAAACCGCCTCAGCCCGATGGATCCAAAGGCACGTAAGTTCTTGGAAGAACATATGGAAGGCTACTTTTTCGGCGACGGCGTGGAATTGCCGCCGGATTATGTGCCCCCGAAGGCTTGACGAATGCCTGAGATATCGCTTTAATACGCGCCTGCCGTCGTCGATTACCGATCCCGACGCAGCTCCGCCCAGGTAGCTCAGTCGGTAGAGCAGGGGACTGAAAATCCCCGTGTCAGTAGTTCGATTCTACTCCTGGGCACCAATTTAACAACAACTTAGCTTCGCGCCGACTTGCGCTGAGTTGCCTGGAAAAGCCTGTTTCGCGTCCCTCAGTGGTACCTCTATTGGTACCCGCAAAGGCCAGGCTTCGGGTTTGCCCAAGAACGAACGATAAAGCTGTAAATCCTGGACCCGCGCTTGCGGGTTTTTTGTTTTCTGGCTCTGCTATCTGCCGGGGTCCTTCCGGGCTTCGCTCCTTCAGCGACAAAAAAACCCGCCTAAGCGGGTCTCTCTCGTCAGGGCCTGGTATCCGCTCCCGGCCATTGCGTAACTCACGCAAATAGCCTGACCTGATAAGCGTAAGTCGCGCATTGGGAGTAAGCACATGGCACGCAAGCGACAAATACCGGCAGATCGCCGTTGGCTCCGGCTGTATCTGGAGAAGCAGGGCCTTCGACTCACACCACAAGCCGCGCTCGAGCAACTGAACCCCGAGCAGTGGCGCAGGATGCAGAGCGCTTACCGCGTCCACAAGGCCAAGGGGCGCGCTCAGGCAGTTCCGCAGCTCAAGGAGGTGTCATGGCATAAGCTTGAGCTGATACGCCGACTGGGTGTCCTGAGCCTTGACGCGGCCATTGAGCGGCTTGATTCTATTCCGGATCTTGGCGGGCTTGTGCGGGATTCGCTGAAGTAGCGCCAGCGATCATGCTGAGCGTGCCGAGAATGAAGTGCGCAAGGACTTTACGCCAACCGAGTTGCCTCCAAGGTGCTGGCAACGCGAACGACGGATTCCGCTGGATTGGTCATCGGGTCTCCGTCGTAGGTCCTACAGTTGAAAGCGCGGCATGCAGCGCTGAGCGGTTACTTTAAAGCCGTGCTGATTGCGGTACGGTCAACTCGCACCGCTTTTTGGGGCGGTTAGCCTTGACATCCGACCAATAGGGTGACAAGGAGACGGGGTGCGGTCTCGCGGCAGTCGATAGGAGAAGTAGATTTATGATCACCGGCGAACTCAAATCCAAGGTAGACCGCATCTGGGACACGATGTGGTCCGGGGGTATCTCGAACCCGCTCTCGGTCATCGAGCAGCTTACCTACCTGCTCTTCATCAAGCGGCTCGACGAGCTGCACACGCTGCGCGAGCGCAAGGCCGCCCGCACCGGGAAGCCCATCGAGGAGCCGGTCTTCGGCCCGGACCAGGATCGCCTGCGCTGGTCGCGGTTCAAGGAGATCGCCCCGGAGAAGATGTTCGAGATCGTGCGCGACGGGGTCTTCCCCTTCATCAAGACCCTCGGGCGCAACGGCGGTGACGAGGCGGAGGGCGACTCGACCTACTCCCACCACATGAAGGACGCGCTCTTCATGATGCCCACGGCCCGCGTGCTGGCGAACGTGGTGGACCAGCTCGACGGCATCGACATGGCCGACAGCGACACCAAGGGCGACCTCTACGAATACATGCTCGGTAAGATCGCCAGCGCCGGGCAGAACGGCCAGTTCCGCACCCCGCGCCACATCATCAAGCTGATGGTGGAGATGACCGCCCCCACGCCGAAGGACTTGATCTGCGACCCGGCCTGCGGCACGGCGGGCTTCCTGATCGCCGCCTCGGAACACTTACGCGAGCACCACGTTGAGGCCATCTACAAGACCGAGGAGAGCCGCCGCAAGTTCAACGAGGGTACCTTCCACGGCTACGACTTCGACCCCACCATGCTGCGCATCGGCAGCATGAACATGCTGCTGCACGGGGTGGAGAACCCCGACATCCGCTACAAGGACTCGCTGGCCCAGGCGGACGAAGACGACGCCGAGCGATACTCTCTCATCCTCGCCAACCCGCCCTTCGCCGGCAGCCTCGACTACGAGTCCACCGCCAAGGACCTCCAGCAGATCGTCAAGACCAAGAAGACCGAGCTGCTCTTCCTCGCCCTGTTCCTGCGCCTGCTCCAGACCGGCGGGCGGGCGGCGGTCATCGTGCCGGACGGCGTGCTGTTCGGATCGTCGAAAGCGCACAAGGCGCTGCGCAAGATCCTGGTCGACGACCAGAAGCTCGACGCTATCATCTCGATGCCCTCCGGCGTCTTCAAGCCCTACGCCGGGGTCTCCACCGCCATCCTGCTCTTCACCAAGACCAACTCCGGCGGCACGGACGATGTTTGGTTTTACGATATGCAGGCGGATGGGTACTCGCTCGATGACAAGCGCACGCCGCTTTTGAACGCGGAACGGGGAACTCGGAACGCGGAAGGGAAGAAACGCGGAGCTCGAAGCGCGGAACGGGAAAAGCTCGGAGCTCGGAGCGCGGAACTCGGAGTGGAAGAAGGCCGGAGCGCGGAGCTGGAGAGTGACAAGTTGCACGCGGCCAACAACATTCCGGATATCCTGGCCAAGTGGAACGGACTGCGCGACGGCTCCATTCCGCGTTCCGAGTTCCGCGTTCGCACTTCCCAGTCCTTCTGCGTTCCGTGTTCCGAAATCCGCGCTAACGATTACGACCTCTCCATCAATCGCTACAAGGAGGTCGAATACGAGGCGGTGGAGTACGACCCGCCAAAGGTGATCCTGGAGCGGTTGGCGAAGTTGGAGGAGGAGATCGCCGAGGGGCGGAAGGAACTGGAGGGGATGTTGGGATGAGCGACGAGAGAGTACCTCTATCCGCAGACTTCTACGCGTCGATCCGCGGCATCCTCGCCGAAGCTCGGCGCAATGCCTACCAGCGCATGAACAGCGTCATGGTGGAGGCCTACTGGAACGTCGGCAGGCGCATTGTTGAACAGGAGCAGCACGGCAAAACCCGGGCCGGCTACGGGGATGCTCTCCTGCAAGGACTTTCACGAGCACTGACCGATGAACTCGGCCAAGGCTTCTCCTACGCAAATCTGCGAAACTTCCGGCAATTCTATCTCACATGGCCCGATCGGGAGAACTGCTACACGCTGTGTAGCAGATTGAGCTGGAGTCATAACCGGCTGATTATGCGAGAGCAAAGCCGCGAAGCGCGGCTCTGGTATCTCGTCGAAGCCAAACAACAGAACTGGACCGTCCGCCAGCTGGAGCGACAGATCAAAACACGGACCTTTCAACGCATGATCGCGACATCCGCGGCGGGAGATGGCGAGCCCAATCTCCCCTCCCCGCACCCGCATTCAGTGATCAAGGATCCTTACATTCTCGAATTCCTGAACTTGCCGAATGAACCAAAGCTGCACGAGGCGACGCTCGAAGCAGCCTTGATCGGTAAGCTCCAGCAGTTCCTGCTCGAACTGGGCAAAGGCTTCTCCTTTGTCGGCCGGCAATTTCGCATCAGCTCCGAGACCTCACATTTCTACATCGACCTCGTTTTCTACAACTACCTGCTCAAATGCTTCGTATTGATCGATCTCAAGACCACCAAGCTCGCCCACCAGGACATCGGCCAGATGGACATGTACGTGCGCCTCTTCGACGACCTGAAGCGCGGTGCGGACGATAACCCGACCCTCGGCATCATCCTCTGCGCCGACAAGGACGAGACCATCGTGCGTTACTCCGTACTCAACGACAACGAGCAGTTGTTCGCGGCCAAATACCTCTGTGTCTTGCCCAGCGAGGAAGAATTGGCGCGGGAGCTGGAAGTTCGGCATGTGCTTGAGATTGAACGGGAAGGAGGGGAATGATGAAGGCAGAATTTGGAATGCAGAACTCGGAATGGCTGGCGAAGTCGGAGGAGGAGATCGCCGAGGGACGGAAGGAGCTTGAGGAGATGTTGACAAGTGGGAAGTGAAAAGTCGAAAGGGGGAAGTAGAAAGGTAGAGCCGCAGGATCTGAAGGTGCGGACGCAGCAGTTTGCGCTGCGCGTCATTCGCCTTGTTCGAGCGCTCCCGAAGTCGACCGAAGCCTTCGTGATTGGCAAGCAGTTGCTTCGGTCGGCGACTTCCGTCGGGGCTAACTACCGTTCTTGTCAGCGAGGCAAATCCAAACCGGATTTCATAGCCAAGCTAGCGATCGCAGAGGAGGAGGCCGACGAATCCTGCTATTGGCTAGAACTCGCCATCACGGCAGACCTGCTCCCCGAAGCGAAGATGAAGCCACTGCTGCAAGAGGCGCGCGAGATTACGGCAATTCTTACGGCAGCTGGGAAAACAGCGAAGGAAAGGGGGAAGTGGGATGGCGAAAGTCGAAAGGGTTAGACTCGGAGAAGTTGCGACGCTTGAGCGTCGTTCAGCCGACCTCGACGCTATGAGTGGAAAGCCATACATCAGCCTCGAAGATATCGATTCTGACCTTGGCACGATTAACTGCGTGCAACGCGGAAGGCCAAAAAGCACAAAGTTCCTATTTTCCGAAAGACATGTCCTTTACGGTAAGCTCAGACCCTACCTACGGAAGGTAGTACGGCCTGATTTTGATGGAGTTTGTAGCACGGACATCATTCCGATCATGCCGTCAGACCGGATTTCTCGCGATTACCTGTTTCATTTTCTCCGAACAGCTGAATTTACCGCGAAGGCCACAAAACTTGCGGTCGGAGTGAATCTTCCGAGACTGAGTCCGAAGCAACTTTCCACTTTCGACATCCCACTTCCCACTTTCCGAGAGCAGAAGCGGATTGCGGGGATACTGGATGCGGCGGACGCCTTGCGGGCCAAGCGCCGCGAGTCCCTCGCCCAGCTCGACACCCTCCTCCAATCCACCTTCCTCGACCTCTTCGGCGACCCCGTCACCAATCCGCAAGCGTTGCCTCAAGTCTGTTTATCCGAGATGGCGAAGAGAATCACGGACGGAACTCATCTAACGCCCACGTTTACGGACACTGGTGTGCCGTTCATTTTCGTCAAGAATGTTCGGAATGGTGAGATTGATTTCAACACGACTAAGTTCGTACCAAAGGATGTGTACGCAGAACTCTATAAACGCTGCCCTGTGGAAACAGGTGATGTGCTGTATACGACAGTCGGGGCAACCTATGGGCAGGCGGCACTGGTAGGCTCTTTCACCGAGTTTGCATTCCAAAGACATCTTGCTCATCTGAAACCCGACACAACGAGAATTGAACCGGTGTATCTGGGGACGGTTATGCAGTTTCCGTTCGTGAAGCGACAAGCAGATCGTTGGAAACGAGGGGCCGCTCAACCAACTATCAATCTGACTGAACTCAGAAAGTTTACGATTCCACTCCCCCCTCTCTCTTCAACGCCGCTTCGCCGCCATCGTCGAATCCGTCGAACGGCAAAAAGCCCGACTGAGCGCCCACCTCGCCGAACTGGACGCCCTCTTCGCCTCCCTCCAGTCCCGCGCGTTCAACGGGGAACTCTGACCATGGATTTCGAGGTGTACTGCGACGAAGCCCACCCAGACGTTTTCACCAGCAAGAAGCCACGCGTTCAGTTCTTGATGATCGGCAGCCTGTGGCTCCCCGCGAGCGTGCGAGAGGAGATCAAACAAGAGGTGCTCGATCTTCGGCAGAAACATCAAGCGTGGGGAGAGATCAAGTGGAGCAAGGTGTCGCCGAACCGACAAGCCTTCTATCTTGACCTGGTCGATTTGTTCATGAACTTCGGCAACGAGCTGCGATTTCGCTGCATCGCCGTGGACAGAACCCAGTTGAACCTCGGAATGCTCGACAACGATGGCGAGCTGGGTTTTTACAAATTCTACTACCAGCTCCTGCACCACTGGATTCTCGACTTCAACGCGTATCGGATCTTCTGTGACGCCAAGAGCAACCGGGACCGAAGGCGGTTGCCTGTGCTCAAGAGCTGCCTCAACCACGCCAATCTCAGCTCACGTATCACCGACATCCAATCATTGCCGTCTCGGGAAGTCGTTCTGATTCAGCTCTCCGATCTGCTCCTTGGGGCAGCCAGCTCGCGACTCAACGCTACGCTCCGCGACGGCACGGCCAAGCATGCGTTGGCGGAGCACTTGGACCAGAGTATCGGACGGATCAGGCAGGGACCGAGGTGGTCCAGGGCCGACTGTCTGAGGCAACTGGGAGCTTGACGCCTTGGCCACGGCTCGGAAGCGGAGCCCCAGAAACAAAAAGACCGCTGATTCGCTACGCGGGTTCAGCGGTCGAAACCTCGATAGGTTCAAAGCCGATAGGTAGTGAACTCACGTAACCTAGGGCCTCAACGATGTTTTGTCAACGTCATGCGTCGGAAGCCAGTGCCGACGCACGAACATTGGCTCGACGACAGATACGCCGCGAACCTGAGAATTCCCGGTGCCACGTCAGATGCAAAGCGGGATAGACAGCCATCTTGCAGGCGAAATAATCGCCGGAATGGGGGTTTGAAGGACGTTGGGCAATAGGATGCAACCACCTGCGTGAGCAAGTGGTGCCAATCGCGGGTGAGCCGGCGTCAGAGCAAGCGTAATCGAAACGGTCGGTTCAGTCGCTCCTCGATCACCCGCGGATCCAGCCAAGGACCGGTGAGGGTGTTGCGGATAAAGCCGATCGCCGCCTGCACCCCGAGCATTGAAAACAACCCGCTCAGTTCACTGGAAAAACGGGCCAAGGTGTTGAGCAGGTGCGCCAAGCGCATGAGGTAATGGTAGCCTTTCATGGCATTCCATTGTTTGGCGAAGGCGTGCTCGTAGGAATAGCCTTGGTGTTTCTCGACCAGGAAGGCGCCTTCGATGCCCCAGCGATAGCGAGCGCCGAGGTTGCAGCGGGTATGGGCATTCAAGCGACTGAGGGGGCGGCTGGAGATCCAGGCGTGCGTGTTCTCTTTGGTCACGATCTCCAGGGTAGCGGGATCGACGACTTGCCATTGTTCCCGGCACATCACGACATGGATGTCGAGAGACTCCTTGGCATTGGATCCGTATTCATAGCGGATCGCGTTGACCCACTGGAAGTCCTGCCGTCGCTCGCCCCAGTTCTGTTGCATGCGGTTTTCCTGCTGTTCGTGCAACAGGCTGTGGTATTCCTCCCAAACGCTGGGCAACGAGCCGTTCTTGAGCACAATCATGAAATCCCAGTGGTAGGATCGGCAGCGTTGCATGATCGGCCCGTTGGGATAGAGCCCGTCGAGCAACAGCATGACGGGCAGACGGGGAAAGACCTGCTTGATGCGCTCGGCGAGGCGATGAAACGCCTTGCTCTCGCAGTCCTGCTTGCGCGATTCGCCATCGCCTGATTCGTATTCCAGGAACTCGCTCATCAACGGAATGACCATGCCGTTACGAAAGCACAGACTGGCCTCGAGTACATAGACGTAGTACTGGTCGTCTTGTTCCTCATCGCTATCGGGGTCGACCTTGGGTCCGGTTCGACGCTGTAACAAGTGTTCGTCCCACAGCGTGGAGAAAGCGATCTTTTGTGTGCCGTCGATGCCGATGGGGTAGCAGTTATTGATCAGATAGCGGCTGAATTTCTTATTGCGCATCAGCTGCTTGATCAGGGCGATATGCGCCTGCTCGATGGCACCCACATCGATGCGGCATAACAACCGAAACAGGGTATCGGAATGGGGTAGGCTCTCGAGCTGTGGAAACAGCAGACGCAGGTTGTGCTCGAACATGGGCCGCGTGATCTCCTTGTTGGCCGCACGCCGCGAGCCATACTGGAAGACAAAGACCAGGATGCCGTAGAGCATCAGAACGGTGAGCCTGTGCTTGAGCTTCTTCGGGTTTCTCGGGTCGGGAATCTTGCCCAAACGCTTGAGCAAAATCGGCAGCATCTGGCGCATGATCAAGATCAGTTTGCTCACCGCCTCGGTGCGTGCGACACACTCCTCTTCGGTGCTCTCAAAGCACGAAGTGCTGTTCGATGTGGTGGTGGCCGGGGGCGGGATCAGCCCGGCTTCACGCTGTTGGCGGCGCAACTGTTGTTGCTGGTGTTTTTTTTTCTCGCCTGCTCTTTGATTGCTTCGCGTCCCGGACGCTGGCTTGGCTTACTCATCGCTCGGTTCTGCCTTTGAGTTGATTGGAACACAGCCACGCACGAAAATCCGCCTGCAACGGCTTGGCGAAAATCAGCTTGGGACTGGTTTGGTACTGCTGTCCCGGGCGCACCAACCCTCGACCGTTGGTCCGTCCCGGCAACGCCCAGCCGGCCGCCCGGTAACAACTGCCTCGGAAGTGGGCCGGGTCGACGAAGGTCTCCAGCAGCAACGGGCGATATCCCCGGAGTGCTTCCCGGTCGTCACCGACCCGCCGGGCCAGTTGTCCAAGGACGTGGCTGGCCAGATTTCCGACCTCGACCCGGGGGAAGATCAGGTATCGGCTGTTGTTGATGATCCAGGGCAGGTTCTTCAACCGTTGCCGATCGGTCCAACCAATCCATTGGTCACGCGCACCCAATGCCTTGGCCGCACCGCCAAGTAGCACACAGCCCAGCCGCTGGGGTCCCGACTCGATGAAATAGCGCGCCCGATAGCCGAACGGCTTCTTATAGCCCAAGGGGTGATCGCGCTCGACAGACTCATTCCAGAGGCTTGCGTCCCGCGGCTCACCGGCCAAACGCAGGCGTATGGGATCGAGCTCCGAGAGAGACCGAACGAGAGGCGTCGCAGGGTCGGTTCGGGCGCTCGCATGCCGCGATTCACGCGCCCGCGGGCCGGGGTGGCGTTTGTCTTTGCGCAGCGCGGGCAGGCGCAGCTCACCGGCCTCTTCCAACCGTGCGAGCAGCTTGGCACAGGCGGTGTACTTCGGTCGGCCCGCCGGTGTCAGCCATTCAAGTTGCTCGCACAGCGTGTCGCTCAGCTCTTTGCGTGATAAACCGGGAAAACGCTGCGCAACAGCGCGCATGCAGGCGATGTCCTCGGCAGAGATCTCCCGATCTCCTTGCCACCACGTTGCTGGTTCATGATGTCGCATTCGGCGCAAATCCATGTTCGAGTATGATTCACACTCGATTTTCCCACCACGCTTGCGATATGTCTATACCCTTATGCGAAAACTTTTTTTCTGCTTCCCCTGTAAGCCTTGCTAGGGTTAGGCTCAAATGGTCATGCGTCAGCGCTGGTCGGAAGCGCCGGACCCAAAAGGAATGCAAGGAGATTCCTGGTGAGCAATTTTTCCTATTTACCCAGAGAGTTTTTTGCCATCTCCGGGGCTGCCAGCAAGGCGGAAGGCCACATCATGGGCGACCCCCGCGCCGCCTGCTTCCATGCCCGCTTCACGCTGGAGGCGGCGGTCCACTGGCTCTACCGGCACGACGCCTCGCTGCGGATGCCCTATGACCAGAACCTCGGCGCCTTGCTGCACGAACCCTGCTTCCAGAACCTGCTGCCCCAGGCCGTGTTCCAGAAGGCGCGGGTGATCCAGAAGGTCGGCAACCAGGCCGTCCACAGTGCACGTCCGATCCGCCAATACGACGCCCTCCAGGTGGTCAAGGAGCTGCACCACGTCTGCTACTGGCTGGTGCGCACCTACCCCTTCGGCTCCGCTCAGGGAACGGCCCGGGCTCGGTGGCTGAGCGAAGCCGAAGCCTGGAGCGACGACCGCGTGCCGTCCGCTCCCGACAGCACCTCGGTGGTCCCCCGCAAGGAACTGGAGGCGTTGGAGAAGCGGCTGGCCGAGCAGAACGAGGAGACCCTCAAGCGCCAGCAGGAGCGCGACACACTCGACGCCGAACTCCAGGCCCTGCGCGAGCAACTCGCCGAGGTCCGCGCCGCCGCCGAAGCGCAGCCGGATACTCACGACTACTCCGAGGCGGAGACCCGCCGCTACCTATCGACGTGGAGCTGCACCGCGCCGGCTGGCAGCTCGATGGCCCCAAGGATCAGGAATACGAGGTCACCGGGATGCCGAACGCCTTGGGGCTAGGCTACGCCGACTACGTGCTCTGGGGCGATGACGGCAGGCCGTTGGCGGTGGTCGAGGCAAAGAAGACGACCGCCGACCCGCAGGTCGGCCAGCAGCAGGCGAAACTCTACGCCGACTGCCTGGAGCAGATGCACGGCCAGCGCCCGGTCATCTTCACGACCAACGGCTACACGACCTGGCTGTGGGACGACACGGCTTACCCGCCGCGCCAGGTCGCCGGATTCTACAAGAAGGACGAACTGGCCCGCCTGATCTTGCGCCGAACCCAGCGCGAATCGCTCGACCTGACCAGGGTGAAGGACGCCATCGCCGGTCGCTACTACCAGAAACGGGCCATCGGGAGTATCTCCGCGCAGTTCGCCAACGCCCGCCGCAAGGCCCTGCTGGTCATGGCCACCGACACCGGCAAGACGCGCACCGCCATCGCCCTGGTGGATGTGCTGCAACGGGCCGGCTGGGCCAAACGTGCTCTGTTTCTCGCCGACCGGGTGTCGCTGGTGAACCAGGCGTGCAATGCCTTCAAGGCGCACCTGCCGGAGTCCAGCCCGGTCAACCTCGTCACCGAGAAGGACACCGAGGGTAGGGTCTACGTCTGTACCTACCCGACCATGATGGGGATGATCGACGAGACCCTTTCCGGAGCAGGGGGCACCGAGGCCCGCTTCGGCGTCGGCCATTTCGACCTGGTCGTCATCGACGAGGCGCACCGCTCGGTGTACCAGAAATACGGCGCGATCTTCCGCTACTTCGATTCCCTGCTGGTCGGCCTGACCGCCACGCCCCGCGAGGAGGTGGACAAGAACACCTACGACCTCTTCGAGCTGGAGCCGGGCGTGCCGACCGATGCCTACGAGCTGACCGAGGCGGTCAACGACGGCTTCCTGGTGCCGCCCCGCGTCGAGCAGGTGGACCTGCGCTTCCCCCGCGAGGGCATCGACTACGACTCGCTCAGCGACGAGGAGAAGGCCCAGTGGGAGAGCATCGACTGGGGCGACCAGGTGGACCCGGATCAGCTCCCCGACAAGGTCAACGCGGCGGCGATCAACAGCTGGCTCTTCAACAAGGACACCGTGGACAAGGTGCTTCAGCACGTCATGGAGCACGGCCACAAGGTCGAGGGCGGCGACCGGCTGGCGAAGACGATCTTCTTCGCCCGCAACCACGACCACGCGACATTCATCGAGGCGCGGTTCAACCACCATTACCCCAAGCACGCCGGCCACTTCGCCCGCGTCATCGACAACCAGGCCAAGTATCCGCAGAGCCTGATCGACGACTTCTCGCAGAAAGACAAGGCCCCGCACATCGCCATCTCCGTGGACATGCTCGACACCGGCATCGATGTTCCGGAGGTGGCGAACCTGGTCTTCTTCAAGCCCGTCTACTCGAAGATCAAGTTCTGGCAGATGATCGGGCGCGGCACCC
>RCNG010001168.1_pt1 | contig 12904 bp, 10 predicted proteins | sample 2041371 | NCBI WGS metagenome assembly RCNG01 (sample SAMN09708227, study PRJNA481090) | Marine sediment metagenome, whole genome shotgun sequencing project. | biome: marine sediment; feature: ocean; material: sediment; isolation source: Sewage treatment plant 1 marine sediment (STP1) ... | reverse complement strand
TTCATCGACATGGAGAACGAGGGCAACAAGAAGCGGGTCTTCAACGAGCTCAGGCACCACCTGAAGAGGGATCGTGCCCGCCACAAGGTCTTCCAGGTCAGCGGTCTGGGCCTGGTGGAGATGAGCCGCCAGCGCGTCCGGCCTTCGCTGCTGTCCCAGCTTTCGGACGACTGCCCCTACTGCACCGGCACGGGCAAGGTGCTGTCGATGGAGACCATGAGCAACCGCATCGAGCGTCTGGTGCACCGGATCGCCATCGTCACCCACGAGAAGCGACTGCAGATCCAGGCCAATCCCGTGCTGGCCCTGTACCTGCTCGAAGAGCGGCCCGAGCAGTTCCGCGATCTTTGCCGAACCTTCGACCTCGAGCTCAACGTGCTGGATGATGCCACGCTGCACGTCGAAGAATTCCGCATCATCTCCCTTGGCTCCGGGGTTGATCTGATCGCTGAGTTCGAGAAAAAGGCGCGGGGCGAGGGACGCCGGTAGGTCCCTCTGATACAAAAAGGATCGGGAATGTCCTCGGGGCTTCGCCCCTGCGGATTATCCCGATTCTTTTTGTATCAGAGGGACCTACCGGCGTCGCACCGGCCGATTTTCTCGAACTGGGATCAGAGCTAACCCGGAGGAGTGGGGTCGATGAGGGGTTTCAGCTGCAGTTTGGCGCGGTACCAGTAGGATTCGGCCATGGCCAAGTTGCTGGGGCGGTTGCCGGGGGCCAGGCGGCGTAGGAGGGATTTTGAACCGTATTCGAAGAACTGGGCGAGACGAAATCCCCAAACAGCGGTCTTGCCGTAGTGCTTGTCCACGAACAGGCGGTAGCTTTTCTGGAACTGGTCGATGCTGAAACGGCTCGCCTGTTCGGAGGCCTTGCCTTCGAGGTGGGTGATCTCCGTTTCGGCGCAGTACCAGATCTCCAGGCCCGCTTCATGGGCCCGGTAGCACCAGTCGGTTTCCTCGAAATACATGAAGAAGCGTTCGTCCAGGGCCCCTATTTTTTCGAGGGCCGGCCGCCGCATCAGGAAACAGGCTCCCATGATGTATTCGACCCGGCGTGAAGGCTCCTGGCGCCGGGGGACGAACACGATGCGATGGGAAAAGGGGCCCTTCAGCCACATCCGGCGGGGATCCAGCATGCCGAACCAATGGTAGCGGGCTCGGGGGAAATAGCCTCCGGATATGGTCGGGTGTCCCTCGCCGTCCACCAGGCGGGGACCCACCGCCCCCACGTTTTGACGACCCCTCATGAAACCATACAGGCGAGCCAACGAGGCCGGCGGGCATACGGTGTCGGGATTCAGCAGCAGGATCCCGTCCCCGGTGGCCCGGGACAGGGCCAGGTTGTTGCCCCGGCTGAAACCCAGGTTGCCCCCGGATTCAAGGACCTGGACGGCGGGAAACTCCTCGGTGAGCATGGCCACGGACCCGTCGTGGGAATCGTTGTCCACCACCAGGGTCTCGGTGGCCAGGCCCTCGGTGGCCGCCGGCAGCGACGCCAGGCACTCCCTCAGCATATCCCGGGTGTTCCAGTTGACGATGATGATGGTCAGGTCCATGACAGCCGCATCATTTGCGGCCGGCGCGACGCAGGATTTCCTGCTCCTCGTCGGTCAGGCTCTGCAGGCCTTCACGGGAGATCTTGTCGAGAATGAGATCGATGCGCTGCTGGTCGGGGGATTTGGCGCCCCCGCCGGTCCGGCCGTTGCCCCGCTTGGCGTCACGGTCGGGCTTGACGACCCGCATATTGCGTTTGGTCTGATACCGTTTCCAGGCCCCGCCTATTCCGCCGGATCCGCCGCCGGACTTCAGGCCCGGCCCGCCGCCGAGCGATGGGACCGTGATCTTGATGAAGATGAAGCCCGCCAGCATCCCGCCCAGATGGGCAAGGTGGGCCACCGAGTCGCCCCCGGGGATGGACCACAGGTCGATCAAAGCCAGCAGGGCCACGAAGTACTTGGCCTTCATCGGGATGATGAACATGAACAGGATGATGGAATTGGGAAAGGTCATGCCGTAGGCCAGAAGCACGCCCATGACCCCGGCGGAGGCGCCGATCATGGGAACAAGGGTGTCCATCCCGAACAGGTTGAAGGCGCCGTAGAGGATTGCGCCGCCCAGCCCGCACACGAAAAAGTAGATCATGAAATTGCGGGTGCCCCAGCGGGTCTCGATCTGGGAACCGAACATCCACAGGGCGAACATGTTGAAGCCGATGTGCATGAAATCACCGTGCAGGAACATGTAGGTGACAAACCGCCAGACCTGCATCCCGAAGATGGCATCATGAGGGATGAAGCCCAGGGCCCGGGTCATGGGCCCCCACTGACCCATCGGGCCCCTGCCGTCGAAAAACGTCTGCAGGACGTACACCGCGACGTTGGCGATGACCAGGACCTTGATGCCCGGTGTCATCATCCTGCCGCCGAAGGACATGCCTTGTCTGAGGTTGGAATTCATGAATCGACTTTCGCTGGGCTGAGTTCAGGATAAGCGATACAACGAATCAACCGGGAAGTTTCCTACCTGAGAACCTTCCCGAGGGAATCCGCTCTCAAAAATGGTACACAAGTTGGATCATGTCACCAATGAAAAAAGCAGGAGGGCCGCAGCCCTCCCGCTCGTTTGACCGACCAATGGACTCCGGTCAGAAGCTCCTTTTCATAGCTGCGAGAGCTTCAGGAGAGATATAGGGCATCCCGCCTTCGGCGGCTTTCCCGCCAATGGGCACCCCGTAAGTGGGATCCCAGGTGAACGCGTCGACGGGAACCTCGGCCCAGCTCGACCCTGTCACCTCGTTGATCTTCGCCAGGAAGGCGTTGGCAACGAACGCGTACCCCTTGTTGTTGGGATGGACTCCATCCAACGAGAAGTAGGTCCGGGCGGCCGTTTCCGAAAGGGTTTCGGTGTCATGGATAACCCGCAGGAAAAGGAAATGCCGATTCGCCTCTGGTTTGGCCGCACGCAAGGCATCCATGGCCGCATTGAAGTCCACGATCGGCAGGGCCGCCAACGGAACATCCCCGGTCCCGAGGATAGTCTCATAGGTCTGTTCGATCGCAGCGTTGTAGGGCCCGATGACCTGGGTGTCGAGGTAGGTCACCTCGGCCGCGCTCAGGGTCATGTCCGCCGGAAGTTCGCCGCCGGGCGTGCCCGGGAGGGTTGACCCGATGAAATCCGTGAAGAGGATGTACTCTGCATCCACTTCCTCATAGGTGAGCATAAGCGCCCCGAAAACCGCCTCGAACGTGGGCCGGTCCAGAAAGTAGGCGATGTTCCGGACATGGGGCAGTGTGGCCCCGATGATGACCGGGCTGAACCCGTTGCGGGCGGCCAAACCCTGGGCCAGGGAACCCAGAAAACCACCATAATTGGCGGCGAATTCCGCAGCCGGGGTGAACAGGGCGTTGGCCGGACCCTGCGGGTCGCCGCTGGTGGCCCCGAACAGGAAGTCGTTGCCACCGACCCAGGCCGTGACCAGGGCGGGGCCCTTGGCGATGGCCTGCCGGAACTGCGATCCCGTTTCGTAGCCCGGGGCCGGAGGCGCCGCGGGAACGGTCTCGTTGCCGAACAGGTTGATCAGATCCCCGGCCCGGTTGATGAACTCGAAGAAGGAGTTGGGACTGCTGAACGGGGGCGGGGCCGAATGACTGGTCGCCGCGCTATGAGCGTTCAACAGGTCGTGGCTGAACGCGCCCGGAACTCCCAGGTTGTGATACTGGGTGGGCTGGGCGACCGCCAACAGGAGTCCCGGAACTGCGGCCTGGGGAGTCGTCCCCAAAGGCACTACCCCCGAACCGTTGAAGTGAAGCACGCCCGAGACGATGCCGTCACCCACGTCGGTGGTCCCGATGCCGGGTGCGGCAATCCAGGGCTGGGTGAAGGTGTCCTGGTCCAGACCCATCTGGGTGGCCACGATCATCGGATAGCTGTTGGCCTGGCCGGCCTGCATCAAACCCGAATCCATGAAACCCGCGGTCAGGCTGTTGCCGATCGCCACGTAGGGCGTGCTGGCGTCAGCCGGGGTGGGGTCGTTCACCTGGCCCGTGGGATCCGATGGAGTATCCAGGGAGCATCCCACCAGCAGAAGAGCCAGCAGGAAAATCGTCACGGTAAAAATCACGCTGAGTTTTTTCATGTCCTGCACCTCCTCCTAGAAGTTGTAGCCCACGCCGACCCCGAAGAGGTTGGCCAGGGATTTGTAGGTACCGAAGGGGTAGTCGGTGGTATTGCGCACCGGTTCCCCGTTTTCGATGTTGGTCCGTTCCTTACCGACAACAAGCATGTAACTGAGGTTGAAGTCCCAGTTGCCGGTCTTGTAGAGGGCTCCGATCGAGTAGTCGTTGCGGTCGCTGTCGGGAAGCAGGGGGCTGACCGCGATCAGCGGCTGGGGGCTCTTGTCGTGCACGTAACCCGCCATGATGTTCCACTTTTCGCTGGCCTGGTAGTCGAAGCCGAAGCGAAGCTGCCAGGAGTCCTCGTAGTTGAAGTGGATGGTCTGGTCGAGGGCGTCGTTGCCGAAATTCAAGGCAAGTTTCTCGAAGGTGCTCCAGCCGAACCGCACGTAGTTGAATTCCGCCCGGAACTGCTCCACGAACTGGTAGGCGATTCCCAGCGAAAGGATGTCCGGCAGATTCAGATCGGCGCTCAGCTTCTGGTCCCGGCCCAGGCTTCCGACCAGGGTATTGCCCCAGGGGTCGTCGCCGGGGGCCACGGGCTCCAGGGTGGCATCGCCGTCATCGAACTTCATGGTCTTCTTGAAGTGGTAGCTGACCCCGAGAGACAGCTTCTCGTTGGGCCGGTACATCGCGCCCAGAGTCGGGGTGAGGTTGATCTCGCTTGACCCCTTGATGGTGGTGTGGATCGCGTTCCCGCCGAACTGGGGCTCGGGTGAATATTTTTTTAGCTCGAGTTCCTGGTGCGCGATGTCGATACCCGCGGAAATCGCAAAACCCTCGGCCACCTTCAGGGACACGGCCGGGGTCACGTAGACTGTCTGGATCTGAACATCGTGGCTGATCCGGCGCCCGACCCAGTTTTCCCCGTCCTTCCAGACGACGCCCAGGCCGTAGGGGGCGTAAACGCCGATGCCGAAGGACGCCAGGCCGCCGGGGTTGTTGGTGTAGTACACCCCGGGTACCGGGTAGATCTTGCTTTCGGCCTCACCGGTCGAGCTGGTGGGGTCGGTCTTGCTCAGTTTGCCGTTGAATGAAAACTGGGGCGCCACGAACACGGCGTTGGCTTCGGCGCGCTGACCCTCCATGAAGGATAGGCCGGCCGAATTGTAGAACAGGGCCGAACCGTCATCCGCCGTGGCGGTGAATGCGCAGCCCAGAGCCGTGGCCTTGGAGCCGGCTTCGTAGATGCTGAATCCCGAGGCCAGGGCCGAGCCCGAGCCGAAGACCAGCAAACCGGCGACCACCAGGGTGCAAATCATCCTTATTCGCATTTTGCCTCCTCTGCATTTCGTAAACAGACTCGGGTCTGTCCCAAAGCGCCGGTGCGCCAAGACCCCGGGTAAATCCGCATACCATGATCGATCGACCGTAGCACAGGGCCCATATGGTGCAAAGATCTTTTCAAACAGTCGAAAGTGGATCATATTTGCCCAGTTACCAGTTACCAGCGACCAGGAGGCCTCATGCTGTTTGTCGACCACCCGGAGGATTTCCGCAGGCTGATGCCCGGATTCCTGCCCGCACCCCTGTCCGGATCCATGGCGCCCCAGGAGGGGCTGGCCCTGCGCCCGGTCTGCCCGGCTCTGGTGGAAAATCTGGTACAGGCCGTGTGCGGCGCGGCCCCGAAGTCGTTTGAGAAAGCGGAATCCAGGGGCCCAGTCATGTCCGAATTTTGGGATTGGTGGTTCCTGGCCTCCCGCGCCCCGGAATCCCAGTATGACGTTCTGCGCCGGATCATCGACCAGGACGGGCCCTTGCCGGGTCCGGTGGTGTGCCTGGCGCTGGAGGGCGCCGGGTGCCACGGCCAGCAGGAACGACGCTGGGCGGCTGTGCGGGGCAACCTGCACCTCACCGTGGGGCTGCCGTGTGATCTGGAAGCCGCCACCTGCGGACTGGCCCTGACCATGCTGCCGGCCGTGGCGGTGGTCGATGCCCTGGGCGCTTTGAGCGAGGGGTTTGGTCAGCTCCCGGTGGTCGGCGTCAAGTGGGTCAACGACGTCCTGATCCAGGGTCGGAAGGTGGGTGGCGTGCTGACTTCGGCGCGATCGGTGAACGGACAGGTCCAGTCGGTGGTCCTGGGCATCGGCTTGAACGTGGCGGTGGCCCCGAAGATCGAGCCCTCGGCCTTCACGCCCGGCGTGACCTGCCTGGAAGATCATTTCCCCATGGGGGGAAAGGGACTTGGCACCATCCTGGCCGCCGTCCTGGAGGCCCTTGCCCGCCGGTTCGATGAACTTGCGACGATGGGCCCCGAGCCCCTGCTGGCGGCCTACAGGCAGGCTTCGGTGATTTTGGGCCGCCAGGTGGAAGTGCGCCAGGAAGATGGTTCGAACAGAAAGGGGATGGTTCTGGGAATCGGCCCAGACCTGGCTCTGACCCTGTCGGACAGTTCCCTGCCTGTGACGGCCGGCCGGCTCATCCTTCTTCCCGGGGATAGTTCATAATTTCATACAGTTCCATGGTGTTTGGCCGATCCAAGTAGATGGGAGGGAACCTCTTTAGCAGGATGGAGCCGCGGCCTGATCGGCCCGACGTAAAATGACCCCGGACATGCATGCAGGAACCGATATCAGGGTCGCCCGGCAGCTCGCCCGCCGTGGCGCGCCAGGGTCCTTTGCCTATGCCGCCTTCACGTTCATGGTGATGAGTCTGACGGGGCTGTGGGAAATCGCTCCGGTGCCGTCGGTTGTTGCCCTGGTTCTGACCTTGGCGGCCGGGCTGCTCCGCAAAAGGCTCAGCATTCGTTTCGACGCTGAATACCTCGCCAACCCCAGCAAGTGGGCTGGTCTGTTCATGGCGGCCACACTGGTGCTCGCGGTCAGCTGGGGATTGTTTTCGATCCTGGTGGCGAGAACTTTCGGGTTGGGTTGGGAAATGCTCCTGACCCTGCTGGTGACGACCGGACTGGCGACCGGTGGCATCAGCGCCCTGAGCGCGGATGTCAAGACCATCATCCCTTTCCTGGGGTTGATCCTCGGCCTTCCGGTCATCGCGGCAGGCACCCTGCCGGCCCCGGAAAGCTATCGCCTCGGTCTGATCTTCGGGCTGTACCTGGTCTACTGCATCTCCCAGACCCGCATCCAGAACCGACAGATACTGCGGGAACTAATGTCGGCGGACCTGCTGGAAAAACGCACCAGCGAACTGGCGGTGGCCAAGCGTGAGGCCGAAGCCGCCAACCAGGCCAAGAGCCTTTTCCTGGCCAACATGAGCCACGAGATCCGCACCCCGATCAACGGCATCCTGGGTATGACCGAACTGGCTCTGGGGACGGGACTTTCCGACGAGCAGAGGGAGTACTTGGAGCTCGCCCGGTTCTCGGGCAAGAATCTGCTGACGCTGGTCAACGACCTGCTCGATTTTTCGCGGATCGAAGCCGGCCAAATGGAACTGGAGCCCAGACGCACCGACTTGAGACAGCAGGTAGCCCGCCATCTGGAGGCCCTGACCACGGGCAACAAGGACTGCAAGGTCCCGGTCAACTGGGAGATCACCGACGAAGTGCCCGGGGCGGTGGTCCTGGACGACAACCGCTACCAGCAGATCCTGACCAACCTGGTCGGCAACGCGATCAAGTTCACCAGTCAGGGGAATATCAGGGTCACCGTGGATGCGGCTCCGTCGGACGGCGGCATGCTGGTCATCCGGACCGAGGTTCGGGATACCGGTATCGGGATCGCTCCGGAAAAGCACGACAGCATTTTCGGCACCTTCTCCCAGGCCGACAATTCCTTCGTGCGCGAGTTCGGCGGAACGGGCCTGGGCCTGGCCATCAGCCGCCAGCTGGTGGGGCTGATGGGCGGTGACATCACCGTGGAAAGCGAAGTGGGCGCAGGCAGCGTTTTTACCTTCACCATCCAAACCCTGCCGTTGACCGAGGAGCCGGCCCCGCCCGAGGCGGTCGCCAAGACAGCGTCCTTGGATTTGGAAGGAATGGCGGGCCTGCAGGTCCTGGTGGTCGAGGACAATCCCGTCAACAGCCGATTCGTGCAGCGGTACCTGGAAAAAACCGGGCACGAGGTGACCGTGGCGGCCAATGGGGAACTGGGGGTGCAGGCCTGGCGGCAGGGGTCGTTCGACCTCGTCCTGATGGATGTCCAGATGCCGGTGATGGACGGGCTCCAGGCCACCGAAGCCATCCGCGAGGCCGAGGGGGACCCGGAACGGCATTTGCCGGTGGTGGGGCTGACCGCCCACGCCTCGGCGGAGGACAGGGAGCGCTGCCTGGACGCCGGGATGGACGGCTACCTGACCAAGCCGGTGAACCTGTCGGATCTTGACAAAATCCTCGCAGACGTCCTGAATCAGGAACTGATCCCCGCCTGACGGGGCCCCGATACCGCGGAACATTCAACGGTGACCATCGTTCCTTTTGTCATGCGCAGCCGATCCGATCCCTGGAAATGGCCCGCCTGTATCGGGCTGACCGTCGTCCTCTTTTTGGCGACGGTGTTTCTGGTGCCTGAATCCTGGATCGATGCCTTCTTCTCCCCCCTGTCCCTGGTCGAGCGACTCGAAAGGGAACAGGTGACCCAATGGACGGTCATCCTGCCGCCGCCGGTGGTGGAAGAAGTTCCGGATCACCAGTTGCCGGCCGAAACTCCCCGAGGACCCCAACGGAGGACCACCGAACATCTGGACCCGGACTGGTGGACCCGCGGCTGGATCGTGAAAGCGTTCCCCCTGAATACCGATCCCGATCTGCGCCGAACCACAGCCGCCGCCGACAGCGTGGCCATCCTGCTGACGGCGCTGGGGGTGGAGCGGGATTTCCTGAGACGAACACGTCCGGACAGCCTGCTGGCCTCCCGGCTCTTTCTGCTGCAGGTGGAGGATTCCTTCAAATTCGACGAGCTGAAACCCTACCTGAGCGCCATGGCCCGGTCGCGGGACTACGCCGACATCCTGTCCCGCGCCGCGGACATGTACGACCATTTCCTGGCTCAGGAAATCATGACCCCGGATTGATGGCACCGCAGCCGCTCCAGGTGCCGGGGTTGCATAATTTGATATTTTGGTTAGTTTTAAAACTTGACCTGGGAAATCATGGTTTAGGTTGGGCCACCGGTCCCTCCTTGCCAATGTTCAAGTTATTGGAGGAATTCATGTTTCGCGTCACCAGGGCCGAAGAGCAGGCCGTCCGACTCATCATGCGCCTGGCTGCATTGGGGGAGCAGCTGACGTTGTCAGATCTCGCGGTGGCCGAGGACCTGCCCGAGCCCACGGTGGCCAAGCTGCTGGGGATGCTCCGCCGCGGAGGCGTGGTGGAGGCGGTCCGGGGACGAAACGGGGGGTACATCCTGGCCGATGTGCCCGAAAAAACGAGCGCGGCCAGCGTGATCCGCAGTGTCAGCGGGGAACAGGTTTTCGAATACCCCTGCAGCGAAACCCATGATCAGCCCGACTGTCCGCGCAACGAGGATTGCGGCCTGCGCCCGGTCTGGCAGCACCTGGGCAACCGGGTGGCCGAGGTGCTGGAGCAGACCAGCATCGCCGACCTGCTGCGGAGGGAACAGGCGTCTTCGAGCAATCTCCAGACCCTGTGGCCTCTGGCCGGCAAGTAGGGATATGGCCGGCAAGTAGGTTTTTTTGCGGGCAGCCCGCCGACCGGAAATCAGCGCCAGGCCTGGGCCAGCTTCCGCACCATCCACACCAGGACCCAGATTCCCATCAGCAACAGAACGGCGAACAGGACGAGGTTCAGAACCTGGGTTTTGACCGCGAAGGATCCCGGCCGGTAGAGATCGCCCAGGATGGCGGCGCGGGCGGCGTCACGGGTCATCACCATGACCGCCATCAGCACGGCCGTCAGAGTGGTCGGCCAGATCAGTCCCGCCGATTCGGGCCGGCTCCGGGCCCGCCATCCCCACACGATCACCATGACAGTCAGGACCAGACCGGCGGTCAGTAGGGCCGTGGCCACCGGGTCGGTCCCCATGAAAGCGCGGCGTGCGGTCCGGGGCAGGGCCATCAGGTACCAGATGCCGAAAGCCGAATTGGCGAGGGTCATCCAGGCGAAGGCCGACCAGCCTGTCCGGGCCATGAACGCTCCCGTCGGGTCGCCTCCCTTGGATCGTTGGCGCCCCCACACCGCGAGCATCAACCCCGCCACGGCCACGGCGCCAAAGACGGCGTGCAGGTAGCGGGGGACCAGGGTCGGGTCACCCAGATTGAGGTGGAGACCACGGGCGTCGGAGAAATATTTTCCGGGCCAGGCCGGGACAGCCGCCATCAGCGAAGTGTTGTTCGAGAACATGAAGGCGATCCACAGGAACAGGCTCACCGTGATCAAAAGCAGGGGTGTCCGGGCCGTGCCGAGCCGCTCGCGCTGGAAGGACTGCAGGTAGGTGCCGTAGTAGGCGAAGATCAGCACCACCACGACCGAGAACCAGCCCCAGCCCATCAGGATGCTGCTGGTGAAGAAGAACTGTCCCATCAACGTCTGCAGGAACAGCAAGGGGGCCACGCCCAGGGTCACGGTGGTCGCCACGAGCGAGGGCGTGGTGCGGGCCAGGGTGTCGGCCAGGACGGCCCACTGGTCGCCGTCGGTGCCGCGGCGCTGGCGGGCCCACCAGGTCAGGATGAGTCCGCCGAGCATGGCGTTCATGGCCAGCAGGTGCAGGAAGAAGGTCAGTTGCAAAAGGACCTGCAGCAGGAGAGCCGGCGCGGGCAGGGGCAGCGCGTCGGCTGCGGGCAGGATCACGTTGGCGGCCACAGCGATCATGACGCGCTCCCTTCGGCGGAGTCACCTGGCGACGGGGCGTTGCCCATCTCATGCAGGTACTCGATCAGCAATCCGCGCTGGGGTTCAGGCCCGAAATATCCCGGCATCTCATCGGTCCAGTCGCCGATCTCCTCCAGGAGTTCACCGATCTCTTCCCGGGACATGCCTTCCATGGAATCGGACAGGCCCCGGAACCTGTCCGGCGTGTGACAGAGACCGCAGGACAGATCGAATGCGCGGGCGCCGGTCATTTCGCTCGGTGGGTCGGCGGTGGCCGATTCCGGTTTGAGGCTCATGAGGTAGGCCGTCAGAGCGGCGTTTTCCTCTTCGGTGCCGTACCAGGGCGGCATGAGGGCCCGCATGTATTCGAGCCGGGGAATCAGGCTGGCGACGGTTTCTTCATTCCAGTGGGTCAGGTAGGGCACCAGCCCGTTGTAGCCGTTTTCGGTGTGGCAGGGCTGGCACCAGGCCAGATAAAGGTCCGCGCCCAGGCGCTCGGGATTTTCACGTGCTGCTGGGGAAATCCACCTGGTGCCCGCAGCCATCCCGTTCTCGGCGAACCAATCTTCCTGGCTCACCAGCATGCCCGTGCTGTAGAGATATCCTTGAATGGTGAACGGTTTGCGACCGGCCTCCCTCAACCATTCCCCGGCGCCCATGGTCAGCAGGGCGACCAGCAGCATGCCGGCAACTACATAGGTGCGGTTGATCCGGGGCAGAACCAGGGGAACCAGCGTCAGGCCCAAGGTGATCAGCAGACCCGCCCGGAACCATCCGGCCACCTTGGGTAGAACGACGATGGCGCCCAGGAGGGCTTCGTTCTGTTCCCAGATGTCCACTGATCGTCCGTACCACATCGCGCTCAGCACGACGCCGACCATGGCGCAAAAGGACCAGCCGGCGTTCCAGCGGGTCAGGCGCCAGCGGAAATCGTCGGCCTTCAACAGGGACGCGGTCAGCAGGGTGAACAGGCCGGCGATGGCCAGCCCGGCGAAGGAACGGATCATCAGGCTCGGCCAGTAGGTGGGGTTGAAGAAGCCGGTCCAGAAGTCCTGGTTTTCCAGCCACCCGTCGGGGGTCAGCATGAAGGTGATGATTCCGTTGATGACGACCAGGCTCAGATAGGCGGCGATGAAATAGATCCAGCCGACGATTTCGTGAGTGCGTGCGTCCAGTCGTTCCCAGCCGTAGTAGTAGACCAGGGCGGCGGCGATCTCGACGAAAAAGAAGACCCACTCGATGGCCCAGCCCCACACGTAGCCGTGGATGAGGGCGGAGGTGCCGTGGGGGGAGATCAGTCCTATGGTCGCCCAGATTCCCACACCGGATATGGCCCCGAACACCAGGGTCAGCAGCATGAAAAAACGGCTGTGGCCCTTGACGAAGGATCGCAACCGTTCGTCTTTGGTGCGGCGTGCGCGAATTTCCGTTAGGACCAGCCAAAGGCCTCCTCCGACGGCAAAATGGGAGACAAAAACGTGCAGCACGGACACCACCGCCATGAGGACTCCGGCGCCCATGCCCAATTCCCAGACTGGATAATTCATGATCACACTCCCGGCCGCTGGTTGGATCCCAATCGTAGGAGCCGATCGTTGGTCGGTCAAGTAATCCGTTACAGTTTAAGGAGTTAAACAGGACCTGAGAGGTAGGGTTTTAAGGAAGGATCACAGGAAACGAACCAGTCCGCCCCAGCGTTCATCCACCTTGAAACCCTGTTTCTGGTAGAACCGCCGCAGGAAGAAATGGGTCTTGATGGTCTTGATGCCCAGGGACGTCAGCCGGGTGCAGAAATCCGCCAGGATCGCCCGGGCGATACCACGTTCGGCCAGGGCCTGGGTGACGACGATTCCGTCCAGGAAAACGGCCTCGTCATCCAGCTGGCGGTACACGACACCACCGATGATCTGCTCGGCTTCGTCGGTGGCGACCAGGTAGCGGTCGGCCTCGCTGATGGTCTTGGGGAAACCGGCGTTCAGGAACAGCCGGTAGAGCTGGCCGACCT
>RCNG010001167.1_pt1 | contig 12905 bp, 7 predicted proteins | sample 2041371 | NCBI WGS metagenome assembly RCNG01 (sample SAMN09708227, study PRJNA481090) | Marine sediment metagenome, whole genome shotgun sequencing project. | biome: marine sediment; feature: ocean; material: sediment; isolation source: Sewage treatment plant 1 marine sediment (STP1) ... | reverse complement strand
CCCCACAAATCAGGTCGGTACCTTAGGCAGCGGTGTGTTATTGAACCGCGAAGACGCTAAGAACGCGAAGATAGGACATAAAACCCTTTAAATACTTCCTTTGCGCTCTTTGCGTCTTTGCGTTTCAAATGCCCTATATGGCCTCCTGGTCGCCAATCACGATCAACTTGACTCAGGTGCATAGGCTTGATGCGGGCTAGCATACCCCCGGTCGATCCCTTCTTCGTGGGCCGTCGATTCTGGACTGCTGCGATCCCCCGGAATCGTGTTGTGGTCAATAACGAAATTGCAGCTCCAACAAGACCGCTCTCCGCAGGATGTCGCCGAAGACGTGCTGCCGGGCCTTCTCGTCGAGGGCATTGATGACCTTGATGGAGGTGGTGATCTTGCCTTCGTTCCACCTTTTGCCGAAGGTCAGGCCGATGAGGGTGTAGGCATCGCTGTAGCCGAGGTAGGACGGGTTGAGACCCTCGCTGAAGAATGCCTCGTCCGAGTAGTTCACAGTGAGGCTGCCGAGGTAGTCCGGCCCGTTGTAGTTGAGCCCCAGGTTGAAGCGGTGGGCCGGAGGCACGCTGACCGTCTCCGAGAGCGGCCGGTAGGGGTCACCAACCGGGTTGAGCAGTTCGGGTTCGTCCTGGTAGGAGTAGTTGGCGTATGCGGACCATCCGCCGCGGAAGAACCGACTCGCCGACAGCTCGATGCCGCGATTGCGGATCGAACCGATGTTGAGATACATCTTCGTCGTCGGGAACTGCACCCCCATCTGGGCGAGGAAATCGAGCACGATGGGGTGCAGGGGCCAGCCCGGCGGTGGGTTGTCCGACGTGTAGTAGGGGTCGATGCCCGCCAGCTCCAGGGCTTCGGGCGAGGGGTTGTTGGCGATGAGGTCGTTGGTATCTGATTGGTAGATGTTGAGGTCGAAACGGGTGGCGCCGTGGTTGAGCACCAATGAGTAGCCGATCTCGAAGGCGTCGATGACCTCGGGCCGCAGGTCGGAGTTGCCGACCGTCTCGACAACGATCGGAAACGGTTCCTCCAATCGGGGGTCGAACTCCTGGACGGGGAAGTAACCGCCGATGATCGAGATGTCGAGGTAGTTGTCGATCGCAGACGGGGTGCGGAAGGCGCGATCGTAGGCAGCCTTGAAGGAGTGGCCGGCGATTGGCGTCCAGATCACCGCCACACGGGGCGACAGGTTGATGTCCTCGAGGTTCTCGAAATAATCCCCGCGCAGTGCGAGGGCGATACGGACCTTGCCGAGGTTCATCTCGTCCTGTGCGTAGGCGCCGACCTGCAGATTCGAGTCGGCCCCTGGAGCAATCGAGATGTCGAAGGTGTTGTAACGGATGTTGCCGCCAAAGCTCATGAGGTGTTTGCTGAAGAAAAGGTCGTGCCAGCCGAGGTCGAGGTTGTAGACGCCATTGGAAAAATTCTTGATAGTAAGAGGCTCACCCTCGCCGGTGAGGGTGATGAGGTTCGTAGCTTCTCCTGAGATGTAGTTGGAAAAGACCGAAGCATGGAATCCGCCGCGGGTGTAGGTGATCTGGCCGTAGCCGAGCTGTGTATTGTCGGCCAGGTCGAAGGGGCCTATCGGGCTGTGGAGAATGCCCTGAGTGCCGGCGTACCCGGCGCTGTAGGTGATGCGACCGTCGCGGCTGAGCTCCTGGTCGACCCGCAGGTCGAACTTCGGCTGCTTGGTGCCTTCGTTCTGGTAGGCGACGTCGTCGTACGAACCGCCCCCGACGGTCACCGGGGGGCCGATCGGTGTCTCGATGACGGGCAGGCTTCCGGTTGGCCGTTCGAAGGGGTCGCTGGCGGCGTAACCGACCGAGATCCGATAGGCGAGGGTTTTGCTGACGGTGTCGGTCCAGCTGGCGGCGACGCTTCCCATAGAGCCAAGACCGCCGGCCTCTTCGTCGCGTGTCAAGACTCCGCCTGAGAGCAAGACCTGCAGGCCCATGGTGTCCCGCGGCGTTTTGGTGACGACGTTGACAACGCCAGTGCTGGCGTTGGCTCCCCACATGGCCGAAGCCGGCCCGCGCACCACCTCGATCTGCTGCACGTCGGGTGTCGAAACGGACAGCAGGTCCCAGAAGACGATGTTGAAGAAATCGAAGAACAGGGGCCGGCCGTCGACCATGACCAGCTGAGAGCTGTTCAGGAGCCCGCTCGAATGGCGTGTCGCAACATTGACGTCGCGGGCCGAAGACTGGATGACGTTGACGCCGGGCACCGAGCGCAGCAGATCGCCGACATTTCGTGCCGCCGAGCTCTCGATGGTCTCCGCGTCGATGACGCTGATGGTGGTCGGGGCATCCTCGAGCGCAACGCCGGTACGGGAGGCGGAGACCACTACCGTGTCTTCGAAGGCCTGCTGCATCTGAAAATCGACAACAACTGCAGCCTCGCCGTCGAATTCGATCTTCTTTTCGAGCCTCGCAAATCCGGGCATCGTTGCGGTGACGCTGTAGGTACCGGCGGGTAGATTGAGTAATCGGTAGGCGCCGTCGATCCCGCTGAGCACGGCCCGGCTCACCGGACCGGCGACCGAGACCGTGACTCCAGGCAGGTCGATATCGTTGTGGTCGACGGTGCGGCCTTGGATGGAGATATTCGCCGCCCATACCTGGGCTGCAAGGATCACCAGGCAGATCAATGACACTGCGGCTTTCTTGCCGATTTCGAACGTCAAATCTGAGCTCCCTTGAGGTCAGGGGGAGGGCCGCGGGCCGCCCATTGGCATCATACTTTACCTGATTCGGATGGGCGCTCCCTGAAGAAAATCCACAAAGCAGCCGGCAAGGCGGTGAAGTCGGCGAGCATGGCGAGGCAGAAGGCCAGCGATGTGACGACGCCGAACTGGCGCATTGGCGGAAAGTCGGATACGGCCAGGGCCAGAAAACCTCCGGCGTTGATGATGGTGGCGAAGAGGATGGCGTGGCCGGCCACCCGGATCGAGTGCGCCAGCGCCTCTTCCGTCGATCCGGTCTTGCGGCGCTCGAGGAAGTGGTAGAAGAAGTGGATCTGGTCGTTCTCGGTGACGCCGAGCACCGTCGTCGCAATGAGGATGGTAGCGATGTTGAGCGGAATGCCCGCCAATCGCATGACGAGGAACGTCACGAGAATGGCGAACAGCGACGGAACCATCGCGTTCAGCCGCGCGGGACCGGAGCGGAAAACAAAAATAAAGGTCACGAAGATGATGGTGAAGGTGATGGCGAAGCTCTCGACCAGCGTTGGCACGAGGTGGCCTGCGATCGACGCCTGCATCACACCGCTGCCTGCGAGCTGGTAGGCGCAACCGTCGAGGCCCTGCTCGGTGGCGGCGATTTCTTGCCATGCCGATGCGACGGCGGCAGCGAGCTCGTGCATTCCGGCCCCGGTTCCGGCGCCAGTGGTCACGACCACGTAGGTCGAGGACAAGGACTCGAGGTCGACCCACCGCGAGATCGACGGCTCGCTGAGCAGCAGCATCTCCAGGTCGGCGACTTTCGAATCAAAAGAAGCCTCGTCTCGCGGTTGCTCCTCCGGTATTTCGGCGAGTTGCCGGCGCAGGTCGAGCACCGGCATCAGGCCGACGACCGAGCCGACGGCTGGGTCGGACTCGATCTCCTGCCCGAGCCGGTCGAGGGCCTTCAGGAACTCCGGCTCGACGACGCCGTACTCCGGGGTCGTGACCCAGACCTTGGCCGAGGTCAGACCGAGCACGTGCTCCTCGAAGAACCGGGTATCCCGCGCCACCTCGATGTCGGGGTCGACGTAGGCCAGGGCATCGGTCTCGAGCCGCATGCCTGGGACTACCCCGGGGATTCCGAGCAGGGCGACGAGGCCGGCGATAGAGAGAAGAGATGCTGTCGTCACCAACGGCCACCGCCATCGATAGGACCACCGGGGGATGACCTCTGACGCTCTGATGACCCACGTGCCGGCGACCTGCCGATGCTGTCTCGTCGGGGGGCTCAGGATCTTCTGCAAGGCGGGGTAGAGGGTGAAGCATACAACCCAGCCGAGCATGAGCCCGCCAGAGGTCCAGATGCCGAGCTCACGAATCGGCCGAATGTTGGACACCGTCAGAGCGGCGAAACCGACCGACGCCGCGAAGACCGACGCCGTGACCGCAACGAACTTGTTGGCCAGGGCCTGCACGCGGTGGGTCTCGAGGTCGATTCCGGCGGGTTGGTCGACGAACCTCGAGTGCAGATAGACGAGGCTGGCTGTGGCGGTGACCAGCAGAGTCAATGGCACCAGGGCCGAAACGATCGTGAACCCCAAACCGGCCAGGGCCGCAAAGGCCATGCCGAAGAGCACGGCAACTCCGAGGGACATGAGGATGGTCAACAGGGCACGCCACGACCTGAAGAGCCCGAGCACGAGGGTTACGACAAATCCGGCGTAGAGCGGGAAGTAACGAGCCGACGATGCCGAGGTCTCGCTTTCGAGCCAGGCATCGATCCAGGGTTTGCCGACCCGGCGCACCGCATCGATCGATTCAGACTCCTCGGAGAAGGCCACGATGATGCTGTCGATGGACGTCAGCAGGGCGTCGCGGGTCTGGGGGTCGGGGGCGTCGAGGGTGATGACGACACCGAGGAAAGTCTCGCTGATCAAACCTTGTTGTCGGAAAAATGGCACGCTTTCGATGAGTGCGCGGACCTCGTTGTGATGATCCGCAGCCGGTCCGGAGGCGGAGCGGGTACGGCGCCAGATCGTATCGATCGAAAAGGTGTTGACACCCGTTATCGTATCGAGCTCTGACTGGATCTGTGCAAGATCGTGCAGCGCATCGGGTGAAAAGGGTCGCTCGGTCTCGAGCATCAGATAGGCGGTTTCCCCCTCCGGGAATACCGCCTCGAACTCACGACAGGCGGCGACCTCGGGATCCGAGGACACCACCATATTCTCGACGGAGTTGTCCCTCGGCACCTGGAGGGCGAGCCACACCGCGCCGGGCAGTACGAAGCCGTACAGGGCGATGATCAACCACCGCCGGTTGATCATCACCCGAAAGACCGGAATCAGGCGCTGCTCGATCATGGTCGGTTACTGGTCAACGATCGAAAGCAGCCAGCTACATCGGGTCATGGCTGCCCGGTCAACGAGGGCAGTCGTAGGTTTCAGTCGGCGCCGCGTAGATGAACTCGGCGTCGCCGGTGCCGTCCGGGTTGCCATCGACCTTCGAGACATAGGCGATGAACATGTTTGGAAACTGGGTGGCGCATGGGTCCGGGAAGACATCCGCCGGGTCGAGCGTCAGCTCAACCGTCAAGGGGCCGTCCGCTTTCGGCACTCCGAGGTCGGCGAAGGACCACTGGCTCATCGACGATGGAAGCATTGTCTTCGAGCCTTCGACGACGGTCGCCCCGGAGGCGTCCATGACCTTGTAGTGCACCGTGATCTCTGCAAACAGGGCCAGGCTGACGATGCCCAGGTTGGAGCGGAAGCGACTGTCGTTGATGGCGCCCGTGACGTACGACGGCGTTCCGGATGCGTTGATCACCCAACCCAGAGCGGGCACAGTCTGACCGAAGGTGCCCTCCGAGCTGCCGGTATTGTAGGTGCGGGTGGTGGCGAGGATGACGCTCCCCTCCGGGTTCGTAGTGATGACGGACGGGTCGACCATCAGGAGCAACGCTCCTTTGATGTTGGTCTCGTAGCCGAAGAGGTTGTTGATGACGTCGACGATGAGCCGCGTCTCCCTCGGCGCGAGGGTGAATCTGGTCGGAAAGGTCGGGTCGAAGATATTGGCCTGATCGGCGATGACGAACTGGGTTCCGACCGTGAGCTCGGAATCCGTCAGGTTGACGACCGTCAGGTCGCTGAGCCACTGGGTGCCGCCGACGCCGGCGGTGCGGGCGACAACGGGGAAGAATTGGGAGTGGGCGATCTGCTGCGCCTCGACAGGCGCGGTGGCACAGAGCGCAAGAATGATAAGGGCGAGAGTGATTTGGCGCATAGTAAAAAATACCTCCAGAGAATTCATCGCCACATGATAGCGGGTCCATTGTGTTTTTGTGTTTTGTGGCACTGCCGGTGGCCCCAGGGATTGATGGTATTTTGATGGGCAGAGGTCCGTCCGTTCTATTGGGTCGTGGGTGCCAGGAAACAATGGCGGATCGAGCCTCAATCTGGGAGCTGCAATGACATCAAATAAAGGGCGTTATTTTTCGAAAGATCACATCTATCGCGACCTGACCATCGGTTTGATGCTGTTCTTTGTCCTCAATCCAGTGGTCGATTGGCTGACTGGGTCTTCCAGGTTCAACAGTTATCTGATCGCCGGCTTTCTTCTCTTCGCGCTGTTTGAGATTACGCGCCGGCCTTCCGATGTGTGGATCGGCCTGGTGCTCGGCCTTCCCGCGATAGCCGGCGGCATTGTCAACGCGAACACGCCCGATACCCCAGCTATCAATCTGGGGCCAATGATCCTGGGAGGGCTCTTCGTCGGTTTTCTCATCTGGCGAATCCTCAAGGACGTCCTCATCGGGCCGAGAATCACGTCCGAGAGGATCTTTGGCGCCATCTGTGCGTACCTGCTCATCGGTTTTTTGTTCGCCAGTCTCTACGGATTTGTCGCGCTGCTCGATGAAAACGCGTTCTCCGTGTCGGAGAAAATCCGGGAGACGTGGGCCGCTGGAGACCATTCTGATAATGGAGGAATCCTCACCTATTTCAGTTTCGTCACCATGACCACCCTCGGCTATGGCGACCTCTCCCCAGTCTCCTCGAGCGCCCGCACGCTTGCCTGGATTCAAGCTCTCGTCGGTCAACTCTACCTGGCAATCACCATCGCAGGGCTGGTTGGCCTCCACATCGCCAATCAGAGAGGGAAGGAATAGCAGTACTCAAACAGATACACTGGGATTTTCGCCTTCGAAACGGTTGTTCATATATTTTTTCGCCTATGGGGGCTACGCCCCCCCAGCCGTGCCGGAGCCCGCCATCGCGGCATCGACCTCGTCGGTCGGTTCAGTTGGAACCGGCGCAACCGGCTGTTGGGCCCCGTCGGGATTCCAACCGCCACCGAGGGCGCGGTAAAGATCTACCAGGTTTTTGATGACGATGCCTTCGCTTGCCGCGAACTCGTCCTCACGCAGCAGGAGGGTGCGTTGGGTGTCGAGCACGTTCTGAAAATCGGTCAACCCGGCCCGGTACTGGGTCAGGACCAGGTCGAGGGAACGTTGGGTGGCATCGACCGACTCGGCGAGGCGCGCCCTGCGTGCGACCTCCTTCTCGTATGACACCATGGCGTCCTCAACCTCTTCGAGGGCGAGAAGGATCGACCGTTCGTAGTTCGCCAGCAGCTGTTCGGTGCGGGCCTCTTCGGCGGCGATCTGCGACCTCACGGCGCCGCCCGCGAAGAGTTTCCAACGAATCGGCAACCCGATCGACCAGTTGACGCTGTCGGAGCTGAAGAGGTCGCCGGCAGAGGTCGCTTGCAGGCCGAGGAAACCACCGAGGGAGAACTGCGGATAGAGATCGGCGGTTGCTACTCCGATGCGGGCGGTCTGGGCGGCGAGCTGGCGCTCGGCCGCGCGGATGTCCGGTCTTTGGCGTAAGAGGTTGGCCGGCAGTCCGGTCGTCACAGCATCGGGCTCTGTTGGAATAGGCACATCGTCGCTCAGCTCGTCGTCGAGAGTGCCGGGGCTGGTCGCCAGGAGTACGGCGAGGCGGTTGAGCGCCAGGGTCAGATTGCGTTCGAGCGTAGGAATCAGAGACCGGGTATTGGCCAGATTCGACTCGGCCTGGGCGACGTCCAAAGCCGATACCAAGCCGGCGTTGAATCGATCCTTGGTGAGCTGGAGGGTGTCCTGCTGACCAGCGACGTTGGACCTGGCCAGGCGAAGGCGCTCCTGTTGCTCACGCACGTTGACGTAATTGAAGGCCACTTCGGCGAAGAGAGTCACCAGCACATCGCGGTAGTCTTCAACCGAGACCTCGATCTCGGCATCGGCTGCCTCCACCTGGCGGCGGATGCGACCCCAGAGATCGATTTCCCAGGAGGCGCCGACCCCGAGGTCATAAATACTGGCGGGTTCGAATGCTTCGTCCGGGACGACTCCGCCCAAAATTCCATTTTTGGAAGTGTCGCTACGGGTCGCATCGCCGCTCAGACCTACCTGAGGGAGTTGTTCTCCGGATACGACACCCCGCAGCGCCCGAGTTTCTTCGATCCGCCACAGGGCTTCACGGAGTGTCAGGTTCGAGTCTCCGGCTCGTTCGATGAGCGAGTTCAAAGCCGCATCGTCAAAAACTGTCCACCAGGTCTGAATTGAGGCATCGCCTTCCGCCAGTCCTTCAGTGGCTGCTGCGTTCCATGCGTCGGGTACTGTCGGGAACTCCGGCGGTACATAATCCGGACCGACCATGCAGCCGGCCAAACCAATGGCAGCGCCAGCTACGAGCATTATCAGGAGTTTTTGATTTTTCATCTCTCGCTCCTCAGCTCTCTGCGCCGGCCTCGGCCGGTTCCGGATCTGCAGGCGACTTCACGCCACCGATCTTTTCGCTGGCGCTCTGTACCACGTAGTAGAGCCATGGAAGGACGAAGATCCCGAAAGCGGTGGCAAAGGCCATACCGCCGAAGACTGCCGTGCCGAGGGCGACCCGGCTGGCGGCGCCGGCGCCGGTGGCGAACAGCAGCGGAAGCACACCGAGGATGAATGAGAATGCGGTCATCAGGATTGGTCTGAACCTGAGCCGCGCGGCCTGCATGGCGGCCTCGAAGGGGCTCTTGCCTTCCTGTCGCAGCTGATTGGAGAACTCAACGATCAAGATGGCGTTCTTAGCCGATAGGCCGATGAGCAGGACGAAGCCGATCTGCGTGTAGACGTTGTTGTCGAGTCCTCGTGCCAGGGTCAGGGCCGAGGCACCGAGGATGGCAATGGGAACCGAGAGGATCACACCGAAAGGCAGGGTCCAGCTCTCGTACTGCGCGGCCAGGAACAGGTACACAAAAACGATCGCCAACGCGAAGATGAAGCCGGCAGCGCCACCGGCGGCGAGCTGCTGGAAGGTAACCCCGGTCCAGGAAAATCTCATGGACGGTGGCAAGGTGTTGGCGGCGATCTCCTCCATGGTGGCGATGGACTGTCCCGAGCTGTAGCCCGCAGCCGCGTCACCGGTAATCGACGCCGATGAGTACAAGTTGTAACGCGATTGCACCGTCGGTCCGACGGTGTCCTTGACGTTGAGCAGGGTGGACAGGGGAATGATCTTGCCGGATCTCGAACGAACCTCGAGCCTGGTGATGTCGGCCCGTTCGAGCCGGAAAGGCTCGTCGGCCTGGATCATCACCTTCCACACCCGGCCGAAGAGATTGAAGTCGTTGGCGTAGGCCGAGCCCAGGTTGGCCTGAAGTGTGCTGAAAATGACGTTCAGAGGAACATCGAGGCGTTTGGCCTTCTCGCGGTCGACCTCGAGGAAAAGCTGCGGCACCCCGGCGCGGAAGGTGGTATTCATGCTCGTGAGCACGGGGTGGGCGCGACCCTGTTCGACGAGGTCGTAAGCGACCTTCTGCAGCAACTCGAGGCCTGATCCGCCGACATCCTGGAGCTCCATCTGGAACCCGCCGGTGGCGCCGAGGCCCTGAATTGGTGGCGGCCGAACGGCGAAGACCACCCCGCCTTTGATCTTTGACAGTCGAAAGTTGAGGTTGTCGACAATCGCCTGAATCTGGGTCTCCGGAGTCTGTCGATCGTCCCAGTGGTCGAGCACGATCCAGAATGCGCCCGCGTTGGACGAAACCACCGAGTCGAGCAGCGAGTAGCCGCCGATGGTGATGACCCCTCGGATGCCGGGGGTGTCATCGAGGACGACGGTGATTTCGTCAAGCACCTTTTCGGTGGCGCCGAGGGAGGTGGCGTCCGGCAGTTGTGCGGCGACCATGAAGTAGCCCTCGTCCTCCGACGGGACGAAGCCGGTGGGCATCGACACCATGCCGAAGTAGGCGGCAACGAAGAGCCCGGCGACCAGGAGCATGGTGAGGGCCACTTTCCTCAGCATCAGCTTGACGATGCCGGTGTAGCCCTTCGTGCCGGTGTCGAGCACCCGGTTGAAAATGCCGAAAAGACCCCTGGTGCGTTCTACCGAAGGCCGCAGCAACATGCCGCACAGAGCTGGGCTGAGGGTGAGGGCGTTGATGGACGAGAAAATCGTGGCGACCGAGATCGTGATGGCGAAGGGCCGGTAAAGCCGGCCTGTGATCCCGGGCATGACGATGGTGGGCACAAAGACTGCGAGCAGCACCAGCGTCGTGGCAACCACCGGCCCGGTGATCTCGAGCATCGATTTGGCGGTGGCCTCCTTAGCGCCGAGGCCCTCGTCGTCGATGAGCCGCATGGTGTTCTCCACCACCACGATTGCGTCGTCGACGACGATGCCAATGACCAGGATCAGCCCGAACATGGTCAGACCGTTGATGGAAAGGCCGAGCGCGAGCATTACCGCGAAGGTTCCGAGCAGCGATACGGGAATGGTGATCGCCGGGACCAAGGTGGTGCGGAAATCCTGGAGGAAGATATAAACCGTGAAGATCACCAGGAGGATTGCCACGATGAGGGTCGTGACGACCTCTTTGAGGCTCTGGGTGATGTACTCGGTGGTGTCGTAGATGATCCGGTACTCGAGACCCTCGGGGAAATCAGCGCCGAGTCGTTCCATCTCGGCTTTGACTCCGTCGGCCACCTCGAGGGAGTTGGCGCCGGGCGCCGGATAGATGGCCACGGCGATGGAGGGCGCGCCGTCGAGCTTGGCGTACCAGTTGTAGCTCTGGGCGCCGAGTTCGACTCGCGACACATCGCGGATGCGAACGAGCTGACCGGCTTCACCGCGTTTGACGATTATGTTCTCGAACTGCTCCACTGTTTCGAGGCGACCGAGAGTCGAGATGGAGTACTCGAAAGGTTGATCCTTGGGCGCCGGCTGACCGCCGATCTGACCGGCGGCCACCTGCACGTTCTGCTCGCGCAGCGCATCCAATAAGTCTGAGGTCGTGAGCCCACGGGCGCGCAGCAGCAGCGGGTTGATCCAGATCCGCATGCCGAAGTCCTTGGCGCCCATGACGTTGACCTTGGAGATTCCGTTCACTCTCGCAAGAACGTCCTTGATTCGGGTGGTGGTGTAGTTGGAGATGAAGAGCTCGTCATAGGTGCCGTCGGGTGACACCATGTTGACCATCAAAGTGATGTTGGTGCTCTGTTTCTCCACCTTGACGCCCTGTCGCGTGACCTCTTCAGGCAAGATCGGCAACGCTTCGTTGACCCGGTTCTGGACCAGCACTGTGGCCATGTCCACATCGGTGCCGACCTCAAAGGTGATGGTGATGTTGCAGCTGCCGTCGGAGGCGGACTTCGAAGACATGTAGATCATGTTCTCGACGCCGTTGATTTTTTCTTCCATCGGCGCGGTGACACTTTCGGCGACGACGCCGGCGCCGGCGCCGGGGTAGCTGGTGCTGACCTGGACCGACGGTGGAGTGATAACGGGCATGCTCTCGATAGGCAGCAGCGGAATCGACAATAACCCCACCAATACGATGACGATCGCGATCACCGATGCGAAGATTGGGCGATAGATAAAAAATCGGCTGAACATGGGCTACCGCCCGCTCACGAACCGCTGCCGGCGGCCTGTGGCGTCACCGGCATGCCCGGTCGGGCGCGTTGCAGACCGGAAGTGATGTACCGTTCGCCAGGCTGAAGACCCTCGAGAATGACCCGGGTTTTGTCGGCTTGCAGCGGTCCTGGTTCGATATAACGTCTCTCGACAATGTTGTCGTCGCCGACGATCATGAGGTAGCGGCCGCCGAGGTCGGTGCCGAGGGCCGATTCTTCGACGAGTAACGCATCTTTTAGAAATTCTCCCGGCAAGCGGACACGGACAAAAAATCCCGGGAAGATCTTGTTTTCGGAATTGGGAAAGACGGCCCGCATTCGGATAGTCCCCGTGGCCGCGTCGACGGTGTTCTCCAGCGAGTCGACCTTGCCGTCGATCTCGAGGCCGGTCTCCTCGAGCAACAGGGTGGCCGGCATTTCTCGAGTCTTCTCCGGACCGGTGTGCCCACCTATTCGGTCGAGGGCCTGAGCGATGAAGCGCTCCGAGACCTCGAAGTAGGCATAGATGGGGTCGATCTGGCGAACCGTAGTCAATAGCGTCGCCTCCCCGGCGCCGACCAGGTTGCCGAGGTCGACGTAATTCCGGCTCACCATGCCGTTGATGGGTGACTCCAGAGTGGTATAAGTGAGTTCGATCTCAGCGCTGGTCAAGGCTGCCTGGGCCTGAAGCATGGCGGCGGATGCCTGGTCGCGTTCGGCGCGGGCGCGGGTGACCTCCTGCTGGCTCACCGCGTTGGTCTTGACCGCCTGCTCGAGGCGATCAAGATCAGACTCCGCCCTGTTGAGCCCGGCCTCGGCCGCCTCGAGTCCGGCCGCCGCGCGGTCGCGCTGCGCCTCGTAAGGCTCGGGCTCGATGACGAAGAGCAGCTGACCCTTACGCACGAAGGAGCTGGGCTCGAAGGTCATCTTGTCGAGGAAGCCCTGCACGCGAGCGCGGATGTTCACCGATTTGACGGCCTCGGTCGAGCCGACAAAATCCTGGTAGACGGTCACATCCCTCTGTGCGGGTGTGGCGACCGATACCTCGGGCGGTGTCGGCGCCGGGACCTCGGGCGGTGCCTGGCATGCGAGCAACGTCCCGGCAAAGAGAACCACGGCGGCGGCGCGCGACCCGCGACCACGAAGGACCACACTTTTTTTTGTATTCATCAACACGGATTCTCCTCATTCCTCGAAACTCGCTCAGGATGCACCGAATTCCGATTCTTTCGTCTTCTCTACAAGGAATCAACTCATCGATCATTGAAACGGCCCGCCTCAGCCTGGAGTACCGTGTCGGTAATCGGTCCCATG
>RCNG010001166.1_pt1 | contig 12910 bp, 11 predicted proteins | sample 2041371 | NCBI WGS metagenome assembly RCNG01 (sample SAMN09708227, study PRJNA481090) | Marine sediment metagenome, whole genome shotgun sequencing project. | biome: marine sediment; feature: ocean; material: sediment; isolation source: Sewage treatment plant 1 marine sediment (STP1) ... | reverse complement strand
CAGTAGATCAGTAGATCAGTTGAGCAGCAGAACGGTGGAGTGACCGGATCGGGGAACGACTGTTCTCCTGATCTACTGATCTACTTGCAGCTGTTCTGCCTACCGGAACATGTCCTCTTCTGGGGGCCTTACGAGGTCGGTGGCGCGCCCGGTTCCTGTCAGGTCGAGGCCGCGGAGGATGGCGACGGGGACTTCGTCGGCTTTGCCCATGACGAGGTCGGCGGCTGCGGCGATCTCATCGACGATGGCGATCTCGGTGACGTTCATCGTGCGACCCTGGGCGTCGGACTCACCGCGCAAGTCCAAGATCGCCGGCAGACCGGAGACGCCGATGGCGACGTCGACGAGTCCGCGGCGCCAGGGACGGCCAAACGTATCGGTGACGACGACGCCAATCGAGGCGTTTGTCGCCCGCTCGAGGCGGAGACGAATGCGATGGGCCGACCGATCCGGGTCGATGGGTAGAAGAACCGCGTAGCCGTCTGCCACATTGGATCGATCGACGCCGGCATTCGCGCAGATGAAGCCGTGCTCGGTCTGTGCGATGAGGAGGTCGCCGCGGCGTCTCAGGATCGATCGAGCCTCACGTTCAGCCAGGTTTCGGTAGGTACGGTCATCGGGGGCCCGTTCGATGCGACCTTCGGCTTTGGAGACCACCTTGTGAGTGATGACGACGACATCGCGGTCGGACAGGGCGATCTGCGAAGACCTGAGACCCTCGACGATGAGCGATGGAAGGTCGTCCCCGGGAGCAACTTCGGGGATTCCGCGGATCGGGTGGATCTCGATGCTCATGTGAACGTCTCCTTGAACCATTCAGCGAACCGGCGGGCTTCGTCCGCGGAACCGAGGCGGGTATCGGTGGCGTGGATGTTGACCGATGTGGAGAGCGTGTGCATCTCCGATTCGTCTCCGATGTCGATGACGAGGTCAGAGATGAGGCCTTCATACGCTGCCAGGACCCCGGCGTTTCCTGGCGGGAACCCGAGTGATGCCAGGACTCGATCGGCCGGACCTTTGAGAGCCTTGCCTGCGAACAGGGGGCTGATGGCGACGACTCGATCCTTCTCCCCGATGGCCTGCCGGATCCCTGAGACAGCCGTGATCGGCCCGATCGATAGCGGCGGATTCGACGGGGAGATCACGACGATGTCCGCAGCCGCGATGGCTTCGACGACCCCCGGGGCGGGGACTGCCTGCTCGGCACCGGCGTACTCGATTTCGATGACGCTGTCCCGGTGTCCCCGACCGACGAAGTACTCCTGAAAGGGGAGCCATGTCCCATCGTCGATCCGGATCCTGGTGCGCACCAGATCATCGGTTGAAGGAAGGATCCGGGTATCGACGCCGACCGCCGACCGGATCTGTTCGGTGGCGTGAGAGAGTGTGTGGCCCGATGCGAGCATCTCGGTACGGATCAGGCACGTGGCGAGGTCACGATCACCGAGGCGAAACGTCGTGTCGAATCCGAACTCCTCGAGCTGATCCATCGCTGCGAACGAGTCCCCGTGGATGCCCCAACCGTGTGGTCCCTCGATACCAGCGAGCGTGTAGAGGACAGTATCGAGATCAGCCGAAACGTGGACACCGTAGATCCGTTCGTCGTCTCCAACGTTTCCGATCACGGTGAGTCGATCACTTGCGAATACCTGTCTCAGTGACCTCGCTCCGCGCGCGCCACCGACACCGCCGGACAGCAGAACGGCGAAAGGGTTGGAATATGCAGAGTTCGGTCCTTGAATGGCGTGGTTCATGTCATCTCCGGAGGGCGCACGCCCAGCATCTGTCGCGGTCGCAATCTTCGCTCGACGCGATGCTGATCTTCCAGCGACCATCGAAGCGATCCAGCGGCAAGTGTACGAAACACGGTGGATCTTCGTGGTCGGTGGCGAAGCAGACGCGCGCAAGGTCGCTTCAGCTTACGGGATTGAGTGGATCGCCAGCCTGCCCGGCGTCATCGAATCTTGCACCGACGGTACACACGTGTGGCTCGTTCTCGACGGAGTACGCCCCCGGCCCGATGCTCTTGGAGCATTGGTTCTCGGTCAGGAACGCCTCGATGCCGCAGTCACCGGTTCGAAGGTTCTTGACGAGGACAACCCGGATCGGTTGCTCTCGGTCGGGTTCGCAACCGATGTGTTCGAGACTCCGTACACCGGGTTCGACGAGGATGAACGCGACCAAGGTCAGTACGACGTCGTCCGCGACGTTGCCGCCGTCGGCGGACAGTCCACGCTCATTCGCATCGACCTCGCCCGCGGTCTCGGCGGTCCCGACGCTGCCATGGCGCCGATCGCCACTGCGGTCGACTTCTGCCAGCGAGCACGGCTTCGGGGTGCAAGGGTCGTTGCTGTCCCTTCCTCGGAGGTGCTTGCCCGCGACGATCATCAGGAACTCGATCGATGGCGAGAACGCGCTGGACGCATCAGGGCGATGATCAAGGTCTACGGACCACTGACGTTGCTGTGGGCTCTTCCGATGGCGTTCCTCTCCGGTTTCGCGCAGTCCTTCCTGTCTCTGTTCCTTGGCCGGTGGAGGTTCTTCCATTGGCTGCGAGCGTGGCTCTGGAACCTTGTGAAGCTTCCGAACACGCTCCACGAGCGTCGATCGGCGCGCAAGGGACGGGTGGTCGGTGATTCCGAACTCTTCAGATATCAGATCAGTGGATCTGTAGCCCTCAAGCGGGTCGCAGCCGAATTGTCCGACCGGATTCGGCGGCGACTCCCTGGAGAAGATCGTCTTTCGGTCGAAGCGGTCGGCGACGAGATCAGACGGCCTTCGTTCATCGTTGGAGCGATCGCCCTGGTGTTCGTCTTGCTCGCGACCCGCAGCATCTGGCCTGCCGGTCTGCCGGCCGTTGGATTCAGCCTGCCCTTCGTCGACTCGGGACCCGACGCCATCTCGGCGTATGCCGGTGGTTGGAACCCCGCCGGACTTGGATCTGTGGAAGTCCTCCGTCCATTCGTAGGACTGGCCGGCCTGATTCAGACCATCCTCTTCGACAACCGGCGTCTCGCCGAGTACGCCCTGACCGCCGGATCGTGGTTGATTGGAATCTGGGGAGTCGTCCGTCTGCTGCGGACCTGGGGTATTCGTGCAGTCGCTGGAACCCTCGCCGGGATCGTCTACGTGGCGGGTCCGGCTGCGCAGGCTGTCGCCCAGGAGACGGCGGTAGGGGTTGTGATCGCGATTGGATTGATTCCTTGGGCGATGCGATTCGCTCTCGCCCCGTTCCCTGCATCCTGGCCCTCGAGGATCGGGCGAGTCGCCTCCATCGCAGTGATCTCTGGTCTTGGAGCGATCCTTGCGCCTCTCACCCTGGCGATTCCGATTGCTGCGTTGCTCGTCTGGGCCCTCCTCAACCTCACCGATGGCGCCGCATGGCGGGCGTTCGGTGTTGCTCTCGTCGGGGCGTTGCTCGCCGTTCCGTTGCTCTTTCCGTGGCTCGGGGCTGCTGATCTCCATCGATTCATCACGGAGGGCGAGGCCTATTGGGCGTTGCCGGTCGTGACGGCCGTCATCGCTGGCATCGCTGCTGCAGCCGCACTCGTCGCAGCACCGCAGCCGCTCGCTCTGATCGCCGGGTGGGGAGCGATCGCCGCGGCAACTGGGACACTTCTGGCTCGTTCCGCTGGAGTCGGGGGAGGTCGGGAGATCGAAGCTGCAAGCCTTGTGGTCGTCTCTCTTGGCATTGGGCTCATCGTCGGTCCGGCATTCGAGGCAATCACAAGAGTCCGTGAAGTCGGCGGATGGCGGCGCATCGTCGCAGGGGTTGCCGTGGTGGCGTCGGTCTTTCTCGTTGCCGCTGCCGCCGTCACGATGCTCGGCGGCCGCGCCGGATATCCGGGCGACAACTACCGGGAAGCATTCACATTCTCGGCAGCCCGGCCCGGTGATCCAAGCGCATCGAGAATCCTCGTCCTCGGGGCGCCAGGAAGCCTCCCGGGTGACGACCGCATCGTAGGAGGAGCGGCGTATCGCCTCGTGTCTGCACCGATGCCGGAGTCGTGGGAGACATACTTGCACATGCCCAGGATCGGCGACGATGAGCTCAAGAAGACCCTGGCTTCGATCATCGAGGGGGAGACGCAACGCGCCGGTGAACTCCTGGCACCCTTCGGCGTTCGCTGGATCGTCATCATCACACCGGACAACGACGACAGAGACCCGTACGCGACCGCATGGAAGACGGTCTTCGTCGGTCAGCTCGATCTCGTGCCTCTCGGCGGTGGGCTCTCCAACACAACGTTCGAGAATGAGGCCGACGATGCCGTTCGCGCGGTGAGCGCCGCGGGGGCGCCGTGGACTCGTATCGGCACCGGATACGAAGGGACACCGGAGTTCGGAGACGGTCTCGAGATACGCGAGAACGCCAATGATCGGTGGGGCCCCGGAGACTGGGAGCAGATCGGCTGGGCCAACGGAACCACGGCAGCCGCCGGTACAGTCGAGTTTGAGCCGATCAGTTCTCGGCGTCGTCAGGCAATCGTCGCCGCCGTGTGGCTCGTGGCCCTTGCCGGAGTCGCCTGGGCCGGAAGGAGATTCGGATGAGGCGGATAGTCGCCGTCGTCATCGTGGCCGCCGTCGGAGCACTTGCACTCGCCCAGACCGAACCAATTGACGTACGCCCTCCGGAGTTCGGGGCACCGCCGGCCGAGACGATTGGGGCAACCGGTGATCCGAGCGCCTGGTACTGCCCGTGGGTCGCTGCCGGCGCACTCCGTGACTCGGCATTCAATGTGGCTTCGGTGATCGACGTCGATGCCACGATCACACTTCCGAGTGCGAATCCCACCGAGGAGCCAGCAGTCAGCGAGGTCCGTCTTCGCGGCCCGGGAGCGAGGAGTCTCGACGCAGGTTTCATCGTTCGCCGGGGCACTTCTCCCGGTGTTGTTGAATTTGACGACGGGCCCGCCGTCGTGACCACCGCCATTTGGTCGGACGAGATCCTCACCGGGGATCGGTGCGTCGTCTCGGTACCGAAGGAATGGAATCTCGTCGGGGGAATCACCGCAGAGGGCTTCACTCTTGAACTCCAGCTCTTCAATCCGTTCGCAGAGAGCGCCAAGGTCACCGTCCAGGCGATCACGGAGTTCGGGAGATCTCCGCTCGCTGGATTTGAGAGTGTCGATGTTCCCGGACGATCGTGGTTGACCGAGGACCTCTCCCGGGTCATTCCGTTCCTCGACATGGCCACCTTCACGGTCGTATCTGAGAGCGGTATCGTGATCCCAAGCCTGGTGCTCAACAACGAAAACGACGAGGCGTCCTGGCCGGGTACCGGGCAATCGACGGTCTGGGACTTCCCCGTCACAAGTCTTCCTGGACTGGAGCCCACCCTGGTGATCTCCAACACCGGCAGCGTCGGAGCCACGGTAGCGATCGACATCTTCACAGAGGACGGCCCGATACCCGACGCCGATGGACGGATCGTGGCGCCGCTCGAACCGTTGCGGATCCACCTGTCAGATCTTGCGGAACCGCCCTTCGCGATCCGGGTCCGATCGAACGCCCCTATCGGAGCTGTTGTCCAGGCGGCGCCGGAAGGGACGTTCCCGCGAACCGACGTCATCCCACCCGAAGAGGAACCCGTCGTTGACGAGTCCACCGACGAGGGGACGACAGACGACGAGACTGCCGAGGGTGGGGTAGTCGAAGAACCCGTTGTCTACGACGGATTGGCGGCGATGCCGGGGAACACCGATCCGCTCGAACGATGGCTGGTACCGGGCCTCGGAGTTGTGCCAGGTGCACAGACCTCGATCTGGGTGCTGAACGCCTCCACCGAGGACGCGACCGTGACGGTGAGCCCTCTCGGCGTCTCGGCGGTTCGATCCGAGAAGATCCTGATTCCCGCTGGCAGGTTTGTGGAGATTCCAGTACCTGCCCTCTCAGAGTCCGGGAATTCGGGGATGCTCGTTGACTCGAGTATGCCGGTTTCGGTGGCTGTGTCGATCGCAGGGCCGCAGGGTGTGGCCTTCATCGGTGGAGTAGGCGTCGGATGAGAAGTTCGAAATACTTGGTCCATCCTCCCTTGACCCCTAAGTTCGCGGGGCCATGACTTGCGTACGCTGCTCATCGATCTCCACGTCGTGCCTCACCTATGCCTACGAACGGCGCGAGGCGTGGCTGGTCGATAGCGGAGGTTCACTCGACGCAGGCACTCGATACCCGCTGTGCACGAACCATGCTGATCGTGTCATCCCGCCGCTTGGATGGGTGCTCCATGATCGCAGATCTCAGCCAACGCTCTTCACCCCAGGTTTGGCGTAGGGGGCGGGATGTCTATCGACCGGGACGTCCTCGAGGCTGTGCGAGAGATGGACGAGCACGAGCTGCGCCGCCTCTACATCCTTGCGAAAGCTCGTCTTGAGGGACGCGGCGTCGAACTGCCGGGATCGGGCCCTGAAGTCAAGCTACGGAAGCAGATGGTGAGGTGCGGGAAGGACAGCTGCACCCGCTGCCCTCACGGTCCCTATTGGTACGCCTACTGGAACGAAGATGGAAAGCGCCGATCCCGCTACCTGGGAAAGCTGGAAGATGTTCCGGAGGCAGTGGATCGGTAGAGCAGTAGATCAGATCTGCTCTACTTGCTACTGCTCTACCGCGCTATTATCTCAACCATGGAAGGCAGAACATGAGTGACGGGCTCCGCTGTGCGACGTGCGGTCAGAACACCGTTATCGAGATCGAACTCAAACTTCCGGACGGATCGGAAGTGATCTTCTGTTCGTGTCACAGGTGTGAGTCGAAGTGGTGGGACCGTAACGGCGAGCAGCTCGATCTCGATTCGCTCGTCGACGTTGCCCGCCGCGAGGCGTAGATCCTGTCGCACCGCCCTACTGGGCAGCTTTCACTAGCCTCTCAGCTGTGACCTCTCCGCTCGCGCCCACCGTCATGGATCCTGCTTCTGAACGCTCAGAGACCGTCGGATCGGGTCGTGTACCGACCTGGCTGATCGTCTTGCTCGTCGGTGTACCGACGGTCCTGATTCTGCTGATCATGTCCGGGATCCTGGGCGTCATCGGATCCGGGTCGTTGATTCGATTCCCCCAGATCCTGGTCGCGAACACGCCGACCGGCGGCGATATGGGGGCCCATGTCCTTCTGCCGCAGGTGCTCAAGGATGTGCTCATCCCATCCGGTCGAATATTCGGCTGGTCCGGTTCTTGGTACGCGGGATTCCCCGCCCTCTACTTCTACTTCCCAATCCCGGCGCTGGTGACCGTGCTTCTCGACGTGTTCATCCCATACGGTGTCGCATTCAAGATCGTGACGATCGTCGGCTTGGTGGCGCTCCCGGCAGCGACGTACGCTTTCCTGCGGCTTCTCGGCTTCTCCCGCCCGGTGGCGGGGCTGGCAGCACTCACGGGTTCGATGTTCGTGTTCATGGAGAGCTTCTCGATCTTCGGCGCCAACATCAAGTCGACCCTCGCCGGCGAGTTCTCGTTCTCATGGTCGTTCGCCCTCTCGATCCTCTACCTCGGAGTCGTCGCCAGAGACACGCGTCTCGGAAGACGATTCACGCCGCTGGCCGGGATCATCCTCGCTCTGACGGCAATGACCCACGTCGTCACCACGATGATCGTGGTTGTCGTCTCGGCGTCGCTCTTGCTCAAGAGGAACGGGCCGCGAACGGTGATCTCATCGTGGGTCGTCGGTTTCGCGATCTCAGCGTTCTGGGCATTGCCGCTGGGTATCCGGGTGCTTCAGGGCATGACCACCGATATGGGTTGGTCCCCGGTGACCAGCATCGTCGGGGACACGAATCCAGGGTCCCCGTTGCCCGGTGAGTTCATTCCCATCCTCGTGCTCGGACTCGTCGGGATCGTGTGGACGATGCTGCGGCGTGACGACGTCATGGTGCTGGCATGGCTCACCCTGCTTCCATTCGCCGGCTACTTCATCCTTCCGAAGGTCGGCATCACTGCCCTGTACAACGCCCGCCTCCTGCCCTACTGGTACTTCGGCATGTTCGTATTCGCAGGCATTGCACTCGGTCTGGCCGTTCTCGAGATCTCCCGACGTGTCCCTCTCCGACGAACCGTGCTCATCGGCACTTCGCTGGGCGTCGGGTTCATCGTGCTCGCTGCCACCATGCTCTCGGTCCACGACGTGCCCGGCTGGGTCAAGTGGAACTTCGAGGGGTACGAGGGGAAGGCCGACTATCCCGAGTACCGGGCGCTGATGGAGACGGTCGATACGCTGCCACCCGGCCGAATCATGTGGGAAGCAAACTCCGAGATGAACAAATACGGGACACCGATGGCGCTGATGCTGTTCCCGTATTGGAGCGAGGGTCACCCCTCGATGGAGGGGTTGTTCTTTGAGTCGTCGCTCACCACACCGTTCCACTTCCTGAACGCGTCGGAAGTCAGCGAGCGACCATCGAACCCCGTGCGCGGGCTGGACTATCGCGGACTCAACATGGAGCGTGGGATCACGCACCTGGCCGTCTATGACGTGGCCTACTACGTGAGCTTCACGGAGAAGGGTGCATCCGAAGCCCGGTTGGCCGGTCTCGTCGAGATCGGTGTCGCCTCGCCGTGGACGATCTTCGCTCTACCCGACTCCGATCTCGTCGACGTGGCGACCATGAGGCCGGCTGTGTGGGACGGTGGCGGAGACTTCCTCGATCCATCACTCGAGTGGTATGACGACGTCGATCATCTGGACAACTGGCTTGTCGAGACCGGACCTGAGGAGTGGCTCAGGGTCGACTCGATCGAGGATCGCTTAACCGCGGTGTCGACCTATGGCGACCCGGGCATCGTGACCGACATTGTTCAGGAAGACGATCGCATCTCATTCACGACGACCGCCGTTGGCGTGCCCCATCTGGTGAAGGAGTCCTACTTCCCGAATTGGACGGCCGTAGGTGCAGAGGGGCCGTATCGCGCCGCTCCGTCGTTGATGGTGGTCGTACCGACGGACGAACACGTCGTCCTTGAGTTCAGGAACACATCTGCCGAGAATCTGGGTATGGCCTTCACGTTGATCGCACTCACGGGTCTGGCGGCATACGGGTACCGCCGACACAAGCTTCGCTCGCCCAAGGCCGACGCATGAAACGCTACCTGGCCAGTTTCATGACCAAAGGGGCCCTCGAACAGTTGGTCAAGGTCGGACTCGTCGGCATCGCCAACACGATCGTGTCGTTCGGACTCTTCAACATCTTCCTATGGATGGGGTGGTGGTCGGTGGCGGCGGTGAGTGTCGCATTCGCCCTCACCACTTTCATGTCATATTCCCTGAATAGGTTCTGGGCGTTCGAGATCAAGGACGGCAAGGTCTCCGGCAGTGAGACGATTCGCTTCTACTTGGTCAACCTCGCAGCTTGGGCCGGCACGGCAGGCGCCATGTGGCTCGCGGAAGTCATGTTCGGCCCGTTGTCGAAGATCGCCGCGAATGTGGTGTACCTGCTCACATCGATCGTGATTCTCCTCCCGAAGTTCGCGTCCTATCGCGACGTCGTGTTCGGCAAAGCGATCAAGGAACAGGAGAGCAGCCGCTCGGAGGCATGACCGGAAGAGGCCCCGGGCTTACAGGCTTCTCCTGATCCGCCACACGCCGTTGAGTGTGCGGGGAACACGTTTCGTCAGACTGCTCTTCGTATTGCGCTTCTCCTCGACGATGGCCGGCACCTCGACGATGCGGTACCCCGCACGTTCCGAGCGCACGACGAGTTCGGTGTCGAAGAGGTCCTGGGTCGAGATCACCTCATGGGCGATCTGGTCGATGACTTCTCGTCGGATCGCCTTCATACCATGGGTATCCGAAACGCCGGAAGACAGCACGAACCGAAGCACCTGGTTGAACGTCCACGTGGCGAACCTTCTGACGTTGCCCCGGCGATCATCCGCGCCCTCTACCCGTTTCGAAGCCAAGACGAGATCTGCGTCACTTCCGATCGAGAGGACCGAGCGGAGGAAGTCGGCGGAGAAGTAATCGATGTCGAAGTTCACCACCCACTCACCGTCGGTGGAGACGAATCCTTCTCGCATCGCTGCGCCGTAGTCGGGCGTGGGGAGCTGGAGGAGATCGAGATCGGGATACCGGCCCATGAGCTCCCGAACGGCCTGTGCCGTGCCGTCCGTCGAGCCGTTCTCAGCCACCAGGACCGTGATCGATGCGGGGACGTCGGCGATCTCCTCGAAGAGTTCGGCGAGAGCGCCGGGAAGGTAGCCCTCCTCGTTGTGGACCGGGATCACGATCGAGAGGGTCGTCGGTGTGTCGAATTCCATGTGTGCGGTGAGTGTAGAAAGAGATCGGGAACAGAGATCCGGCCAGTCCCCGTGCGACCGTACAATCCTGATCATGAATCTCGACACCATCTTCAAGGCATACGACGTTCGCGGTCTCTACCCGTCGGAGATCAACGAGGAGACGGCACGTCGCATCGGCCGAGGCTTCGCCACGTTTGCCGGCGTCGAACGGATCGCCGTCGGACGGGATTGTCGGAACTCGTCACCCGCCATCGCCGCCGCTCTCATTGAGGGGATCACTGCCATGGGAACGGACGTCCTCGACATTGGCGAGATCACGACCGATGGTCTCTACTTCGTATCCGGATCGATGGGCCTTCCCGGTGTCGTCGTGACCGCGTCGCACAATCCGCCCGAATACAACGGATTGAAATTCTGCCTCGCAGGAGCTGCGCCGGTCGGTGAGGACACGGGGCTGAATGACATCAAGCGGATCGCTGCCTCAGAATTCGAGGAACAGGATGTTCCGGGTACGCGTGAGGCTGTCGACACTCTCGATGGGTACGTCGATCATCTCTTCGGTGTTGTCGACGCATCGGTGTTCTCTCCGCTGACCGTCGCAGCAGATGGGGGGAACGGCATGGCCGGTATCGCCGTGCCAACGGTGTTCGACCGGCTTCCTGGCCGACTCATCGGTCTCTATCTCGAGCCGGACGGAACATTCCCGAACCATCCCGCAGATCCGCTCAGACCCGAGAACCTCGTCGATCTTCTCGCCCTGATGGCTGAGAAGAAGCCGGACCTTGGCGTGGCGTTCGACGGAGATGCCGACCGTGCGTTCTTCATCGACGATAGGGGCGTTCCGCTCCCAGGCAGCACGACAACGGCGATCATCGGCGACTGGTTCCTTATGAGAGAGCCGGGTGCGTCGGTCGTGCACAACCTGATCTGCTCCAAGGCGGTCCCCGAACGCATTCGCGGTGCGGGAGGCGTTCCGGTGCGGACGAGAGTTGGGCACTCGTTCATCAAACAGGTCATGAAGGAGACAGGAGCCGTGTTCGGGGGCGAGCACTCCGGTCACTACTACTTCCGCGACAACTACCGGGCCGATTCGGGGATCCTCGCGATGCTCGTTCTCATGCAGGTGATGTCTGAGGACGGACGCCCGCTCTCCGAACTCCGGCTCGACTACGAGCCGTACGTCGGCTCGGGGGAGATCAACTACGACGTCGCAGATCAGGCTGCGACCACTGCTGCCGTGGCCGCAGTGTACGATGATGCCCAGATCGACTATCTCGACGGCCTCACGGTCGATCTCGGCGACCGATGGTTCAATCTTCGACCGTCGAACACCGAGCCGAAACTCAGACTCAACGCAGAAGCACCAGACGCCGCGGCGGTGAATGAACTCGTCGCCGCGGTTGCATCGATCATCGAGGAGGGACTGTGACCGACCATCTGATCGACCCGGCGTTGCTGGAGATCATGCAATGCCCATCCTGCACGGGAACACTCGAGGAGCGCCCTGAACCCGCTGCGCTCGTGTGCTCGGACTGTGGGCTTCAGTACCCGGTCCGAGATGGCATCCCCGTCATGCTGATCGACGAAGCCACTCCCTCCGATCAATGACGATGTTCGATGACATCCTGACCCTGCCGGAGCAACTTCGGTGGGGGATCGGTCACGAGGTCGCTCCGCTGCGGTCCGACAGGCCGATCGTCCTGCTTGGCATGGGTGGGTCTGCGATGGCGGCCACCATCGGAACGCTCGCATCGAAGTCGCGCACGCCGATGATCGTCCACCAGGGTTACGGGCTGCCTCCGTGGGCAGCAGACGGGGGAGCGTCCGTGCTCGCCGTTTCCTACAGCGGGAACACCGAGGAGGTGCTCTCCGGGGTCGACCAAGCGATCTCGGCCGGTCTCGATCTCGCCGCCATTGCCTCGGGTGGCCGACTCGCCGAAATCGCGGGAGAGCACGGCCTGCCGTACATCGAGGTTCCCGGAGGGCTCCAGCCACGTGCTGGCGTCGGGTACCAAACGGCGGCGGTGACGGCCATGCTTGGCGCCGGCGAACAGATTCCGGACGCCGATGCTGCCCTCGTCGAAGCCGCTGCTGTCCTCGACCTGCTCCTCGACGGGGGCAGCGGTGGGGCCGTGGAACTCGGACGGGATCTTGCCGCCGGTCTTGAAGATCGAACCGCCGTCGTCTACGGCGGGCTTGGGGTCGGCTCAACGGCCGCATACCGATGGAAGACCCAGATCAACGAGAACGCCAAGGTCCCCGCATTCGCCGGAGTCGTTCCGGAGATGAACCACAATGAACTCGAGGGCTGGCAGCCAGAGACGAGCAGTTCTTTTGGTGTCATCTATCTCAGGGATTCCTGCGATCATCCGAGCGTTGCGCGACGGCTGGATCTCTCAGGAACCGTGCTGTCGGGGAAGGTCCGTCGGGTTGGCGACGTCCTGTCAACGGGAGACGGACCACTCGCCCGGTTCTTCAGTCTTGCCGTTGTCGGAGATATCGCATCTGTTGCGATGGCAGAGGCAGCCGGGGTTGATGCGACGCCGGTTGTGACGTTGGAGGCCTTCAAGAAGATGCTCGCGAAAGGAGCACTATGAACTACGACATTGCGGACTCGTCTCTGGCGGGTGAGGGTCATCGGCGCATCGCGTGGGCTGGTCGTCGGATGCCGGTGTTGGCTGCGA
>RCNG010001165.1_pt1 | contig 12911 bp, 11 predicted proteins | sample 2041371 | NCBI WGS metagenome assembly RCNG01 (sample SAMN09708227, study PRJNA481090) | Marine sediment metagenome, whole genome shotgun sequencing project. | biome: marine sediment; feature: ocean; material: sediment; isolation source: Sewage treatment plant 1 marine sediment (STP1) ... | reverse complement strand
GTTTGCGGACCACGTAGCAACAGCAAACAAACTATGGCGAACTGCGGCGGATCAAATTGGTAATCACCGAATCTGGTATTACAAAATCGCTGCGTATATTTCTCAACGCCATTTTTGAAATTCTCTTCAATATGCACGAGATGTTTGTCGCGTAAATCACGGGCGGTATGCTGCGCCACGCCCTTATTGAGTGACATAACAGGGTTGCGCCCGGACTTCTGATTACATGCATTGGTCAATGCATTCAGCGTCAGCGGATACTGATCCGGCGTGTAAATAGATTTTTCCATTAAGCAACCGATCACTCGGGATTCGTTGGCGGTTAAATTCAGGAGCATAGATTGGCCTCGATAATTTTTTTATATGAATCTTCGATTCGAATTGAACCAGGCTTTTGATAATACCTGTTCGCTATATCATAGGTAAATAAAGATGCGATTGCCAGAGTTGAAATAAATATCTAATAAATATCGCTTAAAAGTAATCGCGATTATCTGTGTCGGCAACTATTACAGACATCACCCATAGAGAATACAATCAGCTGCAAAAAAGCAGACTCATTAGCAGCAGCCATGATGACTGCTGTGAATATACATAATGAAGAATATAGTTAAGGGCACCTCTATTAATTGCTTATGTCCTCTGCGAGATCTGAAGTGTGTAGCTGCAAGGCGTGAGCCGCAGCAGAATGGTTATTCCACTCTCAATGCTCACAAAGCTTCCGCTCCTCGACAATAGCTCCTGCATTGTCCTACTACCGTCCATCCATGGACATATGCTCACGCCCCTCACCTACATCCTTGTAAGCGGCACAGCAGATGCATGCTTCAGACCTCGTCCTACGGGGCTTTACGGCCAGCCCAGACTCTGCGTTGTGCTTTCTCGACAGGCCCATGCTTATAACTGTGGGCATGGCTTCAAAAGCACGTCTTGATTCTGAACTGGCCGTAAAGCCAGAGGGCACAAGCAATTAATAGAGGTGCCCTTAATGGTTTAATCCATCATCTTTATTCTGTAAGATAAAGCAACGTACATAATATCTGTTATGAATAAAATTATAAAATCCGCAGTTTTCTTTGTCCTTGCTAACTTGCTGATGTCAGCTGTTTCATATGCGGCTGAGACTACGACTACGACTACGACCACGACCGCAAAAGAAAAAGAAAAAGCTACAGAAGCAGTGGTAAAAGAACAGTCTGTTGCCCCGGCAATAAAAGACCTGCCCGCAGCGCCGACGTTAAAGGCTCTGGCTGAGAAGCAGGATGCTGATGAAAAAGTTCTGAAGAAACTGGCGGAAGCGCCGGTTTCAGGTCCATATGATGAGTACAATCGATCCACGCCCCGTTCAAGCCTTATCGCCCTGTCGCTCGCTGTTAGAGAAAAGGATTATGAGCGAGCGGTTAATTATCTTGATTTAAGGAATTTACCCTTTTCACTAGAAGAAGAATTAAATGGAACGGACCTGGTCAGAAAGCTGGTTATTGTAGCTAATCGGGCAATGACCATCGATTTTGAGGAGCTAAGTGATGATCCTTTGGGGCATATGGATGATGGCCTGCCGAGTTTTCGTGATCGTGTTACCACGCTGAAAACGAAAAATGGTCCGCTTGATATATTAATGCAGCGTGTGCCGCGAGGTGATGGCGAATTTGTCTGGAAGATTTCAAATACCACCGTCGCTATGATTCCAGCATTAGATGCTGAATTTGGCTATGGTCTTATCGGCAATAAGCTGTCGCATATCTTTCCTCATTATATCGTTTTTGGATTTGAGGTATGGCAGCTTGTTATGCTGATGGGCTTACTTCTGGCTGGCTATGTCATCGCATTTATTTTGACCTTTTTCGTAGTAAAGATTCTTCAGAAAAATCAACGCTTTAATAAACAGAGATTACAAAAATTTATTGTCGGTCCGTTGCGTTTTTTAATTATGATTTTAATTTTTCGAGCGACTTTCGATATGATTGCGCCATCATTGGTTGCGCGTGCTTTATTTGAAGCAAGAACATTTTTGATTATTGCAATTATATGGGTGCTGCTTGGTGTTATTGATTTAATAATCTATCGACTTGCTGACCGTATGCAGCGAAATGGACAAAAAGACGCTGTTGTACTATTAAAGCCAGCATCAACAGGCATAAAACTAACCATCATGATATTAGCCATTCTTTTCTGGATGGATAACCTGGGTTTCCAGGTGACGACTGTCATCGCAGGTCTGGGTGTCGGTGGTGTAGCTGTCGCACTCGCAGCGCAGAAGTCACTGGAAAATTTAATTGGTTCTATTACTATTTACGCGTCCCAGCCGGTACATGTCGGTGATTTTTGTCAATTTGGCGACATCGTGGGGACCGTTGAAGAAATTGGTTTACGTGCAACACGATTGCGTACTTTGGCACGTACCGTGGTGCATATTCCCAATGCCATGTTTGCCGCGGGTAGCATAGAAAATTTAACGCAACGGGACAAAATTTTATATCGTACACGTTTACGTCTCTCATATAACGATACCCCGGAACAGTTAAAACAGGTGCTGACAAATATCCGTACGTTAATTGAAATACATGAGTATATCGATGAAGAAAGCTCCAGGGTGCGTTTTCTGGAATTTGGAGAATATTCCCAGGAACTGGAGCTTTTTGTTTATATTAAAACCTCGGATTTTGCTGAATACCTGGAATATAGAGAAGAGATCAACTTGAAGATTAATGAAATCATAAAGTCGGTAGGCGTCAAGCTGGTTATTCCGGCGCATACCACTTATTTAAACCAATCCACAGAATTCGTTGCAGATAAATAGAAATCTTATGCCAGAATGTATCGTTGTTGGCGGTGGAGTTATTGGTCTATTAACCGCGCGCCAGTTATTTTTAGCAGGCGTGGATGTTTTGCTGCTGGAGAAAGGGTCGCTTGGTGGTGAGTCTTCCTGGGCAGGTGGCGGAATTGTTTCACCGCTTTATCCGTGGCGATATAATGATGCCGTTAATGTACTGGCGGAGCGTAGTAAAAAAATTTATCCTGAATTAACTAAAGTCCTGCTTAATGAAACGGGACGTGATTGTGAGTTAATTAATAGTGGTTTGTTTACGGTCACAGATAAAGACAAAGAAATCATTAACTGGGCTAAAACATGGTCAGTTGATGCCCGTTTTATAAATGATTATGAAACAATCCATGAAATTGAAAACAGCGTTGGTGACGCAGTGGATAAAGGAATATGGATGCCGGATATTATGCAAATTAGAAATCCGAAATTTGTTAAAGCGCTAAAAGTCTCTTTTGAACATCATGCCATCCCTTATTATGAACATTGTGACGTCGAAGAAATAATAACAGCAAATAATAAAGTGTCCGGGGTAAGAACAAAGCAGCAAACAGTGTTAGCTGATAAAGTCATTATCGCAAGCGGTGCCTGGAGTGCGCAATTTAGTGTCACGCAATCATCGGTTGATGTTGTTCCCGTTAAAGGCCAGATGATAATGTACAAAGGTGAGCCGGATCTGGTAAAACGTATTGTTTTATCAGAAGGACATTATATAATTCCGCGCCAGGATGGGCGCATACTTGCAGGCAGCACGCTGGAAAAAATTGGTTTCGATAAAACCATTTCTTCATTAGCCCTGGATGAATTGCATCAGGCTGCCGTTGAGCTGGTTCCTTTGCTGGATAAACTGACTGTTGAAAGACAGTGGGCAGGACTACGGCCCGGTACTGAACAGGGTATACCTTATATCTGCCAGCACGATGATATAGATGGTTTGTATATTCATGCCGGGCATTTTAGAAATGGTATTGTACTGGGCGCGGCTTCAGCCGAATTGATGGCAGATATAATACTGGCGCGCCAGCCCTGGTGTGATACTTCGCCATACACCATGCACGCGCCTCACTAGGATTATGACTTTATATTATCGGTACGGGTGAATAGGAGATCTTATAATCAGGATGCGAGGTAATTACGACCTACACGGATGTAACTTATTAGGGCAACGCAGGAGCAGTTGTCGAGAAGCAGTTGCCGAGGAGAAAATATCTGTCATCCCTGTAGGCTAGACTGTAACATTCATGCTACAGACAATCCTGATCACAGGGTATCCTTTTTATGTATGTTGTTTACAAGTCTTAATGTAACAGGCCGGAATAGCTCCAATCGGTAGAGCAAGTCATTCGTAATGACGAGGTTGGGAGTTCGATTCTCCCTTCCGGCACCAATAATGAAAGTTGTAAGTTCTAATCAGTAAGTTTATTAGCTTAAAACAGAAGATTACAACTATTTTTACTAGAAGTTTGGCTTGACCGGTGCGTCTTTGTACATCGCGACACTGTCCATAATTTCTTTTTTAGCGTCGTCGATATCTCCCCAGCCTTCCACACGCACCCATTTGCCTTCGTCCAGATCTTTATAATGCTCAAAGAAATGGGCGATTTGATCTAGCAGCATGGGCTGCATGTCGTCTATGGTTTTAGCTGATTGGTAGGATTTGCACAGTTTATCGATGGGCACGGCGAGAATTTTGGCATCGTCACCCGATTCATCCGTCATCTGCAACACCCCAACCGGACGACACTGGATCACAGAGCCGGCAATTAAAGGCACCGGTGTGGTAACCAGGACGTCAACAGGATCACCATCCTTTGATAAAGTATGTGGCACATAACCATAGTTACATGGGTAAAACATGGCCGAACTCATGAAACGATCAACAAACATGGCACCAGTTTCCTTATCAACTTCATATTTAACCGGATCGCTATGCGCGGGGATCTCGATGATGACATTGATTTCGTCAGGAATGCTGTTACCCGAACTAACTCTATCTAAATTCATAAATTTCTCTTTATAAAATTCAACGACTATCGATTCTATATGATTATGTCTTCATTGCGCTGTTTAAAACAAAGTTTTTAGTCTGAAGTTAATGGTAGTAATTGACAAATATGACGTTGCTTTAAACAAGAATGTTGTTATCGAAGCGGAATAATTATCACTTATCTGGCGATTATCTACCACTTATCTGCAATATTCTCCATCTTGTCGCCATCTACTGGCAATTTAATAAATATGGTCTTAAATTAAACTCATGAAAAAGCACTCTGGATTTACCCTGATTGAATTGATGATTACCCTGGCGATTGCGTCGATACTATTGTTTGTCGGACTACCCAGTTTCGACACATTTATTAAAGATGGTCGTCTTACTAGTGGGGTCAATGATCTGGTTGGTGCTTTGTACACGGCGCGAAGCGAGGCGGTAAAAAGAGGACTTCGGGTTTCAGTTTGTAAAAGCGATGACCAGGCCAGCTGTGCTAGTAGTGGCGGCTGGCAGCAGGGGTGGATAGTTTTTACCGATGAAAACAACAGTGGTGACTATGATGCTGGTGAAACCGTGCTACGGGTACACAGCGGATTGAGTAGCCCAATAACCGCTATCGGTGACGCTAACGTCTCGAGTTATATTTCATATATCGGCTCAGGCCAGAGTCAACAGGCAGGTGGTGGTATTCAGTCAGGTAATATTGAGTTTCGCGATGGCCGCACCGGCCCTGTTGGTAAAAATCTGGTTATGAATACAACTGGGCGGCTGCATACCGATTCAGAAGTCACGGTGCCATGATTATGAAAAAACTTTCCATAAAACAACGTTTCTCTGTTTCGGTTTCTATTCCCGGGCAGGTTTCGCGTTGCCGAGGTTTTACCCTCATTGAAGTATTAATTTCTATGATTATTCTCGCGGTTGGCCTCCTGGGTATCTCCGGTCTACAGGTAACGGGTCTTCGCAGTAACGCTTCTGCACTATTGCGTTCGCAGGCGACTATGTCTGCTTCTGATATGGCAGATCGCATGCGTGCCAATAATATTGGATTCACTGCAGGAAATTACGACCAGCCGGCTGCAACGGCTAATGCCAACTGCAAAACAACCGCAGGATGTACCCCTGCAGAAATGGCGAGCAATGATATGTCCATATGGAGTACTAATATAAGTAATACATTACCCTCTGGCGCAGGTACGGTATGCCTGGATAGTACGCCGATAGATGGTGCGTCTAGCGCTGCTGCTGCATGCGATGGACTGGGTACAAGCTATGCCATAAAAATATGGTGGCAAGATAATCGAGATAGCGCTGCGGCACTCAAGCGCTTTGTTGTTACTTACCTGTAATTTAGGCTTTACTATGCAAAAAAACTATAAATATAACAAACGCTGTTCTAACAATTTGCAATGCGGTTTTACTATGGTAGAACTACTTGTTGCCATGGTCATTGGCCTGTTTCTGGTTGCTGGAGTTTTCCAGTTGTTTGTTGCAAACAAACAATCCTCTCGTATTCAGAATAATTTGTCGCATATTCAGGAAAATGGCCGATTTGCTATTAATCAGCTAAGCAGTAGCATCCGCATGACCGGTTTTAAGGCAGACCCAACAGACAACGTCACCTTCGCCACCACTGGTGGCTTGACCGGAACGGATGCAGCGCTGGATGAGCTTTCAGTTTCTTTTCAGGCAGCAAATGATGGCAGGACGGTAGATTGCCTTGGTACAACATTTGCTGCTGCCACGCCGGCTACCACAATAACTAACAGATTCTATATTGCCAACGATGCTAACGGGATCAGCAATCTTTATTGTGACCAGACATCAACTTTAGGTGGCGTTACTGCTACTTCGCCATTGATTGAAGATGTTATAGATATGCAGATTACTTATGGCGTAGATACTAATAATAATGGTACGGCCAATTATTATGTCAATGCTGCTACCGTGACCACGGGCACTGCGGGAGTGGCAGACTGGCCAAACGTAGTGAGTATTCATCTCAGTCTTTTGCTGGTTTCAAGGGAAGATAATGTCACCACCGCTGCACAAACCTACCAGTTTGAGGACGCCGCAGTGACAGCAGGTGATAACCGCCTGCATAAGGTGTTTAGTATTACCATCGCTTTGCGCAACCGGTTGGTATGAGGACAGCTATGAAATCTCCCACACATAATACAGTCAAACAGCAAGGTGCGGTTCTCGTCGTTAGTCTCATCTTGCTGCTGATAATGACCCTGATCGGTGTGTCTGCGATGCGCACTACTATTCTGGAAGAGAAGATGGCCGGTAACTATCGTGATAGTAATATTGCCTTCCAGGCGGCGGAAGCGGCGCTACGCGACGCTGAGAATGATGTTATTTGCACTGGCGCTGGCTGTCGCACTTCGCCGATTTCTGGTCTCAATAACTTTGATTCGACTTGCACAGCCGGCCTGTGCGATGGCTGGTCTACTGCCGTCTGGACGGATTCTACAAAAATGGCGAACGCGGTAAGTTACTCGGCCTATACCAGTGCAGCGGCCGTTCCAGATGTGGAGGCTCAGCCAAATTATTTGCTTGAAGGAAAGAAGTGTATCGCGCCGGGTTGGGCATCGTGGAAATATTGTTATCAAATAACGGCGACTGGCTACGGTAGATCGTTGAACGCGAAACGATCATTACAAGAAGTTTATATAACACCTTAAGAAAGGGATAAGAGTTTCGCCCCTACGGATTACTTTCCTTAAATGGAGACATATTTATGAAAACGATTATGAGAGCAATTATGACATCGATAATGAAAGCGAATATCAATCACCGTTCCATTCGGATTAATCTTGGCATAGTGCTAATGGCGTTGACGTCAGCCGCTACTGCTTCGTTGCTGTCTATCGCAGATGCACCGCTGTTCGTCACTAATGCGCAAAAAGCAAATGTACTGGTGGTGCTGGATAATTCCAATAGTATGGATGAAGGTGCGTCGGGTGCCGCCATGGGTAGTGCTAGCCCAGACAGTAAATCGGAAATCGCGCGTGAAGCGGTTAAGGATTTGATTACGACCTATAACGGCAAGATTAATATGGGGCTAATGGCATACCAACAATCGAGCGTGAATTCCAGATTCTTGCATAACTCTCCCTATGATGCCAGTTTCAATTTGGCCAATTATGATCCAAATTATTTAGGATCAAGGGACTCCAGTACAAAAAGATACCGTACTCCCAATTTTTCAAACCCTGGGACATTTATTTATTACAACGTAGCGCTACCTTTTTATGCCGGCTCAAACCAGGGTAGTAGATATTGCTATTCTAGTACTGCAAATTTTGACAACGGTAGCGAGACGTATCCAGGTGGTCCCTGGGATAGTTATCAATGTTACGAGAATAAAACAAACGAACTTGATGATTTATCTGGACTTTCTAGTTTAGCTTTTACCAGTCCATTATCACCTACAGACAGTGACCTGGCGCAAAACATTCTTGATTTTGGTACCTTTCTTACCTGGGATTATGTAAGTAGTACCTGGTTTTCTAACGTTTCTCCCGGCCGTGGTTATTTACATATTCCAGTGGCGGAACTTGATACGACACAGGCGGCTTTACTCAACACTAAGCTTGCTACCTCGCAATTTGTTACTAATGGTCCAACCAACATCACTTTGCCCTTGCAAAATGCAGGCCTCACGCCTATTGAAGGTAGCTTGTTGACAGTAAAAGATTATTTTGAGGGTAGTTTGAGTGTAGTTAGTGAAGGCGGTCCGGAGTCTGCTCCACCGGAGTCCTGCGGTAAGAACTTTGTTGCTCTGATGACAGATGGTCTACCTTCGGTTGATGAGAGCGGCAGCGTTCTAACCAACCCGGTAACCGCTATCAGCGATGCTGCTGCGGCCGCGGCTGCCCTGAAAAGCGCCTCAATTGGGGTAACCAATGGGGACATAGAAACCTATGTAATAGGCTTCGCACTGCCTTTTGGTACCGACCCCACTACATTGGATCAGGTTGCGATAGCAGGCGGTACTTCGAGTGCGTACCTGGCCAATGACCCGGCGACCTTGCAAGCGGCTTTCGATACCATATTCTCCGATATTCTTGCTAAGACTGGTGCTTCCTCATCGGCTGCTACCAACTCGACATCTCTGTCCAACAATAGTTTTATTTATCAGGCGCGTTTCAATAGTGGTGACTGGACCGGGCAGTTATTAGCGAGATCAATCAGCGCCGCTGGTGTAATTAACGCAACTGAAAATTGGGATGCTGGCGTCAAGATTAATAGTCTCACATCGGCAACGCGGAAAATTATTACCTATGGCCGTGATAGTAATGACGGTATCGCATTCCAATGGTCAGCGATTTCAGGTCAAACCGACACAACACAGGAAGATTTCTTGAACGCTGATGCCCTGGGCGTAGCCGATGGTCTGGGCAACGATAGAATCAACTACCTGCGTGGTGACGCGGTTGCCGGTTTCAGGACGCGCAGCGGCAAGCTGGGCGACATCATCAACTCAAGCCCAACGTATTTGGGGCCGCCTGATGCTGGTCATGCCGAGAGTGAAATGGTTGGCTATTCAGCATTTCGTGCAACCAATCTTACACGCACACCGATGATCTACGTTGGTGCCAATGATGGCATGTTACATGGCTTTGCTGCCAGTGATGGTGTGGAAAAAATTGCATATGTACCGGGTGAAGTCTATGAAGAGCTGAGCGACCTAACCGATCCTACTTATGGTGCAGGTTCGTCACATCGCTATTTCGTAGATGGTTCGCCGATGGTTGCTGATGCTAACTTAGGTACTGACGGCTCGCCTGCCTGGAAGACTGTGCTAGCGGGCGGACTTAATGCTGGCGGTCAAGGTTATTATGCGCTGGATGTGACTAACCCATCGTCATTTTCAGAGGCAAGTTCAGCAAACACTGTGCTCTGGGAGTTTACTGACGAAGATGACGCAGATCTGGGTTATACGTTTAATCATTCAGTGTTGAATCGCCTGACGAAACAGTCGGCACAAATTGCACGCATGGCGGATGGTCGCTGGGCGTTGATTGTTGGCAATGGTTATAATAATTCAGAGGCCGATGGTCATGTCAGTACCACGGGACATGCTTCTCTTTTTATCCTGTTTCTTGCAGGAGGAGTAGATGGCGACTGGACGGACTCAGGTGACTATATCAAAATTGATACAGGCGTGGGCAGTGTTGGAACGCCTAATGGCCTGGCTACACCCAGGCCAGTCGATCTCACTGGCGACGGTCGTATCGATGTGGTGTATGCGGGTGACCTGTTAGGTAATATGTGGAAATTTGATTTAACAAATGCTAGTCCCGGGAGCTGGGTAGTAGCAAATAGTGGGGCGCCGCTGTTCACGGCTACAGACTCTGCTGGTAATGTACAGCCTGTTACGACTGCTCCGCTGGCGACGTTAGTGCCTGGAGGCGATACCATCATCGGTTTTGCAACGGGACAATATTTGGGGCTTAGCGATATCACTGCGACTGGTACACAGACAATTTATGGTATTTTGGATAGTGGCGCAGTCGTGCCTGCGACGGTGCCTCCGCGTTCTAACTTAGCAGAGCAAACAGTCGATTCCGTGACGACTGTCAGCGGTTTTGAGGTTCGTATCACAAGTCAAAACGCCATTGACTATACAGTGAAGAAGGGCTGGTATATGGATCTGCCAGAAACGGGCGAACGGGTGGCATTTAATCCGATCCTTCGCGATGGCCGTTTCGTATTTACCACGCTTACCCCCAATACAGCGGTCTGTGCTGCTGGCGGTAGCAGTTGGTTAATGGAGCTTGATTATCTTACCGGTGGCAGACTGAACATTTCGCCTTTTACACAAGTTGGTAGAGTTGGCGGTGATTATGTGTCAGGTATTAGAATTGGAAATATTATGACTACGCCCACTGTGATTACTGACCGTAAGAAGCAGAAAGAATTAAAAATTGGTAACGATAGTTCAGGTGGTACCACGGTTATTTCTGAGAGTGTGCAATACAAAACAGGACGCCTTTCATGGCGAGAAGTTCACTAGCGAGGGCTAAATATAATGAATTATTTGAAACTATATTTACTGCTGATTACTATGCTTAGTACGCAGACAACTTTGGCAGTAATGCTGAAAGAACCGGGTGTGACTAAGGATAAGTCTGCAGTGGTTACAGAGTTTGGTAAGACTGGCATAGTAGACGGTATTGATCCGAATGGTCTATGGATCCGTATCAATAATAAGAAATACATTCTTAATGGTACCGGTTCAATTAATCCCGAAGATTTACATACTGGATTGCGGGTTAATTTCAATGTTGAAAAAGCGAGAAATGAAAGAAATGGGCGTGTTACACGGATGTGGCTGAAAAATCATGCAAAGTAGTTTATTTATGCAGTATCTGTATCGCTTTATTTAACGTCACAGTCTGAACTGAGGTTTTCTAATGATGAAAAATAGCAGGATTAGTAATAGTAGGGTTAGAAGCAGTAGGGTTAGAAGCAGAGGCTTCACGCTTATCGAGCTGATGATAGTAGTGGCAATTCTCGGTATCCTTGCAGCTGTCGCTTACCCTAGTTACCAAACGAGTGTACTTAAAGGACATCGGGCGGATGCACAGGCAGACCTGATGGAGTTGGCTAGCTTTATGGAGCGCGTTTACACTGAGAATAGTAGTTATGCGGCGGCCGCGCTGCCATTTGCTGCTTCTCCTCGGTCTGGTACAGCCTCATATGCTTTAACACTAGTAAAGACTGCTGCAACCTTCACGCTTACAGCGACTCCTTTGGCGGCTCAGTCGGCAGATGCATGTGGCACGTTAGCGATAACCAACACTGGCGCGCAGACACCGGCAACAAATTGTTGGTAATAGTGCCTGGAGATTAATTGGCGAAGACTGCCAGTCCGGATGGTTTGTATACTTTGTCGATTGCGACGCAAACTGACTTTGCTAATAAGTTAACTGCGACACCAAAAAACAGTGACCCTGAATGTGCCACACTAACATTAGATTCACTTGGGGTTAAAGCTGCAACGGGAACGGATGCAACAAACTGCTGGTAAGCATTCGTTAACTGTTTAAACGAAGTTCTTTAGGCAACTGAAAATGTACATTTTCAGTTGCCTTTTCATTGGTGATAATGGTTGTTTCAAATAACTTCTCGAGTCGGGTTATTACTTCCTGAACCAGGATTTCCGGCGCCGATGCCCCGGCAGTGACGCCAATGGAATTTGCGTTTTCAAACCAGGCTTCATTTATATCTTCAACGCCATCAATTAAAAAAGCATTAACCTTTTGTTTTTCTGCCAGTTCACGCAGGCGATTCGAGTTAGAGCTATTTGCCGAGCCAATGACCAGGAACACATCAGTTTTATCAGCCAGGGCTCTTACTGCATCCTGCCGGTTTTGTGTTGCATAACAGATATCATCTTTCCGTGGCCCCTGGATATTTGTGAATTTATTGCGTAATGCATTAATAATGTTTTTAGTGTCATCAACCGATAAGGTGGTTTGGGTAACATAAGCTAATGTCTCCGGGTTTTTTACCTGCAGTGCAGCAACATCTTCCACGGTTTCAATTAGATAAATATTACTGTCTGGATTATCTTTATATTGCCCCAGTGTGCCTTCAACTTCAGGATGACCGGCGTGCCCGATAAGAATGACATCCTCAGTATTTTTCTCATGCCTGGCAACTTCCAGATGTACTTTTGTTACTAGCGGGCAGGTTGCGTCAAAAACACGTAATTTTCTATTATTAGCTTCATTGCGCACCTGTTGTGAAACACCGTGTGCACTGAAAATAACAGTAGCGCCATCAGGGATTTCATCAAGTTCTTCAACAAAAATAGCGCCTTTTTTTATAAGGTTGCTGACCACGTAACGATTATGCACAACTTCATGACGAACATAGATGGGCGCAGAGAATATTTCCAGCGCGCGTTCTACGATTTCAATGGCGCGGTCTACGCCTGCACAAAACCCGCGTGGGTTAGCAAGATATATGTTCATTAGCTCATTTTACCTGTCGCGCTTATCAAGTTAGAGTTTTCCAGGTCTAGGGCACCTCTGATTAAGTATCATTAATTCTGCGGGCTTTTAAGCGTACATATTTAAG
>RCNG010001164.1_pt1 | contig 12919 bp, 10 predicted proteins | sample 2041371 | NCBI WGS metagenome assembly RCNG01 (sample SAMN09708227, study PRJNA481090) | Marine sediment metagenome, whole genome shotgun sequencing project. | biome: marine sediment; feature: ocean; material: sediment; isolation source: Sewage treatment plant 1 marine sediment (STP1) ... | reverse complement strand
GAGTTCTCCTGGAAGTGGCACGAAGTGGTGGCCGATGCGGATGCCTACCAGGATTACGTGTGGCGCAACGACTGCCGCAACAACCCCTGCAGCCCCCAGGGCGGCACCTGGACCTACAGCCGCAACGGCTGGTGCCCGGGGGACAAGGCATTTCCCTGGATCGTCGACATCACCCCGTCCATCGTCCCAGGCGAAACGGAGATCCTCGATTACAACCTCGAGCCCTACATGAACCTCTGCGACAGTGACCATCCCGACTGCGTCGATGGTGTGACCTGCGATGTTTGCGATTTGTCCGGCCGACAGGCGCCGTTCTACGTCATGCAGTCCCAGCTGATCGAATACCGCCAGCGCGGCACAACTGGAGTCGACCGCCTGATCGTCACCGGCGCTGGTCCGGCCTACAGCAACCCGCCGCTGGTGCGGGTCTTCCCCTGCGAGCAGGGGGCGGCCTTCGAGCAGGAGTTCACCGCCTACGGCGCTGACTTCTACGGGGTCAACGTCACCTGCGGCCGGGTCAACGGCGGCACCCTCGACGTGGTGATCACCGGGGCCGGCCCCGGCGACGTGTACGGCCCCCATGTCCGGGGCTTCGAGGTGGACGGCACGCCACTGCCCGGGCTGAGCTTCTTCGCCTACGGCACCAACAAGTATGGCGTCAACGTGGCCGCCGGCGACCTGGACAACGACGGTTTCGACGAAATCATCACCGGAGCCGGACCCGGCGCCGTGTTCGGGCCCCACGTGCGGGCATTCAACTACGACGGCGGTTCCAGCATCAGCTCGGTGCCCGGGGTCAGCTACTTTGCCTATGGCACGCTGAAGTGGGGCGTCAACGTGGCCTGCGGAGACTTCGACGCTGACGGGTACGACGAGATCGTCACCGGCGCCGGACCCGGCGCCGTGTTTGGGCCCCACGTCCGCGGCTGGAACGTGGACGGCGGAACCGCATCGTCCATCCCGGCCATCAGTTTCTTCGCCTATGAAACGCCGCGCTACGGCGTGATGGTGGGTGCCGGCGACGTGGATGCCGACGGCATCGACGAGATCCTCACTTCACCCGGCCCCTCCCCCGCTTTCGGTGCTCATATCAAGGCCTGGGACTACGACGGGGGCGAGATCGCCGAGGTTCCCGGCTACAGCTTCTTCGCCTGGCCGGGCAGCGAGGCGCGTTACGGCGCCCGGATCTACGGTGACGCCAACCTCGACGGCATTGGCGGTGACGAACTGGTGGTGGGCGCCGGGCCCGACCCCTCCATGGGGTCACCGGTGAAGGTCTACACCTACGACCCGGCCACCGAGACGGTGAGCGAGTGGTTCAGCCTCGAGGCCTTCCCCGACGATTGGACCCACGGGGCCACGGTGGCCGCCGGCTGGTTCGACTAGATCCGGCATCTTTGACACTAAAAGGGGGACACCATCCGCATGGTGCCCCCCTTTTTTAGTTCCCCAATCCTGTGATCCTGCCATTCACCACACTCCCACGCCCCTCAGGTATGACCGATATCCATGGTACAATCGCGGCACAAACCGCATTCTTCAGCCACAAAGGAGAGCAGGATGAGAAGCAGCTCCTCGACCCTGACCATACTGGTGCTCTGTCTCGCGACACTGATGTTCCTCACCATGACGGCCGGCCCGGCCGTTGGTTCGGACCGTCTCTGCGGACGGCCGCACGCCACCCGTTCGGTGGTCCTGGCGCAGAACGGCATGGTCTGCGCCTCCCAGCCGCTGGCGGCACAGATCGGCATCGACATCCTCAAGCAGGGCGGCAACGCCGTGGACGCTGCCATCGCAGTCAATGCTGCGCTGGGCGTGATGGAACCGGTGGCCTGCGGCATCGGCGGCGACCTCTTCGCCATCGTCTGGGACGCGAAAACCGGCACCATCCACGGGCTCAACGCCTCCGGGCGCAGCCCCTATCTCCTGAACCTCGACGAGGTGCGGAAACAGACCGATGGCCCGATCCCCTACAGCGGCGTGTTGCCCCAGACTGTTCCCGGCTGTGTGGACGGCTGGTTTGAACTGCACCGGAAATTCGGCCGCCTGCCCATGGCCCAGGTGCTGGCGCCGGCCATCGAGTATGCCGAAAAAGGCTTCCCGGTGAGCCAGGTGATCGCCTACTACTGGGAGAAGGGCTGCCGGCGGCTCCATGACCAGCCCAACTTCGCCGCCACCTTCATGCCCGGTGGCAAGGCTCCTGAAGAAGGCGCCATCTTCACCAATCCCGATCTGGCCGCCACCTATCGCATCCTGGCCAGGGATGGCCGGGACGCCTTTTACCGCGGGGAGCTGGCCGAGGTCATCGACGCCTTCTCCCGGCGGACCGGCGGCTACCTGCGCAAGAAGGATTTCGAGGATCACAGCTCGACATGGGTCGAACCCCTCTCCACCACCTACCGTGGTTACCGGGTCTGGGAGCTGCCGCCCAACGGCCAGGGCCTGGCTGCGCTGCAGATGCTGAACATCATCGAACGCTTCGACCTGAAGGGGATGGGATATCAGTCGGCCGACGCCCTGCACCTGATGATCGAGGCCAAAAAACTGGCCTTCGAAGACCGCGCCCGATTCTATGCCGACCCCGAGTTCACCGACATCCCCTTGGACACGCTGCTCTCCAGGGAATACGCCGGTAAACAGGCCCGGCTGATCGAGAACACGACGGCACAGAGAAAACTGCCCCCCATGGAAGACATCCTCGAATCGGGGGACACCACCTATCTCACCGTGGCCGATGGGGACCGCAACTTCGTCTCCCTGATCCAGAGCAACTACGCCGGCTTCGGCTCGGGCCCGGTGCCCGACGGTCTCGGTTTCTGCATCCAGGACCGAGGCGCCCTGTTCAACCTCGATCCGGACCACCCCAATGCCCTCCAGCCGCACAAGCGGCCCTTCCACACCATCATCCCCGCCATGGTCACCCGGGACAACAAGCCCCTTTTCTCCTTCGGGGTGATGGGCGGGTCGATGCAGCCCCAGGGGCACGTCCAGGTGCTCTGCAACATCATCGACTTCGGTATGAACATCCAGGAGGCCGGGGATGCCCCGCGCTGGCGGCACAGCGGCTCGTCCCAACCCACCGGGTCGGTGATGACCGACGGCGGCACCGTGGCCCTGGAGAGCGGCTTTCCCATGGAGGCCCGCCGGGAACTGGTGGAGCGGGGACACCGGGTAACCACTGTCATCGGTGGCTTTGGCGGGTACCAGGGCATCTGGTGGGACTGGAAGACCAACGTGCTCCGCGGCGCGTCGGAGTCCCGCAAGGACGGCTGCGCCATCGGCTATTGAACAGGGCTCCTCACCCCCCGATCACACAGGCCGGTTGCCCCCGGAACAATTATCTATCATTTCCATAGACTATTAAGTACGATGAGTTCCCGATCATGATCTAAATACGCTTGAAACTCATATGAGTTGGAGGAATATCTGATGAAAATCACACGACTGGGATTTATTATTCTGCTCTGCCTGCCGTTTATCGCCATCGCCACCCCTTCAGGGGCAGGTGAAGGGGTGCGGATACTGGTCAAGATTCCGCACGAGTTCACCATCGGGGACCAGTCACTGCCCGCCGGACGGTATTCCGTTTCCTGCAGTTCCGAAGAGCCGATGGAACTTCACCTGCACTACAACACCGGTGAAGCCTGTGCCCATGTATCAGTGATCACACGGCTCTCCCAACACGTGCATGATGAGGACAGCGAACCCCGAATGGTCTTTGACCGGGTGGGCGGCAAACACATCCTCTCCGAGGTCTGGCTCAGTGGAGAGGACGGCTACCTGGTGTACGGAACACCCAAGAAACACTCCCACGAGATCGTTCACTTCGGGAGTTGAGCAGAGGCACGTATTCAGTCCAGCAGGTCATGCCAGGCGGGGTGGCCGCGCTTGATCTTCTCGATCTGGCGGTGGTGGTTCCGAATGCGGATCAGCGCCATCAGGATCAGGTAGCCCCCCACACCCACCAGCAGGAGACAGAGGCAGAGCAGCGGGATGAGGTAGTGCAGGTTTTCGAGGAAATCGTAGAACCGTGAGGTGGTGACCAGCACCGTGGTAACGGAGAGCGGCAGGGTGAACACCGCGATGCCGGTGCGCAGCGAGGAGAGCGAGGTCCGCTTCTCGGCAAGGATCATCTGCACCTTGCCCATCTCCACCGCGTCCTCGGCCGCAGTGTACTCCACCGGCGCATCCGCTTCACACATATCATCCCTTTTGGATATTTTCAGCGGTCCGCTCACCGGCCACATCCTTTCTGTCGGCACTTTCCACGAAGCCGCCGGTCCCCGGAATCATTGTGTCGCAGTGGATGAACAGCTGTCAATAAGCGACCCGTCGCCGGCAGGTGTATGACGGCAACGGGTCAGGCAACCTCTCCTCCCCGGGTTAACCAGTGGCCGTATCACCGGCTCCGTGTGTATACATCCAATCCGCGTATTCGGTTCCGCCGGGTTCCCGCTCTGAACCGGGTTCAAGGGACAGAGGCTCCGCTTCCCCGATTTCGAACTGCCGATGCGGAATCGAAAATACCCGCTGTTTGCCCACAAAAGTCTTCACCTGCGACTCCAGGGCGGAAAAAGCATCGGTGATGGCGGCGTACAGGTCCTCGTGAGTAGCGCTGCCCTTGTGGCCGTGCCCCACCACCAGGTCCTTCCCTGGAACGGCAAGGGTAAGCCTGACCCGGAAGTGGTTTCCTTTCTGGTGGTGATGGTGCGGGGCGTCGATGACGACCTGGCAACTGAGGATGTTGCGGTAATAGCGGGCCAGCTTTTGCACCCGTTCGCGCACAAACTGCTCGACAGACCAGGACCGGCATGCATTGTGAAAAATGATCTTAGTGGTAAACGGCATCTGCAATCTCCTTTTCCGAAGACTCCATCGCGTGCCGGAAGAATTTCTCCCGTCCGCGATGGCGTGCCCCGTGCCGGCGCCGGCGGTTGCCAGGCCGGTCACGTTACCCGTACAGATTGCATATCCCGTGCCATCAGAAGATACCGGAGGAACCGCTGCTTCCACTGCCCAACACATGTTTTACCGCGCCAGAATGACGCAATCGGGCCATTCTCGCACCTCAGGGCGCAACCCCGGTGACCGTGCACACCGCCAGCGCCGAGTCGCCGTCCGGCGGGTAGGGCGGCTGGTTGAACGGCGACGGCGTCACATCCACCGCCACCAGGGTGAAACTGTTTTCACCGATCACGCTGCCCAGGGCCGGGATGGTGGTATTCCAGGAGGCGCTCCAGCTCTCCCCCGGGCCGAGGTTGGTGTAGCCGGCCCGCCAGTTGGCGTATAACACGCCCCCAGCCAGCAGGACGTCGATGCGGCCGGCCACCCGCCGGCTCTGGCCGCCATACTCGTTGGTCAGCGCAGCCTGCATGCCGGTGGCAAAGGGCACCGTGCCCGCAGATGGTACGCAGACCAGGGTCGCGGAGACCGTCCCGCTGATGGCCAGGGTCACATCCAGGTTGTCGGTGGCCAGGTGGCTGACATGGGCGGTGATGTCGCTGAAGGCGAAATCATTGTAATCGAACAGCGGCAGTTCCCAGGTCAGGCCCAGGGCGGAATGGGTCCAGTTGTAGTCGGCACCCGGCACCAGGCCGGCCGGGGCCTCAACGGGCAGTTGGGGGATGGTCAGGGAGAGCGCTCCCCCGGGGAGCAGGAACTCCCAGTAGACTTCGTCGTCCAATGGATTGCCGATCAGGGCCAACTGCAGGTCCACCGCCGGGCTGCCAACCGCCGCATTCTCCGCATCATTCCAGGCAAACCCGCCGGCTCCGTAGGCCAGGTCCAGACGGTGGTAAAACGATCCCAGGTTGGCGGTGTAAGTCCGGCTGTGTGAACTGCGATCCATGATAAAGAGCGCATCTTCAGTCAGGTCACCCTGGGCGGCCACGGCCGGGAAGTAGCCCATGCCGGCAAACTCGCCGGTGGCGGCGGCCGTGGTCAGGGTCATGGATCCGGAGCAGGGCCCCGTCCCTTCAGGACAGCCGATGGAACTCATCCCCAGGGGGACCAGGCGGCCCAGTCCGTTGAGGCCGTCCAGGTCGCCGATGGACAGACCGTAGCCGGTGCAGCCGTCGGGGATGTTGTCCAGGTTGAGGGTCACCGTACCGCTGAGATCCGGATCGACGGTGAGGTCCGCGTCGTAGGTGCTGCCGGCCACCGTGATGTCGAGCACGTCGATCTCCCGCCACTGGATGTGAGGCAGCAGGTCCACCATCTCGCCGCCGGCAATCAGTTCGGACAGTGGCATCCGGCCGGAAAGCGCCGCCAGGGTGGCGTTCCCGGGAGGCAGGTAGAGGTAGTAGTGGTCCTTGACGATATTGATGAATGCTTCGTATTGCGAGGGAATGAAGACATTGGACGGTACCGGGAAGGGCTGGCCCAGGACATCGACGATCTCCTCCGGTCCGAACATGTTGTCCATGTCGAAAGCCATCATGTCGTCGAGGGTCATGGCCCGCAGCACGAAGGCCACATCCACATTGCCGTCGCCAAAGTTGAAGGTCCCGTTGTCGACGTCCACCCCCGACACATAGTCCCCGACTTCGGAGAGGAAGGTCAGGGAAACTACCGGCTCGAGGGCCAGCACCAGTTGGCTGGCGTCGGCTAGAACCATTGTGACAAAACGGTGGCCCGCGGCCCCGGCGGTCACGGTGACCGGCCCCTGGAGAGCAGCATCGGTAAAAGTGATCTCACCGGTGGCCGAGGTGCTGCCCCAATTGCTCGTAAACGGGGATCCGGGTGCGTCACCGGCCATGACAAAGGCGTCCGCGAAGGGTGCCCCGCTGCCGGCGTGCAGCACCTGCACCTGGAGCGTACCGTTGATCGGTCCGCCCCCGGCGCTGCCCAGACTGTCCAGGGCCAGAGCGCCGCCAGAAAAGCCGAACGCCGCCAGAAACACCACAACCAGTGCCAGGATGGAAATACCACTCCCCCATTCCCGTTTCATGATCTATACCCCCGACTCGTAACCAGGATTAATAAAACCGCAGGCGGGAACCACTTTCATTCAATATAGGCTTATTCCCGGGGGACCGCAAGCTGAGGGGCTCTACTTCGGAGTCACTTCATCAAGGATCCGGTTGAGCTCGGTCACCACCTGGGGAGCAACCAGAACGCCCTCATGGTCCTGGTCATACCCCCGGATCCTGACCGCCTCCTCCTGGGCCCAGAGGGGTATCTGGCTCATCACTGAAACCACCGTGTCGTGGCTCCCGCCCATGAACGACGTGCTGCCCCGGCGGAAGGTGAAAAGGATGTAGTAGGGCAGTTCCTCCGGCAGAGGCTTCTGAATATTGCTCAGAAATTTACTCCCCGGCGCCATGTCGATCCAGGCCGGGACGGGTTCCGGCGTGTATTTCAGACCAAACTCCGCAGCGGCATGCCCCTGGAGCGGTGTGGCGATGGTGACGAACAGCTTCACCAGATCCCGGACCTCGGGTTTTCTGGCGGCCTGCAGGATGGAGGCCCGGGACACCAGACCGCCCATACTGTGGGCCACGACGTAGACCGTGTCGAAACCGAGCTTGTTTCGCAGGGATGCAACGAGTTTGTTCATCAAGTCCCCCACCGGATGGAGACGAAACCCCGACGGGTAATGAATGAACCAGGGCTGGAAGCGCTGGAGATCCATGCTTTCGGCCAGCAGGCGAAACTCCGCCGGAGATCCGCCCAAACCGTGAACAAAGAGGACCGGGATCTTGTCCGGATCGTATTCATCGAGAAAGTAGATCCCTGTCCCGGTGCTTTTCAGCGCGGTGAGGGGGGACCACATTCCGTCACCAGCCTGATCGGCTGAGAAACGCGGGTCGTCGAAATCGATGATATTGCCGGTCACCAACTGCAGACCGGCATCGTCGTCAAGGATCCCACCCCGGGCATCCAGGGTGAAACGGTCGGGGATCACCGTGTCGGTCTTCAACACAAGAGAGATACCGTGTATCCGCATCTGCTCTTTCAGGACAAACGGTTTATCGTCACCGAGCAACCCCGCCGGTTCTCCCGGGGAATAGAGACGGTCACCATCCAGATCGCGGAAGCCGGCCACGTAATAGCGGATGCCGGTGTGCAGGATAAAGGCCCAGGAATCGTTCAGGCGGGTGAGGGTGTTGGTGCCCGCTATTACCGTACCCTCATCGGTCTCCGTAAAGAGCAGCACGTGTACGCCGTCGGTGCTTCCCGGCGCGCGAGCCTTCCCGGAGATCAACCCCACGATCTCGAGTTCTGCCACATCCTTCTTCAGTTTACTGAAACCACAGCCGGTGACGGTGCACAGCAACAGGGAACCGATGCCAAAAAGACAAAGCATGAACGGCAGGGAGTTCTTTGCCAGTGAGTGTTTCGCCCTCATGGGTTCTCTCCTGTCTCCATTAATAAAACTGTCAACGGCTGTTCATTCGGAGGCCAAACTGTTTCAATCAGAGTATCCCATGAAAAAGCCCGTGACAAGAGACCTTGCCACGAGCTTCATGTGGAGTCAGCGGATCAACCTAGAAATCGTAACCCAGGCCGACGATAAACTGGTAGTCGTCCTGCTCGGGGAAAGTTCCATCCGCATTGGCCCGGGGATCCTGGATGCGATCCCAGACAAAGGAGGTGTTCAAACTGAGCGGACCGGTGAGGTCGGTGACCAGACCGGCCACCATGTGGTGGTTGTAGGTTCCGCTCTCCTCGTTGGTAATCTGGAAGCGGTAGTCGTAATTGAAATCGAGCCAGCTGGTCAGACCCACCTTGAGAATCGTCTGTACCCCCAGCGCTGGTGTGTCCTCGGAATCGCTGGTGCCTTCCACGACATCGTCGAATTTGGTGTGCTGGTAGGCCGGGCCGCCCGACACGTCCCAGTCGACCTTGGGTGTGTCCACCAACGTATAGCCGAGACCGGTCCCGATGGTTCCGCGGAAAGCGATGTTCTGGAACGGGTCGCGGTAGTACTCGCCGTAAACCGGCATCAGGTACATCCGCGCACTGAGAAACCGGTGCCAGGAAAAGGATATACGTTGGTTGTTTCCCGACTGGACACCCTGCAGTTCACTGTAGTTGCCGATATACTCGGCCTTCAACCGGTTCTTGATGGTGCGCCGTTGAATCGACAGCTGGGTGTTAATATCAACCGCGTCCGTATTCCCATCGCGAAAATTGGCGCCCAGGTCGACCCGGCCCGACCAGAAATTGATTTCACGTGGCTCGCCGACAATAAACTTCAAAATCTGCGTGCGTTCGAACTGGCCACCCTCTTCGCCGATGACCTGCACACTGTCGCCCTCGACCACGATTTTACCCACGGCATCGCTCTCATCATCCAACAGCACCTGCACGGTGCGCATGGATCTCACCTGGGTGACGTCAGCCCAGTCCAGCGTCAGTTTGCCCAGCTTTTTGCTGTCGAAATCAAGGCTATCGTTTTCGAGGAGGAGGATCTCTCCCTTGAGCCACTCACCGGACACCAGCTGAATCCAGTCGAAATCCACCGGTTCGGGCGGTGCCGGCTGCCAGGGTTCCTCGCCGGCCAGGGCCGGCCCGGTGATGACGGCCAGGGTGAGAAGTACGAACATTGTCAGAAATGCCTTCGACCGAGAATACCCATTCCCAGCCGGATGTCTACCAGTGGTCATGTCAGTTTCTCCATAAGTAACTGCATTGTCATTGCGAGGAGCCCGCATCCGCGGGCGACGAAGCAATCTCCTAAACACCAATACCAGAGCAAGAGAGATTGCTTCGCTACGCTCGCAATGACAGAAGTGTTTCGCGGTCGTTATTTCCGGTCGCTCCCCAGCCAGCGGTACAGGGCACCGCCCAGTAAGCCGCCGATGATCGGGGCCACCCAGAAGAGCCACAACTGGGCGGTGGCCCAGCCGCCGACGAAAATGGCCACACCGGTGCTCCGTGCCGGGTTCACCGAGGTGTTGGTCACCGGGATGCTGATCAGGTGGATCAGGGTCAGCCCCAGGCCGATGGCGATGGGGGCCAGGCCGGCCGGCGCCCGCTCGTCGGTGGAGCCGAGGATGATCAGCAGGAACATGCAGGTCAGCACCACCTCGGTGACCAGGCAGGCCAGCAGGCTGTACCCGCCGGGCGAGTGAGCGCCGTAGCCATTGGAGGCGAACCCGCCGGCCAGGTCGAAGGCCCCGCTGCCCGAGGCGATGATGTAGAGCACCGCGCCGCCGGCGATGCCGCCGGCCACCTGGGCGATGATGTAGGGTACCAGTTCCTTGGCCGCGAACCGGCCGCCGGACCAGAGGCCGATGGAGACGGCGGGGTTGAGGTGGCAACCTGAGATGTGCCCGATGGCGAAAGCCATGGTGAGCACGGTGAGCCCGAAGGCCAGCGCCACCCCCAGAAAGCCGATCCCCAGTTCGGGGTAGCCCGCGGCCAGCACGGCGCTGCCGCAGCCACCCAGCACCAGCCAGAATGTGCCGATAAACTCGGCGGTCAGTTTCCGTGACATGGTCATATCCGTCCCTCCTTGCGTGTTCTAAAAATCACGAACCTGAAAATCAATGCCCCGGCAGCGATCAGGATGAAGACCACCGCCAGCAGTTGAATCAGACGCTTGAAAAAATAATCGATGATGCCTTTGGAGGTCTTTTCAAGACGATCGTCGATGATCCGCTCCAGGGCCTCCATGGCCGCGATTCTCTCCAGGCGGAGTATCTCGACCACGACTTCCCTTTCACCGGTGATAACATCGACCATGATCTGGATTTCATCGTGCAGGTCGCTGGTTAGGGCCTCCCGCTGCGTACTGACCTCTGCACCCAACGCTGCCAACAGCTCGTGCTCGAACCCGTCCATCAAGGCGATTCGCTCGGCCTCCACCGCCTTGAGGATGATCTCGCGCTCACTGGCCACCAGGTCGGGCATATCATCCACAACGGCCGAGAGATCCTTGAACAGGTCGGTCAACTGGGTGAACTCGGCAAGCGCACCACCGATCGACTCGCCCCGCAGTATCTTTCCCACCAGGTATTCCGCCTGCCAGCGAGCCTGTTTCGGGAGGTAGGAGTTGTAGATATCCACCCGGGCCGCCACATCCATCATCCCTTCGTTGAGCAGGCCGGCGGTCTTCCTGATGCCCACCTTGGTGTCGGCGTTGAACGCCGCCAGCTGAGACGCGAGAGGCGGCCGGGTGGTCATGGTGTTGACAATGGGATTTTCGGTAACCCAGGCTTCCACGTCGTCTTTCAAACGCGCGGCGGTTCCGTCCGAACTGGCCAGGCTGGCCAGCGCCTCGATCTCTATTTCCATCGTTCCCAGAGTTTTCTGGATAATGGGCCAAATCCCCTCCGGCAGATCCACTCCTCTCCGGGCATCCACCCGGTTCCTTATCTGCAGAATCAGCGCCCACGTGTCGAACAGGGCAGCCAACGGGTCAGGATGAAAAATGGCGCTCTGCATCGCCGGAATGACGTTGATCTTCCACAGCAGCACCTCCTGCTGCAGTTCGAAATCACTGGTTTCGGCAATGATGGCATCCGCCGCCTCTTCGAGCATGCCGGAGAAGGGGGCAGCCAGGCCCCGCATGCGGATTCGCAGTTCGGCAGCGGAGATCTCCGTGGTCCCCGCCTTGACCATCAGACCGGACCGGCCTTTTGTCGAACCGAAACAGCCTGCAATGGGGGTGACGCAGAGGGCCATAAAGAGAAGAAACGTTATAGTCCGTCTCATGACCAGGGTTCGTTGCCAATCCATAACCACCTCCACCGATGCCAACAGAGATTCAGATCCACTCGGCAAAAATACTGTCCGGTGTCTTCTGTTCAAATTGATGTCTATATATTACCGAACAAATGGATTTTTCACCACCGGGGCGATGGTCAGTTTGAAGCTCCACTCCTGGGCCGATCACGGCGTGCCAGTCATAGGTGATGAACGGGCCCGAGGCCACTTGCCAGCCGCCGCCCAGGCCGAAGGCATACACATAATTTATGGTGGTCAGGCTGGTGTCGTAATCGTCATTCCCGGCCACGTCCCACTGGTGGCTCACCAGAGCCACGAGAGCTGCCAATATTCTTTCATCATCATTGGGCCTTTCGAGTGGGCGGTCCCGCCATGACGTGGAGCAATCGGGCATAATCACGTTGACCCTTTCTGACGGAGGCGAACGCCAGTGCCCAGGACGGGTAGTACCGTCAGAAGGCCAGCCTCGCCCGCAGGCCGAAAACCCAGATCTGGTCCTCCTCCGGGTTGAGCGCCGGGTTGACCAGCCACTGCACGTCGGGGGTGATGGCCAGTTCCCGTGATATCTGCCAGCGGTAGAACAGCTCGGTGGTCCACTGATTGTCGAGCCCCGGCTCGAAGGTGGTTTCGTTCGGCTCGCCCCAGTTGAGGCCCAGCCCCACCAGGTCGTTGCCCGGTTCCCACTGGTAGCCGAAGCCGGCGGCCACCGATTTCTGCATCAGGCTGCCGCCGTCGTCGGCGTATCCCGCCCGGAGAAAGGGCAGCCATCGGTCGTTGATATACCTGGAGAAGGAGAAGTTGGCGCCCCAGCCGTCGAGGACCTGCGCCTCCTCCCGCTCGTCGGCGTGCCACAGGGTGAGGTGGATGTTATTGAGGAACAGCATGTCCTGCGAAGTGGTCCAGCCGATCTCGATGTGTTTGAAATACTCGTGGGTATTGAAGAAGGACTTGAAACCGGCACCAGGGTCAGTGGGGTCCGAGTTCGAGTCAGCCAGACCGCCCATCAGAAAGATGTTGTCGGTGACCATGCCGGCGGCGGCGAGTCCCAAACCCTCATTGGGCACCGGGATGGTCAGTGTACCGGTACTGAAGGCGAAATTCATGAAACCGGTCCAGGGGCTGGCCAGGGCGTAAACATCGACGTAATCGGTGGGGTCCACCCAACCGCCCACCAGGGCCACCCGGCCCTGATTCAGCCGCTGGCGCCAGTAGAGGTTGGTCAGCCGCAGCCCCTGGTCGCTGA
>RCNG010001670.1_pt1 | contig 12920 bp, 14 predicted proteins | sample 2041371 | NCBI WGS metagenome assembly RCNG01 (sample SAMN09708227, study PRJNA481090) | Marine sediment metagenome, whole genome shotgun sequencing project. | biome: marine sediment; feature: ocean; material: sediment; isolation source: Sewage treatment plant 1 marine sediment (STP1) ... | reverse complement strand
TATCCTCGGAATATCAAACATATGCCTCCGGTAAAATTTTTCGAAAGCCTTGATCTCGACCCAAACTGCCTATTTCTGGACGGACACTAACTATCACGTGTTGAATGGAGCGGCGATGTCCGGTTTTGTGGCTGTTCGTTTGAATCAGTTCGTTAATCAATACCTGCGCAACCATAAAGAAGCCGACGGCGATGAGGTTCGTGCCGCCGTCGAAGACGCCCTTGCCGCCCGGCGCCAGGGCGTCCGTTGTGCATGCGGCAATCCCCTTTGGGTCGCGGGGTCTGCCGTCGCCGGGTACGGCTGCTTTACCTGTATTACCGGATCGGCCGAACCGGATGGCGACCCGGAGATCGATGCGGCTTGCGAGGGCTTGTTTTTTGAAACGGACGACCCCGAAGACCGGATCGCTCAGGTGAGCGAGATAATTAAAAAACACCCCCGGGACTATCGGGAGCGGCTGGAGGAGGTCGGGTTTGTGTGGCAGGATGATGAAACCGATCTACTATACGAGGAAGAGGCCAATGAAGAGCGTGCAGCTGTTCCCGAAACGGAAATCCAGTGGCGGTTGGTTCAATTTCTGGACGCCGGCGGGCTTGTCACTCAACAGGTCCTCGATGCCTACCTGGAAGAGCGCTATTCCGCAACGTCCAATCTTCCGCTGATTCGCAAATACTTTAAACAGGCCAATCCCAATTTGAAAGCGATCCTGTTGAACGGGTTGGCCGCCAACCCCACGGACCTGGACCTTCTTGACGACCTGTCATATTTCAGCGAGTTCGAGAGCATGCTGGGCGAACTGATCCACTTTTATACGGATGCCTGTCTCAAAGAGTTGGATATTGAGCGGTTTTCCCTGCTGGCCCAGGATTTTCACATGAACACCTATGAGCAGGGATATGATGCCCTGCATGAACTGGTCACCATTTTTCAATCGAGCACCAAAGGTGCGGTGGTCCAGCAGCTCTCCGAGACCATCGATGATTTTGAGGGGGCGGAGGACATTCCCTTCTAGTTTACTATCCTGTCCGCTGATAAATTTGTTTTTGCGTCAGTGCGTCTTGGAGAACTTCGTTTAGGATTCTTACCGCGCCGGTCAGGGTTTCTTCATTGGCCATGGTGTAGGAAAGCCGCATGGTTTCCCTGCCTTCTCCCGGTCTGTCGAACAAGAAAGTTCCTGGAACGGATGCCGTCATTCGGAGTACCGCCTTTTGGCTCACTGTTTCCAAATCTACCCCCCCAGGTCCTTTTACCCAGACGAACATGCCACCGTCCGGTGCCGACCAGGTAATACGATGCTGTAAAGAACCGGGCCATAGACAGGGTTGAGATGACCACCACGTGATCCAATGACCCAAAGTTGATCTATCTCGGGCCGACCGAAGGCTTTCTACCGTGGAAGCAAGCGAAGCCTATATGATGGTATGCCTTCGTTTGGTGCGGCATGTCACTCGACCCCTCTCCTTTCAGCTGCGCAACTGCCGGATGAAAAAGCGCAGCTGGTTGTTTGTCTGCTGAAGGACCATCCGGTCGCGGGTGGACATGTACAATGTGGCGGCACCATTCAAGGTGATGACGATGAAATTGGATATTTCGCGGTAGTCCAGATCCGGTTTGAGCAGATCGGCGGTTTCCGCCTCCGTTAACCAGGACTGGAAGAGTTTGGAAAACCCGACGAAGCCCTTGAGGATGTGGCGGCCCATGCTGTCGGACTGGCCGGAGAGTTCCACCAGCATGTTGACGAAAAAACAACCGCCGTCAAACACCTCCCTGCCTAAGTACCCGTGCAGGACGTTTTCGATCGTGCGCTCAATCCGTTCAAGCGGGCCTGGGGCGGACTGCATGTCTTTGAAAACAACCTTCCAGATCTCCACGGCATCACTGTAAACCGCATGCCAGACATCCTCCTTGCTCTTGAAGTGGCAGTAAAGCCCGCCTTTGGTCAGTCCGGTGGCGTGGAGGATATCACTGATGGAGGTGTTGAAATATCCCTTGACGGAGAAAAGTTGCAGGGATTTCTCGATGATGTTTCGACGCGTCAGTTCACCCTTGGCGGACATGATCTGCTCCTTTAAAAAACCAACCGGTCTTTATTTATTTAGCCGAATAGAAAAAGTCAACAATCGAATGTCGTCAAGAAATCGCGGTCACGAGTTGACAATCCTTACCGGGTAGGCAACCTGAAGGTGGTAAAGAGGCGGTCCGGCCTCGGTGGGAAACCCATTTTACGTGTACCGGGTTTTATTTAAAATTGCGGGTTCGGCCCTGCCACAGGCGAATGGCGCTGATTGTAAAAGTCGTGCGTCTGAATTGAAGCCAGATTGTTTTCCATACCCTGTTAAGCCGCCTGTTCTTCGTAGGTTGCGGTTTTACCAAAAACCAGGCTTCGGTAAACAAGGGTAACCAAATGAATGACACCGGTGATCAAACCCAGAGTAACAAAAGAAATGATAAACAGTGTCAAAAGAGCGAGAAGTCCAGCGCTCAGTCCGGCAAGAATGAAATCGATCATGGCGTCTCTCCTTTTCGATGGCGCTTTGGGTCGATGAGTCGTGAGCAATTATTCAAGGTCTAAGCAATTTTTTTGCCAAAGGGCATAAAAAAGTTAACAATTTGATAATACACATTTTTTGAATCCTATGGGATGGATAATTCAGGAATCAAGCATTTTACATGTGAAAAAAGAACGTGGATTGGATCAAAAATAGGAAAAAAAGGTAATGATTGAAATTCACCACCGAGATCTGTTGATGAAACATCGTTTGACTCACCCGCGTTGGTGGTGGTATCCCGTTGGCGCTATTGGTGATTGAAGGGCTTCAGCGGCGCGTTGCCTGGCAAGGGTGACAATCGATTTCCGAATCGCCATCCGTTCCCGCAGCAGGCAACGGAAATTCTGGCCGCCCGCTGCCCAAGACCCTGGGGGCGTACCTGTTTTCGTGATCACCGACATCAATTGAGGGAAAATGCACAGCCATGGACGAGGCATACAGCGCTTTCCGAGCGGCGGTGGGCAGCTTTGCCAACCGATGGATAGCGACCGGGCTGCCGTCGCGGCAGGGCCTTGACGAGGCGGCAGGGAACCTGGAATGCCTGCGCGAGCGTCTGAAGGTTAACGGTATCTGGGACCAGTCACCGTCCATGGTTACCGCAACCTTGGATGACGGCCTGGGTCAGGGACTGGCTATTATCGAAAAATATGCCGTCGCCGTCGGCATTCGCTTGATCCGCCTGGGCCTGATGCAAACGCCCGAGGCCGTTATGGATGCTTGTCGCCTATATCAGCCGGATTTTTTGGGACTGACCATTCTTCAATTTGATACTGAAGACGACTTGATCTGCATCGCCAACCACCTGCCCAGCAAAACCCGGATTGTGGCCGGGGGGCCGGTATTTTCCGGAGATCCCGATTTTGCCGGCCGGACCGGTACCCATTTTGCGGCCAAAAACGTGGCCGTTTTTCTGCGGTACATGCTGGATACGCCCAACAACCCACAGATGTGAGTCAAAATGGCTTCAGACAATGCGGAGATGACCCTGATTCCCGGGATTTTCATCATATGCCTCACCGTGATTTTCGGTGGTAATGCCGTGGCCATCAAACTGGCTCTGACCGGTATGGGGGCACTGACAACGGCGGGCCTTCGTTTTGCCCTGGCGGCAGTTGCCATCGCCTGCTGGGCCCACCTCACCGGCCGCAGTTTTCGCATCAAGTCGGGTCAGGCGTTTCAGCTGCTGATCGTGTCCACGGCATTTACGATTCAGCTTTGCCTGTTTTATCTGGGGCTCGAGCGAACGTATGCTTCCAGAGGGGTGTTGATCTCCAATCTGTTGCCTTTTTTCGTATTGTTCCTTTCACACCGGTTCATCTCCGGAGAACGCATCACATGGAAAAAATTGGCGGGGATTATTCTGGGGTTTACCGGCGTGGCCTTCATGTTCACCAGCACGCAGGGTTTTTCCGGATCGCTTCACAGCGGTGATCTGATCATTTTTGCAGCAGTGGTGGTTTGGTCCTGCAATGTGGTTTACACCAAGCGCATCATCAATGACTATTCCCCGTTTCACCTGGTGCTCTATCCCATGATATTCTCGGTCCCGGTTTTCCTGTCAACCGGGTTTTTATGGGATGGCCGGATGATTTACGACCTGAACCTGACGGTAATCGGCGCATACGTTTATCAGAGCCTGATCAGTGCCGCCTTCGGTTTCGTGGCCTGGAGCACCATGCTTAAACGCTACGGTGCGTCCACCCTGCATTCGTTTGTGTTCATTATGCCCATTGCCGGCGTGGTGTGCAGCGGGCTTTTATTGAACGAACCCATCACGCCCAATCTCATCGTGGCCATGGTTTTCATTGCCGCCGGGATTTTATTGATTCACGTGAGCCCGAAAAAGCCTACATATACATTTCCCCTAAGCCGGGGGCTCTGACATGCATTTTGGTGCGATGAATTTTCCGATAGCACCGGTATTGGACGAAATCGAAACCTTTGCCCGGCTGGGGTTCGACTATCTGGAGCTGGCCATGGATCCGCCCATGGCTCACCATAGCACGCTTTCATCCTCCCGGACGGCCATTACCCAGGTGTTGAAGGTCAACGGCCTGGGCCTGGTCTGCCACCTGCCCACGTTTCTCTCCACTGCCGATCTCACAGAAAGCCTCCGGCGGGCATCGCTGACGGAGATGCACCGATCTCTGGAAGTGGCTGCCGAGTTGGGAGCCAAAAAGGTTGTCCTGCACCCGAGCATGGCCGGCGGTATGGGCGCCTATGTCCTGGACACGGTCAAAGGCTATGCGTTCGATTTTTTGTCGGAAATGGTGGACGCCGCCAGCTGCTTGGACGTGACCATCTGTCTGGAAAACATGTTTGTCCGAAACCGGCTGGGGGTGGAGCCGGATGATTTTGAGGAGATATTCAAGACCTTCCCTTCCCTGAAGCTGACCCTGGATACCGGCCACGCCAACATCCACGATCGTCGGGGACGACGCCTGAAAGAGCTGGTAAACCGGTTTGGCCTTCGCATCGGTCACCTGCACGTCAGTGACAATCAGGGTACGCGGGATGACCACCTGGCCGTGGGGCAGGGAACCATCAAGTTCGCGGATCTGGTGATGCGCCTCAAGGGTGCCGGTTATGATGACACGCTCACCCTGGAAGTTTTCGATGAAAACCGCCAGATGCTGGTAGAGAGCCGGGAGCGGATCAAAGCCATGTTTGCCGATGGATAGTTGGATAAAGGGGTCGAGGGTTCAAGGACCCAAGGGGCCAAGGAGATGCAGATAAACGTCGTCGCCCGGATCCTTTCGATGCCCGACCCCCTGAACCCTGATTGTCTTTACTTGTTTTCGTCCGGCTTGAGAATGCCCGTTAATAGCAGTTGGCACACCATTTTTCCCAGGGTTTCCACCTGACGCTCCGTGGCGGCCAGGCGGCTCAGGTAGCCGCCGGAGATCAGCTGGGCCAGACCGTGAATGCCTGACCAGGTGGTTACCGCCAGCTCCATGGTGTCGCGGTCGAGGAAGACACCCGCCCTTTTTCCATTATTGATGATGGTTTCCACCAGTTGAAAAGCGGCCCAGGATGACTGCTTCAGAGCTCGCGGGGCGGTTCGCATGTTGATTATGCCGCCGAAAAGAAGATGGGCCATGCGGGGGTGCCTGACCCCGAAAAGAATGTACTGCACCGATGCAGCCACAAACTGTTTGCGCGGATCATTTTCATGCTGACACATCGCCTTGCCGGCTTCATCGGTGAGCTGTTTGAAGCCCACCTGAGCGATGGCCGCCAGCAGCTCGGCCTTGTCCTGGAAATGACGGTAAGGTGCCGTATGGCTGACGCCGGCTACCCGGGCGACCTCCCGCAGGCTCAATCCGGCCAGTCCCTTCTCCTCGATGATCCTATATCCTGCCTGGATCAGGGATCGGCGTAAGTCACCGTGATGGTATGGTCGTTGACCGTGTGGGGGCAATCTTATCTCCAAGATGGTAGTGGTTGGCTCACGCCTTCCTGCGTCAAGATGCGGAATCACTTCACCGATGGTGGTATTTATCAAATAGCGGATTTTAACAGACGCGCCTGCCGGTGGCGGGAACGCGCGTTCGCGTGCGTGGTTCAGACGGGGACGTTTTTTCGAAGGATGTGTAAGATGCGGTTCAGATAATCTGGTGCTTTATCCCTGGCGAAGCGGCAGGCCCCGGCCCCGGGATGACCACCTCCTTCGAAGGCGGAGAGCATCTTTCCCACATTCACTTCACAGCCCCGATTCAAGATACTGTGGCCCACCTTGATACTGGCCAGATTATCTTCATCGAAGATGATTTTGACATTCACCGTGCAGTCGGGAAACAGGCAATAGACCAGAAAACGGTTTCCGTTGGGCGCCGGATCAAGGCCACGGAAATCGGTGATAGAGACGTGGTCCACCAGTGTGGTATTCGCCCTGAGGGCTTTTTCGTAGACGATGTTGGTATCCACCACCCGCTGGCATCGCCGCTTTACCTCCGGATCGTCCATCACTTGGGCCGTGGAGCGGGTCCGCAGCAGGGTCACCAGATGATCCCAGTAGCGTTCTTCGGATGAATCGTGGTTGGTGATGGTCATCGACAGCAGCACGTAGGGGTAGTTTTCCGGGTGAAGGATTTCGTCCAATGTCAAATCTGCCGAATCGATGCGGTCGGTCTGGCGAATCAGCTCGGTGTAGTCTCGATCCAGATCTTCCCGGTAGTATTCATAGACAATTCCAGCCGCCGACGGTGCGATTTTAAACATCCCGTCCACGGGGGCCTTCGGTTGATTGGAATAGTGGTGATCGAACCACAGGCTGCAGCCTTCGTGGAAGGGCAGGTTGGCGATGACATCGCCGGTCTGAATATCCACCCGCCGGTGCTGCATGTCGCTGGGCTGGACCCATCGTACCGGTGGGCCGATTTTCAGCGCATCCATCAGCAAGGCGGCACATACGACACCGTCGAAATCGGGTCTGGTAACCACTCTCATCGGGCAAGTTCCTATTTCTGTTGAGGGCGCCATAGCTGTCATTCACCGGTAATATAACAGACAGACCCTCCCGTTTCTCAACCAACTGATGATAAGGGCTTTTCAAGCCAGGTTCCGGTGTGTTTGGATTAGGCCATACATGTATCAACAATCCTGTTGAACCGCAATAGCCAGTGGCTAATGCGGCGCGCCTGCGATCCGGACCCTCTTCGGACTGCAATTTTGGCTTGAAGTTTAGGTCTATCCATGAAAAACAAAAACGCTGTGGCCGCATGTTCTGGCGAAACGGTCGGCACTCAATGGCCGGTATCAGTGGCGCCATTGATCGAAAGGCTGCTGAAAAAATAATTGCATAGTCAGGTCAATTTTTTTTTCGGTCCTAAACGGCGGGGCGGTTGACTTCCGTCACTAACAGGAGGGACAATCCAGAAATGGTTGATATCCAGCTGGCGAATCTGGTTCAAATGGAATCCCCGCAAGCGGTATTGGACGAGGCGATAACCGTGGTTGCGCTCTTTTCCGCGGATACGGATCCGTTGGCCATCCGATCTGCATTCGACCAAACCGTGTCGCTTTATCAGGGAGACTGGGAACACACCAAAGGCTGCAATACCGATTATCATGACCTGAAGCATGTCACCGATTGTTTTCTGGCCATGGTCCGGCTCTTTCATGGCGCGGGGCAAACTGGGGTCTATTTTTCTCCCCGTCAGGTTCACCAGGGTTTGGTGGCGGCCCTGCTGCACGATGCGGGATACCTGCAAAACAGCGACGATGGCGAAGGCACCGGCGCCAAGTATACCTCCTGCCATGTTCGGCGCAGTATGGATTTTCTTCAGCAGCACTTCGCGGCCTTCGGTCTGCTGGAAAGTGAAATCCACGCCAGTATGGCGATGATTCACTGCACCGAGCTCAACTGTGATCTGGCATCTGTTCCGTTTCCGGACAAAGGCATCGAACAGATTGGGAAGATGCTGGCCACGGCGGACATCCTGGCCCAAATGGCAGATCGCACCTATTTGGAAAAGCTGCTTTTTCTATTCTACGAGTTGGACGAGGCTCGTATCGACGACTATGCAGACGAGTTGGACCTGATGCATCAATCAAAAGATTTTTACATCCGTATGGCGGATCGTTGTGAAACCCAACTGTCATCCTCGAACCGTTTGATGATCCACCATTTTAGGGCGCGATGGAAAATCGATGAAGACCTTTATCAAAAGGCCATCGACAACCAGCGGGCCTATCTGACGAACATCCTGACGGCGGTCGACGATGATCCCCGGGACAGACTGCGCCGCAGCAGGATCGTGGAAGCGGTGAAGATTAAGTACTGCTAACGACCTCGAGCTCCGGTTATGGACGCTTTTTTTTTCTGATCAAGCCAGGGGGCAGGTTGGTAATGAAAACCGCTGCCAGCACCAGCGCCCCGCCACCGGCCTGTATGACCGTGAGCCTTTCATCCAGAAGCACCCACGCACCGATGGCGGTGACTACCGGGATGCCGTTGACAAATACCGCCGCCCGGGAGACTGGCACCTGGGAAAGGGCGTAATTATAGCACAAAAAGGCGCCCACCGTGGAAAATACGGTCAGGTAGAGGACCGCCAGGGACGATCGCGGGGTAATGAACGACCACTCTAAAGAAGGGACTTCCCAGAAAAAAGGCAAACAGAAAAACACGGCGCCGTATACGATCTGGACAAAGGTGATTTCAAAGGACGAATATCTGCGGCCCAGGTCCCGGGCAAAGATCATGTACAGCGATGCAGAAATGACGGCGCCGCCTATCAGCAGATCCCCCAGCAGCGATCCTTCCAAGGACCATCCAAATTCCGGGTCACCGATTACCAGCAAAATGATTCCCCCGAATGAGAGGAAAATGCCGATGACGCTGGTTCCACCGGCACGTTCCCCCAGCATGAGTGCGCCTAACACCAGCACCACCACTGGAATGGTGGCGATAATCAGCGCGGTCTTGGGGGCGCTGGTGTGCTGCAGACCGATGGTTTCGAAGATGAAGTAAAGCCCCGGTTCGAAAAGCGCCAGCAGCGCCATTTTTACATGGTCTTTGCGGGTGAATGAGGGCCATTTGCGCCCCCGCCGCAGAAAAAGAAAAATCAGGGCCGCCAGGGAAAAGCGGGTAAACACCAGGGTAAAGGTGGGGATACTTTCCAGGGCAATTTTGGTGGCCACGAAAGAGAGTCCCCAGAACACCATCGTCGCCACCAGCGCGGGGTATGTTTTTAATGGGTGTTGCATAGGGTCCATGGATAGTGGCGCTGTCCCGGATGCTTCATGAACGGTGAGGTTACACGACCCCCTTAGGCATGGGTGCGACGGGCTCACCGCCCAGCGGGTAGCCGCCATCCAGTCGCATCACGCTGCCGGTCATGAACGGGGCGTCATCCAATAGAAATCGGATCGCCCGAACCACATCCTCTACCCGGCCAATTCCGGCCAGCAGGGTGTGATCCACGATGGCCTGCCGTTGCACCTCGGTCAGCAGTCCCCATCCGCGGGTCTCAGGTCCATGGCGGGTTTCAAAGACGCCCAGCATCAGCTCGTTCACACGTACATGGGGAGCGCCTAAACGGGCCCAGGTTTCCGTGAGCAGGGATATGCCGCGGTTGGCCGCCGCATATCCCTCATTGAAGAGATAGCTGGCCGGACCGCTTCGACCGACAATGCCGGCAATCGACGAGAGGTTGACCACAGCGCCGTCCCCGGAGGCCCTGAGGTGAGGCAGGGCTGCCTCGAAGACCCATTGCTTGGCTCGCAGGGTGGTGGCCATCTCCAGATCCCACTGCTCCCGGGTGTACCGGCCATGCACGACCGGCCATCCCCCCCGTTCGATATTGTTGATCAGGATATCCAGCCGGCCGAACCGATCCGTGATCCGTTTTACCAGGCTGGAGATGGCATCGGTGTCCAGCAGGTCGGCCCGCTCGATCAGGTGGTCCGTTCCCGTATCGGCGAAATCGGACTGCATGGCCGTCAGGCTTTCCGGCCAGTCAAACCAGGTGGCCGCCACCCGCGTACCACGGCGCAGCAGATCCAGACCGACGGCTTTCCCGATACCCTTGATGCCGCCAAGCACCAGGGCAACTTTCTGGGTGGGTTTCATATTCAGGCCTTTTCCGGTGAAACGATCAGGAGGTTTTTGCGGACCCAATCCATGGCGACGATCAGCAGATCCAGGTCACCGGTTCTTGACCGGTCAAGGGGTTGGATGTCGGCGGTGGTCGCAACGTTGCTGTCCCTGTAATACGGATCATTGCGAAAGGTGTCCAGATCGTAAAGGGCCGTATATACCCGTTTTCTTTCGGAAGGCCTCAACGGGCCCGGTCGGAACCGGTTCTTGAGGCTGATCAGCTCCAGCATTTTGTCGTTCATGTGGTTGTGAGCGGCAATTTGCTGACTGTCCACCCATTCATCCACGGCCTGCCGTTGTCCGTTTGTAAAACCCAGGCAATGGGGCTCTCGAATCAGTGCCCAGTGTTCGGTCAAACGTCCTGTTTTGCGGTCACGGGAGACTCCGCGGGCCAGTGGGTAGGTGCGGCAGGAAGCGGGCCGGGCCGGGTAGACGCGGCAGCCGGCATCGGTGACAAAGGGACAGGCCAGGTCATCTGCATCGCTGAATCGCAGGGAAACCACGGGCAGCCCGGTTCCGGGTCCGGTGCTCTCCTCGGTGTACCGGTTAAGGAAATCACCGGACGACATTTCAAGAAACTGTTTGAGGCACAAGACATCATAGGGGGTTAGCGCCTGGTTCAGATTCCGGCAGCAGGCATTGAAACAGGTCACGTCTGGAGAACAGGTGAAACGGAAGGTCTGATGCTTTTCCAGTGAAGAAACAGTGGGTTGCATGGCCGCATTCCTGCGCGTTTGGGTTCTGGTCGTGTGGGGCAGTGGTAGCACGCTAGTCAGGCGTGTCAACTGCAATCTTCATCAAATAGACCGAATCGACGGAATCGGAAATCGATCCTGACGGGTTGACCGTGGGCGTCGTCAATCAGACTATTCCACCATATATTGTGCCTTTTGGGGAAGGTTCAACGATATGTAGACTATCGCCTGTTTGAATGTAAGTGACTGCATCTTTTGGGCTTTTATACCACCGAAAATTCTTGACAATGAATATGCTGGATGATATTGATCTTACCTTGTGTTGCACGATGACTATCTTCCCGAATTTATACGATATATTCAATCGATCAAATCAATGCCGCAGCGCATTGGATTCATGTCCGCACGTCGTGATTTGTAAAAACAGGGTATGGGGTTTTATGTAAACTCAGTGTAACTGTCCGGGTCGAAACCATTCGGACACCTAATCTATGGAAGGGAGGTGCGAGGAACAGGAGGTTTTAGCCTTAATTTCGGAAGTAGGTTGAGTGAAATCTTTTTAACTAACCGTAGGAGGTATACTAAATGCCAAGTTTTGTAATTTCGGAAAAATGTGACGGCTGCAAGGGCGGCGATAAGACCGCTTGCATGTACATTTGTCCCAATGACCTGATGGTGCTGGAGCCCAACTCCATGAAAGCCTATAACCAGGAACCGGATCAGTGCTGGGAGTGCTTTTCCTGCGTCAAAATCTGCCCCACCCAGGCCGTCGAAGTTCGCGGCTACGCAGACTTCGTACCCCTGGGAAGCTCCATTATGCCCATGATGGGTACCGAGGATGTCATGTGGACCTGTAAGTTCAGGAACGGCCTGATCAAGCGCTTCAAGTTCCCCATCCGGACCACCCCCGAAGGCCAGGCCAATGCCTATGTGGATCTTAAAGGCAAAGATCTGGAAAGTCCCCTGCTTTCCACCCAAGAAGCTGACGGGTACGTCCTTCCGACCCCGAAGGTCTAATCCGGTCCATCTGTTTGCAGTCGATTGTTTGCTATCGATAAAATCTTTAAGAATTCGTATTTCTACAGGAGGATAAGATATGGCATTACCGAATAAACCTGTGGGTGAACTCAAGGCCGTACGGGATCCCGAAGTCGTCGAAAAAGAAGTTGACATTCTCATCGTTGGCGGTGGTATGGCTGCCTGCGGTACCGCATTTGAAGTTAAAAAATGGCTCAAAGACGACCAGACCGTGCTGCTGTGCGACAAGGCCGCCATGGAAAGATCCGGTGCCGTTGCCCAGGGCCTGTCCGCCATCAACACCTACGTGGGTGACAATGCAAAAGAAGACTATGTTCGCATGGTTCGCAACGACCTGATGGGTCTGGTCCGCGAAGACCTGATCTACGATCTGGGCTGCTATGTCGACGATTCCGTTCATCTGTTCGAAGAGTGGGGCTTGCCCATTTGGAAAAAAAATGAAGACGGCAAAACCCTGGACGGCAATAAGGGTCAGAAAATGGGGACCCTGAAGTCCGGCGCCCAACCGGTCCGCACCGGTAAATGGCAGATTATGATCAACGGTGAGTCGTACAAGCGCATCGTCGCCGAAGCTGCCAAGCTGGCCCTAGGCGATGACAACATCCTCGAGCGCTGCTTCATCGTCGAACTGCTGCTGGATGCCAACGTGCCCAACCAGATCGCCGGCGCGGTTGGTTTCTCCGTACGCGAGAACATCGTCTACATCATCAAATGCAAGACCATGATGGTTGCCTGCGGCGGTGCGGTGAACATCTACCAGCCCCGCAGTGTCGGTGAAGGTAAAGGCCGTGCCTGGTATCCCGTATGGAACGCCGGTTCCACCTACACCATGACCATGAAGGTCGGTGCCGAACTGACCATGATGGAAAACCGTTTCACCCCGGCCCGTTTTAAAGACGGTTACGGCCCGGTGGGTGCCTGGTTCCTGCTGTTCAAGGCCAAAACCCTCAACGGCCTGGGCGAAAACTTTGCAGCCAGCGACGCCGCCAAGGCCGAACTGGAAAAATACGCGCCTTACGGCACGGCTGCCATCAC
>RCNG010001163.1_pt1 | contig 12923 bp, 10 predicted proteins | sample 2041371 | NCBI WGS metagenome assembly RCNG01 (sample SAMN09708227, study PRJNA481090) | Marine sediment metagenome, whole genome shotgun sequencing project. | biome: marine sediment; feature: ocean; material: sediment; isolation source: Sewage treatment plant 1 marine sediment (STP1) ... | reverse complement strand
TCGAGGACCTCGGGATACTCGGAGTTCGTGAAGTAGAAGTACACGAGCACTTCGGACGCCGTCCGTTGCGGATCTCTCGGCTGAGGTACGGGACATTCGGGAAGCGTTTCCACCAGGAAGCCCCTTCAACCCATCCCCCGTTCCGGCTCGCGTCGGAACTATTGGCAATCTTGATTTCGAGTCCGAGTCTAACCTGGCTTACGAGCTCGGCGCCCGGGGCCAGCTGAGCAGCGACGTGAGCTACGACGTGGCGCTATTCCGGATGGAGTATGAAAAGATCCGCTCCCTCAGCCCGGGCAACATAGTCTGTGACCCGTCTGGCGTCTCAATATTTATTGACCCAAGCTGTGTTCTTACCTCTGAAAGTGTCCTGGCCTATTACGAATTCTCGAACGTAAATGAGTCGACGATAACTGGCTTCGAAGTGACGCTCGACTGGATGCTGCATAAGGACCTCCGCCTGCGAACAGCAGTAAGTTACGCGAGCGAAGATGCCATGGAAGCTCCCACAACGCTGCCAGTTGGTGGATCCTACCCGGAGTGGCAATTCAGTCTGCGCCCCGAATGGTCACCGACCGAGAATGTCAATGTTGCTGCGCTCATTCGTTATGTGGACGAAGTGGAATTTGGGGCAATTGAAGATTACTGGCAAGCCAACGTGAACGTTCGTTGGAGTATAGATGATCACTGGATCTTCTCCCTTGGTGTCCGGAACTTGTTGGATGATGTGACTTACGAGTACTACTCCGAGCTCGGTGATATTCGCCCAACTGCAATCGAGCGTACCGCATTCCTGAATCTTCGCTACTCATTCTGAGCATTTTCTGAGCTATAGAGAATGAGCCTTCGACGATCCATTCGCCGCCTGCTAATGCTGACTCTTGTCAGCTGTCTTTGTGCGCCGTCGTTCGCCGATGGCAGCGTGTCAGATGACGATGTCAGGCTCGCGCTGGTATACAAAATCGCTCGATTCGTAACATGGCCGGTTTCGGCAAGCCAGCGAGCCGCGCCATTAAAATTATGCTTTGCAAATGCCGAAATATTCGAACTTGCACAAAAGCGATTGACGGGTCGAAGCGTAAAGGAGCGCCCTCTGCAGGTTCTCTATTTGCCGACGGATATAGCCGATGTTTCGACTACTTGCGACGTCCTGTATATGGCTCGAACGGAAAAGAACCGAGTCGAAGAGCTGATTGAACTCGTCTCAAACAACCCAATCCTCACTGTTAGCGATACACCGGACTTCGTTAAGGTTGGCGGCATGATCGGCCTTTCAACCAAGAGCAAGAAGGTCGCCATAAGGATCAACGTCGCGGCCTATGAATCGTCGAACCTCGTCGTCAGCTCCCAGCTACTGGAACTTGCGGAGCTAATTGATGAAAACAGGAGGGCTCAGAGATGATGCATTCCCTCCGCAATTTGCCGTTAACCCGCAAAGTGCAAGTCATCATAATGGTCGCCGCTTCCGTAGCCCTCCTGTCTGCGTCATTTTTGTTGCTCGTTGGGCAGGCGTTCCAGGCCCGAGACGCCCTGCGCTCCCAGTTATCCGTCCTGTCAGATGTTGTTGGAAAGAACAGCCTTGGCGCCCTCACCTTTGACGATGTCGAGCAGGCCAACCGTGTCTTATCGTCTCTTGAAGCCCAATCGAGCGTGGAGACCGCAGCCATTTTTTCCGGCAATGGTGAGGAACTCGCCCGGCTGGCACTCGGCGCGGACAGTGAACTTCCAAACGAATGGATTGCTGAGCAACGGCCGCGCGATATGGCAGCGGCCCGAACGATAGGTATGAGCAAGCTTGAGCTTGTCCAGCCTATTGAGTATGAAGGCGACACCATCGGCACGATATTCGTGCGCTCGAACCTCCTGCCTGTCTTCAATAGTATCTATCGATCGATGGCATTAACGGCACTTGCGTTACTAATCGGCACTATCATTTCGTTCGTTCTTTCGTCGCTGCTTACACCGGCAATCGTACGACCGATAAGGACACTCTCTGTGTTGGCGCAATCAGTGTCGGCCGACGAAGACTTTTCACTCCGGGCTGATGTCGAAGGAAACGATGAGATTACGTCGCTCGCCGTTGCGGTCAACGACATGTTGAGAAAACTCGAGGTTCGCGATCGGCGGCTCGAAGCGCACCGCGAACACCTGCAGGCCGAGGTCGATGAGCAAACGAGAAGCCTTGCCGATGCGAACGAACAGCTGGAAGACCTGGTCAAGAAGCTGAGCGACGCAAGAGACAAGGCTGAAGCTGCCAATGAAGCCAAGAGTGAGTTTCTGGCGCGCATGAGTCACGAGATCCGTACACCGATGAACGGCGTATTAGGAATGACGGAACTGATGCTAGCATCCACGAATATCGATCGGCGCCAGCGTCATTACGCGGAGAACATCAGGCATTCGGCCGAATCTCTCCTGTCGATTATCAATGACATCCTGGACTTTTCGAAGATTGAAGCAGGTAAGCTGGAGCTGGATTCAGCGCCTTTTGACCTCCGCGACACTGTCGAAGAAGTTGCCGGGTTATTGGCCGAACAAGCAAGCCAGAAGGGTCTTGAGGTCATGTGCGATTTCGGATCGACACTTCGGCCAAATCGGGTTGGCGATGGCTTGCGAATTCGTCAAATCCTGCTCAATCTCGTCGGCAATGCCGTCAAGTTCACAGAAGCGGGCCAGGTCGTGATCCGCGTGTCAGCAGCCGTTGCTAAAGCAACAAATGACGAGGCCCTTCTCGTTGAGGTTATTGATACGGGAATCGGTATTGACACCGAGAATCAGGCACGTATTTTTGATTCCTTCTCCCAGGAGGATGGGTCGGTAACACGGCGATTCGGTGGCACGGGCCTGGGCCTGGCGATTACACGGCAGCTGGTCGAGCTGATGGGCGGAGAGATCGGAGTCAACAGTGCTCGGGGTCAGGGCACGACCTTCTGGTTCCGAGTTTCTCTCGAAAGCCTGACCTGGCAAGATGATCAGGAACAGCGATCGCTGCCGGACGCCAGGGGGCTGGTCGTGGATGACAACGCTACGAACAGGGAAATACTGATTACGCAGCTGACCGGATGGGGTATCGAAGCATCGGAGGCCGCCTCTGGACGCGAGGCTATTGACGCTCTCGAACACGACCTGAATCCGGACATTATCCTGCTGGACCTGAAGATGCCGGGAATGAACGGGCTTGAGACAGCGGCTGAGATTCGAAGGCGCGAAATTGGTTCTGCTGCCAAAATAGTCTTGCTGAGCTCGTTGTCAGGTCAGCTCAATCGCGCTGAGCGTGAAGACCTCGGCATCCAGTTTACGCTGACCAAACCCGTCCGCCAGAGACTCTTGCAGAGTTGCCTGACAGGTCTGATGGGCATGGATAACGACGCCGAGCCACATTCATTACGCTCAGCGCAGCCAGTGGCATCCGATGAGACACCGCTGAATGCCACCGTTTTGCTGGTTGAAGACAACATCGTCAACCAGGAGGTTGCGAAAGCAATGTTGAAGATGCTCGGTTGCAAGACAACCACCGCCATGAACGGAAACGAGGCTGTTGAGCTCCTCATCAATCAGGAAAAGTGCTTCGATATCGTACTCATGGATTGCCAGATGCCGGAGATGGACGGATTCACGGCAACAAAACACATCCGTGAATACGAGCAATCCGCAGACAAAGCGGCCCACCCGATCGTTGCGTTGACCGCCAATGCCCTCACCGGTGATCGCGAGCGCTGCCTCAAAGCCGGCATGGACGATTACCTGTCCAAGCCATTTACGATGCCCGCATTGCGGGAGATCGTTGCCAGTCATCTCAGCCGCAACGACGACAGTGCCGCTGATGAAGACGCCGCCAACGACGCAGCCTGAGGCCTGCCCTAATCTCCGGCTTGCTGGGCCACCCGCATTCCGGCAATCACCGGATATCAGCCGCTGCCTGCACGCGTCCGCCTATCAGCTCAATACAGTCCTGCCGCCACGTTAATCTTAATCCGCCTGCTGTTCTTCATTGAGTGGCAGATTAGAAACGTAGCCTTTGCCATAGAGGATTTCGATGGTCGAGCCATCGAACGCATCGTTAACATCTTCCGCGCGACCACCAAGGCACTGTGCCAGGAATCCCTCCATAACCGCATAGAATGCGAGCCGGTTTTCGGGGCGCTGGAATCCATGCCCCTCATCCGGGAAGTTCACATAGGTCACCGGAAGTTCCTTGGCAGACATGGCTTCGACCAGTTGGTCGGATTCGAGCTTTGTTACGCGTGGGTCATTCTCACCCTGACCAACGAGCAGCGGTACCGAGATATCATCAATACGGCTGATGGCAGAACGTTCAAGCATGTCGGCACGATCCTCCTCGTTCTCAGGATCCCCGACATACGTGTACCAGGTGCCCTGCAGGAAAGGTCTCCAGTATTCAGGAAAGCTCTCGATGAGTGTAGCGAGGCTCGATGGTCCGACAAGGTCGACGCCGCAAGCGAAGGTCTCCGGGGTAAAACTCACGCCGATCAGCGTTGCATACCCTCCGTAGGAACCACCGACGATCGCCACCTTGTCCGGGTCGGCGATGCCCGCTGAGACGGCCCAGGCCACGCCGTCAATCAGGTCGTCATGCATCTTGCCGGCAAACTCTTTGATCGCCGCGCGCATGAATGACTTGCCGAAGCCACTCGACCCGCGATAATTCACGGAAAGGACTGCATAACCGCGGTTAGCCAGCCACTGGTGCCAGGCGTTATAGCCATAGTTGTCTCGAGCCCATGGCCCGCCATGCACTGCGAGTACCAGGGGCAATTGGGCATCGGGCCGCCCATCACCATCCGAATCACTATCTGCCGGAAGGGTCAGGTAAGACACGAGGTCGAGGCCATCGCGTGATTTGATAACGACGGGCTGCATTGGTGCGAGCGTTGCGTCACTCAGCGCCGGCCGGGGCACGAGCATTTGCGACACCGAGCCATCCGCACGATCGTAGACGTAATAGGCGCCGGGTTTTTCGCTGGCGTCTTCGTACACAATCCACTTCGCCATATCCTCTGTCGTCGATACGATACTCAGGGAACCAGTCAATTCGGCGGAGAGAGCCTGGAAATCGGCTTTGGCTTCGTCTGTTAGTCCCTGCCACGACGATTTCAGGTAGTCGACGTTGTAGGCGACAGGCTCGAACGTCACCTGGTCGGTTAATACGCCCTGGATGTCCGCCTTGTCATCCGCGGCTAACATCACCTGCTCCCCCGTCTGCAGGTCTACGCGTGTCAGAGCGGCCGTATCGCGGCCTCGGCTATCGAGCATGAAAATGGCCGTGTTGTCCTTGTTGAACCCGATAGCCTGGGTCACCAGGAAGTCCTCCGGCGGAATAACCGCGAAAACGGTGCCTTCGAAATCCACGATATCTGCGCCGCCGTCCGGCGTTGGCTGCAGGCCGTATCGAGGTGAAAGTGAATTATCAATCAGCCACCCGCCATAGCCCGGGTTTTCCTTCAGCAGCTCTCTTTCGCCGGTCGTGACATCGACAATGAAGAGGTCGAAGAATTGTGGGTCGCGCTCGTTGAGGCCAACGACGATGTGATCAGGTCTCTCCGAAGAGACAAGCTCGATGGTCGCGCGCGCACCTTCAGCTACCGGCGTTAAATCTCGAACCTCGCCAGAGCCGATATCACTCGAATAGACATGGAAGTTTTCGTCGCCACCATCATCCTGAATGAAGTAGACATACCTGCTGTTCGGCGCCCAGTAGTAGATCGAAATCCCACGATAGGTGTCGTTCGTAATGACACGCGCATTATCAGGATCTTCGGTTGGAGCCACCCAGACGTTCATGACACCGTCCTTCGGTGCCAACCAGCTGACGTAGCTTCCGTCGGGACTGATTCTCGCAACCGTACGTTCCGGATTTCCAAAGATGGTCGCCCTCGGAATCACTGCAGGCGCCATTGGTGTTGCAAGCTCAGCGCCCGCATCGGCTCCGGCTGTGGTCGCGTCCGGGGTCTTGTCGCTGCAAGCCGTGAGCAGAATGGCCGTTATGAACAGGTAGATTAGTCGGTTCATGAGCGTAGTCCTTTTTAGGTGCATATTTATTCTTGCCCGCGTCACGTATCCCGCCGAGGATCGGACAAAGGCCCACGGCCTACGCGGTCTAAAGACAATGTCCGCCCCGGCCTTGTGGGGTTAAGCGGCGAGTTTACCATTTGGCCGGCTGCTCGGAGCCATCACGAGCCTGGCGATTATCGCGAACGCCCCGTCGATCTCCATTCTCTTGAGCTCCCGGGTTGTATCAGCGCATTTTACTTCTTGTCTTGCCGCCAGACTTCGAGCGGTTCGCCGCTCACCGCGTCTTCAATAATGATCTCGCCGATCTTGCAGGGTGCAACGTTGCCTGTTTCATCACAGGCCTTCAGTTGCTCCAGTCGACCCTGGTAACTTGCATCTACCGTCGCCAAAGGCTGCTGTGAAGTATCGGGGGCCCTCCAGGCAATTTCGTCGCCTGCCGATCCAGCGGCCTCGGCAACGCTGGCAAACGTCGCCTGTCGGCGGGCCGTCGCCTCGCAGCGCGTCTTTGACTTGTCAACGATGATGTTCTCTGCAGCATCCTTGAGCGTCACCAGTTGTTCCAGCGCGACCTGGCAATCCGCCTGGGTCAGGAATGTCAGCTCGAATTCCTGTTGCTGGCAAACCGTCTTGCCGGCAGGCGCTATGCATTCTACCAGCGTCAACACAAACACCTGTATCCAGCCAGTATCCATGACAGTACTCCCAATCAATATGCATGCCTGAAAATTAGACCCAGAGATTAGCAGAAAAGCCCCCCCGCCTGCCTCTCCCGGCTCCTGATCGTGCGCTGTGGCGTATGGAAGGCATGGGAGTCGCCGCACCGGCGTGTTAGTCTCTGCGACGCGGAAAACTTGGAGTTGGTGAGTGATCAAAACGGATGTGGTTATCGTTGGCGCAGGGCCATGTGGTCTGTTCCAGGTATTTGAACTCGGACTGCTGGGCTTGAAAGCCCACGTTGTCGACTCCATTCGGCAACCGGGCGGCCAGTGCACGGAGCTCTATCCCGACAAGCCTATATACGATATCCCCGGTATTCCCGTTTGCACGGGCGAGGAACTGACGGAGGGGCTGCTGAAGCAGATCGAACCGTTTGAGCCGGGCATGCACCTCAACGAAGAAGTCGCCGTGGTCAGGAAGGACGGCGACAACGACTTTTTCGTCGAAACCAGTGCCGGTACACAGTTCAATGCGAGGGCCGTCGTGATTGCCGGCGGTGTAGGCTCCTTCCAGCCGCGGCAAATGCGCGTCCCCCGTGTCGACGACCTGGAAGCCACGAACGTTCATTACCGCGTTCAGGACCCAAAGCAGTTCGCAGGGAAACGACTCGCCATTATGGGCGGCGGTGACTCTGCGCTTGACTGGGTCATCGAACTGGCCGGCATTGCCGAGTTCATCACCCTGGTTCACCGTCGCGATGAATATCGCGCTGTTCCGGCCACGGTCGAGAAAATGAGAAAGCTGGTAGCAGACGGAAAGATGGACGTCGTCGAAAACGCCAAGGTAGCGGCGGTCGATATGAGCGAAGGCGCCATCCGTTCAATGACCTTGCAGCCCAAAGACGGCGATGCGGTTGAAGTGTCCGTTGACGATGTCCTCGTATTCTTCGGCCTTGCGCCAAAGCTCGGGCCGATCGCCGAATGGGGACTCGATATCAATCGCAAAACGATCAACGTCGATGTCGAGAAATTTGAAACCTCGGTGCCAGGCATCTATGCCGTCGGCGATATCAATTTCTACCCGGGAAAGAAGAAGCTCATTCTTTGCGGTTTTCACGAAGCCGCGATGGCGGCTTTCGCGATCAAGGCGCAAGTCGAACCGGACCAGAAAGTGCGCGTCCAGTACACGACAACCAGCCCGATCATGCATGAGCGCCTGGGCGTAACCGACTGACAACAACGGGAACGAGGATTATGCGAAAAGATGGACTGAGCCAGAAAGCCTACGTGCCCATAGCTGAGGGCGATAAGTACGACCCTTTTGTCGACCCCTCCGAGTCCCCTGCCGAGTTCACGCTGAAATCAGTTGGCCTCGGAATCGTGTTTGGCATCATTTTCGGAGCAGCGAACGCCTACCTCGGACTCCGCGCGGGCCTCACCATTAGCACCTCGATCCCTGTCGCGGTCATGACCGTCGCGGTCTTCCGTGCATTGTCGAGCGTGGGCGTGCGCGGCACGATCCTGGAAACCAACATCTCGCAAACCACCGGCTCGGCATCGAGCTCCCTGGCCAGCGGCGTGATCTTCACGCTGCCCGCGCTGTTCATGTGGGGCATGCCGCCGGAGTTGCTGCAGATGACATTGCTGGCCTTGTGCGGCGGCCTGCTCGGAATCCTTTTCATGATTCCGCTGCGACGTTTTCTCATCGAACGGGAGCACGGCAAGCTGCCCTACCCCGAAGGTACTGCCTGCGCCGAGGTGCTCGTAGCCAACGAGATCGGTGGTGGCAGTGCGCGCTTCGTGTTCTACGGCCTTGCCGGCGGCGCCTTCTTCAAGTTGCTTACCTCCTGGATCCGGATCATCCCGGGCGATGTGCATCTGAAGGTTCCCTTTTTGAAGAAGGGGGAAGTGGGTATGGACCTGTCGGCCGCACTGTTCGGCGTTGGCTACATCCTGGGACCGCGTATTGCGGCAGTAATGGTTGGCGGCGGCCTCCTCTCCTGGCTCGTTATAATCCCCGCCATCGCTTACTGGGGAGACGGCCAGACGGCGCCGATCTTTCCGGAAACCGTCAATCTCATTCGCGATATGTCGCCCAGCCAGATTTGGACGCGTTACGTGCGTTACATTGGCGCCGGCGCCGTCGCGACAGCCGGCATTGTGACGCTCATACGCAGCATCCCGGTGATGGTCAGCAGCTTCAAAATTGGCGCGTCACAGCTTAGCGAGCGCGTTAGCGGTAAAAGCGCACCGGCACTGCGAACCGACAACGACCTGCCGCTGCGATTTGTCGGCATTGGTGTTGTGGCAGTTGCGCTGGTACTCATTCTCGTCCCGCAGGTATTCGGTTCGATAGGCGGTATCGGAATCCGTGCCGTTGCCGCCGTTTGCGTCGTCATCTTTGCCTTCTTTTTCGTCACGGTCGCCTCACGCATCGTCGGCCTGGTCGGCGTTACCAGCAACCCGACCAGCGGCATGACGATTGCAGCCCTACTCGGCACGGCGTCGATCTTCCTGATTTTCGGCTGGACCGACGAGATGGGCAAAGCCGCCGCGCTGACAGTCGGCTGCGTGGTTGCCATCGCCGCATCGATATCGGGCGACACCTCACAGGATCTAAAGACCGGGTTCCTCCTCGGGGCGACGCCGCGTCGCCAGCAGACCGCCGAATTGATTGGCGTGCTGACCTCAGCAACATTCGTCTGTCTTACCGTACTCGCACTCGGCAAAGGCTTCGGCTTTGGCAGCACCGAACTGCCCGCGCCGCAGGCGACACTCATGAAGCTGGTTATCGACGGCGTGCTGGATCAGAACCTTCCCTGGTCACTCGTCGCCATTGGTGCCGGCATCGCGTTGGCTTGCGAAGTCCTGCGTATACCGTCCCTGCCCTTTGCCGTTGGCGTATACCTGCCGGTCTCAACGATGACGCCAATATTTGTCGGCGGTTTGATCCGCCTCTGGATGGAACGCACCGCAAAAGACCAAACCACCGCTGCCGATCGTCGCGAACGCGGCGTATTGCTGGGCAGCGGCTTTGTCGGCGGCGAAGGCTTGTTGGGTGTCGGAATCGCGCTCGTCGCTGTCGCGAAGAGCCGGAGACCGGATGGCATCGGGACCGAGTGGCTTGGCAGTGAGATGACCGCGATGCTGGTTGGGGCGGCTGCTTTCGCCCTGTTCATCGCATGGTTCTTCCGCTCGGTGCGCGGTCGCGCCGACTGATCACTGCAACTTCAGGAGACGCGCATGGCAGACAGACACGGACATTGCCTTTGTGGTGCGGTACGGATTACCGCTGCCGACCCCGGAAATGCGGTCGGCGCCTGTCATTGCAAGATGTGCCGCCGTTGGGGTGGCGGTCCGTTCATGGAAATGGACTGCGGTACCAACGTCACCTTCGAGGGCGAACAGAACATTACTGTTTATGCGTCATCCGACTGGGCGGAGCGCGGCTTTTGCAAGCAGTGCGGCACGCACCTTTTTTATCGATTCAAGGCAAACGGCAATCATGGGGTGCCAGTCGGGCTATTCGACGATGAAGAACACCTGGAATTTACGCAGCAGGGCTTTATCGATGAAAGACCGCCATTCTATGAGTTCTCGAACGACACCAAAGACATGACGGGCCCCGAGCTCATTGCCCAATACCTGAAGAACTGAATCAGTCCCGAGAACGCTCGAGAATCTCGCCGTAGTCGGCGGTATCAACCTCCGCACATTCGACCTTCATGCCATCGGGCTGGTGATCGCGCATTTGATTGTGAAGCAGCCCGTGGGCGGTCTGCGCCAGCGAGTCGGCAATGATTCCATTGTCGCTGTCGCAATTCTTCGCCATGAGCATTAGCCGATCAAACGTCGTCATGAAGTTCCTGGTATGTCGTCGGCGTATATCCGTCTCGTAGAACAACGCCTTGTAGCCGCCGTACTCTTCGGTGTCCATTAGAAGAAATTCGCGTGCAAATACCTGGTCGTCGCGCCGGGCCAGCATGTGCCACAATTCCTCAATACGCGCTCTTGTCACGCGTTGCCCTTCCGAAGCACCCATCGACGAAATAAACAGCATGCCGGTAATTCCGCCCAGTTGACTCCGCACATTCTCGGCAATTTTGAAAAAGGTCTCCTGGCGCGCATTCATCTCGGTCGCAGCAATGGCCTGGGTTTGCTTTTCCGACTGGATCGACGTTTGCCGCAAAACCTCCGTGTTATCCGCCAACTCTCGTTGTTGGATGAACAAGCCGATGACCAGCCAAAGAAATGCCAGCGGTGCAAAAGCACCCTCGAGGAAACTGCCGAGGTCTTCGAGCGGCACGTCGTAGACTGTCTTGTCTTCGAAGATTCCGCTGCGCACGTAGACGATGCCGGCGATCAGCCACAGCGCCGTGACGATGATGCCAAAGAAGATGCGCCAATCCGTCTGGCGCAGATGCGCGAGTGCCTTGCTGAACATATCCGAAGCCTCTTTAGTGCACTGCCCGGAGTCTACCGGGCAACCGGCAGGTGCATGAGCTGCCGCTAGTCTCCACAATCGCTGCCCGACGTCGGACCTGTTGGTGGCGCTGCCAATTGTTGTGAGGAATCAGCTCCGAAATCGGAGCTCCAGCGAAGCGTGCGCATACGCCGCGCCCCCTCGCAAGAAGGCGTTGCCGCTGTGGTCGCCATCAATGTGACCTGGGTAACGTTTGCCTCGGTGACCTTCGCCTCAACCGCCGAACGGATTGTTGCGTAACCCAGAAAACGGTAGCGCTTGTCCCTGACCACGAAGCCCAGGTTGACGAATGAAGACGTCGAGTCACGCTGCAGCACCAGCGTATTGACCAGTAAATAGGAACCGTCAGCCATGGTCTTTACAAAGTGGTTCGGCGGCCCTGCATACAGAACGTCTCCAGACTTCGTCGACAACGCGTCGACTGCCGGACCCACTGAGAAGCCGGCGGGTATAGCGGCTACCATGGCGTCCAGGTAGCTGTTCTCGTAATGCCGCTGGAGGAGTTCGCGCAGCGCTGCAGCGTCGCTTGAACGGGCCGGTGGCGCCTGTTCTCCAGTTGATGGAGGTGCTGCTACGTCGTCCGTATCCAACGCGCCCGCTGAGCTGCGGTCAGCGAGATTGATGGGCAGCCCTGATTTCTCGCACTGAAAACCAGCTGTTTGCAACTTCCCGACTAAAGCAAGCACCTTGGGCTCACAGTAGTCCGGATCATTTCGCGCCAGCCATAACAACGCGGACTCACCGTTCTTCGTGTAAGTCACGCGACAGGCAAACGCATTCTCCGAAACTCTGGCTGGGTCCTGCACCGAATCGATATCTTTGAACAACGTAATCTCGCGCTCAAAGTCTCCGCTCGTGCATGTCCAGGTCGAGTTGATGGGCCCGGCGCCCATGGTGATGCCAGGCAACAGGGCGAACAGGCCGATGAGCCGGGCTGGGTCGAATGTTCGGGTCGATCTCGTATTCATTGCTTTACATACTACCGCATGAATACAGCCTTGAGGGTTTCAGCCTGAAGCGGCATCCGAATGATGCACATCGCAGGCTCGGAACGTTACCAGCAGGACCGGCAACAGCGTCATGTTGGCGAGCAGAGCTACAAGCATCGCGATACCTGTCAGCAGTCCGAAGTAGATAGTCGGCGTGAATTGTGAAAGCGCAAGTATCGAGAAACCCAGCATGATCGTAACGCTGGTGTAGTACATCGCGCGACCGATTGTCCGATGGCATCGGTGTATGGCGGCCCAGTAATCCCCGTCACGTGCGAATTCGGTCGTAAACCGGTGGATGTAGTGAATCGTATCGTCGACGGCGATACCGACGGTAATAGCCGCGATCGTAATCGTCATCAGGTCGAGCGGGATCCCCAGCCAGCCAATCAGGCCCAGGACCACGACCGCGGAGAGGAGATTCGGAATAATTGCCGTGGCTGCCAGCCGAACGCGTCGAAACAGCAAGAGGAACATGACGAAGATCACAAGAAAAACCGCACCAAGGGTCAGTGCCTGCGAGCGAAACAGGCTTTGCAACATGTTGTTGTACAGCACGAGCATGCCGCTGAGATGTACCTGGTCTTCCTGCAGATCAAATTTCTCGACGACCTCGCTACCTATGCGCTCGATGAGCTCGTTGCGTCGAAGCGACTTATCCGACTCAAATACGCGCACGACGAACCAGATATAGACGCCGAACAGGACGACACCGGTGAGTGTGGAGAACTGGTGGGCCTGCAGTTCACCGAGGTGTTTCTC
>RCNG010001162.1_pt1 | contig 12930 bp, 11 predicted proteins | sample 2041371 | NCBI WGS metagenome assembly RCNG01 (sample SAMN09708227, study PRJNA481090) | Marine sediment metagenome, whole genome shotgun sequencing project. | biome: marine sediment; feature: ocean; material: sediment; isolation source: Sewage treatment plant 1 marine sediment (STP1) ... | reverse complement strand
TAGTCATTTCCAAATCCCTTGGATGTCGGAATACCGGGTTAGCCGGGCACCGGCACCGATTTCGTCATCTTCTAAGAGAGTTGGAAACACCGATGTCCGACAGAGCCACCAGAAAGGTCGTCTCGAACCACCCAGAGAGGACCGAGGATCACGACGATGAAATGTCCTGGATCCGCGAGATACTCTTTGGTGAGCTGGCACGCGACGTCGATCGGCGTTTCGCAGATATTGGGCAGAGCCTGGTGGTTACGCAGCAGGCGATACGAACCGAGTTCAGGGAAGAAATGACCCGGATCGCCGACACCACGGATAGACTGTTGCTGCTGAAGCGTGAGTTAATGCAGCATATGGACGAGTTCGAAGAACGGATGTCAAACGCGCAGGACGAATTCACCCGCACCCTTGGTGACAGCTCTGCCAGGCTTACCCAGACCAAGGTCGAGCAGAACACGCTGGCAAAACTGTTCGAGCAAATGGCCGTGCAACTCCGCGACCCGGATGACGCAACAGCATCCTGACCATGCATTCCAAGAGATCGGATCAAGGTCCTGTCGAACACGCAGCACCGGGCGGATCAGTTACCGCGCTGCGGCGCAGGGACGAGCGCCAGCTGGAGCACCTGAAGCACCTGCTGTTGGGGGCTGAGCAGGAGCGTATCTCAGAACTCTCACGGCGCCTGGAAGAGCCCGCACAGCGGGCCGCCGACGTGGCCGAAGTGCTGGCGGAATCCGTGCGTCTGGGGGACGGGCGAGACGAGACCCTGGCGGACGCTCTGGAACCGTCCATCACGCGCTGCGTCGAGCGTTCGGTGCAGCGCGATCCCTCTCGTTTCGCCGACGCCCTGTTTCCGATAGTGGGGCCAGTGGTGCGGCGATATATCGCGGAGGCGTTGCGCGGCCTGGTGGAATCGATCAACCAGACGCTGGAGCACAGCCTGACCCCACGTGGCCTAGGTTGGCGCTTGGAGTCGCTGCGATCAGGCGTTCCGTTCCCCGAAATCGTGCTGCGCCATACACTGGCCTACCGGGTGGAGCAGGTCTTCCTCATCCGACCCGACGACGGTTTGCTGATCCAGCACGTGGCAGACAAGAGCGCCCTGTCGCGGGACGCAGATGCGGTGTCCGCCATGCTCACCGCGATCCAGGATTTCACCGGCGATACCTTTCTCAAGGAAGGCGAGGCAGAGAGGCTGCAGACGGTCCAAATGGGCGAGCATACCTTGTGGTTAGTCCACGGGCCGCATGCCTATCTCGCCTGCGCATTCCGGGGCATTCCACCGGCCAGCCAGCGTGAGCACTTGAACCAGGTGCTGGAGAACATCCATCGATTTTTTGGTCCTCAACTGACGTCGTTCCAGGGAGACCGCAATGCCCTTGTAGGCGTGATGCCGGAATTGGAGCGTTGTCTGACTTTCGCGGAAAAGCCCGAGGTGGCGAAACGGCGCCGTGGCGCTTCACCCCTATTCATTCTGCTGCTGCTGGCGATTGCCGGCCTGATCGGCTGGTTTGCTTACCTGTCTTGGCAGAAGGCGCAGGCGGATGGGGAACTAGTGGCCACGCAAGAGCGGCTGTTGCAGGCCCTGCGCGACACTCCAGGCGTGGTTATCACCGAAGTGCACCGCGCCAACGGCGTCTTGGAGGTCCGGGGGCTGAGGGATCCCTTGGCGCGGGACCTGTCTTTGCTGGCCAACGAAGTCGGGTTGGATCCCTCGGGTGTGAAAATGCAGTGGCGCGGATTTCAGGACACGTCGTCCGAGATCGCTTTAAAGAGGGCGGAACGCCGACTCCAACCGCCCGGATCGGTGCGCCTGGAGCTCAGCAACGGGGAGCTTCAAGCCAGGGGCATCGCACCCGAGGACTGGGGACAACGGGCAGCCCTGCTTGCCGTTACAGTCCCCGGGGTGGATACTTACAATCCGGAGGCGCTGGTCAGCCGGGAGCAAGCACTGCTGCGCGCGGTACGTGAACGGATCGATCCGCCGGACAGTGTGGCACTGCGGGTGCAGGGGGACACGTTATACCTTACCGGTCAGGCCCCAAGGGCCTGGATAAATAGCTTCGGTGAGCGACTCGATGGAGTGGACGGCTTGGGCGCTATCAGTCAGACTGATCTCCAGACGGCGGAGGAGATGCAGCTGGCCACTCTGCGGCAGCGCCTGGAGGCTACCTATATCCTGTTTTCGGACGGAGTCGAGCTGGACGATACCGATCGGGAACTGATTGACAGCGTGGCCCGCGATCTGCATGAACTGCTGGATCTGACCGCGGCTCTGGACCTGATACCCACCGTGACGATCGTGGGCCGCACGGACGCGCTGGGTACCCCCGCTTACAACAGCTATGTCGGCCGCGAAAGAGCCTTCCGCGTAGCTGGCTACCTCTCCCGCCAGAAAGGCCTGCCACCCGGTATTCTGCGCACGGATGTGCGCCTGCCCCAGGAGCGGAACAGCGGCGTGGACACGCGCTTGCACCGAGTAGAGTTCGATCTAGAACTGCGTTCGAGCGACGGGCGATGAGTACGGCTGTCCGAAAGGTGTGCATGATCGGGGACTTCGCCGTGGGCAAGACCAGCCTGGTATCCCATTACGTCCACAAAATATTTTCCGACCGCTATCTGACCACCGTCGGCGTGAAGATAGACACCAAGACGCTGGATCTTGACCAAGACGTTTCGCTGAAGCTCGTGCTGTGGGACATCGCCGGAACCGATACGTTATCGTCGGTGGAGCAGGCCTATCTCAGGGGAGCTGCCGGTTATGTAGTGGTTGCGGACGGCACCCGGCGCGAAACGCTGGCCAACGCGACGTGGTTGCAGGACCAGGCACGGGAAACCCTGGGAGAGGTTCCGTTTGTCCTGTTGCTGAACAAGATGGATTTGGAGGACGCCTGGGACGTGACGCAGGAGGACATTCCAGCGGGAATCGAAGTGATTTACACCAGCGCCCGCACCGGCGAGGGCGTCGAAACAGCGTTTCGAATTCTGGCAAGGTACTTGGTGGGCGTCTGATGTGAATGCGGAACTGGAACATCTGACACAACAATTCGACGAGGTACTGAACCAGGCCGCAAAGCCGCTTTACCTAGTGGTGGACGAGGCCCACCGCCTGCTGTCGGTCAGCGGCGACAGCACTTACTACGGTCTGGGCGATTTATTGCCGGGTTCGAACGTATCCGAAACGCTGGCGTTTCTAGTCGGGGCCGATCGTCAACCCGGTACTCCGTTCCTGATCGAGCTGGTAGAGACCCCCTCGGGCAAGGCCGCCAATATTCATGTTTTCGCTCTGCCCCGGGGCTGGGGCATCGCCTACTTGGACGCCACCCGCGAACGCGACGAACTCCAACGCCGGCAGCAGGCAACCAACGAATTGGCGCTGTTGCACCAGCGCCGCGAACGCCTGCTGCAGGAACTGGAAGAGGCGCGCGGTACGTTGGAACGCAAGAATCGGGAGTTGGAAGAGGCCACGCGGCTCCGGAGTCTGTTTATAGGCCGTATGTCCCACGAGTTCCGTACGCCCTTGTCCTCGATCCTGGGCTACACGGAGCTGCTTCTGGAGGAACTGGAGGAGCAGCCGGTTGCGCAGTCGCGGTTGGCAGCGATCCAACGCGGAGGACGCTACCTATTGAATCTGGTGGACAATCTGCTGGACCAGGCACAGCTGGAGCACGAAGAGCTGCGCCTTCACCCCAGCGCCTGCGACTTGCGGTCCATGGCCCGGGAGCTGGAAGAGATGTTCCGTCCGGTGGCGCGGCATAAGCACATATCCCTGGAGTGGCAGTTTCACGGAGATCTCCCCGAGCGAGTGTGGCTGGACGAATTGCGGTTGCGGCAGATTCTGGTGAATCTGCTGGGAAACGCTTTTAAGTTTACCCAAGCGGGCAAAGTGACGGTGGAGCTGGATTGGCGTGATGGGCGCTTGCGACTAGCGGTCACGGACACCGGCCCGGGTGTACCACTCGAGGCGCAGAGCCGGCTCTTCGAAGCCTTCCAGCAGGTGGGCGGTGACCGGAGCACCAGTAAAGGCGTTGGTCTTGGTCTTAGCATCAGCCGGGCACTGGTCCGGAGAATGGGCGGTGATCTATGCTTCGCACCCCATGTGGGCGGATCACGGCTGGAGTTGGCGGTGCAAGCCCCGGCACGGACAGGACCGCCCCCCGGCACCGCGGAGCCACTCCGCGGCGCCCAAGTGCTGGTGGTGGATGACGATGAAGATATCCTCGCGTTGCTGCGGCTGTACCTCAACGCGGCCGGCACCGAGGTTCAGCTGGCACGGAACGCCGAACAGGCGTTAACCCGGGTCGCGGAAGCGCCGCCACAGCTGGTGCTGATGGACCTTCAGCTCGGGGAACGACGCGGCAGCGACGTGGCAATGCGCATGCGCGAGACGGGCTTTACCCGACCTATCGTGATCATGAGCGCAGCTGACGACGCGGCGACACGCGAGCATTTGAGCAAGACCGGGGTGGAAGCATTTCTCACCAAGCCCCTTCGGCGCAACGAACTGATCGAGCGTTTGGCTGCGCTGCTTGCGTGAAGCGGGCGCAAAAAAAATTCCGCAGGGACGGGCAGGTGCATCTATAATCTTAGAATCGGTAGTTGACCGCTATGTACAATGCCCAAGTCACTGACAATATGATGAATTCGGGTATATTGGCCGTTCACCCAATGAGTGAGAGCACTACGGAGCGCAGAGCACGCCCTATTTTCCACCTGGCTACGTTACACCGAAAGGCTGCGCGATCCTGCTCCGCCTTTCGGCCCCGGGCGTACAATCCCTGTACGCCCGTGAAACCTGTCGGTTTCACCCTCGCAATAGCAGGCTAGTACTCGTCTTTGTGCCTTGCCAGGCGAAAAATATAGAACGCACTCTGCACCCCGTCCAACTGCCGTTTCTAGGATAATGACCCGGAACTTGCTTACATTATGCCCACAACGATTCGGTATCGTACGTCAACATCTCAACAACATGTAGAGGCAGCGATATGAACCTTGTTGAAACCATAGCCAACCAACTCGGCATCAATGAGCAGCAGGCGACTGGTGGCGCCGGTCTCCTGTTTCAACTCGCCAAAGACAAACTCTCCGGAGGCGAATTCTCCCAGGTGGCTGACGCCGTACCCGGAATTGAAGATATGATGGGCGCCGCTCCCGATAGCGGCGGGGGGCTCGGCGGTCTACTCGGCGCCATGGGCGGCATGCTCGGGGGTAAAGCGGGACAGCTCGGTGAATTGGCCTCAGCGGCCCAAGGCTTTTCCAAGCTAGGCCTCGATTCAGGCATGATTGGGCAGTTTGTTCCAATCATTTTGTCGTTCGTTCAGCAGCAGGGCGGCGAGGGCGTGATGGGCATTCTGCAGAAGGTGCTGGAAAGCCGTTAGGCGAATCCTGGCAGAAGGTGTGTTCAGCGCAAATCGCGCCAGACATCCTTACCAGGAACGGCAGTTCCGATGGGGAGAATTTCGCCATGACGGGATTGCGCCGTTTGCTTCCCTGCGCCCCATCCAACTGCCGTTTCTAGGTTGAACAGTTGATCGAACATCGTCAAACCTCCTTTGTAGACGAAACCTGATCGATATCACACAAATTATGTGGCACCCAAGCGATGGAGAGTCTAATCTAGACAATCACTTACGAGCTCGGTGCCACATAGCGCCCGGCGCCACGTAACGAGTCTTAGTGTTGTATACAACATAAGGCCCTGGAAGACCGACCGACCGGGATGAGAGGGGGGCTTGCGGAAACGGGGGCTATGGCATGGGATAAACGGGCACGTAAAGCGGAAACGCTGAAACAGCCAAGCCTGAGCCTAATGTTGCGCGCGCCCTATTTCTACCCGACTCCTTTATCTTTCCTTCTCTCAATCAGGGCGCCAGCTCTATTCATCGGAAGTCGGAATCATCCACAATGGCTAACGTGAAGCCCCAGGTCAGGCACCCTACACCGGACGAGTTGCGAAATCTCATCCCCCTACGCAACCTCGGAGACAACTTTATCGACCTTCTGGTATCGCGCACACAGGTACTGCACCTGCCGCGGGGTACCAGGATCCAACAGCAGGGTAGAAAACCAACCGATCTGTTGTTTTTGGTAACGGGTGAAGTCCTGATGCACGAGGCGGACGGCGAGGTACACAAGGTCGAGGGCTCCACGACTCGAGCCAAATTCCCCTTGACGGCCGAAGGCGTTCCGGGAGTGGACACCATCTGCAGCAGGAAGTCCGATCTGATGCGTATTCCTCTGGAATTCCTGCGCCAGGTGCAGGAACTGGCCGACACCGAGGCTGCGGCCAGGGAGGAGAAGGAGCTGGCCAAGACCGACGAGGAGCGGCTGGAGGAGCAGATCTACCAAGATCTCGAAGATGCTTTCATTTCCGGAAAAATCAATCTGCCCGGCATGCCGGACTTAGCCTTGCGCATCTCCCGGCACATGGACGAACCCACGGCCACCAGCGGCAGCCTCGCCCGCATCATCCAGGTAGACCTCTCCATCACCGCCCGCCTGATCCAGGTGGCCAACAGCGCGGCCTTCGCCGGCAGACACCGCACCAAGACCTGCCAGGATGCCGTGACCCGCCTGGGCTACAAGGCCACCCGGGAGCTAGTCACCAGCTTCGTGCTGCGAGGCCTGTTCCGCACCCGCTCCGCACTCATCAAAGGCCGCATGCAAGAGCTGTGGGAGCACAGCGCCCAGGTGGGCGCCCTGTGCCATGTATTGGCCGCCCGCTGTCCCGGTTTCAACCCCGCCGAGGCGCTGCTCATGGGGCTGGTGCACGACATCGGCATCATCCCTCTTCTCACCAACGCCCACCGCTACGAGGGGCTGACGGAGGACCCGGCGTTATTGGAGCGGTTCGTCAGGCACCTGCGGGGGACGGTCAGCGCCCTCACCCTGCAGCAGTGGGCCTTCGCCGACGAATTCGTCATGGCCGCTGAGGAGGCCGAGAATTGGATGCGGGACAAGGCACCGGAGCCCGACTATGCCGACATTCTGCTGGTGGCTCAACTGCACGCCTACCTGGGCTCGCCGCGCATGCAGGAACTGCCGCGCATTGACGAAATTCCGGCGTTCAGGAAGCTTCCCCTGGGCGAATTGTCGCCCAAGATGTCGCTGATGATCGTGGAAGAGGCCGCACAGGAGATCAAGGAGATAAAGCGCTTGATTGCCTGAAGCGGTCCTGCTCCATGACAATATGGCCAGGCAGGGTTATTCCGGAAACATCTTGGCACCCTACACCTCCACCGCTTGCGCATCCTGATCGGACAGGTCAGGGAGGCGCTGCCGTTGTTTCGAACGCTATGCTCCAAGCGCAAAAACGGGAGGCTCGCCGCTCCGAGAAGCTGTAGATCCTCTCCTAGCCCGGGTATCTCACCGGGGCGGCTGCGAACACGCCAGGATCCGCGATCCCCGGCGGCATATCCGGGCTAGAAGTGAGAACTTTGCCGACGGATCTGGGGTCGCGGGATCTTGTATTTATTAATCGTCCCGTAAGTATCCGCAGTTTAGTAGATGCGCAACACATTGATTACAAGAGAAAATTAATAACGAGAACTTCCGGGAAAATTAATGTCCTATTGAATTGCAAACATCGCTACCGATGCTCCAGATAGCCGAACTCACACGGACACTTTCGAACATGCGCACACGGGTTATTGAGCGGGCGATCCAATCTCTTCTACTGTTGCTGTCGACTGCCGCGCTGGTTGGCTGCTTGGACACGGATTCGGGGATCGCGTTGGGTACGCTTGAGCGTGACCGTGTGGCCCATACCGCGACGGTCAACGAGGTCATCACGGACCTGCCGATGGCCCAAGGTACCTTCGTCACAAAGGGCACCGTACTGGTCCGGATGGACGATCGGCTGCAACGGGCGAAAGTGGACAAGGCGAAGGCAGAAGCAGCTCGCGCGCAGGCCCAGCTGGACAAGCTGCGCAAAGGTGCGCGGGAAGAGGAGATTGCCGCGGCCAAGGCCCGCGTTGCAGGTGCCCGGGCAGAGTTGGTAGAGGCTGAAAAGACCTTCGCCCGGAACCAGGACCTGATAAAAGGCGATGCGGTCAGCCAGGCCAGGCTGGACCTTGCACTGGCCACCCGGGACGCCGCCAGCGCCAGCTTGCGAAGCGCCGAGGAGCAACTGCGTGAGCTGATCAACGGTACCCGTGAGGAAGACCTGCGCATGGCGGAATCCGAGCTCAATGCAGCCAAAGCCGTGCTGGCCAGCGAAGAGAAGTTCCTGTCGGACCTCACGATCGTCGCGTCCCGGGACGGCGTGCTGGACAACCTCCCTTGGAATCTGGGTGAGCGCGTTACTATCGGCAGCCCGGTCGCGGTCCTGCTGGCGGGCGAATCGCCCTACGCCCGGGTATACGTCCCGGAGCCCTATCGCCTGCAGATACAAGAGGGGGACGTGCTCAAAGTTAGGGTGGATGGTCGCAGTGAGACGATGGACGGTGCGGTTCGCTGGATAAGCTCAGAGCCGGCGTTCACACCCTATTACGCCCTCAATCAGGAGGATCGCAGCCACCTGATGTATCTGGCTGAGATACAGCTGCCGGCGTCGGCTGCCGACCTGCCCAACGGTGTCCCGGCACAGGTCGAGAAGCCGTGACCGAAAGGGTTGTTCAGGCCCGGGGGCTGAGTCGCCGCTTTGGCGATTTCACCGCCGTCGACACAATGGATCTTTCCATCGAGAAGGGCACCATCTATGGTTTCCTCGGCCCGAACGGCTGTGGAAAAACCACCACCATCCGGATGATGACCGGTCTGCTGACCCCCTCGGCGGGGGAACTGGAGGTGCTCGGCCACTCGCTGCCCCGCGACGCGGAGAAGCTCAAGCGTCAGATCGGCTACATGACGCAGATCTTCTCGCTCTACGGAGACCTCACCGCTCGGGAGAACCTCCAGTTCGTGGCACAGATCTTACGGCCTGGGGTATCGGCCCGGCAAACAGCGGATCGACGAGCTGATGGGGATATACGGTCTCGATCGGATCGCCGGTCAACGCGCCGGGAGCATGAGCGGCGGTCAGCGCCAGCGTCTGGCACTCGCAGCGGCGACGCCGCATCGACCAAAGCTGCTCTTTCTGGACTAGCCAACATCCGCGGTCGACCCGGAAACCCGCCGGGAGTTCTGGGAACAGCTGTTCGACCTGGTCGACGCCGGCGCAAGCATCCTGGTCTCCACCCACTTCATGGATGAGGCGGAGCGTTGTCATCGCCTCGCCATTCTGGAGGCCGGCCACAAGCGTGCAGACGGCACGCCGAAACAGTTGATGAAGAACATGGGAGCCAACGCCGTCGATCACGAAGGCGATGATCCGTATATCGGCGCCGCACTGAGGACAGGCAAGCGGCGCGGACTCGTAAATACGCGCCAGCAGCATGGCCTCAGTGCACCGACACGAAGATGGGGTTCGAGTAGAACCAGAGATCCGTCCACGGATCCTCTCCGCGGGGATCGGACGTAGGCTCGAGTTGGTCCGTATTGGTGCCCCGCACCCGCACGTACTGGTTTCCCTGCACGTTCTCCAGGGCTACCGACATGGTGATGTAGTCGCCGTCCCGGCTCCATTCCGCCGAGGTGAACCCGGTCAGGACGCGTGTGGTGGGGTTCGTATCCACAGTGGGATCGGCCAGGATGCCCCCGACGTCGCCCACGATGACGTCCACACGAGCCACCGACGGGTTGTCGCCATGGCTGTTCGTGCCAGTGGGGTCGAGCACGCGAATCGACACCGTGACGGCCTCGCCCCGATGCGCTTCGAGCTCACCGCCGATGCTGGCGTTCTCTGAGCCCGCCGTGACAGTCACGTAGACTTCAGAGACCAGATCGCCCGTGGTGACGAAGACGCGGCCACTGCGGATGCCGTCCAAAATGTCGTTGTGGTTCCTGGCTGCATGCACGTACGTCTTGGAGAACTCGCCAGGCCAAAAATCGATACCGCCCTCACGCCAGTTCACGTGGGAATCGGAGTTGGCGGTGACCCACCAATGCCGTCCCTCACCAAGCATGGAATCCCAGAAACCACCCAGGTGTGCGGTCATCTGGTCGAAGCCGCCCATCGTGGCCGCCCTACTGTAGGCTCCGCGGGAGCCCTCAGGATCGTTAGAGCCATCGGGGTTGATCGTCGCGGCCTGGTGACCCGGTGCTGCCTCCATACCCACGGCCACGTTGGGAGCCGTGTTGTTCCAGCCCCGGAGCTCAGCCGGCTCGTCGAGCCCGTATACGCCGATGCTGGAGGCGGACCGCGACGGATGGTTCGCGATGAGCACCGGCGGCAGATCCAGGCCGCGCATGAACGTCAGGGCCTCCAGCATCTTGGGCTCCGTGTCCCGACCCGGGTCCCGTGGCCATGCCTCGTGCTTGGCGAAGCCGTGCTCGATCTCTTCCAGGTTGCTCGCCTCGTCGTGCGAGTGCGGAATGATGAGGCTGCTGTGGTCGGCGCCCGGCGTATCGAACTCCATGCCGTAGAACTGGATGACCTCCGGCACGACCTCGCGAGACAACTGAAGCTCAGGGTAGGCGGTTTCCAAGTTCACCTTGGAGTGGTTCGGGCCGCCGTGGTCCGTGGCCACCATCCAGCTGAGGCCGAAGTGACGCGCCATGGTGGCATTCATGGCGATGGGGTAGATGGCGTCCCCGCCAAGGATGGGCGAGGGCGGATTAACCTCCTGGTTCCAGCCCACACTATATCGGCTGTGGATGTGGTGGTCGCCGGCGATCCAGGAACGCTCGGCCGAGGACTGCGCCGAGAATTCCGAGAAAGTCCATGCGAGGGCGATAGCTGCCGCTACGGAACTCACCGCCAGCGTGGTCAGGCAGAGACGGGGATTGAGGGTCATGTCCGGGTCCCTTTGAGATTCACTTGTCCGTGCCACCGATGCCAGTGGTCGGGCAAATACTATGACTGTAGTTGATCTGTGACACCAGGCCCCGACACCGGAGACTCCCCTTCCCTGCCGGGACTCGTTCTCTACGTCCCCGGCCTTCGAGCAGTTCCAGAGCGGCGCGCCCGGCGCTCTCGACTCCCGGTCCCCGGCCTGCCATCGTACCAGCCCAGGGCAGCATAATCGCGCGGCGGCGAGGATCGCGCGAACGAAGCACCCACGGAGACGTCGTGCGGCTACTCATCGTTATAGATAATGGATAGGAAATATGGCCGTTGCTGGTCGATCATACCCCCTCGATCTTTGCCATCAAGTATCGGAATCAGAGTGGATCAGCCCAGCGACCGCTCCATACGGAAAGCGGAAGTTCGCGGATCTCGGTCAAGAGACTGGAATCGACCCTCTATAACCGGCATTCGCGTCGACGACCTGAATGCCAGCACTCGGATTCATACCGGACATCCATAGCTTTCATTCGGACTGCGATGCATCCCCCTGTCGTCTGCAATCCTTCCTCCCTTCGTGGCAGGTTGCCCTTTTGCATGGGCCGTATTCCAAGCGCTCGCGTGATGTTGTTCTGCCCCGCTCTGGCCTGCCGCGGCGCATAGCCATAGAGAGCTGGAACGCGCCTTGCCAATCACCTTCCTGAGGGTCAACCTTCCTACCAGAGCGTAGCCTTTGACGATTTAATTTCTTATTTCTTGCGTGAGTACCGTGTCAAAGCGTTTCTGGTCGGCGAGGGCTTTATGCAAGCCGCGGATCCAGGTGCCAAGCTTTCCCATCTGTTCTTCGATGCTTGAGGAATTGCCATGTCTTCCGACGCATCCATAGCGGCCTTTTATGCCCATGCGCCAGTGGCCCGCCACAGCGCCTCAACGCTAAATCCTTCGTTCGAACACTTGGGTGTCTTCGCGACCCTCGTGGAAGGCAGGAAAGTTGAAGTCGAACCTGACCTGGAGCGCCGGGAAGCCCTTCCACAGTCGGATGCTCTCAGCGGCCTTCTGGCCTTCGGTGGTGGATACGTTTTGCATGTTCGTTGCTCCTGAAAATTGTTCGTTGCCCGGTTTGATGGCAGCTAGGCATCGGGCGGGCCCGGTCGAATCCGAGGCGAGGGTATCAGGCCGGCCTCAGTTTTAATTTAATGGGGAATTTGTACGATCACGACAGGGGGGTGGTTTCGCACTTTTCGTTGATAGCGAAGATCCTTCGCTACGGCCAACCGAGAAAAGCATAGGTATTTTATCGGATATAGGGTAGTATCCGCGGCGTAGCAGTTTTTTTCTTGTAGCGGTTCAGTTGGTTTCTCACGGTGTATACGTCAGACCTTCCCGCGATTTCTGCAGGAACAATCTGCACGTCAATACATCGTTTTTTACATAGAGATAACCAGAATGGCTACAGGTACAGTGAAGTGGTTCAACGACAGCAAAGGTTTTGGGTTTATTTCTCCTGCCGATGGTAGTGCAGATGCATTCGTCCACCATTCCAGCATTCAGGGCAGCGGTTTCAAATCGCTGGCTGAAGGACAACAGGTGACTTTTGACACCGAGCCAGGACCAAAAGGCCCTAAGGCAATCAACGTTGTACCGCAATAACTCATAGTCCAGATAACCCTGCTCGAAAGAAGCCCCGCCTCATGGTGGGGCTTCTTGCTTGTGGGGTGCGCACGCCTACGAAATCTTGATTCAAGATTCCTGTCTCACAGATTTGTTGCAACTGCCGGAACCCAGGAGCACGCCCAGTCTTGAGTACCCGAAACAGCAGTTTGCGCAACTGACTTAGATCCTCCGGCGGCGCCGAATGGTGCTTAAGCCGCTTCCAAGCGAGGCCGGTCTCGAAACGCCGCATCTCCCGCATCAGTCGGATGGTGCGCTGGCCGGGGCAGATCTCCTCCGTTGTGACGATCAGCCAGACCTGCCGCAGGTACAGGCGCATCGCAGTAAGATTGCCGCATAACTCACCGCAGGTCCTCTATCCCACCCCGCTTCGGCGAGGTTTTTCATGCCCTGGTGTCGCGCTACACCGGTTCCAACCCACCAAGCCCAACCAGTATTGT